>JAABUH010002928.1_pt1 | contig 15556 bp, 24 predicted proteins | sample 5559121 | NCBI WGS metagenome assembly JAABUH01 (sample SAMN10711871, study PRJNA513364) | rock metagenome | isolation source: Antarctica rocks | place: Antarctica: Victoria Land, Battleship Promontory nord | collected 2015-12-28
AGGTGCGCCAGGAATGGTTTGGCTCACTACTACGACGTCGTGCGCGCCCGCGCGTGCGAGAGTAGCATATGCGCATACGAATGCGTGTGACAGCTGCATGGCGAAACAGGAGGGATTGCGGCTGCCTGAGGAAGGTGCGGACGCGGGCCGTGCGCCGCGCAGATTGGCGCGTCGTCGTTCATGTGGCGCCAGCAGCACGTGGTGGGCCACCACGCGTACACCAACCTGCACGGCGCCGACCCCGACCTCTGCACCGCCGCGGACCCGGACCTGCGCCGCGTGACGCCCCTGCAGCCGCGGCGGCCGCAGCACGTGCGCCCCAGCCCGCACTAGCACGCGTCGTGCGCCGCGCCCTGCCGCCCAACCACCCCGCGCCGCCGCGGGCACCAGAGGCATTTGCGACGGTTTGCGCGCCGTCGCTGACGGCGCTACCTCGGGGCCAGCAGGTGGCGCGGGTCACAGGGCAGGGTCACGGGCTGGGGCCTGCTTGAGGTCGAGCCGCAGGCATATGCTGCCGCAAAGCGGCCCAAGTTAGCCCGCAGCGGCCGCCGCAGGCGCAGGGGCTGGAGCGCAGCAACACAGGCATCCTGCGCGCTGCCGGGCCAGCTCAGGGTTCGACTCAGGGTCTGGCCGGCCGCAGGCGTACCAGCATGTGTACATGTTCGCGCTGTACGGCCTGCTGGCCATGAAGTCGGTGTTCCTGGACGACTTCTTCACGCTGGCGGGCGGCGCGATTGGGCCGGTGCGCGTGCCGGCGCTGGGCGGCGGCGACGCGGCGCTGCTGTGGGGCGGCAAGGCGCTGTTCTTCGCCGCGTTCGTCGGCGCGCCCGCCGCGGCCAGCGGCCGCTCGGCCGCCGGCCTGGCCGCGCTCTGGCTGACGTCCGAGGCCGCCGCCGGCTGGCTGCTGGCGCTTCTATTCCAGGCGCGCCGGCCCTGCCCTGCCCTGTGCTGTGCCATGCCCTACCCTAAGCTGTTCCAGGCGCTCGCCGCCGGCTGCTGTCCCGGCCGCGCGTGGCAGTCCTGCTGCGTGATGTGTGTGCGAGTAGTCAGACAGCCCCAGCAGCGAGGAGCATATTCTCAGGCTGATCTGGCTGCGCTACGGTGACTGGCGGTCCGCGCAGGTTGCATACCTAAGTGCGCCAGCAGGGCAGGCCCTGGGGCAAGCCGTGCACGCCGCACCCTTCATGGAGCATGCATCCTGGGATGCGGCGGCCGGGGTCGCATGGGCTGGCGCGCGGGTGGGCTGGCAGGGCGCGCGCTGACGCGGGCGCGGGGCGCAGGTCGCGCACGTCACGGAGGACGTGCGGTTCGTGGCGGCGGACGCGGCCGGGCGCGTGCCGCACGGCTGGGCAGAGGCGCAGGTGCTGGCTTCGGCCGACTTCGCGCACGGCTCCTGGCTCTGGACGCACTTCTCCGGCGGCCTCAACTACCAGGCGCGCCCCCGCCCCGCCGCGCGTGCGGCCGGCGGCGCCGCCTCGCGGAAGGCCTGCCGCAAGACGCGCCGAACCCGCTGCGCGGGCATGTGTTGGGCGGCTGGCCGACGATGCAGTCAGGTTGTGAGAGCACGGACGGTCGGTATCCTACACACTCATGCGGAGGGGGGCGAGACGGCAGACAGGGTGGACTGCCAGGCAGGGTGGGGCGGCGCAGCGGCGGGTGCCCGTCGACGCCGTGAGTTCGCACACAAGCGTCGCCCCTGGCTGCCATGGGGCCCCAGGGTGGCGCGGGAGCGCGACATGCCATTCCGGGCGCGCAGGTGGTGCACCACCTCTTCCCCAACGTGTGCCACACGCACTACCCGGCCATCGCGCCGATCGTGCTGGACACCTGCCGCGAGTTCGGCATCCCCTACCATGTGTACCCCTCCGTGCGCCCCTGCGCCCGCGCGGCGGCGGGCTGCTGGGCCCTGGCATGCCTGCCGAGAGTTCCGTGCTTTGACAGACTGCACGCGCTGCGGCCTGGCGCTCCATCGCTGCGGGGCGCCAAGGGTCTGTTGTGCATGGCTGGCGACGTCATCTCTTTGCAGGCAATGTATAAGATGTGCGGCATCGGTGCAACGCACTCTGACGCAGCCCGAACAGGGGACCGCAAAGGCAAAACAGCCTTGAGTCCCCGCGCCAGTGGGCCCGCTCTGACGGCTTGTAGCTGCGCGGCAGTTCTGGGCGGCGCTGCGCGCCCACTTCCGGCACCTCAGGAGGATGGGCGCGCCGGCAGGCGTGCCGTCTCTGGCGACCGTGGGCTGACAGTGCAGCTCTCTGGCGCCGCCCGCACCTGTTCCCTCTGACAGGACATGCCCCATGTAGCTCGATGAGCGCCGCGGGGCGTCCCTGTGCCTGCGTTGCCCATGATGCAGCTGCCTGCTGGGCAGTGTCCCGTGTGCGACCCCGCCTGAGCTCTTGTCGACGCAGCATCTCTAGCCAGCTGGTTGCCATGCTGCATGTTGGTGTTCTGTGCGCCGGATGAGCATGCTGCTCAGTGGTGTTTGCGATTTGCATGCTTGATTTGCCTGTAGGCATAGCCGCAAATGTGCACCTGGGCTATGCAGCCAAGGTCGCCAGGGTGCGCTGTGGGGTGGGGTGCAAAGACAATGAGTGCTGCTGGTGTTGCGGCCTGCTCGAGTTGATCAGCAACATGGTGTCGTCTTCCTTGCGTGGTTGAGTGGTGTATGCGAGTGGCACTGTGGACAGTTGTTTGCTTACAGAGACGCAGCATGGGCTGGTATCAGCCAGCCCCGTGTGTCGCGTGCTTGTCAGGTTTGCTTGGGCTGCGCACAGCAGCCTCAAGCAGCGCAGAAGTTGGGCGTGTTGCTGCAGCGTCGTGTGCCTACCTCTGATGCTGCTCAGTGGTGCTGCGAAGACTTGGCGAAAGCTGAAGTGATTCGGAAGCCGAGCTCAGGCTGTACTTAGACAGGGAAGAGATCAATTGGCATGTTTGCAGCTCGAAAGACACCAACTTGTAGACCGGATGCACATCAGTCTGTACAGGCCACAAATTTTACTGGTCTACCATGTGAGACACTTCAGCGCATGCAAATGCTTGCAGAACGCAGTGTCAGGCACACGCATTGCGGGCATTACAGGTGACATGCATGACCACACTTGCGTTGACAGACTTCAAACCCTCTCACCTCAACGCTTGCTGCAACGCTTCAAGACAGCAGTGCCTGCTGTGGCGGCACCCTCGTGATTTAACCCTTACAGAGCATCAAACCAAGCACTGATCCTCACAGATAGCAAACACAGAGGGGACGTGACACTATGTCCATTTCTCAGTGTAGTGCCAGCAAAGAGCTGCAAAATGCGCCCCACGACCTCCTCCACAAGCTATAACGATAAGGCGACTTCAACACCTCAGACGCCAGGCGGGCCTGCCAGCCGGCCAAGACCCTGACAAGCTATTTGTACAGCAGCCAGCGCAAAGCGCGGCTCCGCAACTCGGGCATAAAGCGCTGTCAGCCCCCAGCGACCGCTTGCACGACCGCACGGCGCTCCCCAGGACGGCAAGCATGCGGTACCCGGCTCGGCACAATCGCCACAGTGCCCTGACACCTGCGCAGCACCCTACGAAGCTCCCGCGGCGGCCAGCGCGGCCGCGCGGCGCTCCAGCTCGGCTGCGCGCGCGCGCTTGGCGCCGCGCCGCTTCTGGATCGACGCGTACAGGTGGCGCGCCTTGCGCGGCATCATCACCGCCGCCATGGCCTCGTCCTCGTCCTCTGCGCCGCCCGCGCCCGCGGCCGCGGCCTCGGCGGGCGCGGCCTTGCGCTTGCGCGCGCCGCGCTCCCCGGCGCCGCCCGCGCCGGCCCCGGGCTGCGCCGCCGCGGGCGCGGCGTCCACGTCCTCGCCGCTGCTGCCCTCGGAGTCTTCGCCTGCGGCGTCGCCCCATGCAGGCGCCCCGGGAGCCCGCTCGCGCGCGTCATCCCCGGCCGCGCGCAGCTCCCGCGCCAGCTCCGCCGCGTACAGCCGCTCAGCGGCGACGGCGGCCGCATCGCCGCCGGGCGCAGCCCGGGGGCCGGCCGGCGCGGGCTCCTCCGCGGCCTCGTCCAGGAAGGCGCCCTCCTGCAGCGCGCCCGCCGTGCGCAGGCGCACAGCGCGCGCGGAGTCCTGGGAGCGCCGTGAGCCCTTGTCAGACTGTGCCGCGGGCGGACCAACAGGCGTGCGGGCGCGGGCCACAGGGGCGGCAGCCTGCGGCAGGTCTGCCGTGCGCGGGCGCCCCGCGCATGCAGGCTCTTGCAGCGCATGAGAAAGCTTTCACGACAGTCTGTGCAGGCACGAGCGTACTTCATGCACGCACCATGCAGGCTTCACAACCGCCTGCAGCCCTAGCTCGTAAGCTTGCAGTGCACACTCAAGAGGGCTACTCACTCGCAGGTGACAGCGGGCAGGTCAGCAACCACTCGGACACATCGGACGCCGCCACAGCCACCTTGACAAGGAGAGGCAGGAGGCCGTGGCAGCTTGCGAGCACGGCGGCGCTCTAGCCAAGCTCGAACCCGGCATAGCTTGACCGCAGGTCGATCGCGCGCGCCTGCAGCTTGCGCAGCGCCTTGGCGTACTCGGGCACGTAGCCGTCCTCGCCCTCCTCGCCCGCGCCCGCAAACGGCGACAGGTGCGGCGGCGGCGGCGCGCCCGGCGCGTACAGCCGCGCGTCGGCCAGCACGCGCCAGTTCGCGCTGTCAAACACCCACTGCGGCTGCACGTACTCGCGGCCCAGGAAGCGGTGCCCCTGCGCCGGCCGGTCCACCACCTGGTGCGTGATGGCCTCGTCGCCCTCCGCCAGCGGCGACCCCTCGCCCGCCCAGCCGGCGACGCCGCCGAATGCCCGGATGGCCAGCAGCAGCACCTCGCGCGGCACCTGCGCGCCGCGGCGAACCCCCCCCTCGCGCCAGGCCACACGCGGGCGGGCAGCAGCAGCACCACGCGCAGCACCTTGAAAGCCAGCAGTGCAGGCGCCGGCCGAGTCAGCGACGCGCGAGCAGCGGGCACCGGGCGGCCGCGGCGCACCTCGCGCGCCAGGAAGAAGACGAGCCCGCGGAAGAGCGCGCCGCACACGGCCGCCTCGTCGCCCGGGTCCACGGCCGCCGCGCCGCCCGCCGCCGTCGTTGGCGGCTCCGCGGGCGCGGCCAGCGCGCCGCCGCCCGTCCTGGGAGGGGCTGCGCCCGCGCCTGCCAGCGGCGGCTCCGCGCCGCCTGCCGGCCGCGGCGCCTCGGGCATGTCTGGGCGCGCGCACGCAGCCTCCACTCAGCTTTCAACAAAACTCCTCCGCTGTGTCCCTGCCATGGCGACCGCCGTCCGTCGCGAGTCACCCGTGCCTAAGAGCGCAGTCAAGTCCTCAACCCAAAATGTTTGTGTTCTTAGAGCCATTTTGTGGAGCCTGAAGCACCCCTGCCCCCCCTGAGCACTCCTGTTTAATACCAAAGATGCAGACGAGCAGACTCCAGTTGCCCCTTGCTCCTGAACACTTTCTAACAAAAAAGGGCCCACATGCTGCTCTGACTGCACCAAGCGATACTTTGGAGGTCCCGCATTTGGACATAGAGTGGGGGTTGTCAGCCGCTGGGTATGACCGAAGAGGTAACTGCGCCGACGGCGCTCCCCACGGCGATGGAATCAGCGGTCAGCGCCCAAAGGAGGCCAGGGGCCTACGACTAAGGGCGCTTGCTCTGCGGCGTTGCGAGCAGGGATGTACGCCATGCATGCCCCGGAGGGCGGGCGCCCCATATGCTGGCCTGCCCGTGCGCGGTTAGCACACAGACAGGCCCGCCGCATAAAAATCTTCAAGAGCACACAACAGGTTGCATTGGTGGCCGTCCCCACATCCCGTGCAGTAGAGGTCGAGGGCCTAGCTGTTGTTCCCCCTAGTGCCATCACTAGCAGGAAGATTACCTCTTAAATCACACACACTGCTCTACAGGGCAGCCAATGCTTGTGACCCATTCATGTGCACCTTCATCGCCATCGCTGGCATCCGCGCCCGAGTCGATGCTGCCAGCGTCGCCGTCATTGCCGTCCTCGCTCATCTCGCCGCTCGCAGGTCCGTTCGCAGCATCCGCGCCACCACCTGGTGCGCCGTCCGCTGCGGAAACCTGCAGGGCAGGAAGACATGTCGGCTATTGGCGCGTCATAAGATTAAGTGATGGTGCACCTACACTGGTGCCAGGGCATAGGGACACCGCTGAGAACAACGGCAGCCATGGGAGGCCAAAGCGCAATTGGTGTTGTGCCAGGTACATGAGTTTGCGCCTCACGCCGCTGCCCGTCTTCGTGCCCGCCCTAATTGACGACCGTTTGAGGTGCCTGACCTTCCCACACATAAGAAACCATCGGGCTGCAGTGCGGTGCACGTCAGGCCAGGTATGGCGTCAGCTCACCCGCCCTGCGCACGCATCCGCCTGTCTACACGTCCACGCACGCCGATGCTCACATGGCCGATCCTCGACCGGGGCGCACCTCCTGTCGCAGCTCCGCCAGCCGCGCCTCCAGCGTGAACAGGCGCTTCGCCGCAGCGGGGCCCGCGCGCTCGGCGGCATCGCTGCCGCTGTCCGCACGGTCCCCGCGCTCTGGGCGGTCGCCAGCGGCCGCCGCGGCAGGCGCATCCTCCAGCGGCGCGCCAGCTCCGCGCGCCAGGTCCTGCATTTAATCGCGGCCGGGAAGGGGTTAAAGGACGTGCGGGAGAGCTGGAACTTGCATGCGCGCCAGTGTAGCAACAAGCCGAGGGCAGAGCACGGAAGTCCGTATGGCCTGGCGCTGTGTCGCGCGCGCGCGGCGCGCCTGCATGAGCGCGGCCAGGCCGGTGGCGGCCTGCTCCAGCCGCGCGTCGACCACGGGCGGGTAGCGCACGCCCAGCGTGTGGTACAGCTTGAAGTTGACAAACTGCAGCAGCGTGGAGTAGAAGTCCAGGAAGGTGAGCATCACGCGGTAGTCCACGTCGCTCGGCAGCACCTGCGCACGTGCGCGGGCCCGTGACGCGACGCCGTGTGCGCACACTGCGGCCCGCGCCGATCAGCCTGCCCTGTGTGCTTGCAGCAGGCCTGGCACATGCGCCTTTGCCTGCCGTGCAAAGAACAAGGCTAAAATGCGCTCTTCGTGTGAGTCAACGGCATGAGCAAAGAACGCTAGCTCCCGAAAAGCCCGGGAAGCCAGGCGACAGGCTGTGCGCCCATGTGCAGACAGTGCGCACCACACCCCCCATGGTACAGCACTCTCCATGCTGAGGCACAACTACAGGCACACTTAAGGCCGTCATGCGCCGAGCAACCCAGGTCGCCTGTGCGGGCAGGCACCTGCGCGAGCGCGTGCGGCACGAGCCAGGTGACGGGCTGGCCCAGCACGTCCGCCTGCAGGTAGAAGCCCTTGACGCTGACAAACACGCGCCGCAGCGCGTGCGTGCGCACCAGCCACGCCTGCCACTCCAGCGCCAGCCGCCGCGCGGTCTGCGCGCAGCGCACCCGAAATATGTATTAGTCCATCATTCTCTGCTTATACGTTAGTGGTGATCACCAGCAGGCACACGCTCAACTCCCACTACATGTGCAGCGCAAGGTGCTGTAACACATCAGCTCCCAACTGATAATTCTACAACGTGTGTACTCAACGACCGGGGACGTGTGGCAACACGCAAAACCTGCACTCTGTAAATGATCTGAATCTGGCCCTCTGCGGACAATGCTCTGAATCTGACCCTCTCCAATCACCAAAAGTCAGGAACGCACAAGCAGAGACATGCAGGGCAAGTGAGGCAGCAATGAACCGTCCCGGCAAAGGACTGCATGCACGCACCCACTCTACAAGCCTGCCATTTTACGGCTAAACATCAAACACCAGGACAGGACATAACACATGGCGTTTGACATGACAGCACATGCTGACATGGCAGCACATGCGCCAGCTAAACTCCTGATGCATGTATAGACGCGCCTGCACGGCCTTGCCGGGGATGTTGTGCCGCTTCTCAGCGGGCAGCGTGGCGAACAGGTGCACCAGCGACAGCGGGTCGTCCAGGTCGCGCAGCGCGTCGACAAACGATGGGTACCTGCCGCGCCGCATGGGAGGTGGAGGTAGGCACGAGAGCTCCACTGTAACAGGATCCTGAGGCAAAGAACCACGAGCGCAAGCGAGAGTGGCTCCCCCAAGGTGCACGGCGTGTCTGCAGCGTACAGACGTCACAAAGCAAATGGGGCAAGGGTAAGCAGCAGCAGGGCCAGGTGGTACCACATAGGGGATGCATGATGAACACATGCGCTGCACATACGTTGCGCTATACTTGAATAACAAGCGTTGCTTGGCAGACGTGCTGGCTGCAAGCCTTTGATAAGCAACAGGATAGACAGCCAACGTGCACCACTACCCCTTAACAAGTGTTCCCTCAAGAGATGCAACACACCACAATATATTGCATGCTACAAGCTTACGAAGCACGGCGGTGCAGCCATAAGCAGCATTGCACCAAAGAAAGGCGCGTTTACGGCGCACCGCTCGCGCACGAGGTGGTCCAACCGGTGCGTTGGCCGGCGTGCCGCCAACTGCTCTGCTAATGCACGGTTTTGTTTGTTACGTGCGCGCCGGATCTTGCGCTCGTACGCATACGCCTCTCTGCAGGAGGTGCAGCAGCCGGACTTACTCAAGGGGTAGGAAGGGGTAGAAGCCCTGGTTGAGCAACTGTGCAAGCATAGATGTGTACTGACCACACAGCAGTGCACAAGCCAACCTCAGGTTATCACCACGGCTCATAAGCATACATTGGGTACAAAGCAGGCAATACCGTAACAGCCGCCGAGGCGATCATGCGCGGGCCGCGCCTGAACTTATTCAGCAGGGGTTCATGGGCAAGGTAGTTGATGTCCTTGATGTGATAGTAGGTCTTGTTCTGGCCCTGCGTCTTCTTGCGCGGCTCCCGGGGGTGGATGCCCTTCAAGATGCACAGCCGCCTGCACACGCGTTAAGTCAGTTTACGTGGTGCCGCTTGCTTGCTCTCTGCAGGGGTATAGAAGTGCAGCAGTGCAAAGGACCAACATAAGCAAGACCAGCATGGAGCCGCCACCTGAACTCTGAGAGCTTGAGCTGCAGCTTCTTCAGCGCCTGGTTGCGCGTGATATACTGCACCGCATTGCCAGCCTGACCCTGCGCAGCGGGACTCGAGCGCACCTCAGCACACAAACAAGAGCGTGGCTGCAGCAACAAGACAAAAAAACCATGGTTGCCAGCTTGTCACGGCTTGCGGGTGGGCAGACGCACCCGCTTCTTCTCCCTCATCCTTGCCACTTCCCCCGCTGCAAATACTTTGCCGCCGCCGCGTCTTGAAGAGTCAAGAGCAAATTGCTCTCAAAAGACGGCTTGTTTAGGGCTGGGCGGGGTGAGCCTCCCTTGGGTGGAGTCTTGAGGCAATGCGGGCTAGCGCGAGTGCAGCACAGCTGCACAGGTTTTGAGAACACAGTGCTGTTCTAACAGCGCAGCTGAGGTTCACACCCAAGCGGCCCAAGCAATGGATTCGGCATGGTCCTGCACCTGAGCGACTTCTTGTCTGCTGGGCAGGACGTGCATTTGCAGGCGGACCTGCAGAACCTACCTGCCTTTCCGGCGAACTTGCTGCACTGCCTTGTAACGGGCCCTGTACGCAGGTGCAATTCTATGATTTCATAAGCATACACAATTTTAGCTCTCAAGAGTGCTGCTGACTCCCAAGCTGTGAGTAACATCCTGCATCGAGCAGTGCACGCGGCGCAAGCTTTGTCGGAGCATCTTTTTCTGTTCTTCACGCCTGCACACGCGACCATCCGTCTTGACAGCCTTGACTGGTGCGCAGCGGCAAGACATCCATCCTCTTCCACTTTGCGCACAGCCGGGCAGCCGCGGGCGAGCGTGTGGTGTTCATCTGCAAGCGTGCCAAGGTTGAGCAAGTGCCGCCGCTGCTGCCGGCGGGCGTCAATGCCGGCCACCCCGCCTTCTCCAACATCCATATGCGGTGCCGGCCCTCACAGCGTTTGATCTGCTGCCCTAGGTCAAAAAGAGCTCTGGGTTAGGCTTGGTATAACCAGTGTACGCCGAGCAGCGCCGCTCGGGGGCCAGATACTTCGAGACGATGGCGGAGCTGCGCAAGTACGCTGCCTGCTTCCACCTGCTGGCGGCGCCGCCGCAGGCGCTGGTCGTGGACGACATGTCGGACTTCCTGGAGCAGGCGCGCTCACCAGCAGTGCAGCGTTGCTGCGGCAGGGCTCGTGCTCTGACTCGTGTCAAGCGTGGCGCATTCACCAGCAGTGCAGCGTCGCTGCGGGGGGCCTCATGCTCTGACTCGTGCTCGGTCGGGCACCCCTGTGCGCAGGATCCTGGACAGGCGCGCGCAGGAGGCGGACCTGGTGAAAACGTTGGCGCTCCTACACCATGCAGTGTCCAGCGTCAGGCGTGCGATCGCAACATGTATGTCTCAGGTCTCCTCGAAGGTAGAATGCTGCACTTTGGGCTGCACCATGCAGATGTACCATGCAAGTCATACATGCACTCTGAGCTCAGCCTTTGAGACGCAAGGCGCCTTGCAGCGCTTGCATGGGAACAGTCTGTGAAGTACTAGAGAACAGATGAACAGAGGGTGCCGTCAAACTGTTGGTGCAGCTCATAAGGCTGATTGAGCTTTCATAACAGTGACAGAGCGAAAGCGGTCGCGCCAACATGCAACTCTAGCATCTTCTGCGGCTCGCTCGCAGGCCCGACGGCGGCGCGCCCGGCAGCGCATGCGCACTGGTCGTGTCCGACACCAGCCCGGCGGATGCGCCGCACGCGGTCTACCTCTTTCGGCGCTGGCTGCCGCTGATCCTCGCCATCAAGCGTGCGCCCCGAATGTCGGACCCCAGCAGTCGCATGCCCGCAGAGGTGGCTCGTGCGGACACGGCCCGCCGCCTGCTCATGCTGCGTGACCTGCTGTCGGTCATGCCAGGGTGACCAGGCGCATGTGGGGCATTGCATGAAAGGAGAGCCGCGTGCGCGGGTGCGCGCAGCACTCTGCCACCGCCGCTTGCAGGCCATGGTCGCAGCGCGACAGCAGCAGTCACACTGGTTCTCACACGATCACGCGCATGGCGCAGCGAGGCAGGCGGGCGAGTTCGAGCTTGCGCTGCTGCGCGCGTCGGGTGAGGCCCACGACCTGGCGCCCGGCTGCCTCGCGCAGCTGCACTTCTCGCTCGCGTCGCACTGCGCGCTGACGCTGACCGACGTTGTGGTTCCTGCAATGTTGGAGCCAGCCTCGCCTGCCGCCCTCGCGTTTGTTTGAGCAGATATGGCTGCCTCCGCCTGTATGCGGCTCTAGTACACAAGACACACGTGTGCGCCTGGCTGCCTGGCACATGCGCAAGCTTTGTGGGGCACTGCGCGCCCGCGCGTGGCGCCTCTGCCCAGTGGGGTGCATAGTCCCGCCTTGCCCATTTCGAGCGCCTTTGTGTAGGTGGTCTTGGTTGTCAGTAGCGTGTGCAAGTGTGCTTGCATAGTGCTGAGGCTCCTGCAGGGGTGTGCGCTGCAGCTTCTGCTGTCCAGGTCACCCACATAGCACGAATGATTACAGGAAGGCCGCCCATATACATAACAGGGGCTCCGCCAGGAAGTATGCTACCTGGCATGTCGATATGGCATGATCGCAGAGAAGCCCATGGAGCGCAAGCACTTCAGCTGAATTTTATTTTCACAGACGGGCAACTAACAACATACGCAAGCACACGCTCTCAGCAAGTCCTTTGCTGGCCAGATCTGAGCTCAACACTTCCTGCTCTGCACTTGAGCACACAGCATACACCAGCAGCTGATGGCAACAATGCCGACTCTCTCAGCAAAGATTACGGGTAGCCCAACAAACCCGGAGACTCTTGATACATAACTCAGAAAATAAAAGATCAGAGGAGCACCGTTCAGCACGCACTGCTCAGTCTTGCCGTGGGTCCTGCTGCGATTCGACCGCTGTGAGCACCAGGACTGTGAGGAAGGTGGCAGCCGCCTCGTACTCTGTGAGCGCCTCCACCCCCGTCTCGATCTGCAGCAGCGCCAGGAGGCCCTGGCGCATGCAGTGCGTGCGTCAGGCGACAGGCGTGCAGCACTGCAGGATGCCTGCAATGCTAGCTCACAACAAGCATGATGTGTGAGGGCATTGGGTTTTCACTTGCACGCACAATGGCACCTACCTTCACAAGCTCTGGGGCGTGCAAGCTCCTACCCAAGCGGCAGCCTTGCCATATATGCGTCACAGCCTTGTGAACAGCAGGGCATGGTGAGCCGGCCACTCATGAGTTCAAGTGGCCGCGCACGCGCCTTGCCGGTCGCCACCTCCGCCACAATGGTGCCGGCGAGCGTCAGGCAGGCCATGCGCTGCATGTAGCTCCGCCAGTTCTCGTTGTACTTGCGCACCCGTTCCTGCCCTATCGCGCCCTGCGCGAGGTGGCAGGTGTCATGCCAAGCTGCACGCACGCTTGTTGCCAATAGATGGACAAGTAAAGCCGAGCAGCGCTGGGCTGACAGCGAGCCCAGCGCTGAGACTGGATGGCACAAGTCAACAGCTCCGCATGTCTGTTTTGAAGAGCTACTGCTCTTCAATGCGAGTGCTGGAAAGCCAAGCGGTGCACCTTCATGGGCTCCTTCTCTTTGGGGAACCGCAGGCCCACGTACACTAGCCCAACCACTGCCGCGCCCAGGAACGGCTCAATCTCCCACAGCGGCACGCCCACCGCCAGGTCCAGGCTCTGTACGGCGCCCTTGCCAGTGATGCGCTCGCTGACGAGCACCGCCTGCGCGTGCAGAGCAAACGGGTCACGACGCCATGAGTTCCACTTCTATGCCTCCTTAAGTGCGCCACCTGCTCTTGCAGAGGCAAGTGGGAAGCGTGCATTCTCCTCACAGGTGATGCCGTTGGCCACATTGACAGCGCAACATGCCAAGCACGCGTGTCTGCACAGCCTGTCTTGCAAGCAGGCGTGAGCGCACACTGGCACGCGCAACACAGCGGCAGGCGCGCACCCCTAGCAGCAGCACAGCCAGGCGGCCCCAGAATGCCTCGCGCTCCGGTGCTGGCGGGATGGCTGGGAGGGATGGCAGGGCTTTACTGACTGACGACGGAGTGAACTTTGCTGCGTCAAAGCCAGCCTTCACAGTGTGCTGCAGCTCCTCAGAGCTGCTGGCTGTCTCTGCCTGCACCTCGCGCTCGTCGAGCGCCCTGCGCGCAGTGGGGTGCCGGAGCACTGGCTGTACGCTGCGCAAGCAGGCGCGCTCCGCGGTGCGGCGCCAGCCCGAGCATACCGGGCAGGAGGCCGGGGATTGGGTCAGCACACGCATGGTGGTGCAGCGGTTCCCTCACGGTGCACGGTGCGTTGCTGTGGAGATCTGATTCAGGCGTCCCAGGCTCAAGTTGCAGGGCAGGAGACTGGGTGGCCTATCCGTTTGGCCTGATGCATCAAAACCTAATGCTAGCTTCATGTCTACCTGTGCATGCCAACATACATCAGGCATGCCGTCATTAGGAGCCTTATTACAGGCAGTCCAGCCCTTCTGGCTCAACTTCAAGCCAGCTATAGACTGCTAGCATGCAGCGCTGGAAGCGCATGCTGTGCTGAAACAACGGCTTCAGTGGCGCACACCCAAGTTAACTAGACAAACAGATAACATACTGCAGAAATCACACATTGCTTTGCAGTGCAACATATACAGGCTGGGGTGGACGGCCCCAGCCCAATCGTGCCCCATGCACACTCCCCTCCACAACACAGGCAGCAGACAGGACCAAGCCCCGAGCTGGACCACTGGCCGGACTGCTCCACCCATCCAAGCACCTGCCACCCCTCCCCCACCATCACATGCTCGTGCCATGGTACTCAGCAATCCTGCCGCACCCAGAGGACAACACACTCTGCCCCATACCACCCCGCCGGCAGCCGCGCTCACGCCTTGACCTTGGGCGGTGGCCTGAAGATGCCAACGACCATGGCGTGGTCACGCTCGTAGGGCTCCAGCGTCACCTGCTCCTTGGGCTTCAGCTGCTGCTCCTGCAGCTTCTTCACCTGCGCAGCACAGCACATGCACATTCGGCTTCCTGCATAGCTTTCTGCATAGCATAGGCATCTGAGTCAGCTGCAGGTATGTATCTTCAGCGCCTGTCAAGCCGCCCTCATCAGAAGACAGGAGCCAATGTGATGCCTGCTGCCGCATGCTTTACTGGTGTGCCCTTTACGACGCAACCAGACTTTCAAAATGAGGTGCATGCTCAGCAACCCAGTGGTGCTTCCCGTGTCAGTAGCGCGTGACCTGCCAGGCACGCTTGACGACTTGGTGGCACGCGGCGCGGGCCGCGGCGCAGCCCCCGCGCGCACCTCGCGCGCGAACACGGCCTCCGGCGGCGCGGTGGAGTCGATGCAGGACGCCTTGATGGAGATGACGAAGAAGCCGCCGTTGCGCAGGAAATACTGCGCGTTCAGGCCCACGATGCGCGCCTGGTCCGGCTGCGCCACGTCCGCAAACACCACGTCCACCATGGGCACCAGCATGCGGTACTTCTGCGGGTGCCGCGCGTCCTCGATGATCGGGATGACATTCGGTCGCTTCTTGGCCATGTTGACCAGGTCACGCCCTGCGCGCGGTGCGCCCCTCAGCGCCGCGCTGCGCTTTGACGCCAGCGGCGCCGCCGCAATCGGCGCATGTGTGTGCCTGCATGTATGCCTGCATGAGGCGTTCCCTGGGCGCCCCGCTACCAAAGCCGCGTGAAGAGATAGCAGGCCGCGCACTGATATGTCCCTACCCGCGCTGCTCACAACAGGCGCTGCCCCGCAGCGCCGTTCCCGCCGTTGCTGGCAGGCGCGGCCGCCAGAGCCGCGCGCGCGGGCCGCGCACCGCTGCGGTGCGAGAACTCGACCGCGTACACGGCGCCGTCCGGGCCGACGATGTCGGAGACGTGCGACACGCTCGTGCCCGACGCGGCGCCCAGGTAGAGCACCTTGGCGGCCGGGCGGATGTGGATGTTGTCCACGCCGGCCAGCACCGACGCGGCCAGCTTGGACCGGAACGGGTTCCACACGCGGTACTCGACCTTCTCGCCCTCCGCGGCGCCCTCCACGCTGATGCGCTTCTCGCCGTACACGCTCTCGCCTGCGGCCAGGCGCACCTCGGCGCGGGCTCCAAACGCAAACACCGTCTTCTTTCCAAGCTATCTCATGCGCCAGTATGACCTCCGCAAACCTCCACTGTACACACATAGCTTGGTGCGTGGCACCGTGTGGAGAGGAGCGTGCCCACATACTCTTGCTGTGTTGCAAGAGCCGCAACACCTGGTGCTGACGCAACACATACCTGAGCTGAAGCTGCACCTACCCACAGCAAGCGCAGCTGCTTACGTAGCACGCAGAAGGAGATGTTGGAGCGGCTCCGCATACAGCTTGGTGCACGTGGCGGCCGCTGTGGGGCACTCACCTGGCACCAGGTTCTTTGTTACCAGCGCGTCCTCCTTGCCGCGCGCGATGAACACGCCCTCGTGCCTGTGCGCCTCGATGACCACCTTGGCGCCGCCCTTCATGCCGCCGCGCCCGCCACGCCCGCCGCGGCCC
>JAABUH010002929.1_pt1 | contig 15556 bp, 27 predicted proteins | sample 5559121 | NCBI WGS metagenome assembly JAABUH01 (sample SAMN10711871, study PRJNA513364) | rock metagenome | isolation source: Antarctica rocks | place: Antarctica: Victoria Land, Battleship Promontory nord | collected 2015-12-28
GGCCTGCCTGCATGAGCGCCGGTGCTGACTGCTGGCAGGCGCAAAGCCGGCGTGGGAGTGCCGCCTGGAGACCGCTCTTGTGGGCGGCCCCTGGGCCATGCTGCGCGCGCCCGGTCCCGGACCAGCGGCGTACAGCGCGCGGGAGCCCTTTGCCGCGGGCGCGCCGGCGGCCTGCTTCGGCTGCGCGTCGCGCGCGCTCACAATCCGCGACGTCGCCGAGGTCTGCAACAAGTGCGCGGCATGGCGCCCAGCCGCACTTGTCCGCGAAGCCCATCAGGGGGTGGGCTCTTGCGCGCCTTAGAGCTGCCAGGTGGTATCTTGCAGTCAGCTTCGGTGCAGGGGCGTCTGGGCGCGTGTGCAGATGCCAGCATGCGGGCGACAGGGTCGGCGTCCCAGGCCCCGGCGCGTACGAGGCCGGCGCGTGCGCGGCGCTGCAGGCGCCCGCGGTGCCCGCCTACCCCTTCGGCGCGCGCCTGGCGCCAGGGAGGGCCAGCTCCTCAGCTGATACCCCGGTGCGCAGCCGACTGTCCGCGGATCCGCAGTGCGGCACGCTGGCAGCATGCTAGATGAAGACACGAGCTTCCGTGCCCGTGCATCTGCAGTCCTCGACGCTCTGTACGACTGGTTGCAAAGAGATAGGGTTAGGGTCAGAGCGCTCTGCAGGAGTCTTCCGCGCACGCCCGCGCGGCCCCATCGGCTGCATCTCCGCCGTAACTAGCGCTCCGCACTGCGCAGGGACCGGGCGCCTACGACGATGACCCGGATTTGCTGTGGCCTGCGCGGCATGGCTTCAAGATCATGAGCGGCGGCGAGCAGCGCAGCGCATACCTCCCTAGGTAGCCCCGCGCACCTGGCTTGTTCATGCCTGGCAAGACATATTTCCAGGGCCACCCCTGCACATTTTTGGTAGATGGCGAGTTGTGGCGCATCATGACCTGTTTATTCCTGTCACGCTGGGCAGCCACACAACTCCGTGCTGTGCTTGCCCATCTCCATGCGCCACCTTGGTACTTTCCCGTACCGCGGCACAACCACGCGCACTGGGCGCAGGTGCGAGTCGCCCGGGCCAGTCTACCTGCCGCGGCCGCCGCGCCAGACGGCGGGCGTCAACATGGGCCGTCGCGGGCGAGCGCCGCAGTCGGCGGCGGACGCGGCGCGCGCCTGCTGGGTGCCTGGCGCCGGCGGCAGCCACGAGGTCCTGCTGGTGCGCAGCAGTTGATCACACGCATGACCAGCGTGACGGGGCGAGCAGCTGTGCAGCGCAACCCAGCACATGCGGCTGGCGCGGCCGTGACATCTGCTGGCTGTGGTTCGAGCAATGTGGGGCATGCGTGGCCTGCCCTCCCGGCATGGCCGCGGCCGGACATGCGCAACAGCCATGACAGGAACACGCGCAGGCACGCACACCAACTGTCACTCATCGTGCCATGCTAGCCTGGGCTTGCCCTACAGACTTGCTTGCGCGACTAAGGGCGGCGGCATGTCCGGCAGGGGCACGACTCGCCCGGCCCGGGGTACGACGTGGGCGGCCTAGCGGCGCGCGGCAGCGTCAGCTCGACCAGGCGGCGCTGCTGCAGCTCGCTCGGAACCTTTGGCAGGCCGGCGGGGACGTCTCAGGGCGCGCGCGTGCGCCGGCGGCCTGCTGCATCCGCCGGGGAGCCAGCGCTGGCGCGCGCCGCGACAGAGACGGAGAGCACCGGCCCGCAGGCAGAAGCTGCAAGCAGCAAAATGCGCGCGCAACCCCGACCATGCATGTCGGCGCCTGGGGCGACGGCGGCCCCCGCTGCTGCGCAGGGAGAGGGCGCTGCCATAGGGCCTGCTCCCGCTGCCTCCAGGACGGTCAGCGGCCGCCAGGCTGGCCCCGTGGTGCGCGCGTTGGCAAGGCAGGCTTCATGCCTGCGCTTCATTGCGTCTCATTGCTGGAGTGTGGTGATGCATAGTGCAGGGCAAGGTGCATGAGACGCATGCCTGCGCTTGACGCAGGCACTGGTGCGGGCGCGCAGGATGCTTGTCGGCGGCAGCGCGCATCCGGAGGCATCCTGGGGTCAGGCGGGCGCATGTTTGGCACCTCGCAGCGCTCACAGATCCTAAATGTTCGTTTCTAGCTGTCCCAGTGCTGATGGTGCAATGTAATGAGCTCTCCACGGTTTCCGGGTATGCTCACCTGTCGTTCAGGAGGCGAATTGGCTCAGGAGCACCAAATATTGTGGTCACGTGTTTAGACACGCACCATGCGGTGTGCATGTGCGGTGGATGCTACCGATGCTTGTTTCAGCACCTTGCAGTGCACCCATGACAGCTAACGTTAGCTGTTACCAGGCACCTTTTGGCATTGAATTTACTTGTCATGTGTGCTATTAATACGCTTGGTATGCGGTCCGTGCATGGGTGAAGTAGGCGTCCATGTCGCTGTGAGTGTGAGGCACAAAGTGCGCCGTACATCTCTTACCTTTGCCAGGGAGTCCGTCAAGCAGCTATGCTGATACACTGCATTACATGTGATGTCACATATCGGCCGCATTCCTTGTTATCAGGACTCCTATTTTGCCGTCCTTCACAGCTGCAACACATAACACAACGCTCGACAAAGCACAATGTTCACGCCCGGTTCAAGTGTGAATTTGCCACCCAATACGACCCATCAGTCCGCCCAAGCTCACGTATGGCCAAGCGCGACCCAATTGCTGATGTTCAACACTGTGGTATACCAGCCTTGCACAATGCCACCAAGAGCATATGCGCATGCAGGGAAACGAGCTGCCTACCAAGTGTTGATACATACCTCGCACTCTTAGCTACACCATGCGTTGGCATCTACAGACACACAAAGACCAAGTGGCGCCAAAATCGTGGCGTTTCAGTGCTTTGAGGTACAAGAGGCCAGCCCACAGGGCGTGGCCCGTCAAGACCCGCTGCATGCGCCAGAGCGCATCCAAACTCTTGACCACTTACTTCATGCCCGTTTCGCAGTGCGCATTTTTGCTGCTCGTGTCGTGCTTGGCGCAAACCAAGAAGCCATGGCCCCATGCGCGCCCCCATGCTGAGGCTTGTCAAGCAGGTCAGGCAGATGGTACGGACATGCCCGCAGGCACACCAAGCATGGGCAGTGTAGAGGGTGGAGGCGAGGTCATTGACGGCAACCCAATCAGGCTCAACCAGCAGATGCTGCCCCGAGGGGCTCGAACCATATACCCATAACTCCAGGCCAAAGCTGACATTCTGGACGCGGGCCCAGACACTGTCACATCACGCCGCGAGCCCATGGCGCCGAGCGCTTGAGACACGCGCGCCACTGGTAGCACCCCTCCCCCCCCCCCCCCACAGCACCCACTGCCCATGCATCATGCACACCCCAGCTCGCCACACTGCAAGCCGGGTGTGGCGGGCGTTCCAGCGCAGCACACCGCCCGCGCCCACGCCCTCAGCATGCCGCAGCCGTGCCGGCGTCGCCTGCAGCTAGGCGCCAGGGTCACGCGTGCCGGCCCCCAGATGCTGCTGGAAGAGTGACTTGTCCGGCGCCCACGCAGTGGCGCCCCAGCGCATAAGGGAGAGTTTCCTCGAGCAACACCAGATCTTCCGCGCTGCACGAGCCGCTGCGCCGCGCGGCCGCCGCCGCGCGCAATCACCTGAGCTCGAGCATCATGTTGTTGTCGGGCGGCAGGCCGATGCACGCGCGCACGACGTTCTCCAGCGCGGCGCGCTGGCGGCCCAGCGCGTTTACGACGGGCGCGCCGTCGGGCACCAGCGGCGCCTTGGTCAGATACGACAGCAGCGACGCGACCGGGTGCAGCGCGTGCGGCTGCTCCTCGCCGTCGCGCCGCACCTGCGCGCCCCCGAGCCAGATTTGCGGGGTGCTGGAACGGCTGGTCGCAGCGGCAGCGCCGTAGGTGGATGCAACGCGCTCTGGTGTTGGTCCCGCCGTAACCCAGAATGCTCATCAGATTGACAACAGCTTTCGACTGGACACACACAACACGTAACGTAGCTCAAGTGCGATTGTTGCAGTAAAAATGACAGCCCCAGCGGCAAGGCAGATGTGTGCAGGTACATAGAGTGCTCAAGGTGCTGTGGGCTGGCCTGCGGCCGCGGCCGCGGCCGCGCGCGCCTGGATGCGCTGCAGCAGCTCCGCCAGGATGACCAGGTCCAGGATGATGGGCGCCGCCAGCAGGCTGTCCTCGCACGTGTTGTGCATCACGATGGTCTGCCGCCCGCCCATGAAGATCTGGCGCGCGCGCGCCGCCCCGGCTGAGCGAGGCGCAGGGCAGCAAGCCACGCCCGGCCCAGAGGAACGCCACGACCCAGCAGCGCTTGCAGCCATACAACGCAGCCATACAACGCAGTGGGGTCTCAGGTAGAGGCAGAAGTTTGGCGCGCAGTCGTGGAACGCATGCAGGCCGCGACGGGGCTCGGTTCCGGCGCGCGCACCTCCGCGCTGTATTCGTCCAGCGCGCGCTTGCTGTCCGCCACGTAGGGCACGTACTTGATGACCACCGTGTGGTCGGGCGCCTCCCCGGGCGCGTACAGAATGGCGTTGGACGCGACCACGTCGTCCACCTGGCCGCCCGGACACCCTCGTCAGCAAGCGCCCTTCGCACGCGCATGGGCATCCACCTCGACGCTCCCGTTGCGCACACTCGACGAGCGCCCCGCCGCCCAAAGTAGGCCAGGCGCTGCACTGCCCTCTGCTGCAGGAGACATCCAGGCCTCCTGTACCTTGCTACCACCCCCCAACTGCCTGGCGCCGGGCGGGCGCGCGCGCCACGTTGCTCTTGCTGATCTCCTTGGAGCGGAAGGTCTGCGGCGCGCTCAGGTTCATGCCGTCGTTGTTGCCCAGGTGGTTGTACGACACGATGGCCGTCGGCTTGATGCCCGCGCCGACCAGAAAGTCCACCAGCACGCTCTTGATCTTGGTCTGGCCGCTCTTGAAGTCGTCGCCCGCGATGAGCACGCCTGCCGCGCGCGGCGCCGCGCGGCGTCAGACCTCGTTACACATTGCACACTGCCCAGCGGTAGCGCATGCTGGTCGACGCTTGACACGTGACAGTCACATCCGCGCAACTGCCAGAAGCAGCGTGCCTGCGGGCGCTCAGACACCACGGCGCACGGGTTCCCCCACAGCGCACCCACACGCAAGCGCCTCTCTTGCAGCGCACGCGCTGCTGCAGCATCATGGAGCACCAGTTAGTCTGCCAGACAGGTGGTGCAGCTCGCCGCTCCCGCCGGGCACAGCCACATGACGCTGTGCACGCCACCCACCGCGCAGATGAAGACCAAAGGGCGGGTCGAAACGCCCGGCGGCCTGCTCTATACGAACGCTGCCGCAGCGGCAGCGCCGGGCGCGTGCCCCTCTCGACGGCGAGCTCGATGAGGCCCGGCACAAAGGTGTTCTGCGGCGAGCCGTTGATGAAGGCGACGCCCTCCAGCAGCGCCGCGGCGGCATACAGGCTGGACGGCGCGACCTCGGCCTCGCCGCGCGCGATCGCGGCCAGGAAGCTGTCTGCGGTGTCGTTCAGGCCCCCGCTCACCTGCCAAGTTCGCGGCTCCGTGTCAGCATTGGGCGCTTTTCATCACTTGTGAGCACACAATTGTTAAGCGTTCCATGTTTAGCAGCCAACGCCTCCCAAAGCAGTGCTTGTACAGGGAAAAACAACATGCTGCGCATCAGGTCACCCTCCCATCCCGAGCAGCGCGCCTGGCTGTAGCGCTCGGTGTTGGCCGTCCAGAGCACGACCACGCGCTCGACGCCCGTGCGCTCCCGGAACGCGCGGATGTCCGCGCGCAGGTGGTCCAGCTGCGCCTGCCGCCCCGAGCACGCGCGCGCCGCGTCAGCAGGCGAGCGCAGGCGAGCGCGCACGTTACCACCAGAGCCTGTGCCGGCCCCCTCCGCGGCTCACGCAGCGCGGCCGCGTCCGGCACCCCATGGTTGGCGCTGCAGGCAGGCCCGCCAAAGCACAACCCTGTGTGGCACGAGCGCTATGAACACAGCACAGGCCAAACAGGCCGCGCCGAGCGGCCGGTGCAGCACGTGAGGGTGCACGAGCATGACACGCCCGGCCGGCAGGCGCGCCGCCGCAACGCGCGCGCACACCTGCTTGCTGCCCTTAACCAGGTGGTCGGCGCGCGCGCCCTGGTTGGCGGCGATGAAGTCGGGGTCGAACACGCCGGGCAGCGGGTGCAGGTCGCGCATGTAGGGCGCCAGCTGCCGCTGCAGCTCAAAGTCTATCACCTGCGCGCCGCGCCGCGCAGCGGGCTTGCGCCAAGCATGCTGCCCGCCACCTCCGAGCCGCTCACACGCGCTCCGCCGAGCTGCCGGGGGGAGGAGCTGTCACCGCCTGACGAGTGGTACGCCAGCGGCGTACCACTCTGGACACATGCACAGGACACATGCATCTCGCTGGACACATGCACAGGACACGCGCCACGCATGGCTGCTTGCACGGTGAGTGCTTGCAGCGAGTGAGAGCAGAGTCTCACAGCTCGCTTCACCGGATGTGCTTGTGCACATGCGGCATGCCTCAATGGTGACCCGCTTCCAGCCAGCTGGGCAGTGGCAGCGGGCGCGCCTGCGCACGCTCCATGGCCTCGGCCAGGTTCAGGCCGGAGATGTCCCAGCCGCCGAAGACGATGTCGTTCGGGTGCACCATCGGCAGCAGCGCCGAGAACGGCGCGTGCACCTCCTCGCCGCGGAAGCTGCCCACGCGGCACGTGGACGCCTGCGTCAGGGAGCCCCAGTAGTTGGGCTTGCGCAGGCCCTCCTTCGTCATCCAGGTCAGGCCCCTGCGCGGCGCCGCTCGCGTCAGGCGCCGCCGTGACGGGGCTCTTGCCGCGTCTCCCTTTAAGCACGAGCTGGAAGCCTGCGCAACTACGTGTGCTTGCGCGCTGAGCCCGGTGCTGGAGCGGGGCAAGTGAGGTGCAGGTCCACAAGTGGTCAAGTATGCACAGGTCTCCCCCTTGTTTGCCACACGTGTGCGGTACAGTGGCCCGAAGTGCAGCCTGGCTGAGCTGCGGGGCACACGAGGAGGCAGGCATCCTGTGGCTGCAAAACAACACGTGCTGAGGCTTGTGGAGCGCACAGCTTGTTGGCGAGCACGCCCGCGGTCACCGTTGTACCGTTGTTGCCGCCCCAGCCGACCAGCATCACCCTGCTCAAGGCAACGTGAGCGCTTGCAACACGTCTGCTGTGCAAGTCCTTGGTGCAGGGGGCTCCCAAGCACACCACAGATTTAGTAAAGCTGACGAGTGTGTGGTGCGTTTGCTATGCACACATGTTCAAGCAATAAGCACATGCTCCAAGGCTGTAAATAGGTGGTATGCTGCAGAGAGGTGACACAGTATGCGCAAGTGCGTCGCCAGGCGGCTTCATATTGCTGCAAACAAGGCGCGTTCACCCAAGCTTTGGCGGCTTTGTGGCTGTCCGCATATGGTACGTTGTGGTCACAGGCTTAAGCGTCCAGTTGCCGTCGGCATCGTGGTGCAGGTCAGTGCTCTGGTATTCGTACTTGGCGCAGATTGCGTCCTCGCCATAGTGCACGTCAGGCGAGTCCACCTTGAAGCTATCGATCATCATCTTGATGAGCTGTCAAATGAATGAATGAATTACAACCGTGTATCAAGCCGTGCAAAAGAACTTTGTGCTTTCTATTCGGAGTCGCAATGGCCTGTAGGGTTCTCTCCCGCCTGTGCACGAGGCCCGGGAAAAGGAACAGGCAATTGGCTCGACTATGCGCAGCGTCAGTGTTCCATACTGCGCACGCTGCGCGAGCCTGAGGCAACCTTCAGCAAGCTGCCAGAGGCAGAGGCAGAGCGCCTTCAGGCAGAAGCCTGTTTGTCAGGGCCAGTCCAGCCTCAATGGCGCCACACAGGATAGCAAGGCTGCGGCCGCAGCGCAGAGGTTCGGCTGGTCTTTGAAGCCCATACCCAGCAGCTTGAAAGGTGTGTCTGCAACTGCGCATATGCATGCACCAGAGCTGGTGCTGGCGGCCGTGCTTGCTACTAGACTGACAGCAAGCACTGGCTGTGCAGCCAGCAGACCAGTAATAGAGCTGCCCGTGGACCAGATCCGCAGACCGCTCAGCAGGACGCGCAGTAACAGTGCGCAGCTCTGCTATATGTAGGTATTGCAAAGCGCTTGTTGGTCTGTACATGTGCCCGTAGCGCTCACCACCCAGCTTCACGCTCGCGCAGACGACGAGAAGGTCCGTGCACTGATGGACAGCATAGCGGAGATTGGCTTGCAAGAGCCGGTGCGCACCTTCACTGTACACGCAGACGTTCGTCCTTGCATGCGTGCACTCGATCAAATCACAGCAGAGTTGCACAAGCTGAGTGGAGGCTTGGGCTGCTGCTCCTCACAAGATTGACGTGCTCGAGGTGGACGGGCAATACTATGGCTTCTCGGGCTGCCATAGATACGAGGTGCGCGCTCTGCACCCATGTGCTAGAAATGTTTGGTTGCGGCGTGCCTGAAAAGCTGTCAGGTGGTGTGCAGGCTCATCAACGGCTCGGGCTGCGCACCATCAAGTGTCGCATACAGAAGGCCAATCGACAGACACTGCGCATGCACATGATGTGATGCACACTGCTGAAGATGTCTGCATATCGTGTGGCGTTGCATTGTGCGGCTGTACACTACGCCTCTTGATCATGTATTAGGCTTGAGAGTTTGTATAAACATGCTGGTTGAAAACCGCGCAAGGGAAGCAAACAATGCCCAGTGTAGCCCAGCATGACATGCCAAATGCAGTGTTTCTCGGGTTATGCGAGGCCTTGCCTTGCAATAACAAAGTGCACGCTTGGTTCCATGTGCAATTACCCATGCGAGGTCTGGCCAGGCGCACATTTGGGCGCCATAGCCTTCTTCTAGTTATTCTGGCTGGCACTCTCACTCTCAGCCCCACGGCAATGTGAACTTTACAAACATCGGGCAGAAGCATTTTAGCAATGCATGGCGACGCTTGCCGCCATGGCGTTCAGCCTGCGTGTATGCCTCACTCCTTCTTCGCCTCCTCCTTCGTCTTCATCCACGGAAGCTTGAAGCCCTCGACCTTCTTGCCCAAACCAAAAGAGTCGCCCTCTTCGCCGCGCTGCACGTTGCCTGCCACCGCACACGCGTGTTTTTAGGCCACTGTGTATCCTCAGCAAACCAACTGGTAAAGATTGGCCGGGCGTCAATGCATTGGGTGCCCATGACAAGAGAGTGCCGGCACAGAGTGGCAATAGCAACCCAAAAAGCAGGGCATGAAAGGCTGTCGTTTGGACATACTCTCAAGCACATGGTTGCTCAGCCCGAGAGTATCTAGGGCACTGCTCATGTGTAATGATGTGTACAAAGCCTGCAGGGGGTGCGCAGATGTCTAGCCTTGCTTTTAGGAGCTTCCTGATATTCAATGCAGATGTCATGAGGGGCACGTCAGGAAGCAACCCCTCCCAGCCTCAGACAATGATCTGTTTGCACAGCACTTGAGGCGGACCCAGGTCGAGAGTGTTGGACGTCTGCTTGTGGCTGGCGCCGCCGGAGCCGCCCGCCCCTGGCGCGTCATCCAAGCCGCCCTCGCCCTTGGGCCCTGCACCATTCGCAGCAGCCGCCCTTGGTCGGCTCTGCTTTTCCTCTGCAGCTTGCTGTGTCGAGACAGAAGTGTAACGCTAAAAACCACGCCAGTAACTTCAGCAGTAACCAGCAGACGCCGCCATGCTCCGCGCAGGACGTCTGATTCTCTTCTCCTCCACGCCAAACAAACGGCACGCACACGCACGGCCCTCACCGGGCGTAGTGACCCAGGGCAACAGTGCTAGCTCCCGTGTGCATGCACCGCTTGCAAGACGCCTCGCCTTAGCCTCCGCCAGGCACGGCCGTTCCACAGCAAACTCGCGCTTGCGTGCATGGTCACCAGGCGGCGAGGCTGGTCCTGCGCCCGCACCGCCTTGGATGCAGGCGTTGCCAATCTTGCCGTCCTGCCACTCATACAGCGCCAGGCCGACTGGCCCCTCCAGGTATGCCTGGACCTGCGCGCCTCACGCAGCTATTTGGGCACGCGTGGAGTGTCCACACCTACGGCTGCTGCCTGCCACCCAAGGCTGCTGCCTGCCCATCAAAGTATGCAAGAAGGCTGCCAAGGTCGTGGGTTCAAGAAGAGCGGAGTGACATTGCAACCCTTTGCGACACTGCGTGCAGCCACTTAACAGTCACGGCTGACACCCTCACTGTCTCAGGCAGGCCACAACCGTCCGAAGCAGTGTCCACACAAAGCAGGCTCCGTTATAGCGCAGCCCAACGAGCGGGGCAGTTGCAGGGGAGCCTGACACTGCTGGGCACGGAGCTGGGACTCGCAGCGGGCCACAGGCAGCAAGTGCGCACGTTTTCCATAAACGCCTTGAGCTCGGGGCAGGTGTTGTGGCGGCCCATGCTGGCGTTGCCGTCATACCGCTCCCAGAAGTAGAAGACGTTTTTCTCGTACTGGTCGACGATGACCTTGAAGTCCAGTATCCCGTTGGAGCGCACCGACGCCCTGCCCTGTGAGAAGTCCAACACGTCCTTGCACATCTCGGCGACCTTTTCCACCTGCGCGCACGGGCGTCCAAGCACCTCACTAGGAGTGTCAAACAAAGCTCAACAGACCACTTGTAGTCAGCGCGCTGCCACGCTCAAGAAGCCTGTTCGCAGGCAGGACAGGCTGCGCGCCTGGTCGGGCTTGGCCACCACGGTCTTGTGGCAGACCACGTGCTTCTCCTGGGACTTCTTGATGGCTGCAGTGATGCTCAGGCGGCCTCGCCTGCTCACCCCCCTGCCACCGCCCGGATGGCCGGGCTGCTGTGGGCGGGCCGCTCGCCTGGCCAGCCTGGATGCGGGCGCAGGCAGTGCAGTGGACGCGTGCGCCCCGCTTTGCTGTCGCGTGCGCAGCTCCAGGGCTGCGGTGCCTGCCGAGCAATGCAGGGCGGACTGCATTGCGCTCGTCCGACGCTGTTCTCAGGCGGACCTGGGCTCTTCCTACCCTTGGCAAGCGTCACCGGGGAGATCAGAAGAGGCTGCCTGGACAGGCCAAGGCTTGTTCTTGTGCCAAGGCAAGATTGACCATACCTGCCGCCCTACAGCCCATCTTCAAACTCAGCTGCCGCTGCCTGCTGCCACCCTTCTGGCCAGCCGGCCGCAACGGACACGTCGACAGCCGCTGAAATTCATTGCTGTAGCCATGCCCGCAGTACCAGCCGCAGTGGCGCTTGCCGAGGACAGGCAGGCAAAGACTGATGCCACAAAGAACCAATACATCATACTGGCAGAGTGCGCGCTTAGGCTGCACCTGCAGCACTCAGCCCTGCAAGCTTGCACGGCTTGCAGCGGGTCAAGGACTGGTAGCGCGATAGGTGTGGACTTGGCTTTGCTTTGCGTGCTGCAGATGAGGCTGCAGACCTGCGCAGGAGAGCGGCCTAGACAGACCTGGCCTGGCAAGAAACAATTTTCGGGCTCCTTGTTGTGCTCCCTCTCTGCAGGAGTCAGCAAGCGCTGGTCACGCTGGCAGAGGGCGCCCCTTTTGCCCGCAGGGCGCATAGACGCATGCAGGAGCCAGTTTGCGGGGGACCTGACGGCGGAGGAGGGCCCAGCCAGGCGCCGCTCGTGTCTACAGAGCCTCAGGCGTGACGGTGTGGGCGCGCGTGCGCACTCAGGAGCCAGCGTGCGCGGGTGGCGCTGGCGGAGGAGCGCCAGCGCGCCGGCGAGCTGCTAGCGGAGAACCGGCGGCTCGCGGCGGAGGCGGCTGAGACCGGCCTAGACGCCTGGGAGACGGTTGCGTTCCTGCGCGCCGAGTTGCTGGACCGCGAGGCCGAGGTCGCCCGCCTTGGTGCCGCCCTGGCGCAGGCGCGTGGCTACAGAGGGAACGCATGCCATGGTCCTGCTCATAGGTGCACACCAAGTGGCTGCAGTCCTGGGCGCGCCGTGGACGGAGCACATGATACCTGTATGTGGACAGTGTGCTGCGCGCAAAAAGCAACGGCACTCCAGAAGAGGTGTTTGTCACTGCGCAGGCGGAGTCTGCTGGTCTGGCAGGGGTGCCGCGGCGCGCGACGCGGGCGAGCGCCGGGTGCGCGAGCTCACGGCAGATGCGGCCGCCGCTGCCGCGGCAGCAGCGTCGGAGCTGGCGGAGGCGCGTGCGGCCGCGGCAGCCGCCCTCGCTCCACACAGGGTGGGTGCACGCGGCCAGGCCGTGCCAGGTGCAGCCAACACAGGATGTCACGTTTGCATGGCAACAAAAACAGTGTTATGTCACGCTTTGACGCGCACCTTCCCTGCACCGCCATAGTAAACCCGGCAGCGCACGCACTTAGAGACTGAAGGAGGAGACTGAAGCGGCGGCGCCACGCGTGGCATGAACAGAGGTATGCGCGTTCGGCAGGCGAGCGAGGCGCTTCGCGAGAGCGCCGCAGCGCAGGCGGCCATGCTGCGCGCGGAGAACCACCAGCTGCGCGCAGACACTGCAGCCAAGGTGTGCTGCTTGGGGAGGCAGGGGTGCGTGTCGCCTGTCTGCAGCTCGTGCATTGTCGGCCAGTAACTGCCAACCTTACACCGCGCTTGCTTTTCAGACAGCCTCCTGGTGCAGCTGCTCTGCCATCACCTGCGACGGCCATGATTGGTTAGCCGCGTCTGCCACAAGCGCCCAGCCATGGCCAAGCCGCAACTGCAGGCGAGACCTCGCGCGCCTTGCAGCCTAGGTACGCGAGTACGAGGCGCGCATGGACGAGGCAGCCGCGCGCGCGCGCCGCGAAGCCGAGGCGGCCGCTGCGGCAGTGCATCGCATGCGTGCTGCGCAGGTGCTTGTGACACGCCTGGTTGCACGTTACACACATGCAGCGCTCCACGCATGCAGGTGCACCGTTGTCATCAGTGCAGATGCAGTACATAGGCAACTTGAGCGATACTCAATAGCGCCAGCCCCAACCAAAGCAGGCACATGCATGTCTGCTATGCATCATTACAGGCGTGGCATCACTCTAGTTGGTGAGCGTGGATTCGAGCGTACCTGTGCATGAATGCGATGCGCTTGCTCAGAAAACATGCGCACACTGCGACAGGAGGCCAGCGATGATGACGGCGATGGGGCCGGGGCGCTAAACGCTGGCGGCCAGCGCCTGGCGCAGCGCAACCGCAGCCTGGCACTGGAGCTGCGATTTCACATTTCGGTGGGTTGGCAGCTGCAGCGCCCAGGGTCCATGGGGCGCCTCGCGCTGTGGCTGCCGCCTGCATACACTTGTCAGCTGGCAAGCGCGCCACTGCATTGGGTGAGGGTCTCAGCTGCCTGGGCTACTCATACATGGTGGCCTTGAAGCATACTTCAGCAGCTGGAAGTGGCCAGTACGGCGTTGAGCAAGCAGGGTGCATGCTGCTGCGCAGGTGAGCGAGGCGCTGGCGGAGGAGGTGCGGGATGCAGAGCGCCAGGCGGCCGGCCTGCGCCGCGAGCTGGCCATCCGCGCCGGCACAGAGCAGCAGTTTGCGCGGCGAGGCACCACGCAGGCGCGCGGCTGCATGGCTCCAGCGCGCTTGGCGTGGCAGCCATGGCAAGCAGCCAAGGTGCCGGCTGTGTCAGGCAGCCCGCCTAGGACAATGTGCAGTGCCCAGAGCAATACCAATACTTCGTTTGAAATAGCATGTCTAGCGTGCCAGGAGCCACGCGCAGCAAGCCAAACCTGCTGCCTCTGATGACGAGACCAATGTAACCAAAGCATGCCTGTCTGTGCGTTCGGAGCGTGCATAGTTGAGCAGCCCTTCTGACACTTGCGGTTATCTGTACTTATGCGCGCTTTCCTGAGCCACAGCGCACGCCATGGACAGGCGAAGCAGCTGCGCGAGGAGCGCGCACGGGGCGCGGGGCTGCAACGCGGCCTGGCCAAGGCGCTGCACACGGCCGAGCGCGAGCGGGCTGCCGCGAGCGTGGCTGCTTCGCGCGCGCTGTGCGGCCCCTCGTTCAGTCCCTACTGTGGATGGGCAGGGTCTCCATAACTGCTTGGTCTGGATCGATGCATGGTGCAAGTGTTGTGCTCAGCCTCGTATGATACGCAGCCTACACGACAGCTTTGTCAAGCGGACTTTACCACCAGCAGTTGTGTAACTTGTCTCCACATAAACTGCTGAGGGTGGTGCATGATTGAAAATGGATCAGGAGAGGACGTGCATGCATGCACATCTGTGGTGCCCTCAGCCTGGCCTGCCTCAGGGACGCGGCGTCCGTGGAGGCAACCGCACTGCGGCGGCTGGCGCACGCGCGCGGGCGCGAGCTGCGCACCGTGTGCCGCCTGGCGCAGGCTGTGCTGCGGCAGCGCAGCGACGTGGAGACCTTCCTGGTAGCTGCGCTGCAGCAGGCATGCGCTGTAATGAAATGGCCATGCTGCAATGCGCCTCATCAAATTCCAGTGAGCGCCACATGGGAATCTCATGATACATCACCTATTTGTGTGCGCGGCCCATGGTCCAGGTGGTCTTGCACTGCCCTCAAAATGCTGGCATGGCAAGAACATGCTGAATCAGTGTGTGCGATGGCGACGTGGCCTGCAAACTAGTGACTGTCACAGAGTGGCCCTGTCAGGTTCTTTGGCGATTGGTTGAACAAGATGCAAGGTGCAGGTGGCTGAGGAGGTTGCACGACAACGGAGCCAGAATGCTGAGACATCTTTGCCAGGTGCTAGTGTTGTTCAGCTGGAAGAGTTGAAGAGTGATGATATACAGGTGCGCTTGCACCTGTGCTGGCACGTAAGGGTGCACGACCGCATCCTGAGCGTGCTTGGTTACCGAAGACAATGTGGCAGGCCATGTCCTGGACATGTCCTGGATGTGCCGCTACACAACACCTGCACAGCCTGCGTGGTTATACTCTGTCTACGAGAAAATACATGGCATGCAGGGCATGTCGTGGACGCAGCGCGAGCATGTGCCGCGGCTGCTGTTTGACCGCCTCAGTGACGCCACCGCGGCAGCGTACTTCGCCGAGCTGCCGCAGCACTCGTTCCCGGTGGCGGAGGAGCCAGCGCCCCTCCGGGGCCTCACCTCTGAGGCTGGGCCTGCTAGCCTTGCTTAGCTCTTCTTGTGCCGTGTCAATTGCAGAGCCAATGCCTGGCATGCGCTTTAACTTGCATGGGTGGCTGAAGTCAGCGCGAACGCGCTCGAGCTGGAACACACTTAACAGCATCATAAGACACTGTGCCTGGCGTTGTACATCACAGCCCTTGCAGTTGAACCGCGCAGCTGCTGTCACATGTGCCCCAGCGCAGTCAAGCGCGTTAAGCAGGGCCTAGCTCAACAGGAACTTATTTTACACAAGCTCACATGCCTTCACACATGCCGCCGGCCTGCATGCGCGCCGGCGCGCTCCCTGAGAGCCTCCGCACGCAGCTCAGCGGCCACGCGCGCGCGCTCGGCGCGCGCCGTCGCCAGCACAGCATGGTCCATGGCAGCAAGCAGCTCGCGGCGCTGCCGCGCCGCCGATACCTCGCGCGCGGCACCCGTCGCCAGTGCCGCCTCAGCCTGCATGGATTCAAACCGCGTCTGCTGAAACGGCGTGTGTTGTGGTAGAAGCGT
>JAABUH010002930.1_pt1 | contig 15551 bp, 14 predicted proteins | sample 5559121 | NCBI WGS metagenome assembly JAABUH01 (sample SAMN10711871, study PRJNA513364) | rock metagenome | isolation source: Antarctica rocks | place: Antarctica: Victoria Land, Battleship Promontory nord | collected 2015-12-28
TGGCTAGTTTTACCGAACACCCAGGGTGTCACAGGCTATCGTTGTGTATGTCTTTCGCTTGCCACACAGCTGTCAAGTTGGGGCCCTGCTGTCAGCCTTGTTTCACTGTCACAGACCTGTTGCTTTTACCGGCGCCACAAATGCGCTACAAGCGCTTTCTGCGCCAGCGAAGCCGTACACAGAAAGGTGTGCTGGTTGACTTGCTGTGTTCGGAAGGACCGCCGCTTAAACACAGAGTTGCGCTTGGCATTAGTGTCGGAGCTCGCACATGTTGCTGGTCCGACCGTTACTTATGGGCCCTACTGATCATACAGCACAGCTTTTCGCGCTCAAAGCGGCTCTTTTGTTACATTATTAACTGTTTTTAGAGGGGGTAATTAATAAACGACCAACATCAATGTGACTACGGTACGCATTGTCAGGGTTAGATAGCATGCCAGTTACCCGTAATCAAACAAGCTTAGCTGGCCAATCCAATGGTCCATGGTGCATGAAGAAACAGTACTACGCATACGGGCTGTTCGGATGTTCAGCTACAAAACCTAGCGAAAGGGACACAGTACAGAACCTGGAGTTATTACCAGTAATCGTAATTTCATAAAATTGATGAGTAGAAGCAACATCAGTCAACGAGAGTGACATGATGGAAGCCTGCTCAAGAGTTCAAGGCAGTTGTGTAGTCGCGGTAGTACTCGTCAATGCGAGCCATGTCTCCATCGTCTCCATACAGTAAACTTTGAATTAACGGCCTCAAACGAGACCATTGATACTTGCCGTAGCCAGGCCGCAGAAGGTGAGCATCATTGTAGCTTGCTAAGCTTTCTTTATTCCAGTTAACATCTGGCCATTGAGACCTGTCAATCCGATCAGGGCCAGGATTCACTTGCTCAGGACCTCGTGCGATGTATTCAATTTCTGATTGAATGTGTGGGTTCAGAGAGATTTTGTAAGATAACAGCACTTGATCATAACTCCAGGTTGACAGGCTAGTCTCCTGGCCCTCTGTCGAATACCCAAAATACTCTCGACTGTTGTTGTTGACTGCGTCAACAACAGTTTGCAAACATGCCGGATACGCATTTGAGTCAACGTTGCAAGTGCAGTCCACGTCCATAACTTCCTGCCACATTGGCAAAGTGAAGCCTACATTTGCCATTGGAAACTCAGGAAACGTATCTCCCCTGAGAGAAACGCGCGGCAAGGCGTTATAGTTCAGCAGAAGGCCGCTGTTGCGTTCAGGATGTGAAAGCGAATAGAAGGAAGCGTTGCCGATGGGCCACAGATCTACATCTGAGGTCACGACCCAAGGCAAGGACCCATCAAATCCTTTGTTCCACAGGCCCTCTCCACAAACAGCACTGGCAAAAAGCCGCGAAGCTTGAGAGACAAGAATATTGTTCAGGTAACGTATCATTATAGGGCAGAAAGAAATACTGAGAGATGCCCCAGGCATCCAGGTATTTGAGAATGACTTTGGTGACATTGTTTTGGCGCCAGGTTTCGCTGCTCGGATTGTCCTCCACGAGAAAAATGAATGGTGTGAACTTTTGTCGCCGTCGCCATATCAAAGCTGTAAGGGGCGCGTAAAAGGAATACTTCGGATCGTGGCCTAATCATACAAACAAGGTGTCAGCCAGCAACACATGGAACAATGTGTAAAAAGCATTATTACCTGTGGAAAACACCACATAGAGCGGCTGGTAATCATCTGCTTGAGCCGCGACCGGGCTTTGTAGTTGCGCTACCAACAAATACGTACACCACAGGAAGGCTAGCACGGCAAACAAGCATAAAGCACAAGTGTCGATTTTCATCTTGCTGCTGCAATGCCTGCTACGATTTGGCTAGTTCATGCTTGCAAACTCAAGTAGCACGTTGGACATCCTAACCTGTATGTTTTTTAATATCCCTGCACCGTGTACTGTATGTTTTTATTAGGTAAACATCTTGCTACTCTAGCTGTGTCAAGCAGCTGCCCCTGTACTGCGTTCAGCAAGCTGGTCGATGCAGGCAACGCATTGGCGCGCATGAGTCTCGCTTTACGTAGCTAAAAAATCTGGAACTATGCTAGCACATTGGCAGAACTGTAGCGCCTTGCAGGGTAAGGGGTCGGCGCAGTGTTCGCAACAGTCACTGGATGCTGCCTAGGTTGAATTTCGTTCAAGTACTAATGGTCAATCGCCCTGTCGGACCTGCCACCCGCCGTCGAACCTGCCACCTGCTTTCATTTGGGCCTAAAGCTGTGCCTCCAGAAAGGGCGCTGAGCGCCCTGTGCAAATGGTGCACAATCCCCGCAGACCCCCTCCAGTAGAATTCCAAATAATGCTGCATTGTTCCGAGGTTGATACGAAATTTTCGTCCTGGCATGCTCATCGTACTTTGTTGCTTCTTTTGCAGCGCAATGTTGACCGACAAACACTTGAGAAGTTTCCACGCAAAGAATGTATGGACACAACAAACTTTAGTATTTGCATCATCAGCTTTCTGTTTGGCAGTTCTGTGCACGTCGATCTACTTGTTGAACAATTTCCAATCTCGAGAAGCCGTTTTTGTGCCCACAGATCCTGCATTCATTCTGTTACGGTCCTTGAACCTGTTCAGCGGTCTCGATTTTCATCGAGCCTTAGAAAATGGCTATCAAGCTCCTGCGAGTCAACAGCGTGGGGAGAAAATATGTGTTGTTATGTCAGACAACCGAAACTTTACAGCCTTTAGTCCGAAGGCGAAGCTATCAGAAGTGCCGTATTATCAGCTGTCCGTTTACCATCATCTCCTTTACGCTATTCGTCATGGCTACGACTTTCGTTACGTCCGTGCTGTGCCTGAAGAAGGTTATCATGTGACCTGGCCCAAAATTACAGTAATGTTGAAACTGCTAGAAGAAGGTCGACATGATTTGTTGGTGTACATGGATGCTGATGCGTACGTCACTGATACATCGCTGCCCTTTAGCACAATGTTCAGAAGTGCTGGTTTCAAAAGCTATCACTCCCTCATGCTTGCCCAAGATCCCTTCGAAGATGCTAACCTCAGTAGCCAAGGAGTACCGAATCTGAATACCGGATTCATCGTGGCACGGAACACAACGGCAGCCAAAAAGACATTACAGGCTGTTCTTGCATGTCCTGAACAGATCCTTGAATGTGAGTATTTGAAGTTGCATTGGCCGCATGAGCAGGGGGCCCTCAGCAGTTATGTGTTGCCTAATCTCCCCAAAAAGACCGTGTTGAGTGCGGAATGCAACTTTTTCAATGGCAATCCCAATCTGTCTCACTGTACAGGCAAATACGTCAGCCATTTATGGTTTGGAAAGGGGGATCTGAACGCGATCCTCATTGACGACATGGCATCGACACTGATCCATGCTGTTGGAGCTTCAATGTCAGCCTATGACTGAGCCAGTTACACTACGCAGAAAGTAATGCTCGACGGTCGTTTACCTAATGCAGTTTGTAAAAGATTCCTGTTGCCCGGTGCGTTCGCGGAGTATGGGATCTGCCGCACTTGGAACTACTGAGATGTTTTGAGCATCCAATGTGAGAGAAAGCTTTATGGGTGCGCGATTGGCCTGCTGAATTGCCGGACGCGGTCATTACTGATCAATGCCCACGCTTTTAATGGGAACGCAGACATTGTTGCATGATTGCACAGACAAATTACCTAGAAACATCGGTTTTGCAGCTGTTTTCAAGTTTGTTTGGCTGAGAACACATCTTGGCCATATGAATAATGACAAAAACATTAAAGCTTGATGAAGGTGAGGGTTATAGGCATCTATGACCAACTGCAAGTCACTGTACTTGACATGAGGGTTGTTGATGCACCAGCTATTAACATAACAAACTGTGTGCAGACTCCTCAGGATTTTGTGCAGTCCATGTTTGGCACAGACATGCATTGAAAATGAGATGCATGAAACTGAGATGCATTGAAACTGAGATAATCAAGGCAGCCAAGGTCAACAGCAGAGCATGCATGAGATGTTCCCTTCAAGACAACCCCCAGGACAGCGCCCCAGGCAGCCCCCAGGACTGGAAACACAGTCTTGACTTGGCAGCTGTGCTGTGTGCAAGACATAAGAATTGATACGTTATGCTGGTCAACGTTTGTGGCAAAACAGGACAGCTGTCATCTGTAGTATCCAGTCTGTGCAGCATTCAGCCAATGGTTCTTGCTGAAGAACCATTGCACAAGGAACACCAAAAACCTGCTGCCTGGACAAGCTTGCCTGTGAAAGAGGGACACCCTAGGATTTGCAGGCCTGTGCAGTCAGCAAACATTTGTTTGCTGTGCTGTCACTTGTATTGGCACAACAGTGCAGTGTACGTACTCATATCAAAAGAGTTTGCCAGGGATTGGCCCTCCCTTGCCCCTTGATTTTGACTTAGGCGCAGGCCTGACTTCAACAGACCTTGTCTTCAACTGGCCCAGCAGCTCTTGCGCACAGCAAAGGCTACCCAGTTTTGGTGAAGCCTAAAGCTCTGGCTTCCAAACTTGGTCATGTAACATGCAAAAGCATGCTGAGTCACTCAGGTATTCAAGTTTTGGATGCTGAAGCAGACGACAGTGTACAGCTGTGCATACGCATGGGTCATTATAATTCTCAATGCCCTAAGCTGTGTCCTTGATAGTTTGGATCTCAGATACACTTTCCCAATGATCCACTGGTTTGCAGAGCACGGTGAAACGCCTGGATCATAGGGATACGGTGTCAGATACAGTATGCAGCTAAGGAAGGTAATGTCAGGCCGCGCGATGCTTGGAAATGCAGCTCGGAGGCTATATTTATAGTCATGGGAAGTGAGTAAGTAGAGCCGCTGACGTGAACGCTGCTGAGAGACATTTGTGATGTCTGTAGCTGACTGTCAGTCCTGACGGCTGGTCACGAGCGCAAGCACAACGTACAGAGATTGGCCTAAGCTGTCTGTCAGGGTATGTTGCTGCCTCAACCATTGAATTATAACGTATTAAAATACTGCACCCTTGCCGTTGTCGAAAGCCCCGCTCGAATTGACCCGAATCCCCCATCCCGATTTCTCGGCATTTGGAAAATTTCGCATTGCTTTGACTGCTCGTCTGGCTTTGACCTCGCGTTTGAGGCAGCGCATCACACCGCACCCTTGTCCGCTTTGCAACTGCGACTGCAGCTAACGTTGTCACGAACTTGTTTGTTTTGGCAGTTCATATTAGCTTGCGCGTCAAAATCTGACGTCTCAGGTCTGGATCAAAAGCAAGGCTGTCTCTACCGCTTCGCTGACCCCTCATAGACCCGGCAACTTGTTGCGTGATAGCTACTTGCTGAAAAGCAGTCGTCCCAATAGCTGACGATGTCTACAAGACCTGTGGAGGAGGAATAAGCCCTATATATGATCAGGTATCAACAAGTCTTTGCTACTGCTGCACGTCTGGTGTCATTGTCATCTTGCCTGTGTGGTGCTTGCAGCGGTATACGGGTGAAAGGCTGCCTAATGCCTGCTATACATTCCATCTGATGACAGACCAGATGGCTGATCAGTCTTTGGCTGACAGCTTGCTATTGGAGCATGTGGCAACTGTCAAGGATGATGATGGTGACCCTTACCTGGCAAAGATGGAAAAGGTTGGCAAGCTGAGGTAGGCAAATCACTACTTGCTAGAGATTGTGCTTCCTCTGCTGTCCACCACTTGTCTTGAGCAACCACCTTTACAATGTGTGTCATCCATGCAGGCAAGCTGACAAAGATAATGCTGCCAAGTCTCCACAGCAACAGGCTTTTGCCAAGCAGCAGCGTGTGCACGTCCAGCAACCTGCAGATGCGCCTCAGAAGCAGCTCATCCCATCATATCTTGCATACAGTATACAGCACACACGAGCTGAATATGCTGACCGCTATCACCTGCTGAAAGGGGTGCTTGAAGCTTGGAGCAGGCAGGACACTGCAGTCTATACAGATTGCAGATCACGTTGATGACTCAGCCCTGCTGGGGGTTTGCGTACTCACACGCAAGTACCCTCATCTGTCCACACAGCTTGTCTGGCATCCAATTGGCAGACGTGTGCTGAATAAAGCAGCATGCATACAGTGCCACAGAACTGCCATGCGTGGCACCTAGCTGGAAATGAATGTGTGACAACCAGCAGCTGCCATGTGGTTCTTGGCTTTTATGAGCCTGCCTCATCAGAGGTTGGCATCCAAGCACCCTTGTGCAAGCACATCAAATTGAAAACAGCAGTACAACAGCTGCAGCAAGCACCCTAGAGGACTGCCACACACATCAGATTCGACAGCGACTGTCTGTGATGGCACACATTTGCCATGTTGCCCCCTCCAGCTCATTGTATGACACACTTGAACATGGGTTTGCCCGGGTTGCATGCAAGCAGTACACTTGGTCAAGAGTAATGGCATGCTTGCAGGCCTGCTGCATCCATCAGCCACTGTCATGGACCTCAACGTTGGTGCCGCGCTCTGGATGGCTGCCAGGGCTGAGGACAAGTCACTCAGCAGCTACTGCCAGCCAAAGAGCATACCAGCAACAGGGACATGGACATGAAATCAATGCTCTAGAGACTTTCCTGGACCACTACAAAGCAGTCATGTCTATGAACAGTTTTTCAGCTCCTTGAGACACTGCCAGCCCAGCTGACAGCCTGTATAGATCTGGCTTAGCTGCCAGATCTAGGAGCATCCCCAGATGGCTTGACAGACAGAGACCCTGACAGCGTCAACTATCAAGAATATCTCCTTCAGCTCAAGACCGAGCTTCCCTTTCGTCAGGATGACAAAGGCGGCAAGTGGCATTTCATCAGCTCTTCTGCCCCTGATGCAGCTGTCACAGCTGAGCTCTTCTGTCAACGGCAGATACAGATGCTGGTCACTGGCAAGTCCAGGGCATACTTGGTATCATGGCCACACAAAGCTGCTAAGATCTTCAAGATTGCTGTGCATTTGCAATGGCCACAGGCAGCATTGCTGCTGTTTTGTGACATACAGCAGCAGTACTTGGGTCAAGGTCAAACACCACCAGAGGCAATTTGCTGCATGCTGCAATGTGCCGAGCAAGCTCTGTGTGTGCTGACAGACTTGCTTGCCATTGCCACAACAACAGTATTTTGTCACAAGACACACAGATACCCACGTTGAGATCGTTTGTCTCCCAAGTTTCTGCTTTGCATCTGTGTATCTAGCCATACTGCTTGGATCATAACCCCACTCAACTTTCAAACGATCATATGCAGCTGCATTGATTCGCTCAAAAGCCGACAATCTCGGCTAACCAGCGGCAACTTGTTGTGCTCAGCATTGACAATCACTGCACTCCAGTCAATAACTTGTTTGCACAGCATGCTGAAATTGCACTGCATGCACGTACCTCAGCTATTCACCTCATATACCAGTTCACAATGCACCATTCAGCTGCGTGCAAATTCCCTTGAACGCCGACTAAAGAGTCCAATAACACATCGGATCATGCACTGCAGCACTCAGCATTGCTGTGCCGACTTGATCATGCTGAGAGTTGGCTCATCTTGAACTCATAAGGCTGCAGCATGTCATGAAGTTTCTCAATAGCCAAGTTGGTGTCATGGTCTGAATGTTCAAAGCGGCGATCTGCAGCAACCCACTGGTTACACCACTCAGGACAAAACCAATTTCTGATCAGATGTTGCACTGCAGCAGGTTGTGACTGCGCACAGTGCTTTGGTCAGGGTTCCCTGCAGTAAAATAGCAGAGTATCATTCAAGCTGCTCAGTTTTGAGACAGCCTTACTTTGTGGAAGAGCATACTGACTTGCGCAAAGTATGTCTGCAAACAAGGAAAGCTGCTCTGCAGAAAGACAATTCTTTGGTTCAGGCAGCGTATCACTCTGTGCACCAGACACAATTGGCTCCTTGCCTACAAAGTACACTGAGGTCAAGCTGAACTTTGCATACAATGTACACAGAGTTGGGGTAGAAATCATGCCGGAATTGTCCATCTCGGCCCTTTGCAAGCTTGCAGGCGAGCTCCTTGTTCCACCATGTTAAGCCGGTCTTATAAATCTGTGATGTACACACAACAGCTCGTACTTTCTAGGGTGGAAGTCACTGATCAATGCTTTTCACACGCAGATCTCGTCGCGCAGGGCCGTCTGCAGGCAGCGCGACATGACAATCAGCTTCTCAAACGTCAGCTTAAGGCCGAGGCAGGCATATAAGCATATGCCAGACGTGCGCTGCCTCAAATGCGAGGTCAAAGTCAGGCGAGCAGTCAAAGCAAGTAAGTGCCCAGAAATCGGGACGAACCCTCAATGCCCATGGGGGATTCGGGTCAATTCCCGCGGTATGCAGACAGGCCTGCTCCAGGCAAGCAATGAGCCGTGCCTGGGTTTCCAAAGCCGCGCCTTGTGTGGTGGCCTTGCTAGCAGTAGATTATTTTGCTGGAAGACTTTCGACAAGACATCTCAAACATCATCAAATCTGGATCCCAGTCGCAGCAACAGCTACGCTGAAACAAGTTCACGGTCTGCACATCTCTTGGCGTTCGTTGGTGTCTGTACCGGCGTGCAGCCAGACCGCAGACGCACTTTGAGACAGACATGGTTCCCCGCCCCAGACGAACTGCGCAGATAAGTTCCCTTGTTGTGGCTTGGTGGTCTCGTATCCCCTAGCTACTATAGTGGCCAGTATCGAGTGGCGCTAGTTGTGACATCTGGGTGCAGGTTTGATGAAGGCGAATGTATTCGATTCCGCTTTGTCATCGGTCACCTGCAGGACCCGGAAGCCCAGAAAGCGTTGGCAGCGGAAGTCTGGTTATCAGAATACGCTGATCAAGGTGCAATGCTGAAAGCGCGCCTTCAAGTGGACTCACATTCTCAGTGTCATTTCATGAGACTCCCTGTGTGCAAAGTGACTGCCTCGCTCGCTGAGCCATGTGATCATGCTGGTACTCTTAGGTGTTTCTTTCCCTAGTTGCAAGCTCTGACCTGTCAACAGCACAGTTACACGGCAGAGCAAAGTGCTTGACTTTATCATAGCTGACAATCACTGTATTTTGCTGAGCTGCAGACATTCAAGATGTACAGAGCTGTTCAACACGCCTGGAATCCTGACTTCATAATCAGAACAGATGATGACTTATATACCAGGTCAGTAATGCAGACTGCTACCAGGGACTACGAGATGCTGGGCCTTCCAGAACTGGACTGCTCCATTTACTGTATAATTGCTTAGTGAAATGCGTGATTATGTATTCCAGAGTCAGTGCACACAAGCTATTTGACTTCACATGAGTGCTACTTAGAGTGATTTGTAGACCCAACCACAGTGTACCTGCTGGTTCATTCCTTTGCCGGTGCAACATATTGCTGAATGACCAGACACTACGCTGCACTTTGTCCAATATTGTATGCCTGGATCCTTGGTGCCGCAGAACTGATCGGCTGGTTCAAGCCATACCCCAATGACAAGCTGCAGGGGGTGATAATATTGGAATTATGAATGGTGGTGGAAATGTTGCACCTGGAGAACCAATTGGGGTGCTTGTCATGAACAAGTACTACCTATATGCAAGCGGAGGCATGTTTGCATTCTCCAGAAGAGCTGTGCTGTTGTTGACCCGTGATGGTTTGCATGAAAGACGAATCACAGCAGGAGGCGATGATACAACTTACACACTCTAGGCAATGGGATACAATCTCACCTATATCGATGACCGCCGATTGGGTGTGGTCATAGGTGAAACAGATGATTCCATGCCATGCCCTTCTAACTATATTGGTGAGCAAACAAAAACTTATTGCATGTGCACAACATGCGACTAATGAGTCTGATGGCCACTAACTTGGTTGCACAACAAATACACTTGCGCTGTATAGTCTGACAGGTGTGAATGTGCTGCAGTCATTACTGGAGTTTGCAATGGGCTGTGCAGAGATGAAACATAAGCTGCATCAGGACTTGTCATGCACAGCAGACAGCCTTCATGCGTTACCATCGCTGGAGTCACCATTTGATTTGACCAGAATTGGATGTGTTATGCTTGGAAAAAACTCTGTGAGTCAAGCGGTCTGTCTTTGAACATACTCATAGCGCTGGTATGCATTGCACCCCACCTTGCTCTTGCTTGTCGCAATCGAGCTACAAGACCTGTCGAATTTGGAACTCCGATACAATTCAAGTTGAGTCTGAACTTCATCAAGATACTCTGTTCTTGTTCCTGTATACAGCTTAGGTCTTTAATCATGACCTGCACTATGCACAGCTGTACATTGTTGTCTGCTTCAGTATCCCGAATTTTAACCCCTGACTGACTCAGCATGCTCTTGCATGTTACATGACCAAGTTTGAAAGCCAAAGCTTTAGGGCAGCCGTTGCTCAGCGCAAGAGCTGCTGACGCTGTCTGCATCAAAGTCAAGGGGCAAGGGGAGGGCTAATCTCTGGCAATTTTTTGAGATGTGGTAAGTAGTACTGCACTGTTATGCCAATACAAGTGACAGCACAGCAGACAATGGTTTGCTGACTGCACAGGGTCTCCCTCTTTCAGAGGCTAGCTTGTCCAGGCAGCAGGTTTTTGGTATCCCTTGTGCAAAGGCTCTTGCTGACTGCACACTGTGCTGCTGCACAAACTGAATACTACAGGTGACAGCTGTCCTGTTTTGCCACGAGCAACCGAACGTATTGGACCAACAGAACGTATCGGCTCCTATGTCTTTTGCACACACCACAGCTGCCAAGTCAATGCTGTGTTTCCAGCACTGTTTTGCCTGCTGTCGTTTTTACCGATCAACCACGAGCGCTACAGTCATTTTCCGCGACGGTGAGCCCGCAAACAAGAAAGGTGTGCTGGTTGGTTTGCTATAGCTGGTAGCATCGGCCAATAGATACATAGCTTGCCTGCAGTATTGTCGCAATGTGCAGACCTGAGCCCGTTTACGTTATGTTCTGTCGTCTCCGACAAGACGCAAGCTTTGTCGCGCAGAGCGTGGACTCACGGCCGAGCTGTGAAGCCTGTCTGTGCCGTACTGAGTTTGTATACGATGTCAGCTGAGTCCCAAAGCTGGATACGAGCTGAGCGCTGACTTACAACCAGTACAAAGAAGACCAAGGTGCCGGTTGTCGGCAGAAATGCGGCAGCTCAAGCTGCAGATTTGTCATGGCAGTTCTGCTGTACGCTGGAGAAGCATGGGCTGTTGTGAAACAACACATTAGCTCTTTGGCTGTAAAGGGTGCAGGGTTCGACAGGGGGTCTCAAAACAGGTAGGATGCCCACGTCGGGCGTAAAGCTTCACGCAGTTTTGTGTGGGCAGCCTTGACACAATTTTTTTGTGTGGGTACACAATTTTCATTTTATTGACGCACGAATGCAGCAGTCTTAAGTCGCAACCAGAGCGGTATTTACAGGCTTAGGCCAAGTGCAGCCTCTACACTGTCATCATCACCACCTCCAATATCAATGGACATATTCTGAAACTCAGACTGATCAAAAACTTGACCCACTTCTTCATCATCGCTGATGTTTATTGGTTTTGCGTAAAGACCATGTTGTTGCTGCCCGCGAACTCTACTCTGGCTCGGCCATTTTGCGTGGGTTGTACGCATGGGCGCAGCCCCCTTCAAAAAATGATATTGTGGCGATTTAGGGGGGCGACCTCCCCGTCCGGCCGAAAGCCGAACGGGGGCATGGCCTCTGCCCGCGCGGTATTTAGGTGGGCAGTCGAACCCTGAAAGGGTGGCAATCTAACTGAATAGAATAAGGAAATCACCAAGGTATTCATGCTGCGTGCTAAGTGTAATCAAGACAAGGGATTCAACACCTAAGCCATCACGGCCGTCTCGCCGCGTGTCGCTTCTCTCGACACACTTGCATTGTATCAGCCGCGTATGAGAGCAACTTGAGCTGTTTTTTGGGCGATCCGTCGTCAGCTCCATTCGCACTTTGCTTTATGATCATGTCCTCGAAAGACCCGGAGCAGTTTTCAGGAGAGCACAGCCATGCACATGCAGTTATCTATCTGCATATTGCCAAAGACATGGTGGTGTCTGTGTTTTTGCCTGAACACACCTCCAAAAAACCACTCTGCTGCCGATCTTGCGCTACATGCCCATAAACCGTGCAAGCTTGGCAGCGTAAGATCCTCAGGAGCACATAGCTATGCGCATGCAGTGATGTAATTGCGTATTGCCACAGGTATGCCAAAATGGTGTCTTTTCAGTTGTAAGGCACTCAAAATCACTTTGTGGCATATCTTCCGCTATGAGCCATTATATTGAGCAAGCTTGGTAGCATTAGACAGCTGTGATCCACAGGAGCACACTGCTATGCGCATGTAGTGATGTAACTGCATATTTGCCGAAGATATGGTGGTGAGTGTGTTTTCCCCTCAACACACCCCAAAAAAAACCACTCTGTTGCATATCTTTGACCGCAAGCCATTACATTGTGCGACCTTGGTAGCATCAGGCAGCTGTGATCCTCAGGAGCACACAGCTATGCGCTTGCAGTGATGTAATTGTGTATTGCCACAGATATGTCAAAATGGTGTTTTTAGCACCAACACTCAAAATCACTTTGTGACATATCTTCTGCTATGAGCCATTATACTGAACAAGCTTGGTAGCATCAGGCAGCTGTGGTCCTCTGGAGCACACAGCTATGCGCATGCAGACATGTAACTGCATATTGCCAAAGATATGGTGGTGAGTGTGTTTTTGCCTCAACACACCTTGACAAAAAACCACTTTGTTGCATATCTTCCGCTATAAGCCATTATACTGTGTAAGCTTGGTAACATTAAGCAGCTTTGACTCAGCGGAGGCTGGGTTTATGTGCATGTAACTGGCTACTGCATGATATACGCTGGTGTACATGTTTTACTAATAATCCACTGTTAAGAGTGACCATGCTACATGCTTGTTCTGCTTTTCTTTGCAGTCTGCGGGGGTTGTGGGCAAGCTGTCACCCTTCTGACACCCCCTGCATAGATATCGATATTCAGGCGTGCACCATGTGCTGGTAAGTTTGCTGATGCATAACGTTGTTTGCTCGTTGCTTAGTGATCAAGGGTGCTGGCCAGCTTGCTCATTTGCACTGCAGCTTGGAAGTATTGTTGCCACAAGCTCACCTGTCATCAATCAAGTACTGTAAGCGTGCCCCTTGGTTCCTTGCTGGCCTGTACAATTCCTGCTTGATGATGCTGTAGATCCAGCATGCAATGGAAATGCCAAAGAGGCAGGCCCTTGAAGCAGTAGTAAACGCCCTTGTACTCAAAGCCCAGGTATTGCCACATGTCTGGGTGCATGTCCAGCTGCCAATAGCCAGACTTTATGTCTGAACATATTTTTGGATCTGAAAGCTATGATCCAGTGAGCCAATGCTATGTGCATGTAAGCAAACAAGAGTGTGTGGCCAGAGACATGTGCTTGGGTGTGTTGCCATATTGACACACCCTCAAAATCAGCACTAGTGCTGCATATCTCAAAGCATACGAGGTTGCTTTGCAAGCTCTTCATGTCATCTGGAAGGTGTGATCCAGGGTGCTTCAAATTTATACGCATTCAAGCAAAAGCAGAGTATTGCCAAACGTATTCGCTTGGGTGCATTTCTTCATGCGTATACTGTGGAAAATTCAGTATTGTTGCAAAAATCAAAGCATAAGAGTTTGTTTTGCAAGCTGTTAATGCCATCTGGAAGCTGTGGTCTAGGTGCCTGCAAGGAATGCTCTGTGCAAGTAAGTGCGCAAAGGTGAATTGCATGGGTGTATCTGATCATTGATACACCCTCACAGCATCAACACCGTACACATAGGTATGTCTTAAGCTATACTGGACTGTTTGAAGTTTTGTGATCTATTGTCAATTGACAGCTGTGACTCACAACTATATGAGTTGCTTGATTTGGTGGACCTGCTGAGTGAAGGGCAGTTCTTTGATTGCCTGTGATTCTTGCATGTTGCAACAAAAGAGAGGGCCCAAGCTGTTTGTGGCCTTACTGCCTGCTAGTGTGCTACAACATGTAAAGCCTGAGGTACTCAGCTGCATGAAACCTGCTAAGCATATGTGTGCCTGTATGATAGCATGCAGCGCGAGCAGTATTGTTTGCAATGAGCTGTACACATGTAGCTACAGGCTGTGTATTGCCTTGTGACTTGTTGCAATTGGATGCTATTATACATGTATTGAGTTGAACTTATTGTGAGCAGAGCTCGTCACAGCTACACCAGGCGTTGTTGGCTGCTCATTGTGTAACAAGCTATGCTAATTGTGTTTGGTGCCATTAGGCTTGCATGCTGCTTGCAGTCTCTCATGCATTTCTTGGACTGCCCTAAGTTTTGCTGGCTGCTTGATTGAGCACGTAAATGTGCATGCAGCGCTTGCTCAACAATTGAATCTAGCCCAGTGATGCTTTGCTGGCATACTGCATGCATACTTGAGATATCCAGCAGTACTGTACCCAGTGTTTGCTCAGCTTGCAAAAGGGGCATGCTTGGCTTGGGAGATGAATTGCTGCAGTGAAATTGCTTAAGCATGCTTGGCTGTTTAGAGCTAACTAAATCTTGAGGCTTAAGGTTGTTGCTTTGATTAACTCAACTTGGAATTTTGAATATTGCCCGCATCAAGCTTGGTGTCTAGACAGATCTGCTTGCATATGTTCTGAAGCAGCTAGTTTGCAGAATATCAATGTCATGCTGGCAACTTCCAAAGCATGCTTTGCAGCGGATTGCCATCAAGTGCTGCTGTCCTTGCAGTAGTGGCAAATTGCATTGATACGTCCATTCAGTCATATTGGGCTTTGCCGTTGAGGCAGTCAGCTTCAACTTCGGCAGTTGATTGTGCTTGTCAGGCATGTGTCACTGCAATGTGTGATGCTGCCACAATTCCACATGTACATTTTGTAAAGCTTTGCACTGCTAGGTGAAGCTAGCTGTTTGATCAGGCAAACATACATATACAGCATAATCAGGGACATGCAGGCAGTCATAGGCATGCAATTGAAATTGGCAAAGTCTCTTTTGCAGGCATTGGCAGCAGGTAGCTTGGCTTGCTCACATTATGCTGCTAGGTCTGCAGCAAGCTATTTGTATACAGCTACGTAGCTTAAGCTTTGTTTCACAAATTTGCAGGCAGTGCTTGCTGCTTGGCTAGGCACCCTGACATACATAGCTCGCCTGAGCTTGCTCAAGCATACATACCGAGCTTGCTTAGGCAGACGTTGGAATTTGGTGAAAGCAAACATTGGCTTTGCTTAGGGTATGCTGCTAGGTTTGCGTATGGTAGCAAGTTGAAAGCAGCTGATACTTTGTTTGCTTGCAGCGCTTGCTCAAACATACATGCCCGCTTGAGCAACATACATGCCAGCTTAAGCATACATTCGGGTCAGCCAAGGCAAAAGCAGGTAAATCTGGTCAAGCAGTAGCAGGCAAGCCGATCAGTAACACAGTGCTGGACAGTAGTAACTGCTAATCGCAGCTCGTCACAAGAGACAATGCCGGTAGGGTAACTGCAAAAGCGGTCGCGCAGCGAGAGTGTACAGAGATTTCGGCTATGCAAACTTGACAGTCATGTTGCTGCAGACAAGCTTGGACACGAACGC
>JAABUH010002934.1_pt1 | contig 15536 bp, 22 predicted proteins | sample 5559121 | NCBI WGS metagenome assembly JAABUH01 (sample SAMN10711871, study PRJNA513364) | rock metagenome | isolation source: Antarctica rocks | place: Antarctica: Victoria Land, Battleship Promontory nord | collected 2015-12-28
GCCCCCCCCCCCCCCCCCCCCCCCCCCCCCCCCCCCCCCCCCCCCCCCCGGAACTGTTTGTGAGACTGTGTCATTGTACTTGTGGAGAACCAGTGTGCGCTGCTGTTAAGGCCTACACTTTTTCAAGAACAACAGGCAGTGATGGACAGCAAGTTTGCAATCTTGACAGACTTGTCACAGTGACAAAGCTGAGCAACCAAAACAGTATGACGACGGTGTGACAGATGCATTTTGTGTACAGAACAATTGCTTCACGTTCTTGCGTCAGCCTTGCAAACAACAGCCAGTTGCAGTGTGTGTGAGCAGCACTCCAGCCATGCCTGGATGCATACATTATCTGATTGTGATGCGATATACTCCATGTTTCTGAGACCAACAATACTTCACTGAACATTGTCACCTGCACTGACATACCTGATGTGTGGCCTCTATTTGTCTTAGTTCCTCTGCTGTGACTGGCACCTGATCAGGCAAGGCAATGTCCAGCGTTGCTGGCATGCCATTGGAGTATCTGGCAGCAAAGTGAAGAAGAGCAGCAGCCATGCGTGAGTCCCTGATCTGGGCTGGTGCCATGCAGAAGTCAAACCTGCATCAGGTAATAATAATATTATTATTAATAACAACAATAATGATAATAACAATACTAGTAATATTAGTAATAGTATAACGCTTTCCTATGATTACCTTGTATGTGCAGGACAAGGTAACCATGTCAATCCTAAGAAACATGGTAACAAGTACGATAGTAGTCATAGCTCATACAACTGCATGCATATCAATCATACTGAGCATCGCACACAAGGGGAGCAGATGATGCAGAAAGGACGCTGCCTTGCTGAACATGTAAGCTGACCATGTTGTTGCGTGCATGCTGTGTCCGATTGAGTTAATGAAACTGATGATGCTGGCATGGGCATGAGCATGCCACGCGCCAAACAGGCAAGTATGCGGTGTGAATGATTTCATGTTGCCAGACAAAGGACTGCATGCAATGAATGCTTCATGCTATCACAGGTCTGATGACATCCCAGTAAGGCTTCAGCTCTGATGACAGGATAGGCATGCAAGATGTTTCCTGTTGAATGCAGCATCCAGTCCCCAGATGCAATCACCTGGACTGTAGAATCTGATCCTAGAGGAAGACACATATCTAATGAACGAATGACTGAATATGGATGACCTGTCCTCCAGACTGCAGGTGTCTGACCATAGGGAAAGACACATATCTCATGAATGAATGACTAAACATGGTTACCTATCTTCCAGACTGAGGTTATCAACGTTTTCCAACAGTTTGGCAATCTGCATGACGCCATCCTGGCGGCAGAAGAAGAAGGTCCCCTCCAGCTTGGCCTCATTGCTGAATCGGCGCAGCAGATCTGCAAAACTATCGTCGGGCACCTACAAGCAGACAACGCTGTTCAGTCCAATGCCATGCAGTCAGAAGACAGAGGAAAGAACAAGAAGAAGAAGAAGAAGAAGAAGAAGAAGCAGTGTTGAGGGAAGTGGGTTAAGCAAAGCAGGAGCATGGACACACTCCATCATCCTACAGAAACAGGACGATGCCATGTACATCTGCATCGAGGTTGAGTGACAGACTTGCAGCATTGCTTGGTGTGAGCAGATATCACCTTCTGTGCAACACTTTCTGCTGTTCACAGCAGCATCTACATCAGGTGTTGAGCAACTCCTAAGCTGTCGAACATGCGACAAACTCATAAACATTACAGGCTGCCATGCTGTGTCAAACATCACAATTGCATTTCAACTGAGAGCCCAAATCGCAGCTGGGCTAGAGCACTTTCATTTACTAGCATACTAAATGTCAGTGTACTAAATAACAGGATTATCATTGGTGCACACACGTTATTGACATGTGAAGCAACACAACACCATGAGTCTATGGGGGTGTAGGGTCTGCAATGGAGCGTGAAGACAAACAAGAAAGCAAAGAGGGGAAGTTTGCTAGACCTCCTGAGCCATACCTGACCAGCTAGAAGCTCCAGATGCTGAAACTCTGGAAAGAGGCCAGCAGCAGGGGTGCTGAGCTTGTTCAAAGGCATGTTTAAAGCGTTGGTGACTCTTGGCAGATCTGCCGAGGCCCTGGTCCCAACAAACCCTTTGGGATAGATGCTGCTCCGCCTGCCAGCCCGGCCTGCAAGCAGTTGAAGGTGTCTTCAGGTGCTGGTGCACATCTGGTCATGCAGTGGCTAAAGTCGCTGTACATTTGGCCTAGCAACCAACTCACTTGCAGACTTTTGATTGTAAGCGGTTCATGTCGCTGTTAGTGTTGAAGCAGCATGATTTGCAACACAGTGGCACCAGTGCTCCACTTGCAGGGCAATCTGATGATAGTGGCTTACCAGCTATCTGCTTGATCTGGGAAGTGGAGACAGGTATGGTGTTGTAGCCCTCAAACTTCTCGACTTTGTGGAAAATCACCCTTCTGATGTTCAGGTTCAGGCCCATCCCAACAGCATCCGAAGCGACAAGGATGTCGAAACCATTATTGGGTTCATTGAACAAGGCTGCCTGGTGCCGTCGCATTTCAGGTGGCAGAGCGCCATAGATCACACAGCATTTGTGATTTGTCCGCCGCTCGATGTTTGTCTTGATGTCGAAGATGTCTCGCCGCGAGAAAGCCACTATACAGTCTCCAGGCTCGACGCTTGAATAGTCGCGCTGCAAAGCGCCAGGCTGAATCTCCAGACCAGTAAATCGGTCGTAGTTCAAGACCGACAGCGGCTCGCCCATATCCTCGCACATTTGCCTGACCAGCGGCAAGGCGGAAGCGTCGCCACAGAGGTGGATTTCATTTGCCGGCAGCCCTTGCAAGGCTCTAGTCCAGGCCCAGCCTCTCTGATCATCGCCGATCATCTGCACAAGGACATTACTGTTGTTGCTGCACGCATAGTGGACTACTGGTACAGCACAAGCAGCATGTTATACGGACACATCGTCCTACCATGATGATCACAACAAAGGCACAGACAGTGCCATGGTGCTGCGTCTACAGCATGTATGCCATGATTACGTTCTGAACAGGAAGGCAAGCTACCTCACCTGAATCTCATCAATGACTGCACAGTCCCACTGCTTTGCAGTGTTGATCATCTCTATGGTGCATGACACATGTCTTGCCCCGGCTAGCACTTGGCGCTCCTGACCGGTATGCAGATTGCAGTGAATGCCCTGCATCGCAACAAAAGGCATTCAACACCAGAACTACTCCTGAGCAAACAAGGATTCCTAAACACCGCCGTATGTACAGGACTGAGACCATCATTGCCGCTCAAGAAGACAGCTACTTAGCACCACCAACAAAAGCAGAGGAGCAACATGATAATTGCAAGCAAGACAAGACATGTTTAGAACAGAGCACTGCTGTTGTCTGAGTTGTCCTCACACTTGCAACAAACCATGTGCAAAGGCAATGTCGAGCTTGTTCATGATAGCCCTTGATGGGCAACAGGGGCTGCCAATCTATACAAGATTCTGTCACTCTAGCAAGTCTGCCATTCAGTAAGGCTGAGTGGGCATGCCCAGCCCTCTGTACACATTAGACTGCCTTCTGACTGCTGCCCGGTGTACAGTCATGCAAGCCACACATGGCTTCAGGCCAAGGTCACATTTACCATTGCAAACGGCTTGGGTGCAGAGGGTACTACAGCTGTAAAGCAGTGTGTGGATGACATACCTCCTGATTGACAGAATCAAACACCTCCATGGCCAACAAACGCAAGGGACCACAGTATATGCCCGTCTCAGCCTCCTTCATTGCCTGCAATGTGCATGCATCTAAGCCTTGTGTACTGATTATGCTTCTGCATACACTTCTTAGTACACTTCTGCTCGTTACACATGTTATAATGCATATGTGTATATAAACGCATCTCCATGCCTTCCATCTTCAATAACAAAGCAGCGTTGAAAGCCATGTTCACAGTACCGCAGGACCATAGGTGCTGCTGTAGAGCAAAGAGTTTGATGCCCTGCAAAATGCAGGTCAACTATCTGCGGTTGTGTTCTGAAGACAAATGTGCATTAGTTTTCTGCATGCCCATCACACCAAGCATGGTGTGCACATGCATATGCACCTACATGGCGTAAGAATCTCATCAGGCCAGACACACTGAGCTCAGCCAAATCTTGGATATTACTCATTAACACAGTAGGAGCAACACCAACAACAGCAGCAGCAGCAGCAGTCTACCTTGAGGGCTTGATAGGTCTTGCCGCTGTTGGTGGGACCTGCATGGTAGATGATTTTGCGCTGCAAGGCCCTAGCCACCGGGTACCACAGGTGCGACTGCCTCATGTCCACCGTCTGCACCCGAGTCCTGTGTGCAATCACATTTGTTATGTAGCATAGTCCACCAGCCAAAGTGAATCATTTGAGCATGTGCATAGTTTGATGATGCCTGCAGTCTGTGCTGAGGTGCACTCAGAAGCAGTGTGCAATCTATGGAAGCCGCTGTATGTGGTCATCGACTTTTGTGACCTGCATTTGAAGTTAAGTCCTGCCTGCTCATTCACACATGCAGAGAGCATAGAAATGCATGCATGCATGCATGCATCACAGCGACAACAAATCTAGACATAACTCAAATCAACAGGGTTGCCAGCGATCTTTGAATGATCGCAAACTTGCATGGCTAGGCGGTATGTCCCCACCCTGATGTTTCAGGTCACAGACAACAGCTGTTTGTTCTTATGACTCACCTGTAAGACTGCAGCTCAGCGCTGTGGTTGTGCACCACATACCCAGCAAAGAGAGCAAACATGGCATCCTCAGTGGCAGGTCCTGGTTCATTGGCCACCAATGTGTCCACCATATCTTGGGTGACTGCCTTGTAGATGAAGGCTTCCAGGTCATAGGTGGCTCTGTAGAACAGCTGCAGTGAACAGGATACATGTGAGGCACAGTCCATCAGAGCAAAGTAATGCACATGACATAAAGTCAAGCCTGCCCAGCTGCTCCACCTTTGAAACGAGACAGCATTGATGTGTGTCAGCTTGCTGTATCCTGCATATTGGTTTCATGTCATGCACCAGAATGCAAACGAGACACTAAGCCTACAGCGCTTCGACAGTTTGTGCAGCGTCTACAGACAGCTTATCACTGCAAAACAGCCATGAGAAACTTTGCTCAGCTTGTGCTCATCTCACCTTAGAGTTCACATACAACGCCAAGGACTGATCCTGCACATGTGCGCTGCCCCGAAAGGCATCAATGTGCCTTTTAATTGCTTTGATGCCTTCTGCAGTCAAGGGCAGCCGCTGCTCCGGCGACTTGGCCTTCAGCTCATGATAGGAAGGCAGGCTTATACTAGGCTGAGCCGCGACATTTTGCTGCTTGTTGGCTCTACGTGAAACAACTGCGTCTCTCTTTGATCTTTGCTCCTTGCGTGTGCCAGGCACATCACCAAAGGCTGCATCTGTAGAGGGTGAGTCAACGTCAACCGCAGTTTTCAATGAATCTGTAGAGGGTGAGTCAACACTGGCGGCACTGTTCAAAGCATCTGATCCTGATGCTGATGATGCTGATACTGTAAATGCGTCCCAATCGAGTTGATCATGCAATTGCTGAGGTAGCTCTGTGAGACCATGCTGTGAAGGTGAGGAGGAAGGGATGCCAGATGCTGAAGCTTTTGTACCAACAACGCTGGATTCTGCTTTGTCCGCTGACTCTGAGGTGCTGCTAGAGGTTGCTGCAATTGCATCCACTGCCTTGGTCTTGCGAGGAGATGCTGAGCGCTTCTTGACGGCACCTTTTTCATGTAGCTTGGCATTGCGCTTAGCAGCAGGCTTATCACTAGGCTTTGCGGTGGGCTTAGACTCTGACTTTGCAGCAGACTTGGATTTGGCTTTGGACTTTGCAGCAGGTTTGGCTGCAGCTTTTGCAGCAGCGTCTGGATCAGGATTGGCATCTACTGGCTTGTTGTCTTTGGCTGATTTGCCCTGCACAAGTGACACAGAAGTTTGACTTGGGCAGCCTATGACAATAGCCAGATTGTCATATCACAGTGTAGCAGTGTATCAGTGATGCTCTTGAGGTGTGATATGTCAGCTATCTGCCCAAAGCATGTCAATGCAATTGGTGTACAATATGAACTATGGAGCCTGCGTTGTAGGTGGCTGTGGTGACAAGGTATGATAACATTTCTTGGTGACAACACCTGGTTAGCCCTGGCTCTACTCTTGCGAGGCGCTCTGCTTTTAGCTTTTACTAATCTTACAGCCAAACCCTGCAAGCGACACTGCATGTCAGAGTGGCACCCAGCAGAGGCCGTGCATTGTCACCGGGACAGCAAGGGAGAGAAGTTTCACCTCTGCTGAGCCAGTGGTGGTCGACGAGAAAGCTAAGCTTGTGCTGCTGAAGTGTCTCAGAGACGTCAGCTGCTGAGGCTGAACCAGGTCACTGTACAACGGCGCGAGATGTGATACAGCTCCTGATGACACGCTGCTGCCGTCGGCCGCGAGCTGTGCTTTGACTGCTTGGTATATCGAGTTGAAAAGCCGTGTACCCTGTCTGCGATTTGCCATCCTGAGCGACTCTGTCGGCCACAGCAGTGTCAAAAGTCAATTTTCCCTCAGCTGCCGTTAAACAACGCAGCGTCTCAGAAATCGATTCCGACACATGCATATGCCGTGTCAAGATCGCGAATTTGGGTTGAAAGCACCCTGTGCAAGCCCACACTGACTCCGTGAAACGCAGCGGCCTTTCGTCCCTCGACACAGCAAGAGATAGGTGTTCGCCGTCCGATCGAGGCAGCCAAAGTGTCAGAGGGCTGCAGTTCTGGCCGCATTTGGTCCATGACATGCATACGGTACCGAAACTAGCCGCCGTACCTGTAACGGGCATATTTTGACCTCGCTGTTGGCACAAACACACTGAGCGGACGCGAAACAGGAGCGACTCATCAATCAGCGTGATTGAGCACGTACTGGAAGGCATACACAAGTACTCCTGAAGTGCTGCGTTTGACCGGATCACCGATCTGCTCGTTTACGCCACCGTCGACCCTCTCGGTTGACTCACACTGTTGCGGCTACTCAACAAAGCTCCGACTCAACCCGTGGCTGATCAGCCTTCTTGTACAAACTCGCATCGCGCAGCTGAAAGCTAAGGTTGCCAAGGCTTGCCGCTAGGGACACAAATTACTCGCTTAGGCACCATCAGTTGACTCAAGCCGTCATCGCATGGCCAGCAAGGCTAAGGCTGTCACTGCTACCATCAAGCTGGTGATCAATGCTGGTCAGGCAAAGCCAGCACCACCTGTTGGGCCTGCCCTTGGTCAGGCTGGACTCAACATCATGTCCTTTTGCAAAGACTTCAACGCAAAGACTGCGGACAAAAAGGTATAGTCGTCATATGGATTTAGGTGACCCTTGGCATAGGTGTTCAGCCCTGCCGCCTATGCTTTGAGGCAAGCAAATACTCTGTATCATGCATGTGTGCCGAGACTTCTTTGTTGTGCAGCCTGAGATCCCCGTCCCAGTAGTCATAACAGCCTACAGCGATAAGACCTTCACATATGTAAGCAACACTCCCAGCACAGTCTCTATTACAGACTCTGCATCTAGTCATTGCAAGGTTGCCCAGTGATTGCCTGCAACACATGGTAACGACGGCATGACATACTCAACCATCTACATTTGCAATGTATCAATAAACAGCTTTATGTTCCACCGCGTTCTGAGGGCCACTGCATAATGCATGCACGACCACCTTGTGAGAGTCTATCCTGGCAATCTACCGTTGAGTGTAAGTTGTTCCTCACACGTTAATTTCTTGCTGAATGCAGGTGATGAAAACGCCGCCAGTCACATATTTCATCAAGCAGGCAGCTAATATCAAAAGTGGCAGCCAACGTCCAGGCCATGCGGTTGCAGCAGAGATCTCTGTCAAAAATATCTTTGACATTGCTCAACAGAAACAGCAGGACGTGCCTGACATGTCCATAGATGCAATCTGTCGATCAGTGGCAGGCACATGCAAAAGCATGGGTGTGAAGGTTGTGAACGCATGAACTCTACTGCTAGCTGCATCACAGCAAAGTGTTCTGCCCTCCTGACTGACAGCACACCGAGGCCTTCTAGGCAAAAGTTGGAGACAAAAGCTTCTTGCTGTGTCAAGCTTTTGTCTAATGGACCAGAATGTCTGACCAACCCAAAATGTGCTGCACGGACCACTGACTTTATGGTAGGCAAGCAGCCTGTTGACACTTTGACGACAGGCAAGCAGGCTGCAAGTTTTGACCTCAATGACAGGCAAGCAGGTACTGCTAGGTAGTTCACCATTTGTTGAGAATGCAAGGTTGTGTCTACTAATAGAGTACCCACGCTCAAATTCAGCTGCTTTGCATGCAATGTGATGATTAGCTGACGCACAGGTGCTGTGCATTTTGTAGATACGTACACATTGTGTACATTTGTATACCTTGAGACTGATTGCCACACACCGTTTTGAACATCCCTTTGTATACGTATCTGTTGCTGCAACTCTGAATCATGGCACAAGTGCTGTAAAGCTATAAGGGTGTCATGCCATGATATTCAAGTCAAGATTGATGTTTGCCTGCCAATGTAGTTCATTATCTGTTGACAGCGTCTCTGTGATGTGCCATTGCATGTGTATATGGTCGGTGCATATGTAATCAAGGCTGGTAAACATAGTTGTGGTAATTATTAATAATAATAATAATAATTAAAACGCTTTCCAGCTCATGATGAGCTAGGTACGTGCAGGACAAGTCTTGTCTCTCCAGAGCAGCCTGTTTTGTGCATCCCTATAAGGCCTACTAATACGACAGTTTTGACAATCACGTAATGCAACATCATTGAAACTAGTTGTGGTGTGATTGAAAATCCAGACTTTGATGGTCAGTGGCAGATTGACATCACAATGAGAGCCTGAAGCAAGGCATGCTGCAAGTTGACAAGTCGTTGACCTTTCTGCCATCGCCAGCTGGTCCGCATTTAGCAGCATATCTTGTGGACACGCTGCAAGTTTAAGGAATTCGATGTGTCACTAGGTAGCCACACTGATGGAAGCAGATTGTTTACAGAATGCACGCTGGGGGCGATGGTCCTCGCATTGCTGCAGCAGCGGCAGCTGCTGGTGCACTGACAAATGTTCTAGTATATGATCTAGCTAACCATGCGCTCAAAAAACAGCCTGGGCACCAGACAATACCCATGCCAATATGACAAGTGTATATCACACAAGGATGCAGATGTGACAGGATGTACATGACAGATCAGTGCCCTGTATAGACACTTCACATATGCAGAGTGTCCACACTACAATCATAACATTACTAATAATTAGAACACGGGCTAACTACAATGATGCCCTGTCCAGTAAACTTGCTGCAGAAGTTGGTCAGAGATACATCTTCTGCTGAAATCAGAGCGTTCAAGAGAGCACTGCTAGCAGCTCATACAGCGAGACACAACTCTGCTGGCCTGACAGCATGTTACTCTGCACACAATGCAGAATAACATGGTACCTGAAACTTGGGAACTACTCACCTTACTGCATGTTGCCTGTCTAACAGCCTGCCTGACAGTACATGTAGCAATGCAAGACAAACAGAATGTAAGCAGAAGGGCGATGCACCTGACTGTGCTATCTACTGAGAACAGTGACACTGTACATACATACTGGACCCTAAGCCCTAGTGATCAGACAAAGATCTTGAGCACCTACACTTGGATGGCACCTGGCTTGCTGGACCATAGATGCACAGCAGGTACAGGTCTATTGGATAGCCATAGCATCCAAGATGAAGTTGGTACACTTGCCCTCAGCCATTTGTTTCTACAATATACATGTTCCTCTAGTTGCCTTCCTTTGTGAGTTGCCTTGCAACTGCCTGTCAGCTGACAAGGCTGGGTTGCTGTGGCTTTGCATGTCCCAGCTGTATATGCTCAACCTGGTATGGCATGTCAACTAGCTCTGATGCCGTCCAAGTCCAGTGTCCTAAGGGGCAAGATTGGGGAAAACAGAGTAGTGACCTGCAGCAGCAGGCAAGGACAGGTCTGCCTTACAGGTTCCTCTTCATTGTACAATCATTGCTCAACAGCATTTGCTACATTCTCTTCATTGCTCAATATAATTTGCAGTTATACGAGCACCATGCAGAGCATACTGGCAACAAAAGGCAGCAGCAGATGCATACATTCAGCACAGCGAAAGAGTGTAGAGCTACCTTGTGCAACAACAAAGGGCGCAATATGCCGTGGATGGCAGGCACAGCCAGTTTAGTCATTTGTCAGTTGAGCAGAAGCACATGGTATGCACATGGGTGGACTAAATCATTGTCTGTTGGTTGCCCTGCTGAGTCCCAAAGACAGAACATGTAGATTGACTGATGACATATGCTGGCATGTCGCAACTGCAACTAAAACTCATGACAGCAGCTGGATAGAGCAAATAGTGCACGCATCTTTTGCAATGTGCTTATGACATCATGCAAGCCGTGCTTATGACATGACATAAGCCAGCGGTGATCGTGCAGCAGCAGCAGCTGCAGCAGCTTTGGCAGCAGTGCTTACTTGCGTCCAGTACAATTCCACGAATGGCAGCAACAGCGCCCAAAATCATGACGATGACATAGAAGATGAGCAGAATCCAAGCCAGGATCTTTTTCCACAACACTGGCTTGCGCAGGAAGATGTACATTGCCAGGGGCAGTAGGAAGTCGAGCGGGGTGATGCCTAGTGCTCCCACCAGAGCTGCAGAAGTATGACACATGTGAGAAGCTAGCTGAGAAGTGCTGACGGAGCACCTTGAGATGAGTCATGAATCTGGTCATCATGATTGCAGATTATGGCTTTTGCATGGGCAGCAGATGCACGTCAGCCTGAAGGAATGATGCCTGGCTTGCACAGCAAGCAGGCTGAGCATTGCAGATGGTGAAAATGTGGTAAACTAAAAGTACAGACAGATACAGGCACGAACAGCTGATACAGCACGAAACGAGGCAGCAACAATGACACAAGCAACGGTCGTCAAGGATGAACAGCAGCTTCTGCTTGTGCTTCTAGCCACAGCAGCTTGTGTAATTGAGATGCCAAATTGTCTGGTCAGCTTGCATAGTCAGAGGCTCACCAAGGATGTCTCCAAAGTATGGGAACATGGCCGCGATCAGGGCCGCAAAGAAGATGTATGCGCATCTGATCACTGTTCTGATCAGCCAGTTCTTGACTGCCCAGATGCCAGAGTTGTCATTCATATACTTTGTCTCAAAATGTTCAGTGACAGGAGCAATGTACAACTGCAGCGCACAAAACTGACTCACACAGACTGGCATGGAGACAGACAGACAAGCTGAGTGACTGGACAGACTGTCTGCCTGCTGAATGTCAATTGACCAACCCAAGTGGCGCACCAGATCATTACCGCATCAGCCAGGCAGGCAAGCGAGTAAGCAAAGGGCAGACGCACAAACATCCACATGAGCAGGTGGCCATCGCTGGAAGCAGAAGAAACTCACCAAGCAGAAGCAGATGCTGTTCCACAGAACCAGAAGATTGATGAAGACAAGAGCCCACTTGGGTGATGGGTTGTCCTGAGTGGGTACAGCCGCCATGAAGAAAGGCAGGAAAGACCCCCCTCCCGAGACCACGGCTTGCCCTGCATCAGCACACACATCATCCAGCGCATGATGCCAGCCACAGTGCTGAGGCATCATGGAGGTGGCTGAAGATGCCACATCACTCTATTGCTTTACTGTGAGCCGCAAAGCAGCGGCAGGGTACAGCAGGAGGGGCCATACCAGGCAGGGCAGGGCAGGATGGGCCAGGGCCAGGCACACCAGGCAGGGGCATGTAGCAGAATCTGGGCGAGCACCTCAAGACTAGCACGCTATGGTGCTCGTTTTAGCCCCATATACCATATAGCGCATCATTATGGCAATGCTAGTATGTGCACCTTATACCACTACTTACAGGGCCGGCCAGGGTAGGGCAGGACAAGGCAGGGTAGGGCCCAACAGGGCAGAGGCAGATGCAACAAGTAAAGGCTGGACATGCCCACGCCAAAATGGAGCAAGACAGATTTAGCAAGGGCAGGATGGGAACACATCAGACCAGAAAACTGATTACTTTGAGAGCTCACCGTATGCCGCATACCCAATGAATGCTGATGGCAGATAAGTGAGGGTGAGCTGTGCATACAACATCCAGATGGCCTTCTTCATTGTCACAATGGACGGAGGTTTTGCAGTGGCTTGAAGCTCAGGGATCAGAGTGTTCCTGCATACCGCAGATAAGCTGAACACCCTGAAGGGGACCCTCTGAAGCCGTAAAGGGCAGCCTGTGCCTTCTGAGCTGATACTAGAGGGAAAGGCTTGCCATGATGCATGGTGAACTGATGTTGGCGGAACAGTCTTACAACTTCAAAGATAATAATGCAAGCAATATCTGCAATGATTGCCTTGACACAGCACACTATTTGGCCTACATACAGGAAACTGCATGACAGCGCTGCTTGAATACATTCAAGAGGAAAGAGGTAACAGGCATGAAAAACAGCAACAGCAACTGCTGTTGTGACACGACATAAGAAACTGTCTTCCAGACTGAAATCATGCATGCTGCTGGCACCCCTTTTATGTGGTGAAAGAAAAGAATATGACTTTGCTCACCCGTAGGCAAAGTGCATGATGACAATGCCCTGAAACACTCCAAAAGCTTTATCTGTTGGGCTGCCATGGACGCCGTAATCCCTTGGTAATTTGTAGTAACAAGTCTGCCAGATGGCCACTGCCACAGTCATGTAGGTGAAGATGAACACAGAGACCAGGTTGAGGAAGTTGATGAACCATAAGGCATGCATGGTAGGAATCTGAGCCATGACCATGCATACAACTCCCATGATGACAATCATCTCTGTCAGTGTGAGTGTTTCCCCGCCCAACAAGGTGTACACAGCCTGCAACAGAGCAGGATCTGTCGGTCAATTGTTGAGACGCTGATACGCATGTCAGGCTTAAGAATATAAGCAGCTTTGTTTTCAAGCAAGGAATACAGCTCTGTGTCTGTCAGCTCATCTTCTGATGACTGAAGTGCAAGCTGCAATTCATATACATACACATTGGCATATATATTTAAATATGTCAGTCACTCAGCCAACAGAGATTGCATGTATCACTATATAGACATACTTTATATTATATGTATTTACACGACATACACATTGGCTGTCAGCCACGGACTAGCAGAGAGGCACAGACTTGTGCTCCTAAGTGTGCACAGACCCTGAGGGGACCTGGCTTGGAGCAGATGTAAACACCTGTGAAGTGAACACATGACTGGTATATGTACCTACGGCCAGAAGTGATTGCCTCATCTGCATATGCGTATGTCCTCATGGCGGCATGCAGAAGGTTCTGCAACACTGAAGGAGGGTATGTGTCACTCCCTCACCTTGAAGCTCAGTCCAGCTTGAATGAAAAAGGAGATCAGTGCTCCAATGAGATTGCCCCACTGGCAAGGCCAGACGTAGTATTTGCCCCAATTGGGTCCTGCAGCAACAGATCAGTCAGCTTTGCATCAGATCAAGTGGGTCCTGCAGCAACATACCAATCAGCATTGTGTCAGACCAAAGGCACCACAAGAGCAGTCGGTCCATGCTGTGCACAGCACATGCTTTGGCAGGACAGTCGTGGTCATTCATGTCTGCATGTGCTCTGGCTGTTTCCATGGCTGATATCGTTTTCTGCCCAAGACATGACCAGACAGTGTTACATGATCGATTCCTTCACAGGCACAACTGACTCACAGGTTGTCGACGTCTGTAAAACACAGCTACAAACTTGAACAGCTCGATTCACTTTGGCCATTTTGCAAGCACTCAACAAGACCAGAACAGCACTTGCTCAATTTGTGTTCCAAAGCAAGCGCAGCAGTCTAAAGCATGTCAATTTACATGTTTGAGAATGCTGCTTTTAGGTTGGAACACAAACACAGCTAGTACACTTCTAGTTGCAGGATGGCCAAACTGAAGCGAGCTGTTCCAATTTTGTAGCTGTGTTTCACATCTGCCTACAAATTGTGAGACAGCTGTCCCTGTCAAGGAACCAACTATGCGTGTGAAGTACTCTAGTCATGTCTTGTCACCTTAATCAGGTCATATTAACCACATGTGGGCTGCTCCAGAAACAGTAGTTACAGACGTGCTGGTATATTGGTACATTGTCTGCCATCGTCAGCTTTCATGTGTCTGGGCAACTTGAATACAAACAGGTGCAGGGAGTTGGTTAAGAGGGGATGCATCCGAGTAGGCACATAAAGTGACAAGAGTGCTTGCGCAGAAGTTGCAATGTAGGCACTCTAGGACATGTCTGCATTCCTGCCTGAATGCTTACCCATTGCAATTGCTGCCAGGTCTCGATATCTGATATGGCGATGGCCTTTATGTTCATGGAAGGATGCAACAATACGGGATGTCCATAAGGTCACAAAGAACCCTAGCATCAGGGCCAGGGTTCCTGCTGCCCACCCTGCATGTATGCACACAGAGCAGTGTTACGAGAGGTCCTGGAATCAAACTGAGAATCCTTGCTGAGCATGTTCTCAAGCCACAGGTCAGCACAGCCTACCTAAAAGGGCCATAGCAAATGGGAGGCCAAGCAAGGGAGCTCCGGACACACATGTGCATAGGTTGTAGCCAACCTGCAGTGTGTAAACACGTCAGCTGCTGTGATCACTGCCCACGACGTTGCAGGCGCATTTGCTCAGAGATATAGCAAATGGCTTGCATTCGCGCTACACAGGCACGAAACGATGTGGGTCATTGTACTGATACGGACAGTGGGCTGTCGGGCAGACGGTCGAGATGACACGGAGATAGGTAAGACAGCCCACCTGCAACCAAGACCCTGCAGGTGAAGTCAAGACGCGTACTCAGCTCAGACCGATGGCGTGTTACTCTTTCAGATGCATCTGGATGTTGTGATGTCTGCTTGCGAGATTTACCTTTCGCAAAGCCAACAGACAGGGGCACTTTGCCGGTGCCATTTAGGCCTTTCCCGACTGTGAGAGCCTCAGCTTGGATCTCGAGAGCTTTCTCCTCGTCACCGTTAGCAAACTTGCCAGCTCGCAGCTTTTCGACCGCTCCGTGGGCACTGTCGTCCGCTACCATAGGTTTCGCGGGCAGCATATTGAACGAGTTGCAGGGAGATCACTAACTAATGCCCGATAGCTAGTGCTGCAGTGTTCAAAGTTTAGATGAGGGTGTACGTCAGCTATTCATCAAACCGTAGCCGCAGCCCTTCCACAGCTTGCTCGACGTCCCGACGGAAGCTGGAAACGGCTTTCTCTGCTCAGCCTTTTTTTGGACGTTTGGAGATCGAAGTCATTAGCCAATTACAGTGGGGCCCATAAGTATCGGTCGGACGTGCGAGCTCCGACACTAATGCGAAGCGCAAGTCTGTGTTTAAGCGGCGGTCCTTCCGAACACAGCAAGTCAACCAGCACACCTTTCTGTGTACGGCTTCACTGGCGCAGAAAGCGCTTGTAGCGCA
>JAABUH010002935.1_pt1 | contig 15535 bp, 11 predicted proteins | sample 5559121 | NCBI WGS metagenome assembly JAABUH01 (sample SAMN10711871, study PRJNA513364) | rock metagenome | isolation source: Antarctica rocks | place: Antarctica: Victoria Land, Battleship Promontory nord | collected 2015-12-28
GGATCGGATCAGCTTTGGTCGGATTATCATCAGTCGGATGTCCGTCGGTCGGATCAGTGTCAACGTCCATTGGGTCAGCTTTGTTCGGGTTATCCTTGGTCGGGTGTCCGTCCGTCTCATCGGCGTCCGTCTCATCGGCGTCTACGTCCATCGGATCAGTCTCTACCGGACCAGCTTCCGTAGAAGCGGTTTGCTGAGCAGCAGCGGTCCGTTCTGCGTCCTTAACGTATTGTCTGCCTCTTAATCTCTTGGTGGGTACAGAGCGAAGTAGCTTCTCGTCTTTTTCAGCTGCCTTGGTTTTCTCTTCGAGGGTTTGACCAAATTCTTGTATGTTAGCTCCCTTCAAAACTTCTGTGTGGCTAGCAAGACGTTCACATGCCATGGAAAGCCAGGCCTCAAAAGCACGTCCGTTTGTGGACGGACACTCGGGAAGTGCTGCCATTCGAGACAGCTTGTTCAGATAGTTTTCCCCTTTGAATAACGACCAGGGCGCGATAACTATGTCGGCGTTCAGAATTCTCTCAATTAGCATCGGATTCAAGGTAACCATGCTTTTAATTGTCTCGACATTGTACTTGTCACCGAAAAATTTCATGACTTGACCTTGCCACTGGCCGATCAGAGTTGGAGGCACTATGACCAGCGTAGCTTTGACCGAGATGCTCCCGGCACGGGGAATCTGTGACGACGCAATCGCTTTGCTCATTTGATAGTCAATAAGAGCAAGAATGGTGGCCGTCTTGCCATAACCCACTTCATCGGCGAGTACGCCGCCCTTAACGGTGCGAAACTTCCTCACACCAACCTCGGCACGCCAGCCAAGCTCCGGCAGCGTAGCCTCTTCAACCTCTTGTTCTGGAAAGGGCGGGACGTTGTCCGCTTCTTGATTGATCATCCATTGTAACGATCTTTTCTGGTCATCGCGAAGGTTCGCAATGACCGGAGAATTCCCATTGTTATCGGCTTTGCCCACAAATTGATGAATAGCCTTCTGGTCCCGTTCGTTACTGCTTAACTTGAAAGGGGGAAGCGAGAACGGTGCTTGCCACTCATATTGCGTAATCAAACGCCAATACAATCTCACGTCAGTATTCGATGTAAGCCCCTCAAACTTAGCAAGAGCACGATGTGCAAGTGTCGGGATGTTTAGACCAATCATTAGATGACCACAATCATCTGCGTCAACTCGTACATGAGTGGCAAACGCTTGTGGTCGGGCTTTGATGGCACGTTCAAAGTTGCCGGCCTGTTTCCCGTCTTCGTAAGGAGATATCTTGTTTGTTTTCCCTGCTTTCTTCAGCTCCCATTCGATGCTTGGCTGGACCGGTGCACATTCAACGCAGCGTTCGAAGTTTTCGGGCAATTCCAATGATTTCCATACGTTGCTGAAGCCGCCGAGTGAACGAACCCGTTCTGTTAACCATGCGAATGACGAAAATGTTTGACGCTCGCTTGCCTGATTCACGACACACCATGGCCCTTTCTGCCAGCTTCCAATCTCTTTGTCCATCAAAGGCACTTGGCAGGACAGAAATGCAATCAGCTGACTTGAGCAACGGTAGTCGCCAGAATGTACTGTCGAAAAAGCAGAAGCTAATCCTATGGAATTGATTTTGGCTGGTACTGCAAAAACCGCGGGTTCCGGGCTCTCATATGGCTGCAAAGTGGCTTCGCAATTGACCCATTTCCCGTACACAGTACCAGTCGCTGTTGCGCATGGGTTTTCACTTGGCCGCCAGTTTGGATCTAGGCTTGCCACAATTTGACGCACTTCTTGGAAACCGATACGATGCTTGTCGGCCGAGAATACAAATCGATCGGCCTTTGGATTCCCTGTACGCTCAGGATCTAGGAATAGGTACATCGGACGCTCAATGCCGTCGGATAATGATGATATTCTCTTGTGAAGGCTGCCGGAACTTGTCCCGCAGTTTTGCAGGAGTTTGTATTCGCCGCAAATCTCTGCGTCTAAGGGTACGCCGGCTGTAGAATCCATGGATATGTTTAGGGAAGGATACACTCGCTTGTCAGCTTCTCGAGGTGACTGTATTCCGAGACGTGACTCCCAGGACTGGATCAAATCCCCTTGACCCGAGATTTGAATTGAGAATTCCGAGATTTGTGGAATGCAAAGTTGCCATTGGCCCCCGAGAATATCCTGCCGATAGACCGTCATTCGTGCAAGTGGGTACTTGAAGAGTTCACGGACCCTGCTATTAACATGCGCGTTGGCCTTGGGCTTGGCAAATAGGCTCCAAACAACGACTTCATTCTTGAATGCCAGTTCCAACCGCGAGGACGGTGCTTCATAGTAGATGGTCCAACAGTGAGTGCGTTTCACCGTTTGGAAGCGCAGTTCCACGCCAAAACATTGCTCAACCCCACTTAGGAAAATGTCCCAGTCGTCCATATTCAAGCCCTTAGCTTCGGCTTGAAAGAACTCTGAGCGACGACGGTCTAAACCCATGACGCAGAGCCGCATAGGTAGAGCTTTTCTAATCTTTCGAGCAAATTCATGAGGAAGAGTGCGAACTGGAGATGGATCCACAACTTCGTAGACGTGAGGTGGATTCCCACCACACTTTTGACACGTGGTGTGCAAGCATTCTTGGCACTCCTGAATAAGGGATGTTGACAACAGCGTTTGACCCTCGCAGTAGCACAAGCGAACACTGCTGTTAGCCATTTGGCGTAGATTGTCGACTAGAATAGATTCCGAGGCCTTAAAATCAATGGGAGTAAACGGCAGAAGAGCTTGACCGTTCATTCCACACACAGCCGATGGTTCGGGTGTATCAACAAGTCCATCTATGTCAGATTTATCCATCAAGGCCTCGTGGCCAGCAATTAAGGCGCTTAAAAGCGCAACGCCTACAACGGTTGCGGACATGGCGTTCCCTGCTAGGTCCTGTAACTCCTTCTGATTTTCTCGAGTAAGAAGTAATTTGTCGATAGGAAGGCCTTGCAGAGCTAACACTTCGAGTCCCACAAGTGGCCCGCCCCGTGTCGTCAGGTACGGCATCCCGGTAGGCGTAATACAAGTAACGACGCCCCAAGGTGCTGTGTCCGTGGCGCGGTCGATATTCTGAGATAGTTCCCAGACTCGTCTAACACTAGTCAGCATCTTGAAATCTGCAACAGATCATTGGTATCTTACGCTTTGTAGTGGGAGTCGTATCCACGACGCACGTTTCGCAAAAATGCGATCTCGAACGTATCCCACAATCTCTCGACTTGGACAGTCCCCCACCCTTGCCACCAAAAGTCTGGTGGTTTGCAAGAACCGCCATCCACCCACATTGTCACCGGCCTATCGAATCCCACGTGAGTTTTTTGTCGATAGTCTTGATGACGGCCTAGGCAAACGGTCCAGTCCACCTCCCTCCTCGTGGTGGGGTCTCCTCGACCAGTCTTGGCGAGCTCGTCTCTTGAACGGTGGAGTCTGGGATCATCTGGGTCGAGAAGAAATGCTTCTACCGGGCTGCTTGCCGGTCGCTTAAATTTCTTCATCAATTTACCCCAGATTAGGACTTGCTGTTCGGCAGAGGAAAGCTTTTGCCGGTCAATACAGATCATGTACTTCCGATTCCGTGTCTGCGGGAGGTAGTAAGCTTTAGTGTCAAGTGGTAAGAAATGAGCGGCATAAGCAAGTTCGCCGACATCCCAAACGTTTGCCCATGGAGTCTTAGATCTCTTCGAGATATCATCCAACGCTTCTTGGTCGTTCTCCCAAACCGATTGGATGAAATCCCAGGGTGCGCCCATAACGTTTTCCAGAATAATGATGGCTGGGCGGTACTTCTTGGCATAGTTCAAGATGGCACGAAAAGTGTCACCCGACTCGCCCGTTTCATGTAAAGTCTTGTTCCATTTGTTGAGATTAGAGAAATCCACGCATGAAAAGCCGGCGATAAGGATATCCACATCAGGCGGAATGTCCTCGGCTCCTCCATACGCCGTTGATCCAGTCGATCTATTGCCGTTAGCAAACGATGCGTACATCTATATCTACTCTCCTTAGCAACTCACGTATCTTCATCTCTAGCTAGTTCTCGAATATCGCGGAATATAATCGGTGGGTTGAAGTTTCTCTCAATATATGCCTGTTTGAAAGGCACTATCTCAGCACTAAAAAGGTGCTTAAATTTCAATGTGGTGCCATCAAGGCGCTTGATCGCTGTATGTTGTCAACATACGAACATACGGTCATTTTCGAGCAGCAATGCATACCATCGAATATCATTTCCAAAGCTAGTAAAGGGCTCTCGGTGCCTGAGCACATGGTAGCTACCCGAATCTCTCGGTTCTTAAGGTGTTGTATCATCTTCATAGTACCTTCATACTTAAGCGACTTTTTCGTTATATCTGTGACGATATCTTTGAGGTTATGTATCGGCGGTAGGTCTCCGGTGATACCTTTGTCGGCTTTCCAGCCTAACACTGGGTCTTTAGCGGGCTTTGAAGCTTGTTGCTTTCCGGGCTTTGAAGCTGGTTGCTTTCGTTTACAAGGCGCTCCGCCCGTGGATGGTGTGGTCCTAGATCTAACAGTACTAGGCTTCGGTCTCTTGCTCTTCGTTACCTTGTCGGTACTTGTCGTAGGCCCTAGAAAGTTAGAGACTGTTGCACTAGCTTTTTGCCCTGAACGCGTCGTCCGAGTGGTCACCGTAGATACCTGGGCATCACCTTGGCTGGTAGGGTTGCCTCCTCTGGGGGCCGGACTTGAAGACATTGTAGTCTGTTGCCGGTTGGTCTGTCGAGACAATCCTGGACTCAAGTTCGCCAAAGCACGCACGAAACTAGTATGGTCAGTTGCTGTGGAAAAATTAATTCGATGGTTGTTGTGTGATCCCACGCGCAATAAGTCCTTAGCGGCCCCGGAGGGCCGCGAAGGAGCTATGTCTTACACACAACGATCAAAGGTATGAGCTCAAGATCACAAATGTATGTAGATATTTGAGCAGATGCTGCACAAAGCAACACTGACACAGCTGGTAGGATAAGCTTGAAGGAGTTATTGAATCTGTTACCAAGTTGCGTGGTGGCTATCAGCTCTGGGCTACACAGCACGGAAAGGGATAGGTAAGTTTGATCCACATACCACCAGCAACTGTACAAGAGTGAAGCGAATGTGCCTGTAGAGCGAATAGCGAAAGAAAGGAGTTACCAAGCTTCGGTGCAGAAGCTTCGATAGGTGATCGTTCAGAAAGAGATGAGGAGTGGGGGTGCAGAAGGAGTATGAAGTAGGCAGATTGTCTTGAGGTTGTGGGGAGGCTAGCGCCAAGCGATGTGAACATCAAAGATTCGTTAGAGTGCCAACATCAAGAATATTCGTAGAGCAGCATCGACACGAGCCCTGGAAATTGATACAGGGCATTTCAGCCACAGCGCAAGGGCAGAACGGTATGCCACGAGTATGTAGAAACTTTGTAACCACCTTTTTCGAGATACAAAAGTGGATCTTCTAAACCGCCGCCAAATGAGTTTATAGAAGGTATACGCGCATAACTTGCAAGCGCCCCCACAACGGCCAGGCATGGATCTGATATGATTTGGAAGCGGCTGACATTATCCAGCAGAAGCAACTCGCGGAGAAAAAGCTATAACTCAAGGCACAGAGTAAAGAGAAAAGTGGATAGCACAGACTTGAGCATAAATCGCATTACCTGACCAACCTTCGACCTGAAGCATCCAGTTACTTCCGCCAGCCCGTCAACCGCAAGCAACAGATCCGTTGAGAAAGGCCTTGACGAGGATTTAGAATCCCCTGCAAGGACGGGATATTAGCAACTCGAACTCTCGAAGACACTGGAGCGAGCATACTGTCTCCGTCATTTGCCCACCGGCCACGACGGAGAGTCTTAGATTTCCCATATTAGTGATCAGCGCCAGGATCCAGAGTGAAGACTTCTGACAAGCCTACTCTTGCGTGGCAATGTATTCTGCTGCTACGACTCAAGTGGACTGATCCTTTATATATCAGGCATCCAGTAGCAGGCGGATTGCTGAAGCTCTGCATCTAGCCAGATACCTCACTATGGATGCAACAGTCATAATCAGCTTCCTATGTCTCTGGCGAGATGCCATGGTTGCTGTCAGATCTATCAAGCTTTCATCTAGGCACAGGAGATGAACCATTGCCGGACTTTTTTACAAAATCCGGCAGAGGGAGGGGCAGCAAGCACTGGACCCAAATGCACAAGATGCATCTTCCGCTTTAACCTACGTGGTGGTGGTGTCAGCAAATTTTCCCACGGAAAAGGTTTTTGTTCTCGGGTTCATAGAAAGTTTTGGGGCTTTTTGCTCTTTCAAACTTGTTTACTTCAGAATCGGATTGTGAACGTACCAGGCGGAATGTTTGCTCTACTATACCCAAGAGATGTCACGGATTGCAGCAAGTGCAGCGGTCTCGTGAGCAACAGAGCAGGGCAGGACTACAGTTATTGGATGCTATATCCAACAGAGACTGCACAGTTGCTCACGCGTTGAGAAGTGTAAGAAGATTCAGGAAGATTTGTGGGGGGTTGAAGTAAGAAACACGCTATGAACGGCAGCTAAATAGGCGAGATGAGTGCATCGGCGTTCGGCGTTGAGGTAATGCCGATTGCCGATCATGTTCTCTTTTCGCCTTCCTTCGGTATGACGGCGAACGAGGAAGGTTGTTCAAGGGCTGACATAGAAGTATCCTGACAGACCAGAAGGCTTCGGGGCGATAATTGAAGGGGTAGGATGAGCAGCGGGATCGAAGTCCTGCCTTGCGCCATTGCGAGGACACTCAAGGAAAGACCACGTTGGCTGCTCCCCCAATTGCAGATACGCAATAAGAGCAGCTACATGTCTTTCGCCTCTCCGGTATTGACGGAGTGTGCCAGGTGTGCTTAGTCCTGAAGATGTACGAATTCACTGGTCGAATAGAAGAGTTGCTTCTAGCTGGAAGTGGTCCATCCCTTTGGCAGGAACCGTTACCGTTAAAGGACTTGCAGCAGTCAGCGGGATGGAGTCAAGTCCGGTGCCAGGAGAGTGAATTGGCCGTGGGACTGTCGAATAGTAAGAGCAATGATTACCGGTTGCTTCCAAGACTATATTTGACCTCTTAAGTGGTTTTTTACAACTGGGGCCGGCGGTATAATTATACTCCACAATAGCCTAACTACGATTTGCATCATCCAATCTACAGATGTTTCTGAACTATTCTGAGATTACTTGAATGATGCATTAAACAATATTGACCATTAGAATATGATACTTTAACTTAGTGAGGTTCTTCAAATCTACTGGACCTGCATTAGACTGATGAGAAGGTCTCTGTGCCCGACAAATCTATTGCGTCATATAGAAGACACTGTATGGATATATAAGTTCTTAGATTGATCCTTTCTATAGTCAACCACAATGGCCAGTACCGTTTCTCGAATGGCCAATAACAACATTTTCGAAGACCTGTCGGGCATATCGAGTTCACACACAGGGAATCCGTATTACGCCCTCATTCAAATATGCGAAGATGACCCAGTGAGTTTTACCTGAGTAGTAAGTTTTGAGTACGCCTGATATCTTTTAGGTACAGATTGAATTACGCTACAAAACCCACCGAGAATTACGAAATTCGCAGCAAAAATTCAAATTTCTTTCGCCTGAGTTCTCCGGTCTAATCCTAGACCCTGTATTGCAAAAACTCGTCGATCAAAAACAATCCCCAGAATATATGGATCCTAGGAACTGCTTGGTCTTCTGGGCACGTCCACCTGAGAAGATTCGCAAGCTTGTGGATATCGTCCAGCAGAAGCTCGTCAATGTAGCTCCGAGTAAGTGAGCCGTTGATACCAACAGAAGCTTCGCTAACGGTTCAGGTCTCTGGCTGATGCCGCTCGACTGTCTTCATATGACTGCGTTGGAGATCACTCATTCCCTCACTGCAAGCGAGATTGAAGATCTGGTTCAAATTATGAACCCAAAAATCCCAGAGATTACGGACTTCACCTTCACGCATCGATCGCGGCTTGTCAAGCCAATGCTTAGCTATGACAGCGCAGCAATTGCTCTTAGCTTCGTGCCGGCCGCTGGAGAGGATCCGAGCAAGCGTTCAGGGGATCATTCCGACTCTTACACATATCACCATCTGCGTCGAGACCTCTACGACTTATGTAGCACTACCGGCGTGGAGATTGCCTCACGATACGTTGTTCCATCATCACATCTTACCATTGCACGGTTTGTGACCCAAAAGGACATCTCAGAGGATAGGGCCGAAGGTGTTCCTGACCCCTTAAAGACGAAGAAGCTAATAGAGAAGCTGGAGGAGACTAACACATGGCTACAAGAAAATTTCTGGCCTGCAAATGGTCGCGAAATCAAAGAAGGTGGGCAATGGATTGTAGGCGAAGAGAGGGGGCTCGAGTGTCGAAAAGGAAGGTTGTGGTATGGTGGTGGGGAGAAAGTCCGCTTAGGGAAGGGTTTTTAGCTTTCTCCAAGGCAATAAGAGATTTCTGGTTAGCAGGTTTCCAGTCGAAGATGAATAGAGGCAACTCTGCTTTGCGTTTACACATTTTTCGTATGTATCTACCGTGACCATTCATACCCAGCAGTAACCTATCATCGCCGTACATTCGGTAACGGTAGATTTAGAGCTCGATATCTAGGAATACTATTGCTAGATTTTGGGATCAAACCCCGGTTTTAGAAATGCTACCCTCAACCCTAGTCCTGCTGTACTTCCTTTGTTGACGGTATGGTTGGATATGATGTCGCGTTATGGAGCGTTGAACGGACCCTCATCACTGAAGTTCAGGTATAGCTCTGCGTATTACATACTGGAAGCTCCTCGAAGCGCACAGGGTAATGCACAATATATGGGAGCGCACATTTGCGACGTACTTTCTTTTCCGTGAAGGCCATGCCGAAAGCTAGAGATCATAGTAGAATCTCCCTGTCATTAGCTTCATTGAAGTTGATTGAACGAAGTGTATGAACATGACGCAAGCTACTACTTCCGAAAATCTAGGAAAGAGCAGATCTATTGAATTATGATAACCAACAATGTTTTACTATGATACATATACCTGGCTTTTGGTAGGGTTTCACCAAAAAGAAAGTACCTTGCAAATGTACGCTTCCAGATATCGTGCGTTACCACTGTACGCTTCGGAGGCCTTCCAACATACTAACCACCTTTCCTGTTTCGTGTCATCGAATTGAATTGCGACACAAAGGCTGGTATTCGTGTAATTTGAAGGTATTCCCAGACTTTCGAAACCGAGAAGTTTCTACGGTACAGTTGGACACTGTCTAACCCTAGCGAGCCTAGTTTCTACGCTATCCCCAATAGCGACTAAGCGAGATCGCATCCCACATTTGAAATCTGAACATCAGGACAAAAACGTATTGCCATTGACCACATCGCGGTACAGCCAACGCTCGGAAGTCTTTCAAGATGGTAAGCATTCTCCAATTTGCTTCCTTTTCAACGTTCCCCAAATCTGTGTATATCTGTCGGCAAAAGGGCGGCTGTGAGCGCCAAGGTCAGAACCGGAAGACGGTAGACGAAACAGGAACGCTATAACGCTATTGAGCATCGGCAACAAAGGAGCACACACGATGTCTGGGATCCACGCCTTTCTCAGCTACCGCAAGCTATGGGACTCGATGGGGAAGGAAGTCCTTTCAGGCCAGACAGTGACTGAAGGCGTCATCAACATAGCCAGGACCCAACACCTTCAAATATACCATCGCGAAGCCCAGATCTATCGATAATCCTCGCTAACAAGATGCGATTGCAGGTTAACGTCCCGAAAACGCGTCGCACCTACTGTAAGGGCAAGGACTGCAAGAAGCACACTCAACACAAGGTCACGCAATACAAAGCCGGCAAGGTACGTAAGCAATTCTTCTATTATTTCTACGGAATGTTATCGAAGCACTGAAGTCAAGGATACTGACACTCCTTCTCCGTTAGGCCTCCTCGGTCGCTCAAGGAAAACGTCGATATGACCGCAAACAATCCGGATACGGTGGTCAAACAAAGCCCGTCTTCCACAAAAAGGCAAAAACGACGAAGAAGGTGGTGCTGCGATTGGAGTGTACAAACTGCAAAACAAAGGCACAGCTGGCGCTGAAGCGATGCAAGCACTTTGAGCTGGGGTATGTGAAGCCTACGCAACGGCCATGGTGAGATGAGGCTAACGGTTGACTTACAGTGGGGACAAGAAGACGAAGGGTGCGGCTTTGGTGTTTTAGAAGGTTGTTGGACTTTGCGCGCTTTTCCACCATACCTGCTGCACAGTTGGGGCGGAGCGGTACCATAGGCAATTTATTTGACGAACAGATCACATTCGGGTCTCGGTGATGCGAGTGTAACGGCTGCTTGGTGAATACGGGTTCCCTCGGTTTCCGCATCTCCTGCCCAGCCTTGATTGCCGAATGCTACATTGTGATTTCTTTGCTACACCTGATAGGGCACCGACTACTCCTGTGAGGGGAAAACGGCGGCCGTTGAAGGGACCAGCAGCGGGCTCTCCCAGGAGGTACGGGGAGGCGAACAGGTAAAGATATCAGACGAAGCTCCAACCCAAAACCCGACGTTTGTTGTTTGCCGAATCGAAGTATTTCCATACGTCAATCAATCTTCAATCTCCGTATAGTCGACAGTATTTTCTCCTTCGATAGGTGCCTCAACTCGATACTAGCAATAATGTGCGGTGGTGTTGCAGGGTAATCCTTACATTATATCGAATCTCGCCTACATAGCACTGAGAGTTTAGGGTAAACCCGCGTAATAGCCCTAGTCTACACGTGCAACCACGTTTCGACCGCCACTCCTGTATTGTCACCAGTATTCTGTGGAAATGTTTGGAATAATAACACGCAACACTCTCCGGTTTCGACAGCCGACATCCCTTGTCCCTTATCAGCCTGTCCTGGTCCATGTCGAAGGATTTTGAATTTGCAATCAAGGTTGCGGCGCTTGCGACGCCTTTGCCGTTCCTTCCGCCCGCTACAGCCAATCAGGGTCCTTGCATATGACACCGGGCAACAACCAACAACCTCAAACTTCACCTCAAACTTCACCTCAAACTTTCACCTTCTGCGGTTGCGTAACGCATGAGCGCATACAGACACCGTGATGTGCTGCTGCTGCTGCTGCTGCTGCTATTCATGGCTCTAGTTGATCCGTGTGGCCCAGACCCCGACCTTTCAACGTTGTTGCTACGGAGTCACTGTTCAGTGTTCACTTGTTCTTCTCTGATGCACTAACGTACACTAGTATGTAGTATGCTTGCAGCGCGTGACGTGGGACGCCAAGCCGGACGGGGCGCGTATATTCTATTCGGCGGTGTGACAACCATTCGGAGCATCCACGGCCGTAGATGGCCTAGCGCTTTGTCACTAGGGGATGTGACGCTGCAGGAACTGACGCCGTGATCTAGATCTGGAATTCTGGCTATTCCAACCAGGTAGGGGTGTGTGCATGTGTTCTAAGTTTGTGTGTGTGGGTGGGCGATGATGCTGAAACGAATCGAGCGCCGTGTGGAGGGGGGACAACTTGGCATGTGAAATATGTTCCGACTTCCGAGGCCATGGACGGAGACATTGGACATGTTATCAACATCTGACTTACAGAGTAAAAGTACTCATCATTGGTTGCATACGCTCCTTATTCTATTTCTATCGGACCTTGGTGATTGCCATTAAACAGCAAGGTCGGGTATCTGCCGGCATGGTGGAGCGCACTTACGCATCTCTCTCTGCCAAGCTCCCTCTAGTTCACTGATCTTCTCTTCAACCTGCATGAACTACTACATTACCGTATATTGAAGCGGTCGATTCGAATTGTGACTGGTGCACCTTTGGATCTTCAGCAAAACCCTCATCCCACCCACGATACGCTCGTTGTACGAAATACCTCGTGAATATGGCCAACCATGCCTAACATAGGCAACTCACTACACGACGGTCTGAGTGTGCTACGTTCGCTAGAACCAAAGACAGCGCTGGCGTGGGCATGAAGGTTCTTTTGTTCCGTGGGCTACCAACAATGTACGTTTTTTGGTCAATATACTACTTCATTGTCCCTCAGAATGCCAATTGTCCTCAAGGATGTTTCGCTTGCTAATTGTCCAATAGTAATGCCGATAACAGCATCGTTCGGCCTCGAACCCTTCAGTCATTATCGACACATTTCCAACCATGCATCCAGCACTTGGATGCTCCACAGATTCGTCCACAACATCGTCTCCGATAGCCATGCCCCCTCGCACAGACGCCTCAAGCAAAACGCCCGACGCTTGCCATACCATAGCAATGGACCGAACCGACAGCGGCTTCGGAGAAAACCCGGCTACCCCTGATAGTTCTTTATCGAGAGCTTCGAGTATAATGGTGACGGAAAGAGGCAAAATTCGGTCAGGACGGCCGCAACAGCCTCGCTCTCGGAAAAAGGTTGTGTCTAAACCATCTGCCGCGTACGCTCCGTCGGAACGTAGCAAACCTCCCGCTGGCTCTGCTGGCACAACATCCCCAGAGCCTACCACCCCCGAGCGCGCTTCAAGCCAAACCAAACCAAGGACTCCAGGGTCGTATCGATCCTCAAAGTCTTCGTCCCGGCGTTCTTCGTTTCTGACACAACGAGCTCCGACGTACAGCAAAAGACGGCCCATATGTCACCGGAGCATGAGCACCACCTACGCCAGGTCTGCTGAAGATCCGATCCTTCTATACCAACGCAGTAAAAGTCTGTTCGAGTCTCCCCTACATGGACGGGATTACCTTGACCATTCTGCCATACTTTCCCAGGAACCATCAACACCAAGCCTACCATATCTCCCACGCGCTTCTACAACCCCAGCCGATGATCTAGCCCAAGGCCTGCTGGCAAATGAGAAAGAGAACTCTTTAGATGCGCACCAATACTCCAATCACGTGCCCGCGACCATAATCGACTGGACCCTCCCATCGACCCGCCGCCGCGAGTATCGCAAAATCGAAAACACCTGCCGAGGCATTCCAGGGCTGTGGCGCCGTTTCGCACCCCGTTTCTTCCAGAGGAACCGTCGGCTGAGCTTCTATGAGGATGAAAAGGACGCTGATAATGGGAGCGTAAGAAGATACAGAATAGATCTCCCGGAGGAAGACGAGAAAGCCAAGTCTGTTGTCAAAGCCAATGGATCTAGACTCTCTTTGGACAAGGTGAAGCGGTCCTGGAGCTGCATAGGCTCGCTCAGGAAGCCTGCTTAAGCGGTGGATGGCAAAGTATGATGATGCAATTACGGATGCACGTTGCGGGCGCGTTTGCTGCATTTCAAGCCTTTGGTGGAGCATGTGAGCGGTGATACCCATAAAGTACGTGTTTTGTTGGTGGCATTCCCTGATTTAGAGGAATACGCAAGAGATCAGATGTCTGCTTTATAGCAATAGCTTCCCTAAATAACTAGGCAGAACACCCGATCAGACAATCTCGAAAGGGATTGATTACCTACAGCCGATAATTTTCAATCTACCCCCAATCTCACGTCCGATATATGTGTATCACTCATGCAGCTAACGCCAGACGCGACTATTATCAACCATGACATCTTCTCCCAACCACCAATTCTTATACAGTACACTACGCTTCAACCCCTTCCCATCCCCATCCCCATCCCCATCCCCATCCCCATCCCCATCTCCATCCCCATCCCCATCTCCTTCCCTTCCCTTTCTTTTCCTTCACACACACCCACAGCCCCAACCCACAGCCCCAAAAAACCCCCCCAAAAACCCCTCGCCCAACTACTGTAAAAGCAAATATCCCAGAAACGAACCTCATGCACGTTAAGAGAGAATGTTCTAGATATGGTAGATATAGTGGATATAGTAGATATAGTAGATATATTAGCGTATGCAGAAAGCTATGGAATCCTTGGCATCGCATTTGTCGCGCCCCCCACCACATTTACTACTGAATTCAGACATTTTTAGTACTTCGGAACCTTCACAGCTCACTTTCGCGTTATCAAAACATCAATCAAATAGGTAAATATGAAGCTATTCAAAGTTCTTCAACTACTGACTTACGTTCTAAGCAGCTATGACTGGTTCACTGGCTTCGGGCCTTCGCTCGAAGATACTACGTCTCCTGTTTCTACACTGAAAGCCTTGAGTCATCGTTGAGAAGATTCACTGTCATCGTAACACTGTTTATTCTATACAAGAGAATCTCTTCATTTATCACTCTTTCTTTAGATCTCAGTTTCGTTCGAGAAAGACTCTTCTGAAGATCTGTTCGATCGCTGAGAACTTTCTTATAGCTTATCTGAAACAACAATCATGAGCTATGTAGACAGTAGAAAGAGATGATCTGATTCTTGTGAAAAGAGTGAGATTTACACGTACATCAGTTCACGATATTCTGATTTCTGAATTCTGAAGAGAAGACGCTGAAGTGAAAAACAAGATCAGCGTAAAGAAATCAGACAAAATGATGAACTACGACTGAACTGAACAGCGAAGCTGCAGCATTCGTCTGTCGCTGAAGATCGATGACGTGAATCTCGCGTGTCTTCGCTGCTTTGAAATTATCAATGATATGTTTCTTGAAATTGCGAGAGCAGTTGACATTGACAGCAGCGTCTGCAACGTTTGCTTTGACAGCAGCGTCTACAATGATCTTAGCAGCGACGTCAGTCTTGACTTTGCGAGCAGCGTCTGCTTTGACTTTGACGGCAGCGTCTGTTTGAATTTGTCAGAAGATTTCTTCGATCTTGATAAGGAAATTCTTGAGAGGTAGGTTCTGACTTCGACGTGACGACGGCATGGTGATTTCGAAGGGGGCTACAGGGATATCAGTACCGTGGAAATGTTTGAATAACTTCATATTTATCTGTTGTATTAATTTTGATTTGAATCAGGCTTCGAAGGTTCCGAAGTATTAAGAATGTCTGGATTCAGTAGTAAATTTGGTGGGGGGCGTGACAAATGCGATGCCAAGGATTCCATAGCTTTCTGCATACGCTAATAGTAGATATAGTAGATATAGTAGATATAGTAGATATAGTAGATATAGTAGATATGGTAGATATAGTAGATATAGTAGATATAGTGGATAGCGAAGTAGAGCGCAATGATTATCGTTAGGAAAATACCACTGCCTCTCTTTCATCCAGTCCCCATCCCCATCCCATCCCATCCTTCTCCCCCCCCTCCCATCCCATCCCCATCCCCATCCTTCTTCCCCCCCCAAAAAACCCCCATCCCATCCCATCATCCCATCATCCCCCATCCCATCCCCCCATCCCATCCTATCATCTCCTTTTTTTTCTTTTTTCCCCTTTTTTCGTTTTTTTTTTTTTTAAACAGCCGTCCGCTTACTTACCTCCCCCCCTCCCTCCCTCCCTGCCCTTTTCTGTGCGGTGCTATCATAACTAGGGTTGGAGAGAATCGTCAGTGAGAGGCGGGGGGACAGGGGGGGGGCTTGAAGGAAGGGGAGGAGGTGAGGAGGAGGGGAGGGGAGGGGGGGTATGGTGAGGGGAGGAGGATGGGAGGGGAGGGGAGGGGAGGGGAGGGG
>JAABUH010002936.1_pt1 | contig 15531 bp, 11 predicted proteins | sample 5559121 | NCBI WGS metagenome assembly JAABUH01 (sample SAMN10711871, study PRJNA513364) | rock metagenome | isolation source: Antarctica rocks | place: Antarctica: Victoria Land, Battleship Promontory nord | collected 2015-12-28
CCCAAAGCAGCTTTCTTGAGCTGTTTGCACTGAAACAGAGATTGGGCATATTTGAGAAGGCGGACATAGTCTCGCGAAACAGTCTCGATCAGGTGACGAGCAGTAGACAATTTGCCAAGAGCTATCTTGAAGTGATCGGCATCGTAGAGGGTATTGAGAAGGTCCTTGTGAAACGGGTGAATGTCCTGGAGCCGGGGAAAGCCTTCGAGGATTACAGACAGCTTCTCGGTGAAGGTCTCCTGAGTGTATCGAACTTTGCGAGTATAAAAGCCTCGTATTCTTGAGATTTGGAAGCCGGAACGAATCTGAGTTGGCAAGCGCCTTTGTGTCCTGCTCAGGACGACGTCTAGAAATTCAGAGCTTGTGGGTACGGGTGGTATTTCCTAGAAGATCAGACTGGGTGGCGCAGATGATTCATTAGAGCCCAAGCTTACCTTCCATGTGGTCTTCATGTTTCCTGGTGCTTCGTGATGCTGCAACCGAGGACTGAGATTGACCTGGGACGTAGTCGAGCAATGTGTGAATTTTATTGCCGCCAAGACCTATTCTGTCAAGGAAGCTTTTCCCGAGACGGAGATTAAAATAAGGTTCCTCCGAGGTAGTCTATCCACTCATGCCATTTGGGTGTGCAGCAGGACTATCTCCCTCCAGCAGGATTTCCACAATGTCTATGGAAACAATTGCAACCCTGCGACGCATGTCGCGCGAGCAGCTCTCAGAGCTAATTCTCTCTGACGCCTCTAAAGTTGCCGTCGTTGACGTACGTGACGATGATCATGTAGGCGGCCATATTCATGGCTCGACACATGTCCCATCTTCTACTTTGGACTACCGGATACCTGAGATCGTTCGAGTCTTAGCAGACAGACAGATTGTGGTCTTTCACTGCGCCTTGAGTCAGCAAAGAGGACCTACTGCTGCGTTGAGGTACATGAGAGAACGTGAGAACAAAGTGAAAAAAGGAGAGCTTGGAAGTACAAGTGAACGGCCAGAACTAGGAGTCAAAGATGGAGATGTACAGAAGGTTCTATCTAACGGAAAGGATCAGGAGATATACGTTCTGGACAAAGGCTTTGTAGGTTGGCAGGAAAAGTATGATCTTGCCTTATCGTCTATATTCAAGAGACTGACAAATATTTTACTGATAGGTATGGCACTGACAAGCGATTGACGGATGCATACGCTTCAGATATCTGGATCGACTACTAAGACTTCCTTGGAGTGGAGAAGACCTTCTGGTAATCCAGATTTTGCCTACGGTACGAGCTATGTCTTGTTTGAATGGGATTGATATACCTCTACAACCTCCATCCAGAGACGACCAATCAGTCTGAAAAGTCGGTCTTAATTGCCAAAACTCCTAACCTTGAAAAGAATTTCAGGACTTCTTCACACAAAATAGAGTGATCGAAACCTTATACCGTGGTAGGTGAGGCAAATACTTGAAAGGTTTCAGTGTTTCAGTGAACAAGAAGGCTGACTGAGACAAAGTTCTGAGAGGTAAACTTGAGAGATCATATGTTATAAACCAATGGCAAGGCCCCGACAGTGAGAAAGTGCTCTGAAACATTCCGCCTCCGCTTGTTCTTGGAGTGGTATCCTCACATTTTATAATTTACTATCAACCCATCTTGGTCCCCTCTTCTCCACGAACGCTCTCAAACCCTCCTTCATGTTTTCGCCATGTTCCATTTTCTTCCATAACCCATCCACTAATCTTTGACTCCCCTCCTCGACACTCATACCCTCCCATGCCAGCTCGACACCTTCCTTGCTTGTGATGACGCTATCTGGGCTGTTCTTACTCGTCTCCAGGGCCCAGGACACCGCCAACTGCACCACACCTCCTGGTCCATCCCCATCTTTCTCGCTAATGGCGTTACAGAGACCCCAGCTTCGTGCCTCCTCAGCGCTCACATTGCGGCCTGTCAATGCCATTTCCATCGCACGCATTCTGCCAATTACTCTTGCCAGTCTCGGCAATGCACCTGCGATAGCCGCAACGCCCCTCTTTACCTCTGGAAGTGCAAAGACAGCACTTGGACTTGCCAAAACCATATCGCAGTTGACAACAATCTCGCAACCACCGCCATGAGCGAGGCCGTTGACTGCTGCTATGATAGGCTTGCGACCACGACGACGAGAGATGCCGCCGAAACCTGAGGACAAAGCCGCTCCCCGGGGCTTATCGCCCGGTCCCTTGCCCTGGTGCCATTCTATGCCCGGTCAGTCACGAAGGCCGGCGTTCCAGGCGGAGGAAGAGGTCGAGGGTCGAAGGCACCTTTCAGATCAGCCCCGGCGCAGAAGGCCCTCCCTTCGCCTGTGATGATACCAACGCGCAGTGACGGCTCGATGTCAAGCCATTGCCAAATGGCATCCAGTTCTCGATTGCCAGCACTGCCTATGCAGTTGAGACTCTCGGGGCGATTTAGGGTGACGAGCAGGGTGTGTGGGGCTGGGAAGGAGATGTGCGTGGTGGTGGTGGGAGGTGGCGATGTTTGGAAGTGTGGTTGCGGCATGGCAGAGAGAAGTTAGAAGAGCAGATTTGACGTTGCGGTATGAAGATTGGGCTTGGGCGTTCAGGCTGATAATTGTAGCTTACCAGCTTTTTGCGGGGAATGGAGACCTCGGCCCAATCGCAGCTCTCCGATGTCGCGTGGGACTAAGGAGGGCCAGGGCTCCTCGGGCTCTAACTGTAAGGTACCTAGGGTCATCTGGAATAAGCTAGGGTCCTTCTGGGGCTAGCCTCGATCTTAGGCGGATGGAAATGTGATAGCGCTAGATACACCGCCTGTGCTTTTCAGCCTCCATTCACCGATACCTTAGCTTTTGAAGCCTCCCAATTCAATCTTTCACTCGCTTCCCCTCAGAATCCAGAGACCCACAATCGTAAGACGCCGCCCGCCATGGGACGGCAGCTAGCAATTCGCCGCAAACGCGGTGTGAAATCTCTGTTCAGCTCTACGACCACACCAAACAACCCTCTCCCCGTCCAGTTGTCGGCTCTCAGCTGAAATGCACATTGGCTGCCTGCACGTCAGTCCACTCATATTCAAACGCCATCCTTCAGGAGTCTCACCAGCTTGGGGAAACCCAGTCACCTGTGCCGCCTACCTCAGGCATTTGGACTAGGCATCAGGCTGGACGAAGTCGAAGCTGACTGTGGCTGATTGGTGGTGATTATTCACTTCCGTATACGACTCATTCAACGGTAAGACTGATTAATCACGTTGATCGAATCCTTCCAGCTTGAAAGCTGTATAAATCGAGCCTGACTGTCGATGAGTGCCCGCTCAGGCCTGCTTCACCTGTCTCAGTCGACTGTCTGCAAGGCTACACAGACGTCTTTTTTTCGTGCTTGTATTATCTACGATTTTGACCGGTTTTAAATAGTGCTCCACGCGCCATCATTTCAGCCTTTCCAAGACATCTAACTTTGACTGCATCTCAAGCATGTCGAAATCAGAAGAATCGCCCAAATCCACAGCCTCCAGCCTCAACGAGCCATTGAAGCAATCGTACAAAGCTTCCAATGAGCCCGAATTCGGACCGCAAAGACGAAAACGGATGCCAGCCGGCCGCCATTTGGATGCTATTAAACACGTCCCGGAATTGCCCAAGGCTCCACTGAGGATTTCAGAGCAGCTCCAGGCCCATTTAAAGAATCCTGAACCCGCAAAACTGCAATCAAAGGGTACGGAGCAAAGTAAGACCGGGCTCAAGGGCGAGATCCAAGTCAAATGATAGGCACGAATGCATGAACAGTGAGTTTTCTTACCCACGCCGGTGGCACACGGGCATATACCAACAGCAGAAACCTGTAGAAACCCAACGAAAGCTATTAGGGTTGATTTTGTCCGATTCTGTTCGAGTCGAGGCGAAATCCCTTGGTGGAATGATCTCTCGAAGTCAACGGCATGAGTCGGGTGTATGGCAGGCCAGGTGACACTGATAGCGCATGGAAGGATAATTAAAATCTATAGATTTAGACTGGCACACGCCAACAGACATGAGGCATCCGCGAAGCATAGGTACCCATCTTAGCCGTTTTTAATTTTTCAAGTGTGGTAGCGGCATCGCTCTATAGCAGTTGGATTTCGAAGTGCTCATTCAATTATCTTTACAACATATGGCAATCCCACAATTCTCTCGCAGGACTTGCGAGTGTAGTAAGTGGTCTTATGGCCTAACTCAAAGCGTCGTCTCTCATATCTCTGCTTCAAAATCAATTTCGACTTCCTTCCCAACCGATCTAATCTTTCATCTTGCCTCATCACTCACGTCGTCCCCGCACGTTTCTTCACATGAGCGCTCCTTCGGAAATCTTGAGCCATGACCCACACGCGCGGCCACACATCTTCTTCGCCGCTGCGTCGTACATTCCACACCGCCTCCATTCGCAAGCACCATCCTTTTCGCCGTGGTCTGTGTAACTTCTGACGTCACTCCACCCAGCATCAAAGCGCCCGACCCCTATCCGTTGTCCTTTGATATGGATCTAGTTTCACTGACGACTTCTTCAAGAAACCAAGCTGTGGGAATTGGTACTACTCCCTTAATCTCGAACCTGAACTTCGGTTTTAGATTAGTGTTCTTGTGTCTGGCCTCTGGTAAGCACCAGACAATATGCGCCGTGTGGAATGGATTCCTGCCCGTCCGTGCCAGCGGGCCCTCTTCTCACCCAATCCGGTCCTCATTGCACCTCTCTAGCCTTGGCAACATCGGATCACCCGATGGAACACTACGGCTTCCCACGGCTACGAGGACGTTCGTGGCTCAATCAACGGCTACTTTCCCGCCGTACCACCTGCAAGAATACTGGGAAGCAACGCCTCGAAGAAATTAGGAGTGTCGACATCCAGTTTACCCGGCCTCCCCTAGTCCAACAGTCCCGAGCACTGCACTTTTGACCACCCATCTCACTGCTCCTCCAGCGGCTACGAGCCCTCCCGCACCCCAGTATCCGCAGCCCAGGAGGATTCGTAAAGCTTCCAGATTCTGCACTGCAACGGCCCATGAGACACCTCGACGGACCCAGTCTACCCCTGGACCCTGGCTGGAAAGGAAGTCTGATGTGAAGAACACGCTGGAGCTATCTGATGGTGGTTTTGACGTCGGGCTTGAAGCGTCAGAGGTGTTGTTGTATTTCCAAACCACCATTAGGATTGGGAAGAGCGACATGCACGAGCTGACAAACAGCGCAGTGGAAATGGCATTTGGTGTTGGCTTCTTGGGAGGCTCCGGGGTTGGGACTGCGTTGCCGCTGAGATTGGGGTTGGGACTGTCTTGATTCCTGTCCTCGTCATCCAGATCGCCACGGCCCGTCCATACGCTTGCCAGCCAGCGAATGGTGAAGTGCTGTGAGGACGTTGTGACCACGCAAAAGCACAGATAGAAGACGTATTGGATTATTACGGGGAGTGTAGGAATTCGTGACTTTGACGTCAAAGATTGGGGGAGAGACTCGATATGCGACCAGGTCAAGTAGACGTCAAAGAGGAGGAGAAGGGTACCAAGCCGGACGATAGATGGGTCTAATTCGTCATCGTCGTGAGAAAGGCGATTGAACAGAAGGTGGCGGTAAACCTGCAATGAGGCATTAGCACGAGCATCTTATTTTCTCCCTTCACAACTCAATATCAAGTTCTATGTACCTGCGGTTTCACGAGCACCAAATCAATAAACAGTACTACGTAGTCATGTTCCACGTATTTGTCCGCAAATCGCTTGCAACGCGGACACTGCGTCAATCTGACATCTCCTCCACTTGTCGCCTCAACCCTATTTTCCGAAACCTTGGGCGCGTTCGTGGTAGTCTTGTGGGAGTTCGAGGCGCTCGCCAGATTTGGGTTCGATGGTTTGGGGGTCGGTGCGGTGCTCTTGTGGCTACGCAGGACATGATACAGCTCGGAGACGGGATAGCAGCATTCGATGCAGATTGGCATGCTGCCCTTCTGCCTCGAGCATAAGTTACATTTTACTGCAAAGAGCCCTCGAAGCGATTTGGATGCACTAGGTATGCAGCTTAACCTCGGCTAGCCTTACTCAATGGGGCTCCGCCGAATCGTCATCCGCACATCGCTGCAAGCCCGCTAATCCTGCTTCCAGGAGCTGGTCCCCTCCTACCTACACCACACACCACACCTCAAGGTGTCAATCTGGAGACAGCTAGACCATTTGCTGCACCCTTCCACCAGATGGATCGATTCTTTGATGGTCTATGAGCACTTGACCGCGTAATTCTCCCCAGCTCAACCTCAGCAGTCACCACGTCTACCTTGCACAAATCCTAGCTGCCCCTCACAGAACTAGCTCTCGAATAGCCTAAGCATTCTCCACGTTACGGACCAACAAGAACGTTACCGCTACAACGTTTAAACGATGTCCCGTTACAGTGGCTACGAGTCCGGGGGGCGTCGTGAGCCCGAACGTTGGGATCATGAACGCTTCAACCGTGAGCGAGGAGGCAGGCAGCAAGTGATTGAACGTGATATTTACGAAGAGCATGACCGATTCTCACCACTGCCACGGCGGCCCCAGAGGGCATTCGATGACTTCGACCACCCACCCCCACCAGGCAGACGTGGCGCGCGGGTTGAGGAAAAAGACCGCTTTTTCGCTGAAGAACGATATGGCCCACCTGCCAGACGTGCACCTAGACAGGAGAGATACTATGAGGAGGAAGAGATTGACAGCTTTGAGGAGAGTCCAGAGAGAGGGGGTGGACGAATGATGCCATTCGAGAGAGGAGTTCCAGGGAGAAAAGCGCCACCGCGACCAGGGCTCATTCGTAGGCAGAGCAGCCTAGATACGTTTGATAGGAAGCCATTGCCAAGATATCCTCGCGAGCCCCCCGAGGTCATCAAGATGCCTGGTCCGGGAAGGCGTAGGAGAAGTCCGCCAAGATACGAACGAGACTTCGAAGAAATCAGGGTTGCCGAGCCCGATTATTATGGTGACGAAGAATACAGGGGTTACAAGGAGAGGGAAATTGTCACGGACCGAAGACGGAGAGCGCCTGTTGAGTTCGAAGAGAGGTTTGAGGAGAAGGAGACTTTCGAGATCGAGGAAGAGGCACCTTTCCCACGGAAGGGCAAGACGAAGATGCCCGGACGCTTGGTGAACAAGAGGGCCATCATAGAGCTGGGATACCCCTTCGAAGAAGAAGTTAGTATTGGCCCCCCTTTCTCCCCTAGGACTCATTGACGCCGTCTTAGGGAGAAACTATTATCCTCCTCAAGGCATTGTCTAAGGAGCAGATAGATGAAGTCATCATTGTGAGCAAAGAGATGAACAAGGGTTCGAGTAAGTCGCACTGTATCAATGACTGAGTATGTTCATCGCTTACCGCTAAGCAGACCGCACAACATACATGATTGAAGCTCCACTTCCAGCAGCAGAGGAGATTGTGGAGCGTCGTGAGATCATCATCCCCGCAGAAAACATAGAACCTGCAGAAGTTCCACGCTCAGTTCGTGAGTGGGACGTCATGAGTGGTGCCATTGGTGGTGGCCACGGCGGTGGACATTCTGAACATGGTGGCGGACATTCCACTCATGGTGGCAAATCAACGCACGGCGGTAAATCTACTCACGGTGGTAAGTCTCACCATGGTGGTGAGAAATCACACAGCGGAAAGTCGCATGGCGGAAAATCACACGCAGGTGGTCACTCTACGCATGGCGGCCATTCCACACACAAGGGACGTTCGACCAAAGGTGGCGAGTCTGATAGCAGCTCGAGCAGCAGCAGCTCCACATCCGTCATCATCGAGCACAGATCGACACGAAGTAAGTCTCGCCATCGATCGAAATCCGTTGGTCATGGTGCAGTCATAGAGGAAGTTGGCGAATCAAACGCAATGCGCCAAGGGCCTTTAGCCCTTGTCCTTCCTCATCGTGAGAAAGAGCGCAGCGACAGAGACGAGCGCAGCATCAAAGCAGAGATCAAAGCACTCGAGGCGGAGAAGAGAAGACTGAAGCGCGAACGGGAGCATGAGAAAGAGCATCGTAGGTCAAGCAAGTATCAGGGTCATGACGAAGAAGAGGTCTTCATCGAAAAACGTGAAAATCCGAGAGAGCGAGACGTGAAGATCGAGAAAGATCGAAAAGGTAACATGAGTTTCGTCCGATAATCTCTCTGCCTAAGTTCTGGAGCTGATTCTCGTGCCAGCTCCTAGCTCAAACACGATGAAAATGATGCTGGCGACTTTGACCTAAGTTTTGGGAAGTCTTGTGCCGTGTCCGAAGACTCCGTCTCCTTCAGCCTGACCATGGAATTAGTCCAAAGGACACACATCAGTTTCAATAATGATCTGCAAGGGCCACGTGCGTTGCAATGACCTACCATGTCTTGATGAAAACGACGGAAATTTTGATGATCATAGATTGACATGACTACTGGCGGGCATTGAGGGCTACCAGCTACTGTCTGTTCTCTCTTCCCTGCTGGCTGGCAATACATGCTTTGGAACTGGCGAGCTCCATATTCCTTGAAAGAATTAGGTAAAAATGAATGAATTCAATGGCCTTGGCCCTTTGTTTTCTTTTTTCTGCTACATCCAGCTGTTTACCGTACCACAAGTCCGGAGCCACATTGTGCATTGAATGTGTGCGTCTTCAAAGCAGACGCAAATCGTCCTTCGCAAGACCCTTATAACCTAATGGCTTTCCTAGCTTCAAAGTTTGATATCTTCATGGTACTCTTCTCGCTACGACATGATGTTCTGTTCTCCGAAAATGTGATCGCAACAATACAAATTCTGTCAAGTTGCCGAGGCTCGGATCTGGACCTTGATGCGTTCCGTTTCCTGTATGGGTGGGGTCATCGTTGGTGATCTAGTACATAAAGATGCAGAATGAAGTTGCCACAGAGTCACCCTCGTCTCCATCGACCAGCCTAGAAGTAATCTTTACCTAAGTGATTAGCTAGAATAGAAGCATGCTCTATTTATGATGTAGACATCTTGACACAAAAAGCACATCCATTATGTCGACTCGAAACGCATCAACGTAAGATTCTATGGGTCAAAGCCTACCTTCATCTACTAGGGTGTTCAATAATAAAAGCAGCACCACACAGACTTTGGTATTTTCATCTCTCAATTAAGTGTCATGAGTCTTTATACTGATATCATTAAATGGGGGCAGTAGAATCTGACATAATGAGTGTAGGAAAACAAGATTTATAGTCCAAATTCCCACAGTAAATCCATGAAACCTCTCATATGTGTTGAGTGATACTTTCGCCATAAGCTCCGTGGGTGTGATGTACCAAATATGATAGAAAAGAAGGGGGAAAGCCAACCATAGAATGCAAAGCCGAGTCGTGGGGCCGTGGGATTGGTCCGTCGTCAAGTCATGGTGCTAGGGAGTCGCTGTTTTCGAAGATTCTGGGGCAGTCTTGTGAAAGTTCGGAGGGAAGGAATCGTCCTGAAGGAGAACATTATCGAACAATGGGCAGTGTGGGCAAGGGGAATGGGTAGACAAACTTGATCCATAATAGCTGGCGTCCAGTCTATGGTGAGGAGCTCCACGAGACTATGTTGCAAGACCACTGTGAGCTGGTAAAAGTCATCATGTTCGCTACGCCGAGGTAGAGAGCCCTAGCCGCTGCCATCAAAGCGTGCAATGAGTGATTGCAGTCCCCGGCAAGCGTTCGCTAATTTTAGCCAGCCATGTGTTTGCCATACATGTGATTGGCGGTCACACCTGAACCAGCGCTTACGTTGCGGTGCCTTTGAAAGTCAAAGGCAGAGCTCGGATTGGGGATGACGAAGCGCAGGCTGTTGAAGCCAACGTCAAATGAGTTCAGCTCCGAAGCCATCCCTTGGGTTTGCGGATCTACTGTATGGCAAATCAAATCCCAGTAAATAGAGTCAGGAGGTGGCTGAGAGAGCACGTCTTCGAACTCCTCCAGTAGATCATCCGAAAAGGGATTTTCATCCGTTGGTGGAAACAGAGGGGGTTGGTGAAAGGCATTAGGAGAAGGAAGACGTAGGTGCACAGGAATTTTGTACCTTTCAACCATCATCGGAGAAGTGCGTTCGGACGGTTGAGTAAGCTCAGTAACAGTAGGGGTATAAGCGCCCGGTGCGGAATCGGGCGTGGTAGGTGTGGTGGATGAGGTGACTGTGCTAGCAGGACGACGGTTCCATTTACGAGCGGCCGTCATTGCAGCGCTAGTGGCTCGTCCTTGCTTTTTGGAAGAGCTTTGCCGCTTTTTGATGCCCTGTATACTATGAACTTTCCCAGTTTGTACCTTTCCTGTTCTTACCTTTCCAACTTGTACCTTTGCAGGCTTTCTTTTCTTGTTGCTTGGGTTGTGTGGTTCGAAGGAATTTGGGCAGCGACCTCGCACCAACAGAGGGCCAGACATTGTTGAGGCAACTAGTAATGAGTCTTCTTTTCCCGAAGCTGACACAAATGATGCAACAAGCTCAACAACGATATGAAAGAAAAACTGCCCCTTCCTTCTGATGCCATTGTTATCGGTGGCTTTTCGATATTGAAGGTGCGAAAAGGTATGGTGGATGGGTCGGTCCAATACGCTGCAACCGTGTCCTGTAGACTCGACGTAGACTTGGGGACTACCTGCCATATTCGGCTGCATCTTTTGCACCAACGGAGGGGATGGATAAATTGGGCGCCCGCGCTTTGTCGTGAAAGACGAAAGTGCGACATCCTCTCCTTGCTCGTGGTTTTTGACTGCCCGCATGCGCATCGAAAGAGCTGTGACAGGATGACTTGCATTGCCATCAATTACATACAAGTTCCCACCGACGGGCCCTACGGGCAGTTTCAGCTGATAATGCATGGCGACTGCAAAGTAGTTTCGACGATAAGTAATATGGTAGGCTTTGCCTGTCGTATTCCCCTTCAAATATGACTTGGCGAAGTTAGCATGGAGGTCGGTGGAAACAGCTACGCCACGGAGGTCGTGTAGAGCTCTATGTTGAGTAGTGGTCCCAAATGGACAAGGACTTTCGGATGAAGATTGCTGAGGATCTGGAAATTGCCCGGCATTCTCTGTGATTCCAACATCCACCTGGCCATTAGCGATAGTTCCATCGGAGTCGTCGTCAGAGACGCCCAACTCATTGGACACTTGGTCATACTGTAGTCCATAATATTTTGAGGCGTAATCTGCAAAGCTAGTGTCAGTCCAGAATTCCAGTCGAGACCTACTACGATCAAACAATCCACACTGCTTCGGCAGACATATTGCAACAGCCGGGTAACCTTCCTCATGAAGACACAAGACCGTCGAGAAGCGAGGGAAGGCAGAATAAGCGACACGCTAGACAGCCGGATAGCGCCTTCTTGCAGGGACTCCATATTTCGTCCGAGCTTAATTCACCAACCAGCTTCGGTGCCAACGTCAAAATCTGAATAGACTCACCGTGTTGATTCATATTGAATGCAGATGGTCGAAACCTCTGCTCAGATATTGCCACGTCTATAGACTTCTTCGGTAAGATGGATGTGTTTGTTCGTCACTTCAAGAAACAACCGTGATGACCTAGGAATTAAGTTAGAAAAGGGATTGGTAAAATACTCACTTGAAGCAGAAGTGGCTCGAGGTACAGTACAACCCGTCTACACCAGCAACGCCTTGATTTCTTTGAACGAGGAGATGGAATGTCTCCTGCCATAAGATGCTCGGTCACTCACACTATCAGGATGAAGAAATCCTTGTAACTCTGTATGTAGGTATTGTTTGCGCTAAGGCAATACAGTTTTCGGGCTTCTAAATCTCCAAGAGTGGCCTTGAAGAAGTGCTTGTTTGTGTCGTAGATGATGTGGTCGATAGAATTATTTGTGACCGCAGCTGTGTGAGCTTTAGCAGATTGGCAATAGCGGTAAGGTGCGAATGCTGATGTTGGTGAGATGAGGTTCAACGTGCTGACACAGTTTGTCAATTTAGGTCCAGGTGGAAAGGCCGAGGTGCGCACGCCAGGAATACTCACCTTGGGAACATATGTCTGCTCTGTACTGGCAGCCAAGAGGTAAAGAGATGCCTCTCAGACGGACGCCGGTGAGATGCTCTTGGAAGGGCCACAGTGTGACGGCAATAGATACGTCCACTGGAAAAGACTTTCGGTGAAAAGAGTAATGAGACACAGATGTGAACCAGTTGATGGTAATGATAGACGTGGATGAATCTTGTGCTTTGTCACTGATGTTGTCCAATATGGCTCATAGACGTTGAAGTTGAAAGGATATTGATGATACACGAAAATGCAAGAATGCGGAGGAGAAGTCTCATTTGTACTGGCGATGAGAAGCGACCCTCTGTCTTGGAGGCACCCAATCATACAGCGGTACGACACGGTTCGGTGGAGACGATGGAGAAATGTCACACAACCTTGTCTCGCCCTGGAGTAAGGCGCTATTGAACCCGGTGTCTGGTACGCTCACGCCTTGGATTGTTTGATCTAAATATATGGTGTATTGAGATATGAACCGATTAGGCGGCCAGCCGAACCATCTCCTCGACCAATGACTGACAACATTTAGGACGATCAGGGGACCCCGCGTCAAAAAGAATTCTGAGACGCCTTAGTCGAATGACTCGCTCTGGCCTTGATTCGAATGGTAGAGAGTGCGCGGGAATCTTCACAATGTTTCAGATATCCAGCCTTTCTTCCATTCTAAAGGCGATTTCCAAAAGCCTACTAGAGCTCTCCAAGAATAGCCTCACAGCAGTCCTCGTGACCTTGGGCAGCAACTAAAGCCCGTAGTTTTCTCCTTGAGCGGTTGAACATCCAAGTACAGGCTTGTCACGGAGATTACCTGGGACATGCTGTATCTGGTGAGTCAAAAGCATCAAGCGGTTGCGATTTCGGAGCGTTCTGCCTCAAGTGTACATGCGATTTTCGTCATTGCAATGGACCCTCCCAGCGTCGTTGCCTTGCTCCTGGTAAGGGTCGCAAAGAAAGGGATGCCCCGCCTCAGCTCGATCACGTCTCCCCCAACGCCAGCGGCAGATAAAAACTGCCAGTTATGGAAGGTACATTCATCCGTCTCAGAAATCTGATATTCCGTATGGGCTCAGCAGATACACAAATACAAGTGTTATCGAATCCAACCCTTAAGTTGGTGTTATGCGCACACTTCTACGCCTTCCTCTGGACCTCCCTTGTCAAGATATTAGGTGGGAGCTAGTGCTTTGGGGAACGCTACGATTATGTGTCTTCTAGGAAACCCTCAAAGAAGACGGTGGTGAGGGGCGCATTGGTCGGAAGATCCTGTCTGAATTTGCTGACTCTACATCTCATCTTACTTCCAAGGTATGTAACTACGAAAGGGCATACACTACGCACAGATGCGCATAGTGTTCAGTTGTACAAAGCCTTTTGGTGAATACTGGGCAAGGGATACTGTTTAAGTGCAACTTTCTTGTCGTTAGAAGGGTAAGCACCGTGTTGCTCGGTCAGCCGCAGATGAGACTTGGATACGGCCCTACATGATGATTCAGTGCATCAATTTGCTCCCGCTCTATCTGACCCATTTTGAGAGCAGATAATTGGTGCCCCATTGAATCGCCACACTCGCCTTTCTCCGTCATCCTGCGGCGAGGCTCAGCTGGGCGAGGAAGTTTCAAACGACTTACAAGCGGGGCCCAACGTACGGTCGAGCTTTAGCCCTGCTTTGGCAATGACCCAGCAAGGATCGTCTGGTAATGGTCAGCAGAGCTATTCCTGGCTTCGTTGGTTACGGACGTAACAGACCTCCAGCGCACCAAAGACGGTCATGTGGTTTGTTTGCTAGTCATGCCTTTGAGCAGAATACTGCGTCTGCAGCATGCCGCAGTCGCTTTCTCCATTGGCGCTTTAGGGGCCTATGTCACGGCAGAATACCTTGAAACGACGTTCAGGATCACACTGTTGTCCCATCATCTTCTGTTCACTAGCCCAAATTTGGAAGGACAAAATCGATCACGACTCGGTGGCTGAAAATCCTGAGCCCTCTTGAAAAAGTCCGCTATTCTCCCCTAAATTTCTGCTGGCAACTTTTCACACTCGCTCGATCCGCTTCTTCGTTTTGAAAAGTTGGAAAATAGTTTCGAAAAAATCATGAAGATCACATTTTGTTCTAGTTACAAACCGATCGTTGCATGCTCTTGCCAGAGAACTTCATTGTAATGGTGATCATGAAGCAAGTATCGCTGATTATACAATAAAGGTTGGGCCAAAGTTCTGTCCGGTGAGAAAAAGCGTTGCCCGCCTTATTAAACACATGTGTTCGGCTACCTAATACTACAGTGCCATCAAGACAAGAAAGCTTGTGAGCTTGATTCTGGTTCAACCTCGATCATGGTTTTAAGGTCTGCGTATCTTCTTGTCCCTCCTCCGCATGATAATTGTAATTTGGACGTCACCATCAAGAGACCTAGATCTCAATTCAGCCCCCGCTCATAATTGACCGTCCAGATCCTGACATCTCAATTACTGTCAAGCTTGCAAAGGGTCTGACCACGATCTGGGCCGGAACAGGAGACCAAGGCGTTTTAATCAAAACTTGTAGCTATAAGTACAGAAAAATGGATGCCCCAAGCAACGTAAACAGCTAGCCCACGCAACGAAATATGGTAATTAGCGTCCGACAAAGGGGAATTGAACATTCATTTGCTTGGTGGCCATAATCATCGCGGTAGTGTGTCTTTGAACGGGCTGGCTCTTTGGCAAATAACATTTGTATTGTTATAACATGGGACGTCAAAAGGTGGGCCAGCATTACTGAAATAAGGAGGAATGGCCAAGTAGCGCAAGGCAAATAAACAATGAGGTAATCGACGGAAAAGAGAATGGCCCTATGTCGGTGCGGTTGCTAGCTCTGTCTGTAACTAAGATGATGAGCATACACTGAATGCTCCCGGAGGAGGGATAGTAAGGCGCTCGTTGGACGTTCATGAACACAGTGTACGAGTACAGCATCTATTCAACGCCTAGCAATGCTCAGAGAACTCCTAAGAATGGTTCGTAAACTATGTAGCACGCTTCGCGAACTCTACACGTAAGATTAAATGCCCATAGCCATCTGAAACAGTGTAAGTAAATTGGTTCACATTTGCTTCTTGGATGCGGTTGGAACACTTACATCCATCAATCTTCTCACACGCCTTGGCAGCATCCGACCGTTCTTGGAAGCTGATAAATGCAAAGCCCTTTGCTCGTCCCGTCTCCCTATCCTTGGCTAGAAAGACTCTGGTGACGCGCCCAAAGCGCTCAAAGATCTCCCGAAGATCATTTTCCTCTGCAAATTCCGAGACCTATGCGTTTCACGATCAGTAAGCCCCGAAAACGTCATCCAGAATCGAGAAGAAGCCTACATTAGTGACCCGCAACGTAGCCAGGTCATCCCTCTCATATTTGCCTCCCATGCGTTCTCCCGCCCCGGCAGCTCCACCCTTCCTCAAGTGCGGTGGCACATACCCTCCACCGCCACTACCAAGACCCCCTTCCTTTGGCGCTCCATCGTCGCTCCCGTCAGCAACTCCAGCAGCGCCGTCTGCATTTTCTCCCATCGG
>JAABUH010002937.1_pt1 | contig 15525 bp, 17 predicted proteins | sample 5559121 | NCBI WGS metagenome assembly JAABUH01 (sample SAMN10711871, study PRJNA513364) | rock metagenome | isolation source: Antarctica rocks | place: Antarctica: Victoria Land, Battleship Promontory nord | collected 2015-12-28
CGGAACTCCTGGATCTGTTTCCTTCAGTATCAGCGTTGTTGCTTCAAAGAGCTGTTTAGTTGCCCCGTCCGTTGGCAGAATCTCGACTCATCGTAAATTTGATCGAGCAAAGGTGCGATCTCACGAGACAAGGCGGCGACTTTCGCCAGCATCTTTCTGCAGGCCGATGAGCGTTTGTCGAGACTCGTAGGTGCGCATCACATACGCGGGATCCCTTGCAGTCGCCTTGTCTAGCTCTGAGCCATTTGCCTTGACATCTTGCGAAGAAGACCTCCTCGAAGGCGATTTCGGCGGTCTTACGGGCGGAACTCCCCTCTCCGGCGAGAGGGTGCCGTCACTCGCGGAGGGTAGAGAAGACGAGACCGAAGGAGAAAGGTCATGCAGGGATAGCTGAGTGAGGAGGGGTGAGGCGTCATCGGATATACTCTTCGGAGCAGTGAGAGAAGTCATCTTCAGCAAGCAGATCAAGATCAAGACATTCCGAACTAAGTTATGCAAAACGCGCTCAACGCGCAGCTTTCCACGTCATGCATTCCTCATCCCGTATCACGAGCGCAGATTGTAGCTGTTTCCGACGAGACGGCTGGCGCGTCAGGAAGCTCTTGACACCTCCAACTTTCAAAGCTTTCCCCTGCGCAGGCTATTCGTCGTCCCACAGTAAACGTATCACCTGTCCTTGAAAGTCGGACTGTCGCTCATAGACAGCCAAAGGACTCGGATCACGCAGCCGGAGAGTACCTTCATCGACCTATTCCACCGTTCTCGAATCCCATAAACTTTCCCCCTCGACTCACCATGGCTTCCGCTAGCCCGGCCTGGACGGACCTTTTCAACGAGCTCAACCGCGCAGTGGCGAAGGAACAGCCCGAGGATGTGGTGCAGTGGGGCGCAGACTGGTTCCAAGCGCAGCTAAAGCGAGATGTGAGTGCTTATCCTAATCTCGCTGCAATTCCACTGAATCTCGATCGTGATAGCGAGCGGGACATTTCACGACTCCATCCGCCCTTACCAACGGAAGTTCCCGTCGGGGACCTCCCGGATCTCTCTCCGCTCTTCATGCCCTCGGCTCGCAAGGCCCTGCGAACCACGCCCTGTCCCCCTTCTCTGAGACTGGGCCGTCCGACTCCCCCTTTGGCGGCGCACAGCGCAGCATGACCGCCTCCAACTCCACGCTCGGTAGTGCGTTCTCGGCGCCTTTCGGGACCACTGCCCAGGCCACAGGCCCACCTGCTCGTGACGCCAGTCCCTTTGGCGAGAACGGCCACACCTTCAACCAGTCTCCTTTCGGTGCTGCACCCACCTTCGGCGCTGGACCAGCTTCCAGCGAGGATCAACAAGACGAGCCCGTGATCCCTTCTTATGCCCTCGGTCGCCGCACTTCCGTCTCGGCGGAATCCCTTGTTCCCGCCAATCAACGGACCTTCCCACCGTCTGGCCACCTGGAGTCAACGATGGAGGAGGACGAGGATACGCCGAATCCCAATAACGCCGCGATGCCAAGCTTCCCGAAGACGGAGGAACAGCTCGCGCGAATTCGCGCGGCCATCAAGCCGAACTTCCTCTTCCGCAATCTCGACGATGAGCAGGAGATCGACGTGCTCGCCGCGATGAAGGAGGTGATCATCAGCCCGGGCGAGATGATCATTGAACAGGGAGCTGCCGGCGATTTCTTCTACGTGGTGGAAAGCGGAACGCTCGAGGTGTTTGTGAAGAGGGAGGGACAGGTCCTCGATCCTGAGAAGGGGGACAAGCCGGCGCTGGGCAGAAAGGTAGCGACATGTGTCGAGGGGAACTCGTTCGGCGAGCTTGCTCTGATGCATAAGTGGGTACTTTCGCGTTAGCAGATCTCGCTGACGTTCTGCAGTGCTCCTCGTGCCGCTTCGATTGTCTCCGTCTCTTCTGGCACTCTCTGGGCGCTTGACCGTGTCTCCTTCCGCACCATCCTCCTTGACGTAGGTCGATCGATCATGAGCCCGTCCTGACGTACTAGCACACCTCGCGCAAGCGCCGGCTCTACGAGTCCTTCCTCTCCGAAGTCCCCATCCTGGCATCCCTTCAACCGCAAGAGCGCGCGAAAATCGCTGACGTGCTCGAGCTCCGCACGTTCGCAGAAGGGGAGAACGTGATCATGGAGGGTGACGCTGGAGAGGAGTTCTTCCTCGTGGAGAGTGGGACGGCTGTGGCTGTGAAGAGGCACGCGAATGGGCGCGAGACCATCGTCAAGCAACTTGGCAAGGGCGATTACTTCGGGGGTGAGTTGGCATCTCGACCGCGAGATTCGAGTGACGGTGAGCAGAGCTGGCGTTGATCAATCGTCAAAACCGAGCTGCATCGGTCCGCGCATCTGGAAGCGAGAAGCTGCACGTCGCGGCGCTTGGGGAGCAGGCTTTCACTCGCCTGCTTGGTCCTGTCAAGGATGTCATGGCGCGTTCGGTCGGCGAGCGATATGGCTTTGCCGCGGGGCGGTGAGCGCGATAAGCGGGTGTACTAGGCGAGAGTTAGCATGGTCCATAGGGTTGGTTTACGGCAGATAGCATTCGATGAAATTCACCGTGTAAAACGCAAATGGCAGGGGTTGTTCTTTGATTTCCCCTCTGTCTGCAGCCTTTGCTTCAATGTCTCGAAATCGCGTCATGGGATAGCCAATTTAACCGTCATGTACCACCTTTTGAAAGGCTTGCACGCCCACTTCACCCGGAAGGACGAGTACTCGGTCTTGATCATCGGTCTCGACAATGTGAGCTCGCTCCGAACAGTCCCAGCACGCATCTCATTGATCTCACGTTCGCAGGCCGGCAAGACCGTATGCTAAGCATGGTGTACCCCATAAGGACTTGCTGATTGATAGCAGACCATGCTGGAGCAGATCAAGACTCTGTACAACCCCAATCCCGGGATGACGCCGGACAAGATTGGTCCGACTGTAGGGCAGAACAGTACGCCTCGAGTCTGCTACCCTACGTTCACTTCTGATCATGCGCTCGCCATCCATAATTCCCTTTCGCCTCCGCTGTGGGCCTCCCCGCTCATCGTCGCTCAGTCGGCAAGATCTCCCTCCCGTCCACGACACTCCACTTCTTCGACCTCGGTGGACAACGCGATATCCGTTCCATCTGGCCACGGTACTACGACGAATGTCACGCCGTCGTATTCGTACTCGACGCTTGTGATCAAGCGAGGTTGAGCGAGACATGGGAGGTGTTCGGTACGTTCCCCTTCCCCACACTTCATCTGCCTCTTCCTTCTTGATCGCAATTTGAATCACAAGCTAGATGCTGATCGATTTCCTAGACGAAGTGCTAAACTCCCCGCGCCTCCTCAACCTCCCCCTCCTCCTCCTCGCAAACAAGCAAGATAACCCCACGTCCCTCTCCGTCGCGGACATCCGAGAATCCTTCGATGCGTGGTATCGCGCCGGTCTGTCCAAGCGGCATGCAGATGGCGAGGGCGAGGAGCGCTCCCGATCACCGGCGGGGGAAGAGCGGAAGAAAGGGCAGCGGAATGGGAATGATCGGTGGGATGACGGCGGGGAGAAGGAGGAGAGGATGGCTAGTCTGGACGTGATGGGGGTTTCGGCGCTGGAGGGGTGAGTGGGCGGTATGTGGAAGGAGCGATGCTGATGGAGTAGGACGGGAGTGCGGGAGGCTGTGAATTGGCTGTATATTAGGGTACAGAATGCTCGGAAGATGTGGGTCTGCTCTTGTCAAGTAAAGGGGGTTGCGCTCATCTACGTCGTGGACAGAGACGACCGGTTCTGAGATGTATACGAATCTGTATGATACCCTGCATGCGATATACGAATCGTCCCTGCAACCAATCTACGTCGCCTGGATTAGGGACTGAGCTTGCGCTGGACTACACCTTCATCGGCTCGAGATATATGGTCAGCGGTTGTTCCCGCCCATGCAAGCCCATGGATCGAAATGAATGCGACTGCCAGGGCTCGTCGTCGTGTCTGCGCTCGATGATGTGTACATCGGTTCTGGAAGGGTCTGCGCGGTGGTTCGAGGGTTGCTCCTAGCTATGCAAGGCCGTGCTTGGACAGTAAGACGAGTGCGTGTATTTGCCAAGGACTCTGGTTTGGATGACGAGTGTATCGGCTCCGGTTGGGTTCGCACGGTGGGCGGATGATGAGTCCCAGCCATGCATGTCCGTGGGTCGACGTCATCGATACTGGGTGCGAGGCTTTGTCGCTGAATTTGGGTTGAGTGTCGAGACGATGGCTTTGAATGGGTTTGAGCGGTGCATGGAGGGTCGCTCCCACCGATGGTCGCCCAAGGGTCGAAAGGGATGCTATGAGTGCGAGGATACTTCACCGTGCCTCCGCTGGAAGACGGGTTCATCGAATGGGAATGTCTTTGCTGAGTGCGTCGAGCGTTTTCTTACATCATGCGAACATCTCGGTAGTAGGATACGAGGTCAGTGGAAGCGTTGGACCGTGAATTTGCGGGACGGATCGGAATCATCGGCTCAATGTGTATTTCGGTGGTGGAGCCCGCGGCGAGTGTTTTGCTGGTATTATTGAGAGAACGAAGAGAGCGAGTCCCCATGGTCAGCCAGACCCCTACACCCTGCTTCCCAGCAGGCGTCTCGAGTCCTCTTCTGACATCCCTTGTCTGATGAAACCCTCGTGGATGGGTCCCGTGTCAAGTAAACTCATCTCTTAGAGCGGTCAGGAGTTCGTCTCATAAAGGTTCGCGATTCGGTCAAAGGACCGAGAATATGGCGGGACATGAGCGGTACGCCGCTCAGAAGTGCAGTGGAGACCGGTATACGTTCGATCAATCTTCCCCGACCAGCGGGATCTTCGCCTGAATCATCTTGGTAGCCATCTCGAACAGGTAATCGAGGCATTCCGCCTGTGTCTTTGCTTGTTCCCAAGTGTTCCCTACTCTCTCATCACCGTAGCTCTCGTCCCGAAAATGCAGCTTACCCCAGACGTAGACACCATGCCGCCGGACAAGGATCGCCGGTGCCGCGGGGTACTTCTCCATCGCCTGCGAAGATCAGCTAAGCCTAGTGGGCTGGGTCGAATTTACATCCGCCATCCCGTACGTTAGATCCTCCTCATCCGCGGTATTCTCGATGATCGGGACCTCGAGCGTATCGTAGAACCGTAAGGTCGATCCCACACCGCCGATTCGGACGCCCTTGATCATCTCCTGGTGAGATATACGGAAGCTCATCGCGTCATGCGGCAGGAGCATAGTTAGGAGCACTATGCCCATGTTAGCATTACTCGAAAGTGTACCAGCTTACCAGCATGTTGAGAATGCGTGTGGATGCATGCACCAGCTGCGCGGAGGGTGAAGGCGTTCCAGAATAGGGGAGTGCAGGCCGACTCCTTCAACCCCTAGCCAGCGCATCAGATTGGCCAAGGGGCAGGGGGAAGCGCACCTTTCTCGTGGGTATCCGGAGGAAGTCACGTTCCGAGCCTGGTTTGGGGACGGAGGATTGGGCGAAGGGTAGGACGAAGATGTGTTCAGGTTGTATGCGCTCCTTCTGGACCCCTCGAGTTGACTCAGCGGGTGTTTGTGCCTCGGTAGAAGGACAGACCTGATGGAGCGAGGTAAACGTGCTCTCTGACCATTCACATGAGCCCCGTCTAGTCCCTGCGTCTGGATATTTGCATACCCGTGTCGAATGCTGATACCTGTGCGAAGACCGTTGGCTGAGAAGAAACAGCCAGACAATCAACGCACCTCCCCCAGTACCCGTCACCCATCCCAGCTCTTCGCACACATCAGCATCTCATCCATAAGCAAAAACAGCTAAGCTCACTGTAGAAGTCCCGGCACAGCTCGCAGATCAAATTCGCCGGCTGAGCGCATCGCATTAGCTACCCCCACCAAGCTTCTCCACTCACATGTTCCGGATCATGGCTCCTGATCAGCTCATCCGGGTCGAATGCCTCTCCGTTACTGTTTCGATTCTCTACGTCGTATAATAGCATGGCTTTGACTTCCAAGGCATTGATCTTGTCCGGTATTACAATAGGGACAGGTTTTGATCCTGAAGGCTTCGGGTGAGGTGGTTCCTCTGCGAGCTCTGCAGCGAGCTTTTCAACCGACTCTTGATGGCCATTGAGGAGAGGAATCATGGCGTCTCTGCTATCGAGAACGTCACGAGCTAAGTCGAGGTAGAGCGATACGGTAGAGCAGCATCATGAAAGGCAAGATGACGCAGCATAGAAGTTACGGCGCAACAGGCACCATCCATCGTGCCTCGACCATTTTCTACAGGTATGCATTGCGATTACAGCTTCGTAGATACACTTCACCACGACGACTTTCCTCCATCGATAATGACCTCCTGCGCAGTGAGATCTGCCTCGAATTAGCAGGTGTCTATGTCCGAGGGAGCAACCCACAATTCGCATAGTCAGAGAGGAAGAAGACGACCATACCTGCCTGCTCGTCTGCGGTACCGATCCGCTTGAGCATCGTCTTGTTCGCGGTGTACTTGTTCAGCTCCGGGTCATCTCGCAGCTGTTGATTCATGTCGGTGCTATACGCCATTTCAGCTAGGGATAGGAACAAGGTGGAAGCGGTTCACTCGACGAAACCGGGCGAGAGGTTGTTGACCTATAGAACAACACTTAAGCTAGAGCGGCCCACAGTCGCTCACGAGGACCCCCTGATCCGCCCATTCCATCGCCAGCGCCTTGGCGAGCATGGTGAGTGCACCCTGTCAAAGTCAGTCGGGACGTCAAAATGGTATGCTCGATCCACCTTGGATGCATTGTATAGGCATTGCTCCACCCCATCGTTCGCGATCGTCGCGGACATGGCTGGACGACGTCAGCGCACAAGTCAACTAGAGACATATTAGCAATAACGTACAGGACACAAAGACAATCCGTCCGTTCTGATACCCGTGCTCCTTCCACAATCTGTCCGTTTCCCGCCTCGTTAGCTCAAACAGAACCGGTAACGAAGCCACACACGCCGCTGCCGCCTGAGCACATGTCAAGCATCCCCAGACATTCCCCTCCATCTGAAACCTAAAGTCGTCGCGCTTCATATCCAAAGCCGGCTTGACCACCTGTACCCCTACACAGCTCAGCGGTCTCCTTCCGCAACCCTCGGTCGACATACCCGCACTGCAGACCACACCGGCCACCGGTCCGACATCGTGGTAGATCTCCCTGAAGAGCTTCACTATCGCTTCCTGATCCGAGACGTCGCACTGATATGCCTGCGAGACGCGGCTCTGATCAGCAGGGCGGCGGGAATCGAAGTGAGGGGACATACGACACAGCGAACACCGTACTTCTCGGCAATGGCTTTGGCGACGTCGGGAGCGGCTGGGTTCTTGCGATAGATGATGGCCACATGAGCGCCGGCTACGCTGCTTCAGTCTTGGGATGTGGAAGGATGGCCAAGACTAACCTTGGGCGATCTGATGACTGATGGCGAGACCAATACCCTGGTCATCACATGAGCTGGTGACCCACGGACACGACTCACACGGTTCCCGCCAGTCACGACGATACACTTTCCGGAAAGGTCGACCTGCCAGACCATGCTACGAGTAATTTGAGAGGGTGAAGGGGTTAGCTGCAACTAGAATGCCAAGAAGATGCTGCGACTTGAACCTGTATCAATGTCCGGCAAGGATCCTCGAGGTGCAAAGGTATGAAGGAGGGTAGTGTACCGGCGCATCCATGAAGCAGGCTACTCATTTCTATAGACGGGATTATTCCCAACAAATAGATGGCCTAAATTACCCCATGGGACAATTTGAGTTCGTATACCATCCCATACGGTGGAACAACAGCCTGTCATCCAAGCCTCATACCTAGTCAACCGTTATAGCTACATCTCTCAGCTCTTGACACACTATAGTACACACCTAGAGCTTCCTCCTTGCGATATCGAAACCAAAACGGATCAGCCAATCGCGACCCATTGACCCTGTACGGAGCCTCCTTTTGACGCGATCGATGTTGATGGGTTCCTTCAGCTCCGCCGTCTACCCTCCCTATCCATCCAACCATCACAGCGAACGTGCAGGAAGAAGGTTACGCCCATAAAAGACACCCAGACACGCGCCCCGAGAGCACCAAGCGCGCCTGATTGTAAAACCTTAAACTCGTACCAAGAGCAGTTGGGATCACCGCCGCTGGTCGAATATGACTGCGTATCCAGATCGTTCGAGCACATTCCACGACCGAACGGATACGACCTTTGTGTTGTTGATGGTACCTCGTTCCACACCGGGCAGCGGGTAAATACCCCCTCAAGTAGGCCAGGCCCGCGATAATCGGCGACTATTGCATGAGTCTGGCGTACAAGCAGAGGACGCGGGGTTGGTAAATCTAGAATGCCGTAGAAACGGAGAGAAGGATCATCAGGCCTCGTGCTAAGCGACCAGATGGGCTGATATGCGCTAGAGATCCGGTATCGAGGTTCTTGTAGCTAGTTTATGCAACGTCTTGTAATCAGCCGACCTACCCTACCGACGACCAGCCTGCTGTGGAAGTGTCCACCTTCAGGTTGAGCGATCTCTCGTGCTGTGCAAGACTAGACTGGTCAGTCTATGTCTTGCCCGCATTTGTGTTCGACAATTGTGGACTGTATCAACCTGTCTTTAGCTCTGTAGTCAAGACCATTTATACCCGCAATTGTGTTCGACAATCGTCTCCATTCATAACAGGGCATGAGGGGTGCTTAGGCGTGAGTTCGATCCAAATCATAGTTGGTTGGGTACGGTCATGACGTACCATGCATTGCTATTTGAAGCTCCGTTCGAAGCTTTCGGAGTTACATCCATTCGCATAACTACAGCTAGTTCTCGCGCAATACAGCTATCGGAAAATTAGAAGCACAATTAAGAAAATAAAAGCATGATAAGATGTACCAAGACCGGGCGACCGAAGTAGACGTTTCAAGAGCGGTGTGACATCAAGGAATGTAATTCGAAGAGACTCATTCTCGACGCACCCTGCAGAATCGTGTGCCTTCGAGGCTCTTAATCCCGATTCACGCTGTGGAGTTGAATTGTGGCGATGATCGACGTCCCTTCATCCTCGCTGCTCGAGTATGCCGACACTGAAAGACTCCGTCGTCTTGATCACTGGTCACTTATTCTCTTCATCCCAGATGCAGCTGACACGATCTTCCAGGCGGCGCTTCGGGTTTTGGGAGAGGCACCGCAATAATCGCAGCGCAGCATGGGTAGGTCAAATACCTGAAACAACGCTGAGTAGCAGAGCGAAAGTGGTCCTTTGTGACCGAAACGGAAAGGCGTCGCATAGTCTCGCTGCTGAGATCCGGGCTTCTGGCGGGTGAGCAGAGGAGACTTTGTAATAATGCTGAAGTGAACAGTGAATGCACTGCGCCTCCTTCATCCATCGATGTGACCAACCCCACCTCCCTCAGCAGCGGATTCGCGCACTGCCTGACCTCCTATGGCTGCCACCGGACATCTTCTTCGCCAACGCTGGCGTGTCGGGCGATGACTGGTTCGAGCTGGAGGAAGAAGTCGGGTATTCCTCACCGCAGGCTCAAGCCCCTGATTGATACCTGTCCAGCCGCGACAAAGGACAAACCCGCCCACCCCCACGCCCCGCGCAATCTCACTCTCGCGGTAAACCTTCAGGGGGCGATCCTCACCGCGACTGTCGCGCAGGAATACTAGGCAGAGCATCCCCGAACGCGGAGTCGCCGGTTGGTCCTCATTAGCAGCTTGGGAGGGGGTTTACGGCATTGCTGGAGGGGTGAGTGTGACGTCGTGGGTGCTGTTGATGGTAGACGATGTATTCGACTAGCACGCACGGGCTGTTGGGGTATTGGAAGGGGTTGTGTGAGAGCCTGGGGAAAGAGGCAGGATTCGAGTGGGTCGACGCTGCTTGTCACCATGCTGATGCTGCTCAGGTGCTATGCAATCTGTCCAAACTTTGCTAGTGAGTCTAGACCTTGAGCTACGGCTGACGGCGAGAAACCACACTCTACTCGCGCGGTATCCTATTGCTTCTCGCCGGATACGCTCTCGTCCCCGTCAACGTCGTGATTGAGTCAATGCTCTACGCGGCGTCCACGCCTTCAGCTGGGTGAGTGGTCCAAGCGAAATAGTGCTTATGATAGTACCGGTTCCGCGATACTCCTTCCCGACGACCGAGATCCGGTGTCGTCGGGAGCGATGAGTACGACCTTTTGATTGGGGATTTCGGCGTGAATGTGGACGAGAGATGTCCGAGGTATAGGTAAGCGGAGTCAGTCGCGCCGAGCTGACCCCAGTGCAATGGCAATCGGGCACCCGATGCAGCGATTCTGGCGTGACGTCGCGGCGAACCTTTATGGTATCAGCTCGATGGCTCTGACCTTGCGGCCGTCGCTGGTGAGTGGTATTGTGAGGGTAAGCTGAGTCAGATCGTCGCGGCTGCCATCGCTGTGACGGAATTGACGATACTCTCCGTCCGGAAACTCTTGCGGGGCGCCGGTGCTGCGATCGCACTCTTGAGTCGACGGCTCACACGAAGCGGGAGCAATGAGACGTCATGCATCCGGATTTCTCTCCTATCCAACGTTCATACTCCGAGGAGCGCTGTTGCAGCATGGCTCGGTGGCCATATGGTAGGTAAGACGTGATTCGGATCCGATACGAAACTATGCCGGCATGAGGGATCTCCAGATCTCGGTTTGCACGATCGATCGATGTTTGTTACCACTTCAAGCGAACTTCTTGGTAACGCCGCGCTAAGCTGTGTTCATCGCCGAAGGCCTCTGTTTGTCAGCGGCCATAAGCCGTCCGGCGTGGAACAGTCAAGGTGGCCAAATGCCGGCAAGGGTAGATCTCGGCAACTTCTGACTTATCTCCGAGCCGCGGAAATCCGGCAGCCCGCGGTCTTTATACTCGTGATGCAATTGTTTTGTGTACGTTCGCTCCGCTCGGTCTCGAAGTGACTACTGTAGCGACCGATCGTACACGGAGCCGAGGACTCTGGCGAGTTTGCCTCCGAGGCCTTTGAAAGGACTCTTGAACCTTCCTTCCATCAGAACCGCTCCGATGAGTGCACGATGACCGCGCCGCGCACAGCACCAGCCAAGACCTCGCTAGGATTCATCTGCTCGCCTGGCTACATAGCTTCACCGAATGTACCCCCTCCTAAAATCGCCTTGCCCCAAAGTCGGTGGCCTGTACTCGACACACTGCCCGGCGACGTACTCTCCCTCATCGCGTATCACCTCGTCGTCGACGATCAGGGAGTTGGCCGTAGCCCTTCGGCACTCCTACCCCTCTGGCTCACCAGCCGATCCGTATGCGACGCGATATCTTTCGAAGACAATCCTAAACTGTATAACAACTTGTTCCGAGCGACCTTCGACCACGCCGCTCTGACGCGACGATACGATTGGATGGTCCATCATGTCGCGGAGGTCGCCGGACGAGGTCGAAAGGTGTTTGATCTCTTCAGCGATCCTCGGAGTTGGGCGGTGGATTACAAGACGAGGTGGGATCAGGCGAGGAGGATGAGATTGGTCGTCAAGCACGGTCGGATCGATGACCCGGCGATATGTGATCACGACCGATTGGTCGCAGATTTCTGGAATGTCTGGTTTCTGTTGACCGAGAATGGTGAGTGGCTATGACAACCCCCGCTGATGGAAGACGGGAAAAACATGACCTTCCTCAGCGACCAATGTGCCTTCAAAGCATGGATGGTCGTCTTTTACAAAGAGGACATGGTCAAGGGATCGCTTGTCCCGGGCTACCCAAAGGAGACGAGCGAGAAAGCACTCAGCATCTGGTGCGCTCTGCTTTCCGGGGCAGGTGAGTAGACCGTCACTGTCTCGCTCACGCGTAGACCTCCTCGCCGAGCAAACCTCCGCCGAAGTCGACGAGAAGATCTTCATGCTGCGACCGTACATCTTCGCTTGCGCGAAATACGACATCACCTACGCACCATGGCACTACCGACGTCTCCCCCTCTGCGACCCATCCTGCAAAGACCACGAGCCGGACGTCACGATGCGATCAAAGGCACTGCCGTATCAGCGATTCGGCTACACCTGGCGCCGAGCCCCTCCCCACTTCATCCTCGCGTGCTACCTCATCTTTCTCCGGCTCCTCGAGAGACAACCTGGCCGCATGGGGCTGAAACCCGGCAGCTCGACGTTCTCCCTCTCTCCCGACGATTCCGCTCGACCCGGCCTCTTCAGTATGACCAAGATTATGCCGTCGATATACCACGACCGCGAGTGGCAGCGAAACTCAATCTGCCAAGACCCCCACACCTCGCCGGGTCTACCCCCGCTTACCTTCCGCGGCGAGCTCACCGGCTTCTGGCGCGGCAAGTTCCTGTTCTACGACTTTGACCACTACCGTCAGATCCTCGCGGGAAACATGCGCGGGGTCTACACCGGCACGTTCGCCGAGCAAGCCGCAGAGATGGAGTTCAAGGAGACCATCATCAAGGTTAGGAACGAAGATGTGGGAGGCAAGGGCCCCCTTCTATGCGCCGGATTCGACGACGACGAGGAGCCTGGATCAGAAAATGAGCAGAAGCGCATCGAGAGTGGGTATGGCCATCAGGTGGTGACGGAGGATGAGACGGAAGAGGAGGGTTGGACACAGGAGATCCTCATCAGCGGACGGGTGAGTGATGCCGTTGCAATCAGAGCTGATGACAGTGTCGCACGAGCTGGGGATGGGCACGGGTCAGGGGTCGCGTCAGGGCGTGGGACGGCTTAGTGATCCTAGGCATCACCTACTCGGTAAGCGGCCTTCCCTTCTGCCAACTTTGCTGATCAAATCAGCGCCACGTCATGGGTCGATGGTTGTGGCGAGGATACCTGCATACCGGCGGGCATCTCATCGGCCGATGGCGAGATACCTTCACCGCCGAGAAGTTGCGAGGTAGGCATAGTCTCCCTTGCGTCAGACTAGCCTGACAGACGCAGGCTACGAAGGTGGCTTCGGCATGGTCCGAGCAGGCGACATCTTCTACCCCTCGCACTTTCCCAAACGGATGGAAGATTCCCTTGGTGTCGACCACTCCGGCGTGCCGAGATCCACCATCATCACGCCCTATGCCTCGCCATATACCTCGGACCAAATCCTTCCGCAGAAACGCGCTCGTAGCGCCGACGAATCGCCCCCGCGCTCTTTGCCGGTCCAGAAGGCGTCCACCGGGCGCTCATTGCAATCCCGAGGTAGTTTTCAGAGAGAGGAGACGGAGGAGGACATGTATAAGCGGCAGAAGATGTGGAAGGAGAGTGGATGTGCGGATCTTTCCGCTTCAGACTGGATGAAGCCGCGGTCAGAGCGGGATCAGTTACCTCGGGGAGGAGATTTCTAGCTATTCCACGCCACATATGCCGTCTCTCAGGCGCTGCAGCGGGTCTTGCTATCGGCTCGTTTGTTGTGCGTGGGCTGGTGGAGGTGGAGGCCTATGATACCGATTGAGGCTAGATCTATTTGAAGCCCACAAATGACTCTGCCTAATGAACAGACTTTACTATGAGCGTTGATTACGTAAGATGGAGCACAGACCACCACCCATCCACCGGACCCTCCTTTGAACACACATCCAACTTTGCCATTATTACATCTCCTCAACGGCTGCAGCTACAGCTACAGCCTTATTTATTCACCGTGCCTTTAAGGTCCTCTCGTGCACATTCTCTGCAGTTTTTGTGGCCCTCATCCTAGCGCTGCTCCCTCATTGCCATCAAGAGCCCACTCGTTGCCGCGTTCACCTTCTGGCAGCTATATCCCGCCATATCTTGTCCAACCGCTATTGGGACCGCTACCTCAAAGTCAATGCCAATATGCAACACCCGTCCTCTACTTCACCTCTATCCAGGCGTTCCTGGAGCGGGGCGCTCGCCATCAGCAAGACTTCCGAATGTCTCGTCCCCAGCTAGTTCGTCTTGTCGCATATTTCGAGCTCGATCCCGTCTTTCAGTCTAAGAACCCCTGAGCCCCAGGCCTGCCCCCTTAATCAGATAGGCGTCTTCATCTATCGCATGGCTCATGTACACACCCTGAACGTCATAGAGCGCACATTCCAAGTTTCGAGTTTGTCCTTCATGTCACGGACCGTCGAGCCCTTGCACCCGCCGACTATATGACGTGGTTTTCACTTACGCTTATCAAGAGGAGGATAGCAGGATGGCCTTTCTTCGCCGAGTTGTGACATTTTAGACCTCGAACACTGGGCAAACACTTGATTTGAATGCGAACGAGTGAATAACAGACCCACGTATACATGAATGCCGGTAAACTCCAAGTTTTGTGACAATCGAGCTTCTTCGCGCTTGTTTGTTCAAAGCAGATCGGTCCCCTAAACTTTGAGACGAGGTTTTTTGCCTCCGCGACCGCCGGGATGTAACGGGTGGCACCAAGATGGAGGAGGAGGATATTTGGGAAGAAATATCGGCATATACGGCTGCATGGACTCGGAGCCTTCTCGGCGTGCAGAGCGGTGAGAAGGTTGATTGCTGCCTGACCGTCGCCTTATACCGGATCCGAGGACTTGGTCCACACCGCTTCGAAAATGTCAGAAGGCGATCTCGTCTGGCGGTCACGTGACTTGACTTGCGCAGTCCCGCTGCCGCTCAGCTTTTAGCTAGCTTCTTGATACTTTCCTCTCTATGCATTCGTCAATGATCAACAGGTTATGACCCTCCATTGACTTTGTACAGAAAAGTGCATCACCGGCCTACGCTCTACATACGCTTGGCCCCTTTCCTTGCTTCTCACTAAAGTAGCAACATCAATTCCGCTCTCTACGCTCCGCGCTTGAAGCTGCCGGTCCAATTTTGATACTACAACGCCCCTCGTTTGAGGTACTCCTCATCACGTCCCTACATCCGCTGAGTCTCGATCCGGAGAAACTGACATGTCGAAAGAGCTTGATGAAGTGGCTGAGAGTCTAGGCGTTTGTTCGGAGGGTGGAAGGTGCAGGAACAGGCTGTGTCGGACTCTTGTTTAAGGTATTAATATATGCTTCGTTGACAAAGAGACCGCAAAAGCAGCAAACAGCTATTATTTACCGTCGAGAGTAGCGTCTTGTTGATCAAAAGCTTCTTGTTGACAGCGTTGAACAATGAATGATCGTCTATGCTTGTTTTGTTGTTATTCGCTAATTGTCATATCTGTCATGAACTGAAGATAACGCCGGATATTACCGACCATTCACTAAGAAAATGTCAAACTGCAAGGAATACCGAACGATTGGGAACTTACATCAGCGAAGAGTATGACAGATGGCCGAAGATGCAGAGGTCATCCGGGATAGTCTCATGGAGCCCATTCAAAGCTGTCATGTCGGCCACTGCCACACTCCACCACGCACACCGAATGACACGTCAGTACGGTCCAGCGGAGTGATTATCGTCCATAAACCAGTATGAGAGTACTAGATTATAGATAACAGGTACGATCTTTATACGTCCTACCTAAAAAAGATATTGAAAGGCTACGGCAGTGAGAGAATAAAAAAAGATATTGAAAGGCTACGGCAGTGAGAGAATAAAAAAAGATAGTGAAAGGCTACGGCAAGACCAATATAAAAAC
>JAABUH010002940.1_pt1 | contig 15512 bp, 25 predicted proteins | sample 5559121 | NCBI WGS metagenome assembly JAABUH01 (sample SAMN10711871, study PRJNA513364) | rock metagenome | isolation source: Antarctica rocks | place: Antarctica: Victoria Land, Battleship Promontory nord | collected 2015-12-28
ACACAGCAAGCGAGCTGCTGCATATACGCAACAGCACATGCTGACTGAGAGTGAGCAAATACCAGGGGCGAAGGCGGCAGTGTGACTCACAGTTGGGCTCGACGTCTGCCGCAGCCACCAGCCGGCGCTCATTTGCTGCGCTGGGCGCCACCTTTGGGAACACAGCGCCTTGCTGCTCCGCCCACGCCAGCAGCGCATGCATCAGGCCCGTCTGCACTCCCTCACTAGCAATATTGCAGCAATGTAAACACTATGTATTCCATGTGCGCGCAGCGGCAGCACGACTGCTCTCGGAGCAGTGCTCTGCAAGCTTGTGCGTTTATGCTGTGGCTCGAGATCAGAGGGTAACCGCTTTTGAAACAACCCTCGCCAGCTCAAACCTAAGGGTGCCGCGTTCCTCGTGAGTGAGAACAGGAAATGAAGCAAAAGAGAACAGGAACGTGCGCAGGGAAGTGGAGAGACTCGCGAACAGTTGCGCCGTTTGCGATCAGGACGACGGGCTGGGCTCTGGGCTTGCAAGCATGCTGGACGGGGGAGCCAGGCTCTGGACGCTGGCGCTGGCCGCGGCCGCGGTCTGCTGCCTGCGGCCTGCCCGCGCCTGCACGGTGTACGACATGTACTCCACCGGCCTGGCCTCCAGCCTGTGCCACATGGTGCCAGCCGTGGGCCTGTTCGGCGACAACGGCACTTTCTTCGTGAACAACCACTACTTCCCTTGTGCGCCCTCCTCGCCTTGAGCGCGCCCGGCGCCAGCGCAGCGCTGGGTCATGCCCCCGCCCACGGCCCTGCAATGCAGCCTCTGAGCATTTGCGAGTGCCACCTGCAGACAAGTGCTCGGAGGACGGGGGCCTGCACGACTGGTTTGCGAACAATGCGACCGTCAGGCGCGCGCGCCGCTACGCCGCGCCCGCCTCCTCACCTCCCATCGCCCGCGCTCTCAACGACCAGCGGGGTCTGTGATTGCGCAGGTGGACGCAGGAGGCCGAGGATGCAGACCCGGGCGCCCCATGCCGGCGCATCAACACCGTGTACACCATGCACGCCATCTTCCAGGAGGTGGCCGTGAAGCCTGACGGCTACGGCGCCCTACAGAGCTGGCGATGCCGCAGGCGCGGCCCTGCGCTGGGCAGCCCGTCGGCCGCACCGGGACACACAGCTGCAAGCTGGGCACCTGACGCCCGCCCCGTGCTGCGTGACGCAGGTCTGGAAGTACAGGCCCGAGGTGCAGGCCCAGGTCGACGAGGTCCTTGCGCGGCTGGAGCTCGAGGAGCAGCCCACGTTCGGCTTCCACGTGCGCGGCGGCGACAAGCTCGGCGAGGACAAGCAGGGGTGCGCGCGCCGGCGGATAGGCGTGCGCCGGTCGACGTGATGCCCTCTCCTGGCCACAAGCGTGCCTTGCTGAGTGTACAGGCGCGGCCCCGTACAGGAACCGCACTACAACTCTGGCGCACCACTACATCGAGGCGTTTGAGGAGGAGAAGCGGCGGCAGGCGAAGCGGGGCCAGGTGAGCGCACGCGCCTCGGCGCTGTGCAGGCCACGGCTCGCCGCCACAGGGCCCCGCGTTCCGTGCATCCTGCTCTGCATGCGGCTCGCCCGCGGTTGCTCAGGTTGTACCCAACTCGTTGGGGCGCAGCCGGCTGCTAACCCTGCAGCGCCTGCCTGTGCCACGCTCTCTCCAGCCGCCCTGTCTGCTGCACGCAGCGCCGCAGCCCAGCGCACACAGCAGCGTCCCGGCACGCCGCCTGACGGCGGCCGCGCGCCGCGCAGCCGATTGCCAATGGCACGTGCGTGATGGTCGGCGACGACGAGGCCTTCCTGGCCGAGGCCGAGGCGCTGGCGGTCGAGCGCCTGGGCTGCAAGCTGTTCCGCGGGCGCGCCGCGTACGAGGGGAGCTCGCACACGCAGCACGTGTTCAATGCGCTGCCGTTCGACCAGCGCTGCGCCGCGTCGCTGCACCTGCTCACCGACCTGGAGCTCATGGCGCACACGGACTACTTTGTGGGTGCGCGCCGGCCCGCTGGCCCTGCGCGCTGGCGCAGGCCGCGCCGCGCTCGGGGCACGAGAACCCCCGGGGCGGAGGGGCGCGCGTGGCAAGACAAAGCTTTATTTGTGTTTTAGAATTTTATCGATTACATTGTGGACAAAGCTTTACCAATAGTTTGCCATGCTGAGCAAGGGCGCGGCGCGCGCAGGCTCGTTCACGTCCGGCCTGCCGCAGCTGGTGGACAGGATGCGCTACACGCTGTACGGCAAGCACCGGCGCACGACGATCGATGCGTCCTCCAGTGCGCGCCCCCCTGTGTCACGGCCACCCCAGCTTGAGTGCACGCTGTGCACGCAACATAGCGGTGAGCCAGTGCCTGGCTCAACGAGTTGCATGCGCGCGCCTAGCACTGGCCGCGCGCGAGCATGCGGAACGCTGTCACAGCAGCTGTGCATGGAGTCTGTGCGGGCCCTGCTGAGCGGCTGGCCTGCGCCCGCGCAGGCAGGCGGGACTGGTACTCGCAGATCCGCGCCTACTTCGACAAGGAGCACACGACGTTTGAGTATGATCTTTTCAAGCAGAGGATAAGCCGGCGCCTGTAGGCAGGACACCCTGCTGTGCACCCCATTATACCCTGTACGACTTACCTGTGCGCCGCCCGGTTGACTCGGAGAACACTTGCGTTACTTGCGTTTGGAGTCTGCTCGCCCCTGTACGTCCCTGCTCGCCGGCCTGCCCAGCACTGCTCCGTTCCCTGCCCTGCCCTGTCTGGAGAGTGACACACCTTTTTGGGCCCGCGGCTGCGGCCTTGCCAGGCTTGCTCTGAGCCCGGCTTCTGGCGTTCCAGGCGCACAGCCTGGCGCCTCTGTTTACTATGTCTTTTTGTGACTAGCACCCTGCGTGGTGCTCGCTCATGTACCCTGCATGCTGCCTGCTTGCCTGCTTGCTTGCTGGCGTGCCCCAGGCTCATCACAAGCGTGAGAGGGGAAGATTTAGAGATGCCCACCTGGTCCTCACACTTTTTTACCAGATGGCTCCATGGGGTTGCCACCCAACTCACACATGCACCCACAACGCCTTGCTGTGTCGACGGCGGTCATGGGCACAGTCTGTACGAGGACCTCCAGCTTTAGCGGTTCTGTTTGCTGCATGGCTGGCAGTGATGCTGCCACACAATGCTTTGGCACATGCACTGCACGTCTGCCCCATTCATGGGCATGCACGCAGCGCGGCAGTCTTGGCTCTGCCATGCGCATGCTGCCTGGGGTGCATGTCACTGCATGTGCGCATCGGTGTGGGAGCTGGGTGCCTGTGCTGCACTTCCTTGCTTTAATCAGCAATCAAACGGCGGGCGGTAGATGACACCCCTGATGCCACCAGTTGTTCCCCTGGCCAGCACCTGCGCAGTTACTGCTCCTTCTCTAGGCTACATGCTGCGCTTGACTGACACATGTGTTGAAAATCATGCATTTTTGACCTTGAGGACATATGCAGCCTCTCCAGCGTGCCATGGTGTGAAGTGCTGCTCACCTAGACTGCCCTGGTTCCGCTTCCATGCCCTCTCAAGCGTGGACCTCCTAGATCTCCACGAAATCCGTGCCGACAAGGCACGGCAGCAAGTCCATCACAGAGGCCCCTTACAGGTCCGGGTCGGCAAAGGGCAGGGGCACTTTGCTGAGCCAGGCTGGTGCCAGCCCCAGCTGCTTCAATGTGATTTGAAATCAGGCAGCCCCGCTCATGAATTCGTTAGTTCATAAGGATCACCGCCGGGAAAGACCCTGGTGCAGCAAGCAAAGTTGCGTCACTGCTTGCAGCACTGTGGACACAATCCGCAGCTATGCGCTGTCAAGGCGGACGCCCCAGTGGCTGGCTGACGCTGGCAGCGGGCGCAGCCTGCTGCGCGGCGTCAGCCAGCGCCTGCACGGTGTACGACCTCTTCTCCAGCGGCCTGGCGTCGAGCCTGTGGCACATGATACCCGCCGTGGGCCTGATGGCAGACAACGGCACTTTCTTCGTTGCGCACAGCCCCTCAAACAGCCTTGACTTAGTGTGCTGGTTCGGCTCAGGGACGGTGACTGAATGATGGCTCTGTGCGCAGGTAAATAACCACTACTTCCCATGTGCGCCCCTCGCTTGCGCTTGAAGGGTGTGGCGTGAGCGGTGCGAGTCGCATGTGACTGTGCGACTCGCACCGCTCACGCACACCTTTCCACACGCGCTGCCTGCGCTGTCCACTGAGGGCAAGGCTTGACGGACGCTGCGTGCACAGACAAGTGCTCGGACAGCGGCGGGCTGCACGACTGGTTTGAGAGCAACGTGACGACAAAGTGCGCCCCGCGCGGCGCGGCACGCCGGCCCGCGCCTGTGGGCCACGCCCCCAGCGGCTCACTGCGACGACGGCGGCCGCGAGCAGGTGGACGCAGGCGGCCGAGGACGCAGACCCTGGGGCCCCCTGCCGCCGCCTGAACTCTGTCTACGCCATGCACGCCATCCAGGTCGGCGCGGCCGTGCAGCCGGACGGCTACAACGACCTGCACGAGCTCGCCATGCCGCAGGCGCGCCTGCTGCGCCTGCGCCGCGCGGCACCGCACGCTCCTTCCGGGGCGCGAGGCGCCCCACCGCCGCCGCCCGCGCCGCTGCAGGTGTGGCGGTACAAGCCGAGGATGCGGGCCACGGTCGGCTCGGTGGTCGCCCAGCTGGACGGGGAGGCGCGGCCGACGATCGGCTTCCACGTCCGCGGCGGCGACAAGCTGATCGAGGACCGGATCGGGTGCGCGCGCGCCTCTTGGGCCCTCGCCTCCGCGCGCCGACCGCCGCCATTGGCTGCCGGCAGCGCGTCACGCGGCCGCGGCGCGCAGGAACCGCACCACCACGCTGGCGCACCACTACATCGAGGCGTTCGCGGAGGAGAAGCGGAGGCGCGCCAAGCGGGGCCGGGTGCGCGCGCCCGCGCCGGCCCCGCCGCCCGCCAGCGCCCGCCAGTCCCCAAGCGCCACTGTGTCCTAGCACAGTAATGCGGCCGGGAGCCTCGCGCCCGACACTGCAGGGCAGCACAGCATCCCATGCACGCAGTCATGCGGGTGTCCGCACCATGTGAAGCGCGCACGCCGCGGGAGTTGCACCGGCAGCTCCGCACGTTCTTACCGCATGCCGCCGCCCTGTCCCTGCCAAGCCGGCCGGCTCGCCCACGCCCAGGCTCAGGTCTGCAGACAGAGCACCGCCGCCCGGCGGGGGCGGCGGCGGCGCTCATGCCGCCTGCTGCGCGCGCCGCGCAGCCAATGGCCGACGGCACGTGCGTGATCGTCGGCGACGACGAGGCGCTGCTGCGCGAGGCGGAGGCCCTGGCGGTCGAGCGCCTGGGCTGCGCGCTGTTCCGCGGGCGCGAGGCCTACGAGATGAGCTCGCACATGCAGCACACGTTCAATCGGCTGCCGTACGACCAGCGCTGCGCCGCGTCGCTGCACCTGCTCACCGACATGGAGCTGCTGGCGCACACAGACTTCTTCGTGGGTGCGTGCCGGGCTGCGGGCTGCGGGCGCGGCGCACCGGCGTGCAGCAGCGCTGCATGCCTGGCGCGGCGCCTGGGAAGCGCTGCGCATCGTACAGACATGGCAGCATGCGCCCGAGGGATGTCAGCTGCGGGACGCGCGCTGGGGCGCCGGCGCTGCTGCTGGGCGCGCGCTGCCAGCAGGCTGGGGACGCGCGGACACGGCGGACGCCGCGCCCATCTGATGCCATGCTGCGCGCGCTGCTGCCCGCCTGCGCGGCGCAGTCGGTCCGGCCCGGCCTGCATGGAGGCGCGCGGCTGAGCAGGGCGGCGCGCGCAGGCTCGTTCACGTCGGGCCTGTCGCAGCTGGTGGAGAAGATGCGGTACACGCTGTACGGCAAGCACCGCCGCACGACGTTCGACGCGTCTGCCTGTGCGCGCGCCCTGCCGGGCCGCCCTGCGCCCTGGCGCTGACGCGGCGCGCAGCGTCTGCCTACCACCTGTCGGCGTGTCTCCGTGTCGCGCGCGGCAAGCGCAGCCCGTGTTGACCTCTGCAGCGTGTTCTGGCAACATCTTCGTGGTCTGGCATCTGGTGAGGTCGCCGTGTGACCCGGGCGCAGATAAGCTGGACTGGTATGCCCAGATCAGGGCGTACTTTGACAAGGAGCACCCGCCGTTCGAGTACGACTTCCGTAGGCAGAGGGTCGCCCGGCAGCGGCGCTCCTAGGCAGGGCTCTGTCTCTGCGCGCGACGGAGCACGCAGCGGGCCAGCCTGTGCGCGGCCCGGCAGCGCGTCCGTCTCCCCCGCATTCTATCTGCAATGTCATGAATGGGTTTCCGGTGTGAGCCTCATGGGAGCAGATGCTCCGCGTGCCGTCAGTGCTTTCATTGTTGTGGCCCATGTCAATGCGCATTGCTCTCAGCATCCGGGCCCGCGCTTTGCATGCGTGCCGCCAGGGCGCGTCCTGCGCGCCGCTCTGGAGCTCCGGCAAGGCCTGCGCTGCGCCGCGCAGCCGCCTGCCGAGCATGGCGAGGGTGACGCGCATATGTACAGGCGAGCCTATGCTGTGCATAGCTGCATGACAGCGGCATGCGCTTGCGCGCTTGGCAGACGTCCTGCGGCACTTGCGGAGTCAAAGTATGCTGTTGGGGTTCCGCTGGTCACTTGGCTGTACAATGTGCATGTCAGGCAAGGTGTGCCTAGTGCTGCTTTCCACTCCGGGCAGGTACGCCATCAAGCGCATGATGAGACCCGCGCTATAAAAGCTGAAACAGATGCAACACCATGCTGGAGTTGCATTTGTGCAAACAAAAGCTTTCACCCCACATGCGCTTGGTAGTCATCTGGTGCGCTCCCAACTACCCATGCATTTTAGTAGTACCCAAGTAGTACCCATGCTAACAGCCTGCACGCTTTACCACCTAAATCTGTTGTCACGAGGTAGAGCCCGCCAATGCAATTCGGTCAGATCGTAGCAGAGGACATATGATGGGCAAGCACGCGAGGGCGCCCATCATGTTTCGGTAAAGTTAAGCGTATGTAGTTGTACACTGTTGCGCGTTGACATCAGGCACTTGCTGCAACCTGCTGTTGAACCTCAGGGCGCAAATGAGAGCCATGTCCTTGGTGCATGCAGGCTGGCTGCCAGTGAGGTGGCCAGCAGGGCAGAAAGAAGAAGAAGGACATGGCTGGTCACTACAGCAGCACGGAAATGAGCAGAACTAGTTCCAAGAGGACATCCAGACACACTGCGGCCCGAGGGCTCACACCTGCACATGACCACCCCTGGTAGCTTTGAAGCGAGGCGATGGTGAACAGCACCCCGCACTCCTGAGCAATAGAGTCAGCCAAGGCTGCACGTGTTCAAAGTATGTCGTGCCAACGCCCAGCCTGTCTGCACAGCAGCGCCGCAGCGATGTGCCAGCTAAAGGTGCGCTACAAGTACTCACAGCTCAGCTGCAACAAACAGTCAAGGACTGCGAGTGGTGCCACGCTCCCCCCCTCCATATTGCACGTGCTGATTGGGCGTGACGTGCAGCCAACGGCATGACTGTGCCTGCGCTGAACAGAGGTGGGGCGTGCACAGGGCCCACACTGGCTGTGCAGGCGCGGCCAGCTGCGGGGATCGCACTGCTTGCCTGCTCCACGGGCCGGCCGGCCTCGGCACAGCCTAGCACTGGGCCGGCCGGTGCGCGGCGATTTCAGCACATGCACAATGATGCTCACCGAATGCGTTGCCCTGGAACCACCAGCCCACTTTTGTGGCACACAGTTGGCTGGCCCCCACGCCGAGTGCGAGGAGGCGGGCTGCGGAAGGCGGGCCTACTACAACTTCAAAGGCGGTGCGCCGCGCTTCTGCCGGACCCACAAGGAGGCGGGGATGGTGCGCTGGCCCCAGTGCCCCGAGTGAGCGGCGGCTGCAAAGCATATGCGCGCCTCCCCGCCCTGGTCCTCTGCGCTCGTGCACCTGAACGCACGGCGCGCGGACAGCAGGAGAACGTCAAGGCCGTCGTGTGTGCAGCTGAAGGCTGCACGACGCTGGCCGCCTATGCCTACCTTGGGCAGCAGCGGCAGTTCTGCTGCGCGCACAAGCTGGACATCATGGTGCGTGTGGTGCCAGCAAGCAGGCTGCCTCCACCTCGCTCACAGCTTGACGCAGCCGGGCGCCCCAGGAACAAGTCGTCACCAAGCGGTGCAATGCGCCTGGCTGCAAGAGGCAAGCCAAGTACGCTCTGCTAGGTCACGAGGCCCAGCTCTGCAAGGCACACATGAAGGAGGGGATGGTGCGCGCCCCAACACATGCTGGCTGCTCACTGCCATTTTTCTGGTGAGCACTGGTTTTTTCTGGTGAGCACTTTGGGGTCCTCACCGGACATGCAGGCGTCGCGTGCGAGTGCCTGCACCGAAGAGGCCAGGCTTCGCGGAAGTGTGAGGTGTGAGGGGACCTCAGGAGGATGTCAAGGGAAAGCGGTGCGAAGCGGGCGGCTGCAGAGCACGCGCCCTGTACGGCTTGCCGGGTGGGAGAGCGCGGCTCTGCAGAGCGCACCAGGAGGCGGGCATGGTGCGGCGCGGTTTTCCGCCGTGCAGTCTCGCGGGTCCCAGCTGCAAGGCTGCGCTGAGGCGTCCTGCGCGCTGCCAGGAGGACGTCGAAAGCAGGATGTGCGAAGTGGATGGCTGCAGGAAGCAGCGCAACTTTGGCTTGCGCAACCAGCGTGCGCAACGGTGCAAGGCGCACGCGTTGGCGGGTATGGTATGCCCCACGCGCGCATTGCATCGCTTGGCGGCCGCCTGGGTGCCGCTCAGAGGCGGCGGCACCCAACGCGCGCGCGCGCCGGCAGGTGAACGTCGTCATGCAGATTTGCGACGCGGGCGGCTGCCAGACGCAGTGCTCCTTTGCCTTCCCGGGGCAGCCCGCAAGGCGATGCCGGGCGCACAAGCTGGACGGCATGGTGAGCGCGTGCGGCGCGCCGCCGCGGCCTGTCGAGCGCCACGCGCTGCTCATGCGCATCGCGCGAGCACGCTGTGGCGCGTGGGCCAGGTCGACGTGAAGAGCAAGAAGTGCGAGGCGGGTGGCTGTGACAAGGTGGCGAGGTTCCGTCTCCCAGGCGGTCGGGCAGTGCGCTGCAAGGCGCACGCTCTGCTGGGCATGGTGTGCCCTGGCGCGGCGCGGCTGCTGCTAGCCGCGGGTTGTCGCTGGGGAACAGCTGTGAAGGGCGGCAGTGTGGCTGCTCCGTGAATGCCGTCGTTGCATTCTGCACACATATGGAAGATAGTGCTCTCACATGGTCTCTGGCAAGCTTGGCGTGCTGTCGCGTATTAACGCGGCCGAGAGGGCTCCGCACATGCAGGAGGGGGAGTGGAAAATAAGGAGCGCAGCATAGGAGCCGCGGTGGCCGATGAAGACGGAGCGGCGCCTCGCGCGCTCGCAAAGGCGTAACACGGGGTGGTGCCCTGCCGGCTCGTTCCGGGCTCCACGGGGGTGCGGCCCTGCTACGCTGAGCTTTACTGTTGCGTGGAGGGGAGTGCATGCCGCCTTGTTTATTTGTTGCTCCACTAGAATCACAGCGAGCTTCTTGATCCGGCAGGCGCTGTGGACGCGGTTGGACTGGTTGCCCTGGCGATGACAACTGCGGAGCGCTGGCGCTGGGCCTGTTGCGGATCAGCGGAGCGGTGCGCTGCTTGGAATGCCGTCTGCATCCAAGCCGCTGGTGGGCGCCTGCTCTGGCTCTCCTGCACAAACTGGTGGGGGGGACATGAGCTGCCTGCGCTTGTGCAATTCGCAGGCCCTGCAGGCACAGCGCGGTTTTGCTGCACCCGCCACAAGGGTCTGTTGCAACCAGGGTCAATCTCAGGATGGGCGGACATGCGCGTCCTGACGGTGCTGAGTCCACAAGAAAACACATGTTGCAGGCTTGTGCAGAACCATGCGGTGGTAGCAGAGACGCTGCCATGCTTTCCAGCGTGCCGTGGTGGGCTGTGCGCCAGCCAGACCTGTGTAGATGCCACCATACAGCCTGCGGACCCAAGCTCTGCCCTCATCTAGCACTGCACGCCAGCTTTCGGCAGGATGCCATTGCAGCAACGCAGGTTGTGGCGCCGGGCTCGCAGGTGGGTTTAGGATATGGGTGCAAAGACCATGTGACTGGGAGCAGCTCGTGCATCATGTGGGTGGCAGGCGCTTGACGGCAGCTGCTGCCGCGTCAGGCAATGCCGATCGCGGAGCGCGTGTTGCAGAGGGCCTGCTGGGCGAGGAGCAGCATGCTTGCATGTAAACAACCCTGCACGAGTGCTGCACTGCTGTGATGTATGGCAGCCTGGCGGTGCGCGTGTGTTGCATGTTGATGGTTTTGCATAAAGTGCTTGGACTTTGCATGAAATGTATGCAAAGGACTGTTGCAACAGGAAACTCGCCCACACATCCACCACTTATTATGCTAGTCACCAGTACATCCCTCCATGCATTGCAGCAAGTAAGTCAAGCAGTGCTCGGCTTACAGTGCCACCGCCGGCTGCCGCGCGCTCTTCTACGCGCGGGCCTCACCCAGCCACGCCATCCACGACATGCCCCGGCCGATCGGCGGGCAGGTCGCCTGCGTCAGGCGCCTCAGCGGCGGCCCCACGCTGCGCTCCCACGCCTGCCAGCGCCGCGAGCAGCCGCCGCCGCGCGTTTGCCAGGCGCACAGCCGCGTCAGCCGCGGCCTTGAAGTCTGCCTGCACCACCGTGTGATCGCAATGTCAGCCCAGTCGCTCCTGTGGCCGCGCAGACCTGTCACTGACACACTTTGACCACTCAACGAGCGTAGGACTTGCAAGACCCAGTACATGCTCAGGTGACGCGCATGCGCTCCGCAGGAAGGATGCCTGAGGCATCAGCATGTGGAGCTACAGCGGCCACAAGCAGCGCAGTCTGCAAAGCACGCACGCTCGTCCTTCCCCCAGTTTGCACGCTGTCATCAGCTCTAGGCTCCCACCTCTTGTCATCAGCTCTAGGCTCCCACCTCGGGCTTGCGCCCATACACTGGAGCAACACTGCCGGGCGCGGGCGCCGCGCCTGGCCGGCGCGCAGCGACGGCGGCACCAGTGCGCCAAACCAGTGCAGCGGGTCCCCGCGCGCGCGGCCGTCCCGGTCTGGGCTGTCCGCTGGTGCACCCGGTGGCAGCTCCGCGCAGGCGGGCGGCTGGGGCCCCGCTGTCGCAGGCGCAGCGCCCGTGCTGCCGCCCTGCGCTGCCTCAGGCGGGCGCGCAGCGCCGCGGCGCTCGTCCGGCACGGCTTCAGGCGCGCCTGCAGCGCCTTCCGCGCCAGGCGCGCCGGACGCGGCAGCAGCCGCGGCAGGGGGCCCAACGCCTGAGCCTGCCTCATCGGCGCTGCAGGCAAACCTGGTCGCAAACTCGGCGACGAGGCTGCTGTAGCCTGCGTCCGCGCCACCGCGGCTGCCGTCGGCAGGCTGTGCAGAGCCTGCTGGAGACGACCCCGCTGTGTACGCAGTGCTGCCCCCGGCCGGCACATCTGTGTCGCTGCCGGCGCTCTGCGCGCCTCCGCCGGCGCCGCGGCCCTCACGCTCGGCTGCCCTGCTCTGCAGCCTCCAGTCGCCAGGCTGTCCGCCCGTGCCCTGCTGGGCCGCCACGCAGACGGAAGCCTCCATCGCGGTCGCGTACTGCGAGGGCCGCACGCTGCTGGCACCCATGGCGTAGCGTGCGCGTGCCGTGTTTAAGAAGCCAGACCTGAGCAGCGCAGCCAGCGCATGCTGCTGCGCCAGGTACTCATCAGCGGCGTCCAGGGCGTCCACAAGCGCGGTTTCGGGGTTATTGCTCTGATGGCTGTGCATGGAAGCGGGCGTCCGACCGGTCAAGCACCAGCTGCTCTGAGGAGAAGGTGCGTGTCACTGTTTGGTCTTTTCGACAGGAGTCCAGGGGGACAGGAAAGGAAAAGCTCTGTAAAAGAGCTGTCCTAGAAAAATACTAAGAGCAAAGTCCCACCAGGGACGCTGCCCTTGGACTTGCTAGTGGAGCCTTGGAAGATGGTTCAAAGCCACATATCATTCGGCCCAAGGACGCAGCAGTCAATGCTGCACCTCAGCATTGCTGCTCACAGTGCGCTTGAAGCTACACGCCAGATGCAAGCTAATGCCACTGCATGCACCATCTCCAGCGTCCAGCCCAAGACCGCGCCTTTGCGCTTGTTGTGCCAACCGACTGTGCTTGTGATGCCTCCTGCAAGTAGTTTGAGGTCGCCATGGCACTGCAAACAGAAGCTGCGCCGCAATCCCAGTGCAAGTAAGCGTCGCACGGAGGCACAGTGCAAGCAGAGCCAGCGAAGTCCAGCCACCAGTAGCCCCGGCTGCGGCAGGGCACCGCCGCGCAGGGCCGCGCTGCTTGCTGCAGCCTTTGCAGGCCTGGCCGCGTGCAGCGGGTCCCCTGAAGCAGCTGCGGCAGGGCTCAGCGCTGGCGAGGCTGCGGCGGTGCAGCGCGCGGCCGGCGTGGTCCCCGCGCTGCCGCCGAGCAGCTACCTGCGCCTGATCGCCGCTGCACGCCCGGCCGCCCTGCGCGCCCTGTCTGCCCAGGTGCCATGGCCCGGCCGCCTCCGTATGTCACTGCCCTGCCACGCACCTCCTGGGGCAACAGGGCCTGTTTGCGAACCTGCAGCATGCTGGACACCTGCCTTCTAAGCGGACCTGCTCACGTCATGCAGTGCATGCATGACATGGACGTGGTTCTTGATTATCACTTTCCAAAGGTCTCCCCCCTGCTTCGCTCATGCACTGCAAGCAGACAGCCTGCTCACGAGCCTGCTAGCATGCTCGCGGCAGGCCGCTGTACTTCGTTCTGCTGACATGCAGATCATGCACATGCATGGCCAGCATGCATGGCCAGCATGCTTGATCTCCTACGCCTTCTGCCTTCTCCTGCGCTCGGCTGCTCGCTTGCTGCCCCACCTTGGGCAGAGCTGCACTGCAGGCTGTCAGCCGTGTGGCATGCCACCCTGCCGACATGGATGGCTCTCCTGTGCACCAAGGAATACGACCAAGCGCATGCATTCGGGTTCACCAAACCGGCGTTGTCCCACCACCCCTGCCAGTGACGTGCTGGGACCTTGGCAAGCCCTACAGCGTTTGCCGCTGGCGCTTGCATACGCAGGTCCCTCATGCCTGCTTCAGGGCATGCGCTGCAGGACAGGCGCAGGTGCAGGCCGCATGTGCCCGTCATGAGGGCACGCACAACGCACCAAGCCTCCCGGCCTGGCCTACGCAGGCCATCCTGCACGGGCACACGCGCTGACGCCCGCGCCGGCGGCCGCCAGATCGAGGAGGGCCGCTTCGCCGAGCTGAGCAACGAGCTGGTGCTGCCGCCGGTGGACGACCTGCGCCAGGCCGCGCTCTACCTGCCCTACGCGCTGCTACCCTCTGACGCTGACGCCGCCCTGGCGGCCAAGGCGCGGCGCGCCCAGCGCGGCGGCCCGGTCATCACCTGCATGCACAGCCTCGTCCCCCTCTCGGCTGCCGCGCCTGCGCGCACAGCCGCTGGCGCCCGCCAGGGCCACATGCCTGCCTTGCTGCAGGGCCAGCTGGTCCCCACACTCATGATCTGCAGTCGCATGGTGTCAAGCAGGTTGCGGTGTGCGCGAGGGCCGGGAGCTATCTGCACCTGTGCACGCGCATGTGCTGGCACGGTCTGGTGTGGGAAGCATGCTCTGGACTGCTAGCAACACGGGCAAAAGATGCACATGTCGACGCAGAAGCTGCCTTGTCTGCAGCGGGACTTACAAACTGGGCGCCTAATCTACATGTCCGTGCACGTTTGGGCGCACATGCCAAGCTGGACGATAAGCCGGGGAACGCAGAGGCCTGACGCGGCGGCCGGCGCGCGGCCAGGACGCGTACGCCGTGTTCCTGGCGCGGCTGAAGGCGCTGGACGGCGCGGCGGCCGCGGCGGCGCGCTTCCAGGCGGACGAGGCCGATGTCGCAGCCGCGCTGGGCGCGCTGGCGGCCGCGCTCGACGGCGTCGTGGCGGCCGCCTCCGGCCGGCCGCCTCAGGCAGCGCTGCGTTGAGGCGCGCCGGCATGCCTGCTGCCTTGTGTGCTTGGCCGGCATGCCCCGTCGGTGTTGGGCCTGTCGCAGCCTGCTGCTTGAGCCACGCGCCGATCGGCCTGCTGGCCCCGCCGCCGGGGCGCGGCACCGTTATGGCCAGCCTCCAGTCCGCACTAGCCTCAGGACGCGGCCCGGCTGTGAGGTGCCCTGCCTTACGCAGTCCTGGCCTGACATGACGTCATGCGCGACCGCGGTTGCGAAGGCATATCTGCATGCCGCCGCTGCAGTGCCTGCGTAGCATCTGTACGCGGCGCAGCGCGGGCCAGGGATGGCATGCAGCCTGCGCGGTCACACAGTGACTGGCGCCGGCTCAGTGGAGGTGGGCGCTGAGGTGCCAGGAGAGGGCAGGCACTGGTCTCGTCCCGGTAGGAAGTGTACCACAACAGACAGACGCGTGAAGCAGTGCATGTCAGCAGCATGACACTGCCAATTTGCAAAGTATTGTCCGCTGTCCAACGCGTTGCCTGGGTTGCTTCACATTATGCTATAGATTCTGCACGCTTTGTAACAAGGTACGGTTGTGTTAATTTGTCCTGGCAGGGCTCTCTATGAAGAGATGCCATCACCATGCACTGGGAGAGCCCAGCCAGGACAAGCCAGCCAAAGCGTGCCTTGTTACATCGCGGCGCAGCATACAGTATAGCTCACGCGCTTCAAAGCAACCCATGCAAGGCGTCAGACAGCGGATATCATCGTGCTGGCCGACAGCGTCACGCTGCTGGAATTTGCTGCTTCATGCGTCTGTCTGTTGTGACACACTGCCTTCAGGGTCTGGACCGTGGCCTGCCCTCTCCCGGCACCTTGAGTCTCACATCTGACCAGCCGCCGCCAGAGTCTCTGTGTGACCATGCAGGCTGCATGCCGTCCCTGGCCCGCGCTGCGCCATGTACAAACCGTGCTCGCAGGCGCTGCAGCGGCGGCGTGCATGTATGCTCCGCAACCCTGGTCGCGTAGGTAGTGCCAGGACTGCACGAGGCAGGGCACCTCATGGCCGGGCTACGCCGGGCGGCATGCCGAGGTGCGGGGGAGCAGCACTTGACCTGCTGGCAACAATCGCAACAGCCCAACCCCGCACACCGCCCCTTGCCGCAGCCCGCCCAACGGCGGGTCGCTCGCGCTGTGGCCAGCGCGCAGGCGGGCCAGCAGCGCGCTGACGCGCAGCCGCGCCGCAGCGTGCAGAATGTCTAGGTCGGGGATAGCACGGGATGGCGTACTGACGTGCCGGGGAGGCCCCATTGTAGCCTCGTCAAGAGGATGCATGACGGGTGCTGGCCGTTTGCATGCAACCGAGGCGGCACGATGTAAAGTGAAGTGGGGCCTGCCCCCCTCTAGAGTAAGTTGAAAAAGTAGGAGTGTGGACTCACTGCATCCTGCCTGCCTGACTGCAGCCTGGCAGCGGAGAGCGCGCACAACTGCAAACGAGCGCCGCGATGTCGACGCGCGCGGAGAAGATTG
>JAABUH010002941.1_pt1 | contig 15510 bp, 16 predicted proteins | sample 5559121 | NCBI WGS metagenome assembly JAABUH01 (sample SAMN10711871, study PRJNA513364) | rock metagenome | isolation source: Antarctica rocks | place: Antarctica: Victoria Land, Battleship Promontory nord | collected 2015-12-28
CTTGACCGCAGCTGGGGATGTGTAAATGCGCACAAACACGCGCACATAGAAGTCCACACTGAGTGACATCATTGGCACTATGTGCCGCTTATACCGGTTTGCATGACCCTGCAGATCAAGGCACAACCGTTGGCAGCAACTTGGAGCGTCAAAGACCCCCATCGAATGGGTATCACCCACAACATGCGCAGCATTGCTTAGATTTTCAGCGAAGTCTTTGATACAGCATATCAATGCCAGCCTGACGACCTCAAGATATACAAAGTCTATGTAGCTATAGCAAGCTGCTTTGCGGAGACCATGGACGATCACGATCATCATCATTACATGTTTTCTGGTGGGGCTGCAAGGCCTGCCCAGGTATGTACAGACAAGACTAAGTGTCTCCATGCAATCCTATCTTCGACAGCCTTATGCCACCATGTGTAGCCGATACGTCTAGCTGTGGCAGTCAGCCATGAGTGCAATCACTGATGAGCAGGACGCAAGCCAGTAAGACAGGTTCCTGAAGGTTCTAGACAGCAGGAGTCACAACACTTGGGTTTCACACAAGGTAGTGCAGCAGCTGGGGCAGCAAACCTCAATCGCAGCTAGCAGTATTCTGAGGGCCATTTCATGGCAGTAGGGCCGGTGAAGGGGATAGCTGCCATACTTGCCCCAGCAGGCCTCCCCATTGTTACCGCACAGTACGGCCATGTCAGTGGCTGTTACCAACAGTAACCCACCCTCGGCCACTGCTTGTACTGCACCATCCAGCAGCTGTGTTGGGGATCCATACGGATCCAAATCCACAGCATCATATGCCTGCAGACAAGCTGTCATGCATCAGTCACCGTCAAGGCAGGTTCTGTCTTAGCTCCAAAGCTGAGGGTCTTTGCTCCAGGGTCACTGTTGAGAATATTGCATCTGACAAAGATGCTTTGTCTGCTCTGCTCATGCATGAAATGATGCAGCTGACATCGCCACATGCAACATCGAAGCAACATTTCTGAAGTCAAGTGCTTCATTTGCCTGCAGACTGGGCTTGCTGTATGCCAAGCTTGGTGACCACCAGAAAGTTAACTCTGGTCTTCGCATGGTCTGATTCTTTGCAAAAGGTAGATTGTAAACACAATAAAGAGCTATGCCTGTATGTCCTGTCATGCACAGATGGTGCTGATGATGCTCATCAGAGCATCATTTTTAACGTTATGTTTCGTTTTCCCCATTAATGTTTTTGCTCACCAGAGGGCTTTGCAGCATGACGACCCTGGCATCCCCCTGCAGGGGTCTCATTCTCTGTTCTGCACCTGCTCCATTGAACTGGATGTTTCTCTTCATGGCCTCCACCGCGTCCGAGTCTAAGTCGTTTGCGTCCACTCTGCCTGTGCCTTCAACTTCCAGGGCATATCTGATGGACCGAAGGCCTGAGGCTGCAAGGCCTTCCAAGATCTTGATGCCATCAACCTGAGCGAGGATCAAGCGAGCATGGTCACAGATACACAGAAGTACCTGTAGCTGGCTTTGTTTCTTGCGTGCTGTTGTGCACAGTGCTATGTTGATTTCCCAGTCATTGTCTGCTGACTTCCCTAATGAGTCTCAAAGCTAAAAATGTAGGTGATTGATGACTGATTGAACTCTACTTGCAACAGACGTTTCAAGGCTGGTGCAGTGGCATGCATGAGCTCCTCTGTATCGACCTGGAGTTGATATCAGCGACAAAAAGGCCGAGCCTGCTGTCTTTGCCAGCTTGATGGTAATGATGACATCAATGTAAGATGCCTGACATTGCAGCTGTTGTCTGATGCACACAAATGCAGACTGCGTGCAATGCTGCTGAGCTGATCATACCTTGTCTGCATCAGTGACTGCATTTGCCATGACCGCGCCTTTGACTCGGGTTCTTGACTTAGCAGCCGTGCCATTCTGTTCTTCAAGCTGTCTTTGTTTGACAAAATACCTCAAGACAGCAATAGAGATGTCCCTATTGACTACCTGTGCCATGCAAGAAGCAAAAAGTGAATGTTCTGAGTGAGTGTATGCTGGATGCCTCAACAAGCCATGGTGACACACTTGCCTGTGCAGGGTTGTAGAATACATCGTTGCCCTTTTGTAGAATAGAACCCTTGCCTTCGGTCAGGACTTTGTAGCCATCTGGAACTGGTCGGCCGGATGTGGTTGCAGTTGCTGGATCCTCCGTATCTGCCATCCCTAGAAGCTGAGCTAAACGGTGCGGCAAATATGCCCGAAAGTGCAGGCTAGCTTGTTGCCGTGCTCGCAGACCAGTGAGGCCAGTGACGACGTATCTCGAAAACCAGCCAATTGCTGCTGGGTGAATGCAGCTAGCTGTGAGCTGCTCTACAACCTGCTACAGCTGCTGTGTCTGCGCTTCCTGTATGCAGAAGCTCGGAAACCAATGTTCCTTGGACTATGCCTCTGGCAGCTTGCCGGAAATATTCCGGCACAGAACTGGATCGTATCACGATTGCAAATCGAGAAGTGCGGTCAGTCTGGCCGGGCACTACATAGGCAATGCGCAGCGCTGTCGCAATGCAGTGTCGGAGTTTGTGCAGGCGGCACCGCAGAGGAGATCAACCGGCGTCTGCGCCCAGGAACTCCTCCTCGAACTCATTTGCATCTGTATTCACTCCTGGCAGGTGTCTCTGAGCTCTCTGTTTTTCCAAGGACCAAGGCGTTTCCAAACCTCAGGTATGGCTTTTCAAGTGAATTTGCCAAACGAAGAGGCTTGGACCAAAGATATTGCCAGCAGCCAGACTGGTGTGGTTCAAGGTGTGATGCATTGTGTCATACAAAGGCGACGGTCTTCTGGTGACAGACTCTTTGCAAAGCCAGTGGCTTGGTTGCGCAGTCGTTGAAGTTTACCAGGACTGGTGTGGACCGTGCAAGGCGGTGATCACGACTTTGAAGAAGCAGTTCTTTGAACTGGGTGAACGGCCTTTGAAATTCTACACAGTGAGATTCCGTTTTGCAGCTTTCGAAGCTCTTAAGGCTCAGGCTGCCATTCAAAATGGCGCTGTGTGCAGGCAAACTGCAAGCACATTAAAGCCTTGGAAAAGTTTACAGGCCACTGTGAGCCTGTATTTGTGTTTTACCAGGTACCTATTCTGCGTGATCTGCAGGATGAGACCTCTCATCCCTTCTGCTGCACTGATTGTTTGTCTTTGCAGGATGGTAAGGTCCTGAACACAGTGAGCGGGGTCAATGCACCCCTGATTTCGACAGCAGTTGACAAGCTGTCAGCTGAGGCAGCTGCTGTTGCTGCAGCAAAAGCCTGAAGCAAATGTCAAGTCCACCATCAGCAACTCTACCTCCTGCAGTACAGTGATGGCAGGTTTTGCTGTGTTGGCAAAAGGCTGTTTGCAGTTGATGTGCTTCTGCATGCTTTGCTGGCGTTGACCAAGTCACAATCGGTCGAATTTGCAGCAGAAAACTTGGTCAGGGCGATCAGGCGTTTCAATAAATATTACAGATGTTGGGTCATAACATAACAATAGATTTTCCAGTACTTGTGATATAATGTGAACTGTCAGCATGACAGTAGTGCTCACAGTTAGAGTCCCTTGTGTCTGGCATACGGTCTCACAGCACCAGATGCAGTGTGCCAGACTGATGCCGGTAATGAATGTGTCGCTGCCACAGGGCGCTATGTCACAGGGAACACCCAGCCGTAGCTGTCCTTGACCTTTTCTTGCTGCACATCAGTTAATGCACCATATAGCTCTGTTGCCACAGGCCCTGCATAACACACGTAGATCAGCTGTTGTGCTGATGGTGCATTGGTGATGACAGCCAGCCAACAATATGAGAAGCTCAAGATTGGAGTGTCACAGCCAGTGTAATCTCAGCACACACAAATTAACCACGACAGATAGCTCTTTCTCACATGCATCTTGGTGAATACGTATTGATGACCAAATGCAGTAGCTGTACATGCTTGCCGGGCAATTGATGTAGACATACCTGGAACTCCTGGCTTGCCAAATTGTGTCTTTTGGCCCTTATGTGTCAAGCTGCCTACAGGACTGACAACCACAGCAGTGCCAGAGGTAAACACTTCATCTGCTTGTAGAGCTTCTTCCAATGTGATTGGTGCTTCTCCCACAGTGTATCCCCTAGACTCTGCCAGTTCCAGTATTGATCGCCGAGTTATGCCAGGAAGGATGGTGCCCTATATTCAGCCAAGCAGGCCTCAGACAAACTGACTACTGTGCAAATATAGCTGCACGTGTTTTGCAGCTATGATATACCGGAATGGCATCACCAATGCATAGGGCCAAAATGATGCCTTTGGGCTTATTTGCAAATAAGTTGCAGGCAGGCATTAATGCTGAAACGCGGCAAGAAATGTCTCACCCCTAGCGGTGGGGTCTTGATGTGCTTCCCCTTCACAGTAAAGATGTTGCAAGAGGATACTTCTTCAAGATATGTGTCTGTCTTTGCATCCAAGTACACGACATCTGCATACCCATTTTGCTTGGCTGCTAGCTGTGTTGTCAACACCTGCATCCAGTCAGTACAAACAGGATGACCCAATCTGTGAACAGGCTGGTATAGCAAGGATGGCAACAATGAATGTCCCGTCTGCCGTCCGGTGATTCAGAATCCGTCAACAGGTGCAGGACACCACCACTGACTGTCTTGGGCCATGCTAGGTGTCATCTCTGTCTGCTGTCAGCTTACAGTATCAGTACTTCAAACTGAAACAACTCTCGTTTCTGAACAATCGACCAAGGCAACGCCAACTGCTGTTGATAAACACAGCCATAAGCAGGTGTATACTTTGTTGCAACAGCATAGTCACACAGCAGCAGCCTGATGAGCAAAGACACGCACTACGCCTGCTGCTGTCCAAAAGCATATTGGAGCACTCACTGGAGAGTAGTTGCCAGCTGCCTTAGTGCCTCCCATGCCGCCAGGCGCAGCCCTGTGGAAGTGCTCCTCTACTACCAGATCAATGGGGGTCATCTGACCGCCCTGCTTGCATGCTCACACAGTCAGGTCTGTCATCATGCACGCTCAGTGCTGTACACATGGTTTATAGGATGCTGTTTGTGATGTGTATGCCCACATGCAAACATGAATAACAAGCCAGCACCAGCTACCTCCTTGTGCCACAGCACTAGGCTGCATCATATGATTGTCATTCATGTTGCAACTTTCTGATCCACAAATGTCAGACAACCATCTGCATCTGCATATGCCAGACTGCATGGGGGGCACATATGATAACATTTGATATTGTCATTGACAAGTTCACAGAGTGTGCCTGTTGGCAGTGTCTGATGATTATCACAGTTGCTGTCTGCAGTGTGCCTGGTAATCAGTCACAACTCACCTTGAAGTAAGCTCCAACAGCAGCACAGAACACAGCAAAGGTGTAGCTAGGGGCAGGGCCCAACCCCAAAATGCCCCCAGACCCCATCAACAAGGGCCGTATGTACAAAGAGCCCTTGCCCTGAGGGGGAACATAATCTTGGTTTTCCCTCACCAACTGCTGCACAGCTCCCACAAAAAGATCTGTTGGGGGTGCAGGCATGGAAAGTCTGTCTGCACCTTCAGCCATTCTGGCAGCATTCTGCTGCGGTCTGAAGAGAACAATGCGATTCTGCGCGCTGCGCTGAGCCTTCATGCCTTCAAACACCGACTGACCGTAGTTGAGTACCTGCAAGCATACAAGGCACGGCATGTTGGGCGAGTTGCATGCCGACGCATCACTGCTGCTGAGGCGCTCTGTAGCACTTGCGCGCACAAAGTTGCAGGGCTGAGAGAATGCAGTCAGCCCTATGTTCAGTTGACATTCTGCAATGGCTTGTAAGGCTGACAGATGCCCTGCAAACAGCCGAGCACAGACGGGCACAAATACGACATTCTGCACCAAGCTCATCAGACCCTACAACTAGGGCTTGCATATCATAGTGATTGGCAGTGGCACAGATGACAATGAGATATGCACAAGGTGCAAGGCTCTTGCATGCAGCCTACCTGTGCACTAGGGTCCAATTGCAGAGGGCCATATGCACGCATCTCCCCTTTCCAACCTTGCTCTGGTGACCACTCTGCCACATACATGGTCTGCAAACCACACAGTGTCCTGGGGGATGGAAAGCACGCTCATGAAGCATAAGCCAGTCTGGACCTTTGCTCAGAATCCGCGATTCAGACATATGGCATGCAGTAGATGGTGATCACAACTTTGCAGATTGGTACATGCAGACTCTCAACTTGACAAGTTTGTATGCAAAACTGGAAGATTAGCATGATGAAAGCACGACAAAGCCAGGATGGGCAAGTGAAGCTGGGATGCAGTGGAGGAGTTAGGTGGCATACCGGCGCAACGTGCTCCAGACCAAAACCCAGTGTGTCCCAAGTAATGTTCTTTTTTGTTCTGCAATGCAAGCCAATCAGTTTGACTGCTGACAGATGACCAAGCCCTGAGGCTTTGGCACAGCAAGCTGGAGCATGCAGTCAAGTTCACAATGCAGCAATGCTTTTGTCGGGCGCTAATGCTGCCTTCCTGTTTGACGGGTAAATATCACATTTTGCATATGCATTGACAAAAATACACACCTGCTAGGTTTCTGTTCTACAGGTGCCAAGGGCGCCTCAGCCTGAGCTTGAGCTTGAGCCCTTGCAGGCATACTGTGTAGCCGGCAAGGCTTGCTGCGCTTCTGTATATGCTGCTGTGAGCTGCAACAGAGCATCCAAACTCAGGCAGAGCTAAAAGATTCAAAATTCAGCAACAAGTGCTGTCTGGTTAAACAACGCATACCGTGAGGGCATGCCATGATGTGCATTTCTTAAGGAACTCTGTAGCTGCCGCCTGCAGGGACAAGCATGTGGAGACTCCACTTATGAGCCATGCTGCAAACGTGACAGGAAGTTACATGCAAAGTCAGGCTTACCGGCCTGTTGAGGCTGTCAAGGGTCGTTGAAGTTCCAGCTGCAGCATCGAATTTTCCAGCAATCAATTTGGCAATGCCAGTCCTCGCTGAGAAGTGACTGCCGCACTGAGTAGGCTTCAGCTAATGTTATAGCTATGACGTGATACAGTGATACGAGACCACAGACTCGTCAGCTGCTGTGATCGGCACTCCAATTGTCAGATCCACAGCTATCGTTCCAGAAGAGTGTCACTGCCCAAGCGTAGCGTCGCCGGCCGATGACGAAGAACTGACAGAACTTTTGCATGCACAACTACATTTTTGCGGCAGGGCGTTTACTAGTAGCAGCCCCTGGTCTCTATCTCAAATTTGACTAGTCAATTTCGACATTAGGCGTCAGGACACGCTACATAGCCCAGCGCTATGACGCAGAAAACGCTGCATTCCCAGGTGCTATGCCAGCAGGGCATACTTGACCGAAGTAGTCGGGTGCCGTCTGTTGCAACCAGTCGGCATGCTCGACCGCATGCATTTAGGACGTCGAAGTTGTCTAGTAAATCTGGTGACATTGCCGTGCGCTCCTTGCACGCCAGATCGCACACGTCACACCATAATTTCACACGCACTCCCGGAGTGGTCCTCTGCCAAGCGGCTTCAGAAAAGATGGTCATAGCTGTCACGGGTGAGTCCCAGGTCGCTGTCGAGTTGTCGCACCTGCGACAGTGAACAGCACTGGACCTCCGTACTACTGCAATGCAGGAGCCACAGGACTAGTAGGCAGCAGGCTTGTCTCAAGGCTGTCAGCTCAAGGCCACACAGTCAGGGTGTTGACCAGAAACCCAGACAGAGCACGAAGCAAGCTCCCATATGCACGCCTCCAGTTTTTCAACATTGGCCAGCAGTTACCAGATGCTCTGAAAGGAGCAACCGGTGTAGTAAACTTGGCAGGTGAAACGCAGTTTCAAAAGCAGACCAGTACTGTTGCGGAACAGGTGGCAACACATGTCATAGCAAGGCATAACTTATGCCTTCTGACATACCTACGCTTTTGCTGTAGGTGAGCCCATTGCCACACGATGGTCTGCTAGCCTAAAGCGAGAGATAAAAGCCTCCAGAGTGAACATCACCGCACACCTTGCAGTGAGTACGCCCGCCTCAAGTGGTGTGCAGCATCTTCACAACAAGCTTGACAGTTATCCTGCCTCTATGTCACCTGCACTTACTGCTATCACACTGCACTACACAGCACATGAGCTTTCCAATGCACACGCATTCGCTGTACATCGCGGTTCTCAAAGCATGCTGTCTCCAATAAGTAAGCTAGAATCAAAATTATGTGACTCTTGTGTAGTTTACCAAGTCTTGATCTACTTGTGCTGAAAACAGCATTGGCGCCAAGATGATTGACAGAATGTACAAGCTTCACAGCACTCAGCAAGCTTGTGTCAACTCACACTTCAGCAAGCTTTTGTCCCAATGCAGGATGCCATCAATGCTCTGCCAGAAGCTGAGCGGCCTGAAGTCATTTGCTCTGCCTCAGCTGTTGGTGAGACATCACCAGCTATCCCTTTGCATTTTCTGTAGTTCAATGTGAGGTTTGGTGTAAGACGTGACTTTGCACACCTTCCGTCAACATCACCCACAATGTGCTCTGTCACTGCACACCTTCTGGTGCATTCATGCCGTGCAGCTGTACTAGCATACACTTAGATGACTGGATTGCATAAGGAAGTAACATGGCATGCTATTCAAGCTGGCACGCATGCGTTCACCTGTGTCTGCAATACGAAGGCTACTATAGTCAGCTGAATGCTTGCAGGTGGGAAGGACGCTGCATACTTCTCTAGTTGGCACATACTGCTTTCACTCTTGTTCTACCATGTGCATTCACCCTTGTCTACCCATATGCCACCACCCTTGTCTACCGATGTGCATTCACCCTTGTCTACCCATATGTACTCACCTTTGTCTGTCAATGTGCAGGCTACTATGGCAACAGCCAGAGCCAGACCTTCAACGAGAGCAGTACCAGCGGAAGAGACTATCTAGCTGAAGTGTGCAGAGACTGGGAGAATGCTGCACAGCAGGCCAAAGCAAAGAGGGTGGTCATAGTGCGCACCGGCATCGTGCTTGCAAAAGAGGGCGGTGCAATGGCCAAAATGCTGCCCATCTTTAACATCTTTGCTGGCGGCCCCTTGGGAAATGGCCAACAATGGTGCTCCTGGATACACAGGTTCGGTGCTGCTGTTTTGTCTTTCATTTTAGTTTCATATAGCACCTTACAGTCTGGGGTGTGGAGTTGGTTGTGACTCATCAGACATCCTGGCTTGGAGGCATGAGTGAATGTTATGTGTCGCAAAGCCAAGCTGGTGAAGTATCTGCTGAACAAAAGAGCTCGATGTCCCGTTGCTGGTAGCCTATGATGCTTTTGTCTTTGTGACTTCATCATTATTGAGTGATGCGCAGGCCTATGCTGCTGTACTCCTGGTCCTGCTGCTTACACGCGTACTCATGATCTGGTGTAACACATTGCATCAGTTCTGCCGTTTTCATCTTTGCTTGTGACCTGGTGCAACACCCTACGTCAGCCCGATGTCCGATATTTTACATCTGTGCTGTGTTTGAGATACATGAAAATGGGCAGCAGTGGTGCAAATCTCTAGCATGGCGTCATAAGACGCGAATGTGCACATGTAGTGTTTGTACCACCAAGTTGAGGGAAATGGCCTGTTTGAAACTGATGGCGCTTAGGCCTGCAGACAAGACGAGCAGCAAAGCGATGGATACACATATGCATTACGCTCTTTGTCAGTACTGCAGCTGGATGCGCCTTTGTGCATAGCATAGAGTGATGGTCACACCTTTTGCCTTGGTTTGTGTGTTAAGGTGACTTTGTCCATTGATAGTGTTTTGTGCATTGATGGAAAGCACAGCTGCATGCAGGGACGATCTTGTGAACCTATACATAGAAGCACTGCAGAACAGCTCGTTCAAGGGCACCTACAACGCTACAGCGCCCAACCCAGTGCGGATGTCAGAGCTATGCAGCTCCCTAGGGCGGGTCTTGGGGCGCCCCTCCTGGCTTCCTGTCCCCGAGTTTGCCCTTCAGGTGGGTGACATCACCTAAACCTTTCCCATGACCTTCCTGCAGCACTCTGTGCCAGTGATGCTAGTGATGCTGCATACTTTAATGCTGTACAAGGGTGTGGTCACTACAAAGAAAGCAGCTGTCATCAGCCCAAGTTCTGAGTCTCAAATTGGCTGTCTGTTGCACATCCAACCTTTCTAATAGCTGTCTTACTTTCCGACTCTCCACCCAGCCTGGAGCATCTGTTGTACCTGGTAATTTTCATAACAGTCAACAACACTTAGCAGCATAAACCTTACTCTCATGACGGTTTGATACCTCCGGGAGCTTTTTTGCCTTATAAACTTTGGCAGCAACATCTCTGTCCTTTGGGCTTGATGGTGCAGCAGCCTGGCAAAAACAAAACTATACAGCCCACCCTTCTCGTCTGTGCCTCTGCCATAGTCCACAGCTTTTGAAATTGTCTGCAACTCAGCTAGTCCATTCATACCCACAAGGCTGCATCTGTTGCAGCTACTGCCATAGTACAAAAACACTTGCCACTTTGTTTATATTAAACCTAGACCCTAAACCCAATTTGTCCACAACTCAACCAGTCAAACCTTACCTAGTTTGCTGTGTCTTTCACTGCCACCGCCATGGTCCAGTAATATTGAGCTTTTCTGCAACTCAGCCTGTCGGTTCTTACCCACATTGCTGCATCCATCACTGCCATCGTCATGGTGCAGTGACATTGAGCTGTTCTGCAACTCAGCCAGTTGGTTTTTGGCAATGTTGCTGTGTCCGCCACTGCCTTAAAGTAGACTGCAACTTTCACTGTCTCAATACAGACTGCATGCATGACTGCCTCACCACAGACTGTATGCGTCACTGCCTCACCACAGGCTGTATGCGTCACTGCCTCCCCACAGACTGTATGCGTCACTGCCTCAACACAGACTGCAAGGACTAAGGAGTGGCTGTGGCTGCTGCTTGCAGTCTATGTTGGGGGAGGGCGCCTCAGTCGTGCTGGAGGGCCAAAAAGTCATCTCATCCAGAACCCAGGATGCTGGCTTCAAGTTTCGCTACAACTCCCTGCAAGATGCTCTGCTCAGTGTGCGATGACACATGGTGTTTTCACGTGGTCACTTGTCAGCAAAAAGGCTTGACGATTCGTGTAATTGGGCTTCTGCGCCAGGACTCTTCTTGACTAAGGCACAGGGCAATTGCTTTCACTCTTTTACTGCTATCTATTGCTGTATTTTTTCTAGCTTATCGTGCACTGTGACAGCTTGAGAGTGGCGCAAATAACAGGTGCCTAGTACACAAACAAATGACTCTGCTGAATGGATGCATTGCAATGGGCAGACAGACTTGGAAAGCAAATGCTGTTTTAAGAGCCATAGGAACAAATTTTGGCCTTGATGACGACTCAGCATTGCTCACTGAGCAGGGAGTTTAGCTTGCTGCAGGATGTGCATGTGAGCTTGGTGGAGCTGCGCTTTGGCAGTTTTGACTTTTAGATAGCAAAATTCAATCGGACATCCTAGTCCAAGTGAGAGTGTTAGCTGTCCAGACAACGATGCTATGAACAGATGAGATGTACTGGCATGCCATCAAATGCCCAACAGCCATACATGTCATGCATCAGTTTTTGTGTTAGTGTAAACAGACAAACTGATGTCTTGATGTGGCTGTGTTTGTTGAACTGCCTCTGCTGATACGCATGTGTCAGACAACCTTCAAGCTGCCAAGGTTGCAACGAATTGCCTGCTTTTCCTGACAGGAAGTGCGATGCTGGTTCATGTCAATTAGTCATACTGTACACACTGATGACCACTGCAGCACACCGCCTGACTTATACGTGCACGATTGTCTCATAGTTACCACATGTGGTGCTGTCATGCAGACACTGTTGGGTGAAGGGGCAAAGGTAGTGCTGGAGGGACAGCGAGTTCTACCGGCACGGGCGCAAGAGCAGGGTTTTGCCTTTAAGTTTGATGATGTAGACCTTGCCGTGCAGGAGATTGTCTCGACATGAGTTTCAGTTCTTGAGTCATCTGTTGCATCTGTGAGGCCAGCTTAGTGATTGAAATGCTGTCTCTCACTGGGCTTCAAAGGGTGAACTCGACTGCTCATCGTGAACTCATATGGGATTTGTGTATTATACTCACCCCTGCTGTCTCCCCTGAGTGTTACGTTCAGAGGCGTGCTGCACATTAGCCAGACAGATGATGCATGCATGCAAGATCACCTTCCCAAGGCTGCGTTGTTGGGGCAGCAAATGCAGTTAGGAGATAAAGATGTATGTTGCTGATAGTCCATTAACATCTTGTAAAGTCCTAAAACTACTCAATTTTCAGACATCATTGTCGTCATCAAGAGGTGATCTCAGAGACATCCATTGTTCTGCCACCTGCACTATCTGCCATGGAGTATGTGTCGGCACGACCGCTCTTCCGAGCCTTCTTGTCACGCTTGGCCTGCCTTCTGGCTGCTTTCTCTTCTGGCGTCTCCATCTCTCTGCACCAGAGCATAAGGATCAGGATGCCATACATAGGCTCGCAAGTCTGTCCACTGCAATATTCCTCACACTGCACAGCTGTACTGACATGCACACAGGATAAGGGACAGGTTGCAGCTTTTTGTCTAGTATAAAGCTGCTGGCATAATACTGACTGGAAAGACTTTCTGATGTGCACACAGGACAAATGCATCAGCTTGGTGCAATATGACTGCTGCAGACAGTGGTGCCCGGTTGGGGGATTGTCCTAGACCCTGAAACCCACCCAGAATCATCGGCTGCAGCTGTCACATTCAATTTGCACAAGCTAATGCATTTGTGATGTGATTCAGGTTAGGCAATGAGCATGCAGCAATGCCAGAGCCTGGACGCAAGCTGGCAACAGCAAGCAAGAACAAGCAGGTCTCACTTCAATCTCTGCTTCTCCTCCTGCTTCAAGCGCTTACGCTCCAACCGCTCTTCTTCAGTGCCCCATGCAGAATCGCTAGCCACAGAACCTCCATAAGACTCTGCAGGCCTTGCTGGCGGTCTGCTCAGTTGGACAGTAGGCTGTATTTGGCCAGCTGCAGCAGAAGGTTCTGCTGCTGTTGAGGGCTGCTCCAAAACTGCACCGAACTGCCCTGCTGTCAGGGGTTGTTGGAGGCGACCCTGCCCTGCAGGTGCTGCCCCAGAGACCCTGGGTGGAGGCATGACAAAAGTTCCACCTGTCTGGTGACTAGCAGCTGCTGCTGAAGCTGCTGACTCACCCCTTGCAGACTGTTGACCTGCTGTGCCTGTATTCACTCTAGCCCTGTTGGCGTCAACCAGCCGTTCTGCATTTGGTGGTACTGGCTCTGGATTTTTGCCCCTGCCAGCTTGAATTTGTGGTCTTGCTAGGGCTGCTGAGCTAGAATCCCTGTTGGGGGGAGCTGCAAAGTGCCCTGGCCCTGTAAGCTGGTCTCTCATCTGTTGCTGCTGCTGATGATGGGCAGTGGCAGCAGCATTGATGGGTGCAGGAGAGATGGAACGCTCTTGGCTGCTGGGCGCTGCGGCTGAGTCAGTCTTCTGCTTCTTGCGGCGGGGCTTGGGCTGCTGATCTGCCCCTCCTCCCTTCATGATGGCCTCTAATTCCTCGGCAGTGACTGGGGCTGGTCCAGAAAGGCCCCCTGGCTCCTGCATATGCAGAAAAACCCTAGTGTTTGTCCAAAGAAGGAACACAGTCAGCCCCTGGTGTAGATAGACGGAGAGACTCTAGTGACAGCCTCAAAATCCCATGCATAAGACCTTCTGCATGCAAAAAAGAAGGGTTGTTGGTCGTCAGCAGGTCAAACTCAAGGCAACCACACATGCCTGCCTGCAAAGGGGTACACTGCTCTGCTGGTTGACATACCAGCAGACTTCACTGGTAATGGTGACAGCATGAGTAAACATGACTAAGCCTGCTTCTATGCAACAGCAGCATGATGTAGCACAGCAGCGCAATCACAGCTTTCAGTCTACACAGGAGTGAACTGCTTGGCCTGGACAGGCGCCGAACTGCTTGATTTGGACAGGCGCAATTTAAGGCAACTCAACAATTTTTGTGTGATAGTGGTAGATTTGTGCTGTGAGAGCACACCTGTGATGCTGCAAGAGCAGGGGCAGGTGATGCAGATTTGGGGCGTTTCCTAGAAGGCCCTGCAGGCTGACCCTGGTTGTGTTGAGGAGCCCCCTCCTGCTGGGAAGCAGCAGGGTGGACAGTTCCTGGGGGCTGGTTGGGGTCTGAAGGGTATGAAGAGGGCGCTCTGGGATCCATTGTAGCCTCTACTCTGAAAGGTGACTGGATTTCCTTTCCTGTGACCTCTGCAGAGAAGTACCGCAGAGAAGTACCCATTTGGACTGTGTGCATTCACGGGATACACCAGCAGACGTGTTCCAGAACAAATGCAGCTTTCAACCCCCATGTCAAAGGTTGCAACTCTGACATGCATACATGGTGGAAGAGCAAATGCAGTCTCCAATCCATGTGTCAAAGCACACACCATTCTGCATCTTCTGCACTTATGGCCTTCTCATGATTAATCGCAAGTTTCTGAGCTATTGTGCTTGCTGTTCCTCAAAGGCCATTTCAAGGCAAACAAACACTTCCTGATGAGGACAGCTGTAGAGAAGCCACCTTCAAGGTCACGCATGGATGGCTCTGCTGACAGCATCCTTTGGGGACCAGAGACTGCTCCATGGGGACCAGACAGGGCCCCTTGCCTACCCCCAGACTTGGCAGAGACTGCAGGGCCACCCCCAATGGCATGGGTCTGCAAGCTGCTTGCTGGCTCTGCATCAGCATTGCCGCAAAGCTGTCAAGTTGTATCTGCATGGTGCCAGAAAAAAAGTGGAATGCTTGCAAGGCTACATAAAAACACCTGGACCCAGGACTGCTCCTGCAGAGGGCAATCTTTCATTGTTCACTGATAAAACGCGTGCCTCTTCCCAGGATGAGGTATGTACAGGCCTGAGTAGCTCCCTGTATATGGTCCTGTTTTGGCAGTGTACCATGTGTTGATGTGGTCTGAATCAAACTGGACAAGTTCACGCCAGACTGCATTGTGGTGCTGTGTCCTGGTTGCTCTCTGCAATGCATGCTTGTGGGGATCACCTCTGGGTTGTAACATATGCAAGGCTGGCGGCAAGAACACAAAGACAGTTTGGAATGTGTTTGTGCTTGATGAGTACAATGAAAAGTTGTCTTCTGGTGACTTTGTGTCTGCAACTAAACATGAAACAGGATCAACAGCAAGGCTGGCAGTACGCCGCTGCCATCCACTAGGACTGTAAGTCCTGCTACCTTGAGGGCCAACCACTTCAGGCTCCTCCAGGGGTCTGTATAGGGTGGGGGGTAGCCCCCCAAGCCTTGACAGCAGCATGAACGCCAAGTGGCGCAGCTTCACGCTGTGCTGCTGACTGAACACGCTGTGCAATCTCAGCAGGGTGTCTTGCTCAACCTGACTTGCTGCCATGTCTTGCCTCACTGCTGTCAAAGGGACAGTGCCATGCTGGGCATGCTGGACATGCTGGGCATGCTG
>JAABUH010002942.1_pt1 | contig 15510 bp, 13 predicted proteins | sample 5559121 | NCBI WGS metagenome assembly JAABUH01 (sample SAMN10711871, study PRJNA513364) | rock metagenome | isolation source: Antarctica rocks | place: Antarctica: Victoria Land, Battleship Promontory nord | collected 2015-12-28
TCGCCTGTGCCGCCTTCGGGATGCTGGTGGGGCTGCTGTCCGGGCTGCTCACCGTCGTTCTCTATGCCTTGGAGGACCTGTTCGCACGTCTGCCGGTGCACTGGGTGTGGTGGCCGGCACTCGGCGGCTTGGTGGTGGGGCTGGGCGGGCTGGTCGAGCCGCGTGCCCTCGGCGTGGGATACGGCGTCATCTCTGATCTGCTGGCGGGGCATATGGTGCTGCGTGCAGTGCTGTCGATCCTCCTGGTAAAGGCGGCGATCTGGCTGGTCGCCCTCTCATCCGGCACCTCGGGCGGTGTCGTGGCGCCGCTGCTGATCATCGGCGGCGCGTTTGGCTGGTTGGCTGGCCTGGTCTTGCCGGGCTCGCCGGGGTTCTGGGCCTTGCTCGGCATGGCGGCGATGCTAGGCGGAACGATGCGCGCGCCACTCATGGGCGCAGTGTTCGCTGCGGAGTTGACCGGTGACATACAGGCGTTGCCAGCCCTGCTTGCGGCAACCGTGGCGGCGTATGCGGTCACCGTGCTGCTGCTCAAGCGCTCCATTTTGACGGAGAAACTATCCCGCCGGGGCCAGCACGTCATCCAGGAATATGGCATCGATCCTTATGAACTGACCCGCGTCAGCGAGGTGATGGTCCGCGATGTCGACACCCTGCCCGCTGGCTCTGGCGTTGCGCAGGCGATTGCAGCGCTCGAAGTTGGGCGTCACCGTGTCTATCCGGTCGTGGACACCTCCAGCCGCCCGATAGGTCTGGTCTCGCGGGCAGATGCCCTGCGCTGGTTAGTCGAGGGGGGACATGACGGGGAGACCATCGCACAGCACCTGTCCGACACTCTGCCTGCCGTCGTTCATCCTGGTGACGTGGTCACCCATGCCGTCGATGTCATGCTGGCTGCGGATCAGGGCCGCCTTCCAGTGACCGACCCGGAAAGCGGCGCGCTGGTTGGTCTCATCAGCCGCAAGGATCTCCTGCAAATCAGGGCAGGTGTCACCCGCCTTGAGGGAGATCGGCAAGCCTACTTTAGATCCAGACCCCAGCAGTCAGGGTGACAACAAGACTGACAGCCTGCTTTCATTGCAGCAGACGCTAGACATTGAGATCTGCTCCTAGCACCTGTCGCAAAAATACTAAGTTTCGCGATCGCCGCCATTCCTAGGCAGGCCGGGCACTTTCCTGTTGCAAATGTATGTCGCAGAAGGGCAGGACGCCACGACAAGTTGCGCGACACGGCCTTACATAGGTTTTCCGTTCGCTTGCTCCTCAGACCCCTAGTCCGACGACAGCCGCTTGGCGAACCGCTGCAGCCCGGCACCGTGCTGTCCTGCGCCTGTTGCAGCCATGGATCGAGGCGCTCCGGCTTGCGCCCGCGCACCAGGGCAGCGAACTCCTCTGCCAGTTCGACCGCCGCCGTGAGGGTGAGCGCGGCCTCGCGCAGCCTGGCCAGCAGACCCTGTCAGGCGACATCTGGCAGCCAGCCGCAAGCGACATCCGGCGCCCATCCACTTGAACTCCTGGTTCGTCAGATTTCGTCAAACGCCAGAAAGGCTTGAGGGAAGAAGTGGGCAGGCGGGGTGGATGGGTCCTTGTGTCGCTACCGGCCTGCTCCCCGGATGTCGCATGACAGACCCGCCTCCTCGCTGCCCCGCCTGTCGGGCGGGCGCAGCACGATCCAAGCCGCGGTGCGCGGTGTCAGCACCTGCCTGGGTGCTGCGACCATGGGCGGTCCAGGCCGGTTCCGCGGACGGTGAGGCGCCGCGCCCTGTTGCGCGTCGCGAAAGCTTCGGTTCCTCTGCTACCGGACCCCCACTATCGAGAGGCTACTATCTATCAGCATCTTCAAAGCGGCTGGGGCGACGCCTAGGCCGGCGTGCGATCTTCTGACGCTCTGCCTCTGTAGCTTGTTGATCGCGTGCCAAGGCGCCGTGTGTGGCAGTGGGACGGTCAGCGTCGGGAAGACCCCAATAATCGAAGTTACCGGTCATGGCAGCGACAACCCGGCGTGTTTGGGAACGCACCACATTGGCCGCTTCAAGTGCGGCACTCCCTTGCTCTACTGGGTAGCCGCCTGAAAGCACCGCAACATTCAAAGCCTTGGCGATCTGATTGAGGTTATTTCCAATCCTGCGAAGCTCGGTGAACACGGCCCGCAGCTCGACAGTCTCTTGCTCATTCCATTGGGGACGTCGCCCAAGGTGAACAACGGCAAGGCCCCTGAGCCATGCTGACGGGGTAGTGAGACGCGCCCGTGCTGCATCTAAGAGTGCGAAACGCTCTGCGTCCTTCAAACGAACCGAGACACGATAACCAGAGGTCCCGAGAGGGACCTGGGGCTCTTGGTCAGAAGCCACATCAAGCACGTACTTGCGAAGTGCGGCAGACGGGCCTTCGTGGTTTGCACGCGCCCAAGTGCGGAAGCGGGCCGCAAATTCGGCCGGCACCCATGTCGAAAGCAACTCTTGCCCGTTGCGACCCGCCATCAGAGCCCCTGTCCAATGTCATCTGTAATACCTTAGCACCCACTCGAATATCCTACCCTAGTCCCTTTCACTAGGATTCTTCGCTGTCGTGCTTCCGCAAGAAAGGTGGGCAGGAGGAAAAGGATGAATAGCGACAGCACCCCTCCAGCCCCTCGCTCCGACCCCTCGACCCTCAACACTGTGTTGAGGCTGGCACCCCTCCAGCCCCTCGCTCCGACCCCTCGACCCTCAACACTGTGTTGAGGCTGGCACCCCTCCAGCCCCGCCTAAGCTCGTCTGTCTAGGATTCTTCGGCGCCGTCATCCTCTAAGGGAAGCTCTACAAGCATGGGTCCGTGGGCTGGACACACCGCCCCCAACTCAGCCCACTTTTTTGAAAGGCGGATGGTGTAGCCGCACGGCTCATCCTCGCCATTAACAATGCCACCCTGGCATTCCGCTTTGAGCATCCGCGTGCCCTGCTTCTTCGGTTTATCGATGGCTTTCCAGTTAATATTGAGACCAGCATGGGGGAGTGCCGGTAGCTCCTGGGCAAGAGTGTTTAAACGCTCTTGCAGGTATGGTCCGGGAGTTGCCGTCCGCATCTTCCCCTCAAGCCCGATCTTCATCGCGGCGGCCTTGTAGCGTTTGCCGTGGCTTTCTTCTGCCGGGAGTGCCGCGTGAACAAGCTGACGCACAAGCACGCTCAGGATTTCAACAGGCTCCTCAAGGTCGGCTCGCAAAATGATTTCATAGGAGCCATCCGCCGACGCTGGAGAATGCCATGTCTCCCCGACACGTTGCCCCTTACGCCCTGATGACGGGAAGGCGATGGCAAAGCGTATGCGTTCTGGAATTGGCAAGCCGTGCTGAATGAAAAGAGGCCGAAGCGCGTTAGATGCGGCCTCTAGCCATAGGTCCCGAGACGGGATCATGTTGTCGGGGTATCGGTCGGACAAGGCTTTGCTCCTTTCCATCGCGTCGCTCTCCCGTTGCTCTGATGCGACGCCCTGATCTGCAAACTTTTGGACAGCGTGGAGCCTGACACCCGCTCCAGCTACCTCCTATTCCGTGCTTGCAAGGTCATAAGCTCTCAACCGGCCAGTTGCTCGTTCCAGTCCTTTGCCTTCGGCCGGAGGCGCGCAAACCTGGCGCCGCACTCGGTCGCCAGCTCGTGCAGCCGGCCAGCCAACAGCTCGCCCCCGGTGCCCTGGTCTGTCGCCGCGACAAGCTCTCCATGACGCGGCAGCAACACCCGCAACGCCTCGTCCGTCTCCGGTCCGTAACCGCCACCCGTCGAGGCGTAGAGTGTGCCATCCGGCCACTCCTCCAGGCTGGCGAGGCTCAAGGCGTCGATCGCGCTTTCGGTCACGGCAAGCCGGTCGGCAACAGGCGGGTGCCCAAGCCAGAACAGCGTCTTGGTCCCGCCCTTGCTGAACCCCTTGTAGTGCGGGCCGCGCATTTCCCAGCCCGTCACCGTTCCTGTGGCGCCCTGGTGCATGGCCCATACCGTCCCGTAGATGCCCTCCCGCAACGCCTCGACCTGCAAGGCCCGCGTGATGCTCTCGGCCGGCAAACGGCGTCTTCCGGTCAGATAGGTCCACCCTGGCGAACCTGGTCGCAGGCACATTGCCTGGCTCCAAAGTTTGTCGCCGTCGATCAGCACCACGTCACCACCCTGGCGCATCGGCAGCAGCTTCGGCGCAATGCCTGCCAGGGGTCGCAAGGCTTTGCGGGCGTGCCCAAGGGTGCCACCCCATACGTGCTGCGCAAGCGCCAGCACGTCGCCACGCCGATCGTTCAAGGGATCGAACCAGCCTCGGCCCTCGTGGGTGACTATCACGATCCGGCCTGCGCCCTGCCGATACTTGGCGGCGCGGCGCGTGCTATCCCGCGCGTCGAGTTCCCAGCCGGCCGCCTCCAGCACCGCCCGGCAATCAACTCGGGCGCGCAGATCAACCAGTTCGTCGGCATCCGCTGTCATGGTCAATCCCTCAACGTGAGAAGTATATAATTGATATGGAATCGGCTTATCAAATCACATATTATGACTATGAAGCATTCATAAGCCAATTCTGCCTAATACCTCCACCACCAGGCGGGCGGTGTATTTTCAAAATGTTGTGGATCAATCCTCGTGGCTACGCAGGAATACAGCACGAATACAGTTGCACACACGAACACCACTAGCGCAGCCCGCATCGCATCCTGCCAGTGGTGCCAATACGCAAAGCCAGTGGCCATCCCGATCCCGCCGACAATCGCCAGGAACAGCCCCGTCAGAATGAACGGCCGCAGCAGCCGCAGGAACACCACCACGACCACCCGCAACGCCGTCAGGGCCACAAGCGCCACCACCCATGCCAGGAAGGCCAGGAGGCACCCTGCCAGGGCCAGGCGCCCCTGGCAGGGGTGTGGAAGTCGGGAAGGTTGAACAGTCTGTCACCCATGTCCGCTGCCTTGGCTACTCGACGTTGACGTTGCGCAGCTCGATGAACGGGGTCTCGATGGTAGCTGTCCCGACCCGGACGAAAGCAAAGCCTGGCTTGTCGGACCGCCGATCGGTCATCAGCTCGCCCCTCTCCCCGTCCACTTCCACGATGAACACCGGAGCTGTCCCCGGCCGGTTCACCCGAGCTGCTGGGGTTGGTGGGACGGGGGACATCGGAAGCGGAGCTACAGGCGGCGGGGCTGGCGCAGAGACAGGCGAAACCACAAGAGTTTGAGGCTGAGATTGTGCCGTCTCTGGTGTTGCCTGGGGCACCGGCTCCGGCTCGTCCAGGATGCCCGGCAGTCCAGGCCCGTTCGCCTCATCATCCTCACGGGGTGCCGGAGCAATCACCGGAGAAGCTGCCGCTGGCTCGGGTGCGGGGCCTGCCTTTCCTTTGAGGTAGATGCTGCTTGTGGCCCGGCCTGTAGCGTCCTCGATAATGCGCCGCGCCTCGGTCACGGATACCGGGGCGTCATGTCGTTCCATGGCTCCCGCGATCTCGGCCGGGTGCTTCTGCCAAGCCGTGAACAGCTCGTACAGCCCTCGCATGTCTCCTTCGTCCATCCTGGCGGATAGGAAAGCCGGCATCCGCTGCGAGCTGCGGAACATGGTCACAAGGTATTCCGGCAGGCCGCAGACCGTGGCGATCTGCTTACCCTTCATGCCTTGTGCCGCGAGGCGACCGACAACCGCTGCAAGGTCGCTGTTCGATAGGTCAGCCCGGCTTTGGTTCTCGATCACCTGGGCGGCTAGTCCGGCCTGCTCGTCCTGCACGATGATGGCGGGGATGTCGGCCAAGCCGAGCAGCTTGGACGCCCGGAACCGCCTGGCACCGAAAACCAGCATGTAGCGTCCATCAGCCGAGGGTTTGAGGCCGATCGGCTGCAACACGCCACCTAGCAACGTGATCGTCTCGGCAAGCCTCTCCAGCTCGCCCTGGTCGAACGTTGTGCGGGGCTGGTCGGGGTCCTCGTCGATCTCGGCCAGGCGAACGCGAAGGGGCGCACTGCTCACCCCGCCCGTTGCCGCTGCCTCCAGGTCATCAAATGCCCCGGCGATGAAAATCGACTTCTTGGGTGCTGCGGATTTAGCCATGTTTCAGTACCATCTTCTCTGCCACCAGGTCGAAGATCCCACGTATCTCCGTGGTAGCCTCCCGCACCCCTGAGCCCTTCATCTGCCAAACTGGCAACCGCTCGCTGCCGGCCTTGGCGTAGAGGTCGCGCTTCGCAACAATGCCCGGGAACAGGAGCTTTCCGACCCGCGCAACCAGCGCCTCGTATCCGTCTCGCTCAAGTTTGCTTTTCCGGTCGAACAAGGAAGGCAGCAGCCCAAGGAACACCGGCTCAGGGCGTTTGTAGAACGTGGAGACGCCTTTGATGGCCTTTAGAAGCTCGGTGATACCTGCAATCGAGTATGAGTTGATCCCCAAGGGAGCCAGCACCGCGTCCGCAGACAAAAGTCCGGCATACGTGCGATTGGCGAGCTGGGGCGGTGTGTCGATGATGCAGATGTCGTAGTCGTCTTCCATCGCTGTAAGGCTGTCGCGGAACACCTCGATGCACGCCCGGTTGGTGGACTCGATGGCAAGCAGCTTCCTTGTGGACTTGGCGACAGTCAGTGATCCCACACTCGGGACCTTTGTTTCCTGAGAGAACAACGCAACGCTCTCTACCTTGGACAGATTGGCGGCAAGCGTGGTCGTCAGATTGGCTTGCTGATCTAGGTCGATCACCAGGGTTCGATACTTCTCCGCGAAATACCAACCTGCATGGCAAACGATGTTGGTTTTCCCGACGCCGCCTTTCTCATTCATCACGACAAGGGTTTTCACGTGCGTTCCTTTCGGCCTGAACGGCCAGGCCTGCGATCCGTCAAATCGGTCTCTGACACTTCGAGGCCGACCGACTTGAGGCCTTTCAACACCATGCCTCGTACTGTTGTCCGCTCCTGGGCGGCCCGCACTTTGATTGCGTAGTGCAGGCTCTCCGGCACCGGGAAGGAGATCGTCACCGTGCGCTCCACTGGCTGCGCCTCGTCAGCGGCTTGCACTGCGGGAGCCGGCGCGGCTTTCCTCGGCATCGGTTCGTTCTCCTGTTGGCCGTCACACATTGGACGGCAGACAGATACTTACTCACACAACACTCCCTCTTAAACAACCTCGCTCTATATTTTTTATAGAAACATGTTGTTTTAGTCAAACTAAATCGCACGCTAGATGTGGAATAAATATGCCCTTTACCACATATAGTTGTTGGCAACATATGTTCATCTGGACATAATAGATGAATGAAGGCGACGCTGATCCAGTCCGACAAGGTGATTTTTGATGACGGTGCAATCCGTGAAATCGTTATCTGGCTGGTTCCGTCACCTGTTCCGCCTTCGACACACCAATTTAAATATAGCCTCGTCTATGTGATGAACGGTGCTCGGGTAATCGGCTTCGACAACGAACGTGGGAAGGGCGACCATTTCCATCTTCACGGCACAGAGACGCCTTACAGGTTCGACGGCCTTGCGAAACTGTTGGCTGACTTCCGGCATCTTGTCAGGGCAGAAAGAGGAGAGTGAACATGACGGCCAAGATCGTTTTCCGCATCGGAGCTGATCTCGAACAGCTCGACCGGGACATCCTTGCCAACTGTGAGGCTGCGGCTCTGGCTGCGGAACACGGTGAGAATATCAAACCGACGCGCACGGTCAGTTTTGAAAGCTGGACCACGTTCTTCCGCAGTGTCACGCCCAATCGAATTGCGGTCCTCGAATACGTGGCCGAGCATGATGCCGTGGCAAGCACGCGGGCACTCGCAACAGCTCTCGGTCGGGACTATGCAGCCGTCCATGCTGACGTGACTGCATTGCTCAAGCTGCGGCTTCTTGAACGCGAGGGTAACGCTTTGCGCTGCGAAGTCGGCCCTCATAATGTCGAGATGGTTGCCGCATAGCACCCAAACCATCGAAAACTGACGGTTTTACGAGAGTTTGTGAGAGCGTCAGAAACACGATGGTTTCCGACGGAACGTCGCGAACTCGGCCAAAAGCTGGCTAACGGGAGGCAGGAGGGGCAGAGGCGGATATGACGCGGGTAGGATAGCACGGAGGGAAGATACGCTCCTCCCTGCGGGGCTACTCGGCGGCCTTGGCTTTTCCGGCTTGTGGCCAAGCCCGATCGTCTTGGCAAGGCTGAAGCACTTCTCCGAGTAGCTGGGCGCCACCATCGGGTAGTCTGGCAGCAGCTCAGGTGTTCGCTCCCAACGTTGAATCCGCTAACGTTTAGAATCCATACACCCTAGCCATGGTCGTGACGCGCCAGATGAAAGCACCTTTAGTCAAAGCTCGTTTACTACTCGCGCCGCGCTGCTACGCTATCGTCGCATCATGCTAGATTCGCTCAACGCCTTCGTCACCCCGACCTATCTGCGCTCCGTGTGGGACGCCGAGTACAAGGCATGGAAGGACAGCCCGGCGGAAGCCGAGCTTACAAACCGGCTGCGGCGCTGGGCGGCCCGCCCAGACCTCGGCGAAACCGGCGCCGAACCGGCATTCATACAAGAATTCTTCCACAACACTTGGGGCTACGTGCAGGCCGGTCAGGCCGGGTCAGGGGACGGCTACACACTTCGCCCCCAGTTCAACGTGCCCGGCGCCGGCGCGGGTGGCGGCACCGGCAAGGCTGACGCCGCGCTGGGTTACTTCACCGGTGCTAACAGCGGCGTGGCGCAGGTACTGTGCGAGTACAAAAGTATCCGCTCTGCCCTGGACGATCCCCAAAGGCGCAAGGGCAACACGCGGTCACCGATTCGCCAGGCCCTCGACTACCTCAGTCACGCCCGCAAGGGCATGATCGGCAGTGAGCCACAAGTGCCGACCTGGGCGCTGGTGACGAACATGAACGAGTTCCGCCTATACTGGTACGAACGGGGGGAGCGCCAGCGCGTCCGTTTCGTCATCATGCCGGGCTCGTTGTTCGACGGCCCCGGCCTGCTGGCTACGACCGACGCCGCCCGCTTCGACCGCTTCCTATTCGGCAAGCTGTTCCACCGCGACACGCTGCTCACCCCAGGCGGGCGGTCCCGCCTGCTCACGCTGATCCACGACCGACGCTTCCGGGACCGTGAGATTGAGGATGCCTACTATAAGGAATACCGCGCTCTGCGGGACCGGCTCTACGCGGAGCTTCTGACCCGCAATGGGCCGGGCACGCCGCGCTTCCCCGGCACCAAAGGCCGCCTGGTGCGCTTGGCACAGAAAATACTTGACCGCCTGCTATTCGTGTTTTTTTGCGAAGACATGGGCCAGCAGCTTGCCTTTCCGCCCAAGCTGTTCCGGGACTTACTAGTCAGCGAGGCCAACAGCGCGTTTTACGACCGGGACGCTACGGAGATCTGGCAAAAGGTGTTGCGCCTGTTCCGCGCCATGAACGACGGCACGACGTTCGGCAGCAAGCCCATTCATAAATTCAACGGCGGCCTGTTCGCTCCTGACCTCCTGCTAGACCGGCTGGAGGTCTCCAACGCCCTGTTCTGCGAGCACTTGCAGGGCCAGAACGAGGCCAGCATCGCCGGGCACCCGCAAACGGTGCTGTACCTGTGCGCCACCTACAACTACGCCGCCGACTTGGGCGAAGGCGGGGCGCGGGACGGCCAGCGCAGCTTAGGCCTCTACACCCTGGGCCGCATCTTCGAGCAAAGCATTACCGAACTGGAAATCCTCGAAGCGAAGGCGGACGAGCGCCCGTCCGTCAATGAGGCCAGCCAGCGCAAGCGCGACGGCGTGTACTACACCCCCGAATGGATCGTGGAGCGCGTCGTGGACGGCACGTTGGGGCCGGCGTTGCACGCGCTGCGCCGGGAGGCAGGCTGGCCGGACGAGGGAGACGATCTGCCTACTGTAGCCGCCGTGGACGCCTACCGGGACCGGCTGCGCGGCTTCAAGGTGCTCGATCCCGCCTGCGGGTCGGGCGCTTTCCTCCTTACCGCGCTGCGCTACCTGGTCACGGAATGGCGCCGTACCGCCGCGGTGCGCAGCCAGGTGGCCCCTGCCGGCGACATTGACGCAGGGGAGGGTGAAGCCGCGCTAGTGGCCCGGCTGCTACGCGAAAATATCTACGGCGTGGACATCAACCCGGCGTCAGTGGAGATAGCCCAGCTTGCCCTGTGGCTGCATACGGCCCGCGGTGACCAACCCCTGTCTTCCTTGGAAGCGACGGTTGTAATCGGCAACACGCTGGTGACACCGGACTTCTACCGGGGCGTGCAGCTTGCCCTGTATAACGACGAGGCCAAGGAGCGTGTGGCCGCCTTCGACTGGCGAACCGCCTTTCCGGCCGTGGCGGCGCGTGGCGGGTTCGATGCGGTGGTGAGCAACCCGCCTTACGTCAAGCTGCAGAACTTCCGCCCAGCTTATCCGGAGGTGGCCGGCTATCTTCAGAGCGGGCGCCCCAACATGGCCAAGCCGTTCAAAAGCACGCAGACCGGTAACTTCGACCTTTACCTGCCCTTCATCGAGCAGGGCCTGGCCATGCTGAACCCGACTGGGCGGCTGGGCTATATCGCACCCTCGGTTTGGACGGTGAACGATTACGGTGCCGGCCTGCGCGCCCTGGTGGCGGAAGGCAAGCACCTGGATCGCTGGCTGGATTTCGGCAGCCACCAGATATTCGAGGAAGCGACGACCTACACCGCCCTGCAATTCTTCTCCAAGGCACCCACGGAGGCGATCTGCGTGGCGCAGGCGCCCCGCGGCGTCGTGCCGCCTGACCCTTGGGCGGATGCTCGGCAGCGGCTTTCGTGGGGACAGGAAGGATTTGGTGACCGTTGGCTTTTGCTGACGGGGGCGGAGCGGGCACTGGTGGACCGCCTGAGCACGACGTGCAAGCGGCTGGACGACCCGGCGCATACCGAAGCCATCTTTGTAGGCATCCAAACAAGCGCAGATTGGGTTTATCACTTGGAGCGCCTCGGTCCCGGCCGCTACCGCTGCGCGCCGCCGGGCAGACCCCGGCCGCCGTCCTACGTGGTAGAGATTGAGGATGGTGTTATGCACCCGCTGGTGTCCGGCCCGGAGGCCAAGCGTTATCAAGAGCCCCAAACAAATACTTGGCTGTTATTTCCATATGCTCTCGCGGGAGGACGGGTCAGCCTGACCTCTATGGAGCGCATGGAGCAGGACTATCCGAAGGCGTGGGCCTACTTGGAATCCCATGAGGATATCCTACGCCGCCGGGAAGTAAGCCGCGACAGCCAAGGGGTTGAGCAAAGGCCGTTCGATGATAGAGCTTGGTATCGCTTCGGGCGCAATCAGGGCCTCGACAAGCAGAAATTGCCAAAGCTGGTCGTGGCGCAAACCGTTCCTTCTCTTCGTGTATGCTTCGACAGCGAGGGCGCCTTTGCGCTCAACAACGTTCGGGTGAACGGCATCCTCCCGACAGAAGGCGTGTGCCCTTGGTTCCTGCTCGGCGTCCTAAACGCCCCCGTGGCGGATTGGGTGTTCCGGCGCATAGCCAAGCCCAAGGACGCTGGCTGGTTCGAGGCCAACAAGCAGTTTATCGCCCCCCTGCCCGTGCCGCCCGCCACGGACACGCAGCGCGCCGCCGTGGCCGCAGGCGCGCGTGATTTGCAGCGTCTGCACACGGAGCGGCGCAACCTGCTCGCCGGCATCGCCCGCAGGCTCGGCATCGTGCGAACGTGCGCCCGGCCGGAACCTTGGTTGTTCGCCGGGCTGCTGCCCGCCACTGACCGGGACGCGAATGCACCCACCGGCTTAGACACGGCAGGACGCCGCGCCTGGGCGCGCGCCACCTACGAGACCGACTTGCAAGCGCGCTGGGACGCCCTGGGCAGCGCCTTGCGCCCTGGCGTTGCACTGGACGCCGAACTTGCTGACAGGGAACTGCGCCTGCTGGTGGATGGCGTACCCGTGCTGCACCACATCTTTGTCCAATCGGTGGAGGGCGCGTTCCTGCTGGCGCAGTGGAAGGTGCTGGCCTCTACCCTGTCTGTCACGGAGCGCCTGGACGGCAAGGCCCTGTGTAGCGCGACAATCTGGCACTCCGATTGCGCGACAATCAGAACGTCTCAAGGTGCTCTGACGCACTCGCGTTATAGTAGCATCGCGCCTTCCAGTGTCTGGGCTGGCCCGACACCCGTAAAGCCTGGCCTTGCAGGCCACCGTCTACGACGGCTTCGGGCTTGACGGCTGCCGATCCAGCCCAGCGTTCTGCTACCATTAGGTGTAGCGCTGATTGTCGCTGACGACGTGTCACAGATTGACGCGCAACAGCCCTGTCCAAAAAGCTGCGGACGCTGGCCGTTCCAGATAACCCTGCGGTAGTGGAGCAGGTCGTGGCCGACACTACGAAGTTGGGAGTGTACGAGGCTGCGATCCGCACGACAGAAGCCGCGATGAACGAGACGGTGTTCATCCTGTATGGCCTAATCCCGGCAGAGCGAGCGCTGGTCGAAGGTGGGTAGGCTCAGTGACCGCAAGGGAGGAGCTGGAGCAGCTGCGCGCCACGCAGACCCGGCTGGGCCACGCCGAGCTGGCGCAGGCCGAGGCGGAGCGGTCCGTGCAGGCGCGGCAGGACAAGGCCGCGAGCCTGCGTGAGGCGCTGGCGGCGTCGCAGGTGACCATAGCCCAGGCGCGCCTGGAGCTGGCCGCGGGCGAGCGGGCACACGGGGCGGCAGGGCAGCAGCGGCAGCGGGCTGGGCATCGCGAGGTGGATGCCGCTACCTGGGGTCACCCATCCCGGAGACCCCGTTAGCTCAGTCTGAAGGCAGACGGAAAACGATCGTTTTCCGTGGGTTTCTGGCACGCAGCTTTCCCGTGACGATCGGACCCGCAAAACCGACCGGAAACTATATCGGGAACCTTGCCATCGGATATGGTGGGGTCTGGTTGAGTTTCCGAGGGTCCGAAGGTCCATGTCCCAGCTCGTCGGCTATGCGCGCATCTCCACGGCCGAACAAAGCCCTGCCTCCCAGCTCGACGCCCTCAAGGCTGCCGGCTGCGAGCGGGTATTCACTGAAACCGCCTCCGGCGCGCAGCGCAACCGGCCGGAGCTGCACCAGGCGCTCGACTACATGCGCAAGGACGACGTGCTCGTGGTATGGCGCCTGGATCGCCTGGCCCGCTCCGTGCGGCAGCTCGTGGACACCGCAGCCGACCTGCATGCCAGGGGGATCGAGCTGCGCTCGCTGCACGACGCGATCGACACCAGCACCGCCACCGGCCGGCTGACGTTCCACTTATTCGCGGCCCTGGCCGAGTTCGAGCGCGACGTGATCCGCGACCGCACGGCGATTGGCCTGGCCGCAGCCCGGGCACGAGGGAGGAAGGGCGGCCGCCCGCGCAAGCTCGCGCAGAAGGACCAGGACCTTGCCCGCGCCCTGCTGGTGGAGGGCAGCACTCCCTTTGCCGAGGTCGCGCGCCGCGTCCGCGTGGCGCCCTCGACGCTCTACGGCTACTTCCCTGGCGGTCGGTATGGCGAGCTGCCACCCGACAACCAAGCGGCGAGGAAGCTGAAGGCGAAGAGTTCTAGCCGAGGCTAGTGTATGATCCCTATTCTACATTCTGTCATTGAGCACGACACCATACTGGTTGTATGTATGGTAACGACTCAATGGTTTAACACAGAAAGGATATAAATTGACAATCAGTAATATGGATGAAAGCTCTTTCAGAGAGATTCTAAAGCAAAATCTAACACCATCCCGTGCCATCACAAGCCCTGAACATCTTCGTGGGCGAGAGCGGATGCTAATGCAGATTAGCCGAGCCTTTAACTCGCCTGGGAAGCATGTTTTTATCTTTGGTGATCGAGGTGTTGGAAAAACTTCTTTGGCGCAGACAGCCGCTTCGATTCAGCAGTCATCCGACGCTGAGCCTATTCTTGTTTCATGTGCCGGTTCAACTTTCTTTGGAGCAGTTCGTGATGCAGTGAAACAAAGTCTGCCTTTGGGAGATTTAGTATTTAAGAAGAAAGTAGAACAAAAGTTAAGAGGAGGAAGTAGTTCGTTTGGTTTTGACTTAGGCAGAACTCTTGAAAGCGGAGTTATACCACAGATTGATTCTGTCAATGACGCGGTTCAGCTTTTAAGATTTCTTGCAGAATTTCATTCTCGTGAACCTGTGATTATATTCGATGAATTTGATCAGCTATTAGGAGACGAAGATCGAAAAGCCTGTGCTGATGTTGTCAAACACGTATCAGAGAGAATTGACATTCGTTTTATTATTTGTGGCATTGGATCAAGTCTTGAAAAGTTAATTGGCGCGCATCTATCTGCAGAACGTTATATATCTCCTATTCCACTAGAGCGTTTGACCCACGACGCCCGATGGGAAATTATACAGAATGCCGCACAAGCTGTTGGTGTAGACATTCCTTACGCGCATCGCATTCGTATTGGTCAGATCAGTGATGGATTTCCATCCTATATACATCTCATTACAGAAAAAATACTCTGGTGTATGTTTGATGATCCAAACCCTGTTACAATCTGTTCTACAGAGCATTTCCGAGCCGGCGTTAGTGAAGCCGTTCAGGAGACCGTAACTACGTCAAAAGCAATTTATGACAAAGCAACTCAAAAGCACTCTGACGATTATCAGGAAGTTCTATGGGCACTTGCGGATGGTCATGTATTACGCCGACAGACTACAGAAGTATTTGACCAATCATATCAGCGTATCATGCTCGATCGGCACACCAGAAAACATCTGTCAAAAGAACAGTTTTCTGGACGACTAAATAATCTTAAAACAACAAACTACGGAGAGATCATCATTGGTCGAGGTGCGGGATGGTACGAGTTTCGAGAGAACATTGTTCGAGGTTATGTTCGTATGAGAGCTGAACATGAGGGTGTAATTATTGGTGTTGAAGCTCCAAACAACAGATAGATATGAGAAGCTTTGTAACTCATGATTGTGTTTTTTTCAAGATAACTGAGTAATCTAATGTATTTTTTTCTCTTAGATGCAAGCTTATAACCTCTACTTGATCGGCAATATTTGAAGGTAACCACAAATCCACCTTGCGCCATCCCGCAGGGATGGTCTGCGCTGCTTTCTGGAACCGCTCCAAGATGCCGAATACCCGCTGCCGGCTCATGTTGTGAGTTGTCGCCACCTCGGCCTGTGTCAGGCCCTCGACCAGCACCAAACGGGCAATGTCGATGGAGTCCAGAGCCATCCGGCCGAGGTTCGGCCGGAGCGCGTCAAACTCCGCTTGTGTCATCCTGGCGTGCGCCATGCTCGGGCTCCACGGGGTCGGGCCTCCGGTATAAACCGGAGGCCCTGGGGGTCTGTCTAGGCTGCGGCGGCCTCGTCGTCCTGACGCAGCGTACCGGCCTTCTCGTGGAGGAAGTTGGCGGCCCGCTGTGCGGCGGATGCCGCGGTCACGATCGCCCGCTTGTCCTCGCGGAGCACCTTCAACCGGCTCGCCAAGTAAGAGGGGTCACTGCACCGTTTGCTCAAAACTGCACGCTAAGCCAGCTAGCCAATGAAATCAGAGGCTTTCACAAACGAGGGTATGCGGACGGATTATCGCTCCTGCGGC
>JAABUH010002945.1_pt1 | contig 15493 bp, 25 predicted proteins | sample 5559121 | NCBI WGS metagenome assembly JAABUH01 (sample SAMN10711871, study PRJNA513364) | rock metagenome | isolation source: Antarctica rocks | place: Antarctica: Victoria Land, Battleship Promontory nord | collected 2015-12-28
AGCCCGCCCAGAAAGCGCTGGCTCGCAGGGCAGTGCATGCGATTGACCAGCTCAAGATGCTCTTGCACGCAAGGGGGCCGCAAGGTTGCCCCGTAGGCAAAGGCAACCCGTCCGAGATGCGGCCTCGCGGACATTTGCTTATGTGAGTGATCAAGGCACCGGCGAGCGCGGAGCGCGCTGCTGAGCAGGCCGGCCGGCGGCAGGGCAGGCTGTGCTCTACGCATCGTCGACACTGGCACAGACGGGCCGGGACGCACCTCATCGTCGAGAATCTGCCGAGCACAGCCGGCGATGAGGTCAGTGCGGGCAGCGAGCACAGGCGGCGGTGGCTGCTTTGTGAGCTGAGACCTCAAGGCACGCAGCAGACGGCTTGAGAGCGGCAAGTGTGCGTGAGCTTTGCTGACCTGCGAGCTGGAGAGAAGCCCTGGCTGACCCTTCAAGGGTCAGTTGTTTAGACTCAACGCCGGCATGTATGTGCTGCCTAGCGCATCAATTTGCCGAGCCAAAGCGCATCCCAGGTGGGCGCCCCTCGGTCCTCCACGGCGCGACCAGCCACGCGCCACGGCGCCCCGGGGCTGCCGGGGCGGCGGGCGCTCCCTGGGCAGCGCCCTGCAGCAAGGCGTGCTGGCCCCTGCAGAGCGGCCGTCTGTACAGCGGCCATCCCGCGCGGCTGCGGCCCCGGCAGTGCCCGCACGGGAGCTGCCAGTAGCGCCCTCTCCGCTCGTCCGCCACTCCGGGCTCGGCCTGGGACGCCGGCGCGCGCACGGCCAGCCGATGCACGCCACGCTCCGCGCACCTGCTCGCCCTGCATCCGCACCGCACCGCGGGCGCGCCAGCGCTGGAGCCGCTGGCGGGCGCGGCCAAGGCCGGCCCGCCCGGCGGCGCCGTGAGGGACGTGTTCAACGACTTGACCGCAGCGGGTCCGATTGTGCGGCCAAAGGCCCGCACGGCCAGGCGGGAGGCGTGCGCAAGCCCGCCACAGCCGCGCGTGTCCGCCACAGCCGCGCGCTTGGGCGGCTGTGAGCGTCGCATCATTGCCTTCCGGCCCGACCAGCAGACCTTGGCCCGCGCTGCTGTGCAGGCCGGCCGTCAGTAGTGCCTTTCACGCTCACTGCTCGGTCACCGGCGTCGCGGGCGCGTCAGGGCGTACCCCATCGAGGCCCTCTGCCAAGCAGAATCAGTAAAGCAGGCCTTGGAGACGGCAGCTGTAGCAGGGCAGGCTGCGGCGGAGCACGCATGTTTCAGCGCAGCACAAGTCTGAAAAGCAACGGTGCAGGAGTGCAAGAGCTGCAGCCTTTACAGCAATGTGCAATGACGCCGAGCCAAGCGCTTCGCATGGGCCCAGGGCACAGCCCCAGGCTTGCCAGCCAAGTTGACATGCGCGAGCGTCCTCTTTGAGCGGCTGCGAGGATATTCGGCCCGGCCCGGAGTGGGAGCCTTTGCGTGTGGCTGTGCTATCGTGCATGGCAGTTTTTGGCTGCGTGCTGCATTTGTGGTGAGCAGCACGACCTGAGCATATGTGCTGAGCAGCATCTCACACCTGTTACAATATTTGTGACCCCAAGTACCTTACCCCTCCTCATGGCTCTCTCCTATCGCGCGCTTTCACAAAAGCAGCGCCAAGCTCAATTGCGTGGTCAGGCCGGTGAGCATCAGATGCATTGCACGCTCCAAGCACGCTAAAAAAGCAGGGCAACAGATGCTCAGCCCGGTGTGTAACCATGCACCTCACGTGCGCTGGCAAAAGTGCTGACAACTTCAATGCACTTCACTGTTCACGCGCGCACTCAACTGCAAGCTTGAAAGCCTACTGGCACAACAGCCAGCGCTGGCGCTGTCAACAACCGTCAAGGCCTGAGCTTGATAAGAGGCGCGCTCGTGCCAATGCACTCCAGCCAACTCACGCACCCAGCCACGGCCAGCAGCCCCGAGCAGCATGGGCCTGGGGTGCTGAAGGGGCGTGCCACTTCCTGTATGGTCACAGCATATGCACCTCACCGTTGATGCATCCCCCCGACAGCCGCGCGGTAAGGCACTGCCGCCCTAGTCTGTCACAGTCAGCTGCATGCACGGCCCCCGAGTCGTCTGTACCACCAGCCGGCGTCCAGCGCATCGGCCAGCACGTCCGGCGGGAGCGCCAGCGGCCCGGTCGGCACGGGCGGCACCCAAGCTTCGCGGTCCGGGTGCCACCACAGCTGCTTGACCCATTCAGCCTGTGCGCGCATGCGGCGGTCAGAAGACACACCCACTCGCTCGCTCTGAGGACAGACATGCTTTATGCACTGCCACTTATGGCCGAGTGCAAGGGCATGCATTAGGCATCAGACCAGCTCTTAGGCTGCACTGCATTCACTGGTTCAAAAGACAGCAGAGCAGAGCGTGCTTGTTGAGTGAACCAACAGTGGAAATGCAGTAGATAGAGCTGCCAAATGGCAGCTCTAAATATGGGCAGATCTGACGCACGCCAGATCTACCACCGCACACGTTGGTAGCAGGCTCTTTCTAAACACCAGCATGCCAGCAATGCTACTCACAACCTCAGCCCAGCCCAATGCAGCCCAGAGCAGGAGAGGCTAGGCGCCGCACATGCGCGTCCGCCTCCGCGACGCCCTGCGCGGCGCGGATCGCCACAAACTCCGACTGGCGGCGCAGCAGCTCGCCGGCGTCGGTCACCAGCGGCTGATCCAGCAGCTGGTCCACGGACAGCTGCGCGGCCGCCGCGGCCCGCGGCGGCGGCGCCACTGCACGCGCGGCGTTGCCGGGCCCCGCGACGCGGCCCCAGTAGGCCTGCGGGGCGGCACACAGCAGTCTGCTCAGCCTTCAAATGATGGCGGTACATTGCAGGTGCAAGAGTCACATGCTGCACGGCAAATGAAGTGCAGTGCCGCATGGTGAGATGACAGCTCTGCTTTGCATGTCGGCCCTGCCACCCATTTCAGCATGCTGCACCCTGCCACCGCGGGGTGTTTCGTCCAGAAAGGGTAAGGATGGCTTGCTTGCACACCAGGCAATCCTGCAAGGCGCCACACATGCAGCAAGAAAGCCACGCATGCTTAAAAAAATGATCATGTCACAAGGAAGCATGTGCACAAGCTGCCCTGCTGGTTTACCATGCAGGTGGGGCAGGGAGGGCATGCGCGCGCCTTGAGCAGGCCTTGTACTGCCGCGAGCGGCTCGCTCGCGCTTGCGCCGTGCCTAGCCGCGCTGCGGTCGCCGGCGCTGTGCAGTGCAGCATGTGTGGAGCCGCGGGTGCGCCCGTCGTAGCTGGACTCCGAGCTTGTCGAGCTGGTCCACGATGCCGCAGACGACAAGCGGTTCATCTTCTTTGTGGCCGACTCAAGTGCCGCCAGCGCCGCCGCGGTCTACGCGCCGGCATCCAGCTCGAGCAGTCAAGCGCTTGTGCAAAGTAATTGGCCAGCTGAGTGCGCACTTCAGGCCGGGCTTGGAGGCAGGCTTGCAGGGGCGCATTGCTTCTTAGCAGCAATGGCCTGACTGCGGGGGCTGCAAGGTCCCTCACACTCAGGCAAAGTGTGATGTTGGCTGCACGCCCCATGACATGCAGTGTGCTGCTATGACACGCACCCACTGTGCTTAAATAAGCAGCACTCGCAAACTTAACCAGGCAGAGCTGTTGCATGCTGGACAAAGGAAGAGCGAGCGCTCTACAGACCACACCTCCACCAATGCAGCGTGAGAAAACTTTCTACTCCATACAGCCAGGGCATCTCCAGCAGTGCATGCAAGGACAGGGTGCGCACCAGCTGCGCAGGGCGATCCTTCGGGAGGCGGGACGGCCGCTTGGCACCGGGGGCCGCTGCGCGACAGCACACGCAGTGAGCTCTGACCTTCTGCAGACACGCAGGCCTGCTAGACATGCTCGCAATGCATAATCACACTGTAGTCACTACCCAAGAGATGTGCTGGAAGGCAGGGGCCAGCGCGCGGCACCCAGCGCGGGGAGCATACCCCTCACTGCAGGTCCGCTCACAGTCCTGCAGGTCGAGCAAAGCCGCAAAGAGCCGGGCTCACTCTTGTGCGAGCGCGGCGCAGGCTGGCACGCCTCAGCGCGCAAGTCATAGGTCACACGCGCTGGTCCCTTCGTTGGCGACATCAGCTCGGTCCGCTCCGCAGCGCCAGTGCTCACTGCCTCGCCGTTGCGCTCTTCCATCGCGCTGCGTGCCTGCGCATATGGCGTACGCTGAGGTCTTCTGCCCTGTGGTTTGCACTACCTGGACGGTGGGCCACATCTTGCCCCTTGGGCAAGAGGGCCGGGCATTGGCGAGGATGTCCGCAAGGCAGCAAAGCGAGGGGTTGCGCACCGAGATGAGCCCGACGCCGTGTTAAGCCCAGCAGGCAGACTTCACCACCCTGACCGCCGAGCCCGTCGCCTGATGGGCACTCTCAAGTCGAATGCAGCCGATCTGGGCTTGATCCTGCGACACGAGGGCACTGCTTTCAGGGGCAGCGGGGCTGCTAGGCGTTGCGTGTACACCCTGCACAGGCTGAAAAGGTGAGTGCCCAGCAGGCAGAAGGCTGGCAAGTGCACTCTGCAAGGAGAGGCGCGCGGCGCCCGTCACACTTGCGCTGCAGCTCGACAAAACCCACGCCCCACCTCCATTCCTTACCGTGTACTTTGGACAAAGTGGCTCAGCGTCGCAGCAACGGCGCTGCACGGCACGCGCACACGCTCACTCAGCGTCGTGCCTTGGAATACCGACCGTGTGTGAGTAAGCGTGTGCCAAGCCTCTAGTGAGTCGCGTCTGCCAACAGAAGTGTGCAAGCAGCAGGCGGGTTCCTGGGGTAAGAGAACCTGTAGGGTAGCATGGCAGGCCATAATGGAGGCTGCCGCTTGTCTATCTGCTATCTACCTGCGGCATAAGCTGATACAGGGAGCGCACCATCACACTGGCAATGCGGCTGGCCTTAACAACTTGACCAGTCAATGCACACCCGAAGTAGGTGGCGCGACAGACGCTCCCCCCGCAAGTGCAGCAGACACAGGCACACAGCCCCTGTAAGGTACGCTAAGCACACGCTAACTCGCGGCAGACATGCATTGCACTTCATGCGCGGCCCTTCATCCCTCACAGCAGCACCCATAAAGCTGGATGCTCCACAAGGGATCAAATTCTAAGCGGATTCAGCAGTTCTAAGATCACAGCAGACCAGCACGCAGCCTGCACGACAGGCGGGTGCTACAGAAGAGGTCCGCAACCACCGCCTCAGCTGGCCCAGGTCTGCCGCCTACAAGCGTATCAGTGTCAGGCGGCGGCGCGCTGCCAGCCTCCCTTCACAGCACGGCCTCCCAGACAGCAAACTGCGGGCCTGAGGCCGCAAGCTTCCACTCCTTCTGGCCCACCTGCGGCACGCGCCAGCGCATCAAGACGCCGGCAGACTGCTGCAGACACCGGATGACACGCAACCGCCCCAGCGCACGGTCCGCATCAGCATGGTTACAAGTGTCGTTGGAGAAACGTTTTAACACAAATAAGTAAGAAGTATGCAAGGGTCTGCCAAAGTGTCAGCCAGGAAGACCATAGCAGTTGCCCAGCGGCATAGCCCGTCTGCGCCGTTGGCACGAGGGCGGTGCTGCGCAGGGGCCAGCATTGAGGCGGCAGCAGCGCGCGGCGCAGCGTGCTGCGCAGGGTGCCGCCGCTGCGGCGGCGCTGCGCGCCTGCACGTCGTCGGCGGCCGGCGACCAGTCCGCGGCGCCCACCTTCATGGCCACCTTGTTGTCGACCGTGGCCGCGTACAGCGCCGCCGCCGACTTCCGCACGATCACCTGCGGGGGTTAGGGTCAGGGTAGGCCGTGCAGGCGCGGGGTGTGGACTGTCGGCAGCGTATGTGGTGATTGCTGAGCAATGCCACACAGGCTGTGGTGCTCACCAATCACCACTGCCACGGTCAGGCCGTGCAGACGTCGGAGCTGAGCGAGCTGCAGAACGCCGTCAGGCCCGGCATTGAGCGGTGGGGCACGAGGGCCAGGCAGCGTACTTCCTGGCGGAGCCCCCTGTTGTGAATGCGGACGCGCAGGTGTGATTACTCATTGGACATGTGCGAGCTGATCAGCAGGCCGCGCCGGGCGGGCCGGGGGCGCGCCTTGGAGCGGCAGTGCAGGCCGTTGCGCTCGCGGATGCGGACGAGCTCGCGGATGGCGGCGCCCAGGCCGTCCGCGACCCAGTGGTCGTAGAAGATGGTGGGCGTGCCGGGGTGCGTCAGGATGTACGCGTAGCCCTCATGCAGGTGATTCCACGGGAATGGCCAGTGGTTCAGCGTGGAGCCGGTGTCGTGGTTCTGCGCGCGCGCGCGGCGCGCGCGTCACTCGGCCGCCGGGCACCTGTCTGCGCGCGCCCTGGGAAGTCGCGCAGGTGGCAGCGGCAGCGACGCCGCTGGTCCTCAGAGTTGGCTGGGCGGCGCATGCACACACCCCCACAGCACTCTGGCAAGCACACAAGTTTAGGTCATTGAGCACCACATTGGCACGGCATTCCACCAACAGCATCAGCGCCGCCATCGCCTGCCTCCCTTACATGCACCCGCACATATCCTTACATGCACCCGCACACACTTCAAGCTGCCAGTGCGCTGGCTGCACAGCAAGACCCACCACTGCCATAGCCTACACAACAACGCCCTTGCGTTGCAGACCGGTGGGGGCGCGCCTCGATGAAGGTTATGGCACGGCTGGGCCACATGCCGAGCAGACCGGGCGGCCGCCCCTGGCTGTCCACCAGGCGCCAGTACTCCCCGCGGCTCATGGCCTCCTGCAGGATGCCTGCGGCCAGTGCACCCCAGGCCTGCATCAGCATCGGCCGCAGCGCTGCTCTGCCGGCCAAGCGCCGCACCAGGGGTCACACAGGGCTGACGCCGATGCTCTCAGTGCAGTGATGCTCTATACTGCTGTATGGGTTGGACAGTGCCTGGCGCATGCATCGTCGAGCATGTCGCCAAGAATTGGGACCTGTCCCGCTTCTGCAGCTCAGAGCAGAACTCCCTTTGCATGTGACGCACATGACAAGCTGGACACATGCGTTCCTGTTGAGACTCTGCCTTTGCAAGGGTCTGTCCCGGCGCTGGGCGCCATGCATGAATCCAGGAAGCGGGAGGGCCCGGGCGCACCCTTCGTGGTGAAGTCGAAGGCGGAGGCCGTGCCGCCGGTGCGGTCGCACCAGTTGACGGTGCGCTGGCGGTGCGCGTCCTGGTTGTAGTTGAGCACGCCGTCCGCGTACTCGCACGTGTCCCAGAACTCGCCAAACGCCATCTCCGGCACCGTCGCGTCCAGGTACTCCTTCACGAACTCGCCGCCTGCGGGTACGTTTAGGGTTTGCACACTTGTTAGGGTTAGGGTAGTTACTAAAATACAGCACCCTACCATACCCTACCAGTAACAGCACTTGCAGCATCTGCAGAGCATTTGCAGAGTAAGCATCTTTTTGGCAGAGCAAGAGCAAGAGCAAGAGCAAGCTGTGACTGTGGGCGTATACGCTACCGAGTACATCTTGACTCACGCTCGCTTGCTCGTTCATCCACTGCATGCCTCTGCCACAGCACGGCCGCAGCGTCCGCCACGGGCAGGGGCCGGAACGGGGGCGCACTGTAGCCCTTGACAAAGTCGAAGCGCCAGCCATCGAAGCCGATGGAGTTGCGCAGCCACTTCAGCCACCCCTTGATGTCCTCCCGCACGGCTTGCTGCGCCGCGCAGCCGCCCCTCACACCGTGCCATGCCAGCTTCAGTGAAGCTACCTCAGGCACCTGCTGCAAGTGCCTGACCTGTCCAGCAGCACTGCAAAGTCCTCGCCGCCGCCCACGAGCGGCCCCGGCTGGCAGCTGGAGACATGCGTGGATATGGGACAATAGACCCAACGGTGCGCATGTAGGTCACCCAATCAGCAGCAGCCTTGACAAAGGAGCCGCGGCCGCAGCCACGCCTGCGTGTGGTCGATGTTGGGCGCGGCCACATAGTCCTCGCCCGTCTTGTGGCGCCCGGTGCCGCCGAACACGCCGTTGTTGCAGCAGATGGCAGACTGGTCCCAGGGCAGCCGGCCGCCAAACCTGTTCCAGCGCCCCGCCTCGTCCTGCGGCGCCCGGACACTTGTGCGGCTCACGGCGCCTGTTCAGTGCCAGGCAGCTGGGGGGCATGCTGTGGTGCAGCAGTGCGGCGGCCTTGCTGCAAAGAGCCCGGGCTATCACCCTATCTCATTGAGTGTGTCCTTTTGTGTGCGTGCAGCGCTGGTATCTTTCTAACAGGCATCGACACAGGAGCACCAGTAACCGCAATGCAGGCAAGTCCAAGCACTCGCACATGAGGTGCAGCCTGGCCCTGCATGCCCTCAACTATCAGGCCGGTGCCCACTCGATGCCGCCAGGACCTACATCTATCCACACCTAAGCAAGTAGTTTCAGGGTGTGGTGATCGCGGCGCGCCTGGAAGTGCGCGCAGCGGTGGTTGATGACGATGTCGGCCACCGCCTTGAGCCCGCGGTCGTGCAGCTCCCGGATCAGCTCCCGCAGCTCGCCCTGCCGCGGCCCAGCGGCACTGCTGTCTTCCGCAGTCCGCAACAGCCCCAGCCTCATCACATTCTCCCCATTCCCTTCACGCTCACTCACAGCAGTCCACAGCTCGTGCTGCTGCAGCACGGGCCATGCGACTGAGACCATGCCAGTCAACAGGAGCGCCTGTGCAGGACCCCTCGATATTGCAGGCATCAGTCCGAGCGGGCATATTGGAATACAATGTAAGAGAGCCTAGAAACAACATTGTGCTAGTCAGCGGCCGTTGCGTCACCCTGCACAAAGTAAGATCTGCAAACAGGGAAGGCAGGCACTGTGTTGGAGCGCGGGTGTACCTCCGAGCCGTAAGCCGAGTCGAGGTCGTACAGGTCGCGCGGCAGGTAACCCTGCGGGCTGACGCTGTCGCTGGGCGGCGGCAGCCACAGCACGGTGATGCCGTCGTCCGCGATCTTGGGAACCTGTTCCCTCAGCACCTGCGCGCTCGGGCGCGCCGTCAGGCTTTGCTCCTGCAGCAATCGCGGCTGCGGCCCCCCGAACGCTCTGCCGAGGTGTCGGGACGGCTTGGTCCCAAGATAGGAAGACATCACAGCATGGGAGCACACAATCACCGTGCCAAGAAGCCTCGCAGCGCTGGACGGCCACCCCGCAGCGGCTGACGTTTCATGCAGAAGCCTGTGGCGCACGTTGTACCAGGGCTGGCGGTGGGACTCCCAGTTGAAGCCCTGCAGGATGATCTCGTAGCCGCTGCCGCTCGCGGGCCCCGACGCCGTCGCCCCGCCATGCTGCGCGCCTTCGTGCACAGACCATCAGCTATGTACCTGTGCTGCAATGCTGGGCCAGAACCTCGCAGGGTCCGCTTTTACCCTGCACAGCTGCTCACAGTCAGAGCGACTTGGATCAAGTGCTCCTGAGGATTGCTACACACGCCCTCAGCCATCGCAACACCAGGCACGAAGCGGTAGACCCCGCCGACGTCTCTGCGCGGCCACGAGTCCATGCATAACTAATGACCTAAACCCTAGAGCGCGCCTGGAAGCGCAGGTCGGCGCCAGGCCCGCGCGCGGCCTCCGGCTTGGGCGCCTCGCCGGCCGGCTGCCGCCGCGTGGCCAGCACCGCCTCCATTGCCGCCATCTTGCGCTCCAGCTGCGCGGCCGCCTCGGTGCGCTCCGTCTCGCGGCCCGCCACGGCCGCCTTGTCCTGCGGCTGCGCGCGCACGCGCGCTCCCGCTGAGGCTGGACTCACACCGTACCGCCATGTCCCCAATCTCCAGGCCTGCACGTTGTTTTGCAGACCAGAGCTGCGCTCTGTCTCCCTGCTCACCCGCACGCGCGCCCCATGCCCCTGAGCAGCGCGTCGGGCTGATCACACTCGGTGTTGGTCGGCGGCCACGCCCAACACCATAGTCACAGTGAGTGAGATTGGCCCCTGGAGATTCATCAGCTGTGGAGAATCGGGCGTCCTGTGCCGCACTGGGGGCGTGCCTTCGTCTTCACTAAACGCGTGAGCTCGCGCTCGATGTAGACCAACGCCGACGCCGCGGCCGCCATGTCCGCCGCCGCGGCCTCAATCTCGCTGGCCGAGCCTGCGCAGCACTCAGCCCTCTACATATTCCCTTCTTCTTCGCAGGAGCCTCCACGCGCTTCTCACACACACTGTACAGCGCTGTGCGCCCTATGCGCTGATGCAGCCCGTCGAGCATGCTGCACCCCGACAGATACCGCACAATCCAGGGCACGCAGGGAGCGCCGTGAGCGCTCGCGCACATCATGCTGAGGCAGCGCACCTTCGCGCAGTGGTGCATTTGAGCTGACCGTGTCGCTCGCAATCTGGCCGCCATAGATGGCCGGCTTGGACGAGCGGCTGCTCGTGGCGCACATCTGCAGGATCGCCTGGCGGATGCCATCCCACTGCCCCTCTGGCACCTGCCCTGCACGGCGCGCGTTGGCAAGGAGCAGCAGCACACACAGGGGCATGCGCTCGCCCGTGAAGCACCTGGAGGAGGCACCCAACAGCAAAAGCAGCTTGCTGGGCGGCGCACAGGAACCCCAAGCCATTTATACTTGCTCAGACTGCACGCTCTGAGCACGGGCAGGCTGCGCTCGGCCCTGGCCGGTGTGCTGGGCCTTGCCATGCATGCAGCACCATCGACGCGCGAGAAGCAGGCCGCGGCCACAGCAGGCGCCCGGCCGCCCTGCCGTGACAGCAGTGACAGCATGCGCCGAGGCCACACCAACGCCGCCCTGCCCCGGCCGTCCCCAAGCCTGACGCCCAGGCAGCCCGCCTCGGGGCCTGAGGCAGGAGGGCCGTAACATGCCTAGCCCTGGGTTCCGAGGACCGGCGCCACGGCCCGCACTCGCGATAGACACTAGCCTTACCCTAGGTCATCCTACCCCAGCTCGAGCGCGCGCGCCTTCTCATCCGCGCGGTTGGTGACCCGGAACACGTCCAGCACGCCGCCGTCCTCGTCGGCCTGGATGGAGGCTGAGGCCACGGTGAGCTCCAGCACATTGAACGCGCCGGTGAGCTGCAGCAGCAGGTTGTCGTGCGAGGGCCCCGAGATGGTGATCACGGTCGCGTCGGGGTCGGCGCCGTTGTCGAAGAAGACCTCCAGCTGCCCCGCAAAGTCCTGGCTCGCCAGCACGTCCGGCAGCGCGCCCGGGCGCGCCGGCGCCGCCTCGCGCGGCCGCCGGGCCTGGCGCGCCATACACAGCTGCGCTCACGGCGGTCGACGCGGGTGGCAGGCCGGCCTGGGGCATAGACGCCACCGCTTGCTGGCCGGCTAGGCAACCCGTCCTACGTGTCCAGCTCGCCAGCCAGACAGCTGCCCGTCCCGGCGCCTCCTTGCGCCTCCGCCCAAACTGCTGCCTCTGCAAGCGGCCAGTTCCGCAGACCAAGCTGGGTCACGTACACAGCCACAGAGCAGGCCTCTCCATGCACTCTGGCCGCTGCACCATCGTCGCGTCCGTCCCGGTGCCTGCTTGGCTGCTACCGTGTCGTCACGCGTTTTCATATAGCACCTCCAAGGCGACTGCAGCTTCACACAACTAGGGAGCCTGCCGCATGCGCGTTTCTAGCCAGGTGCCACCGGCTGGTGTGCTGGTCTGTACAACCAAGCTCAGCCTCGTCCAAGTTGTTGCGCAGTCAAGGGGAACACGCAGAGAGGGCACATGCAGACAGCCAAGCCAGCAGCAGCACGGATTGCTCGGACGTGACGCACCTGGCGTACGGCACGCCGCGCAGAGCCTGCGCAGGTAGGCCGGCACCAGCTGTGTTGTGCATCTGCCCTGCAAGACGCCTGTGCGGCTGTGCAGGCCCTCCGACGCGGCTGCGCGCCGGGCCTCCACGCGCCAGTTACCGCCCTGCATGTGCGCCCGGATGTGAGCTGTACGATGCTGCAGCTCAGAGTACAAATGTAGCAGGGGCAAGAGCACGCCTGCAGCTCTGGTCGATCGCTGCAGGGCTCCAAGCAAGGGCCATGCCACGAGCGCTGCCGCGTCAAGGCTGCCTGGCGCCGGTGTGCCTCATAGCGGCTTCAAGGCTCCCCATTGTCTCCACTGAGCTTGAAAGCCGAAAGCTCACTGTGTGCCGCTGACTTGTGTGTGCTCTAATTTGGCTGCATGCTGCGCATGCTACATTGCCCAGAGAAGAAGACCGCAGGAAGCCGCTGTGTATGAGCGCACACTTCTGTGTCATGCTCACACTGCAGTCTCTGTGCAGGTTGCCGGTTCGAGGCATGCAAGGCTGCTAGCCGCGAGGCAGCGGCTTGTGCATGCAATTGGCTCACAGCAACCCTCGTTGCCCACCTGATTGGAGTGTGCGGCCCCCTGCGGCTGGCCTGAGTTGCAAAGCTCCCTCGAATAGTGGCTACATTGCACCAGATACCCAGCTGCGCGGCGCACCAGCCGCGATGTCTGGGCGTGGGCGCGGCCGGGGCCAGTACTACAAGGAGCTGTACGGTGGGAGGGGCCGCGGCGGGCGGGGCGGACGAGGCGGCGACCGCGGTGAGGGACCACTGCCAAACGCTGAGGCACTTGCCAGTGCCTGAGGCCCAGGTAGCTGTCAAAGCTCTCAAGTGCTGGCAATTCAGTTGGCACACGAGTCACTGCCTTGAAAACAGACATCCAGCAAGTGCCAGTGTGCATCGCAAGTGCGACCAGTTCACACAAAACCGGGCCGGCACAGGCGGCTATGACAACGGCGGTCCAAGCGGAGGCGGCGGTGGCGGCGCGGGCGACGCCGGCGGCGCCAGGCGCGGCGCGCAGGGCAGCGCACAGGAGCTGGAGCGCGCGCTGCGCGACCGCGAGGGGCGGCCGTACCCGGCATACCATGACGTTGAGGGCGCCTGGGCCTTCCCGGACTTCCTCTTTGTGCTCGACCGGGCGCAGTCCGACCCGTACGCCGCGCCCTCGCGCTGCCGCGTGCAGGTCGGGAAGCTGCGGTCTTGCCGGGCGTCAAGACAGTGCTTACCTCTTTTCCAGTGCGCCAGAGCTGCCTGCACACCTTGTGGGGCGCTGACAGGAAGAAATGCTTGACATGCAGCTAGGCAGGAGATTATGCATGATAAGCAGCACAATCTGCAGCTGCCGCATCAGCCCCCCTGCACATATGCGGGACTAATGCAAATGTTGCAGCTATGCAAATGAATGCATTTTGCACAAGCAATTACATGTTGCGTGGGCAGCCTGGAGTTTGTCAGCTACCAGCCCCTGACAGCGCCGCTGCCACTCAGTTCGTTTTGTAAGTGCCCGCGCCGCGCCACCCGGCAGCAGCAGACAACCCACGAGCCTGCAGCCCTGCCAGAAGTCATCGCGTGCAGCATCCTTGCCAATTACAGCCGCGGCCAAAGCAAGCAAGCACAGAGTATCTCCTACGGCTGCGCAGGTCCCTGCTGAGGTGGCGGCGCTGCCGGCGGCTGCCTATATAAGGTAGGGTAGGGTAGGGTTAGGGCTAGCATGCACCGAGTGTCTCCCGCTGGCTGCGCAGGTCCCTGCTGAGGTGGCCGCCCTGCCTGCGGCACTGCGCGCGTCGCGCGTGCGCCGCGTCGCGCTGTGTGACTTCCTGACGCGCGCGTTTGGCGCCGCCGTCGCGCGCGCCGGCGCTGATGCGCGGGCGCAGGCCGGCGGCTGGCATGGCGAGGCGCGCGCCCGGCCCGCCGGGCGCTGGCCGCTGCAGCCTCTGTAGTGCGCATGGGAGGTTCATTTTCTTCTGTGAAGCGCAGACGCACGAGCTCTGGCCGTCTGGCTGTGGCATATCTGTCAGCATCACGATTTTTGCACAATTTGTTGCACGAGCATGAGAATGACCACATCGCATGCTGGCCCGTTCCATGCGGCCTCATTGGGCTGTCCGCCGGGCGGAGCAGAAGGGCGGCGAGATGACGGTGGACCTGCCGGGCCAGCACGTCTTGGAACGCACATCGGTGCTCCTCGATGACCAGGTGCGCGGCGCCGCCCTCGGCTGCGCCGGGGATGGCAGCCCCGCTCAGGCTGCATGGGTGGGGCGACTTGGTATGGAGGCAGGGTGCGGCGGGGTGGGCGGCGCCTGCCATTCTGTGGATGTGCAGAGGCATGCCTGCTATACATTGCCTGCACAAGCTTGTTTCAGGCAATGCCCAGCGTGCAGTGCGTGCTCCCGTTGTCAAATATGTAAGGGTGGACCACGAGGTGGTGAGGGTATGCGATGGGGCGCAGGGCGCGGTGGAGGCGCGCTTCACGGTCGCGCTGCCGGCGCGCGGCCGCTCCATCCTCGGCCAGTGGGCTGCGCAGATCCTGTGCCAGAACCTGCCCCGGTGCGCTGCCCGCCCGCGGCGCATGCTCGCCCGAGCGCGCGCCCTGGGTGACGCGCACACTTCGAGGCTGTTCGAGCCATTTCACTGTCTGCTGCCCATTACAGGTCCACCCAAGCCTTACAGCCGCCCCTCCAGCCGTGACAGGGCGGTGGCACTGGCAGCCGCGCTACCGCGGCGCCGCCGCCGCCGCGCCCCGGCGCACGCGGCCCGCCCCGAACAGCGTCGCGCCCTGGCAGGTACGTGCGCGCGGGGCTGCTCTACGCGTCGCTGGACGCGCGGGCCGTGGCGGCACATGTGGAGTGCGTGGAGGTGCGCGGCCGCGCTGCTTTTTACGATTGGTTGCTGTTACCCAGGGTCACAGGCTGAGTTCATGGTGTAAAGTAGGTAGGGCTGCCTGCCGCAGTGGGGACCGTCGGCGAGCAGGCAGCGGCCAACGAGCGCCTGCATGGGGAGTCACCCACCGTGGCAGTCAACTTAGGCATGCTGGATGCGCTCAACAGGGTGCCCTGGCGGCTTCATCAATCTTTGTGGTGCGGCATGCATGCACCTCTGTATGCACATCAGCAAACGCGCTCTAGACCAGGCCGCCGCAAAGCCTTGCGGGCAGGCGAGGGGCCGCACAGCGCGTTGCGCAGCTGCGCGGCGCCGCCAACAGGGGGAGTTGCGCGGACAGGACACGCAGGCCCTGCGCGACGCGCTGCCGGGCCTCGGGCTGATCGCATTTGTCGGCGACGGCGCTGTTCTGCCCCGGCACGCCCCTCTGGGCGAAGATGCCTTGTTATATCAAAGGCGTGTCTGACAATATTACGAGGGCGACTGAGTCGGTGGTTGCGCCTGTTTGAGCGACATCAGTAGGCTGTCATGCATGCTAGGCTCAGATATGCTCTTTATCGCTAAAGGAGCGGGTTGCCGAGCCTTGGGCGCTTCAGGTGCGCCACTCAGTGGCACCGTGCCTGCTCCGCATTGGCCACTGCAGACAAAGCTGCCTTGGGCCCTGTGCCGTCCTGCAAACAAGCAGGGAGCTCGGGAAACCGAGTGCATGCTCCCGCGCCGCGCGGCCGCGTCACGCCGCCCGGGCCGCGGCGCGGCAGGCGCTCGGGCGCGAGCGACGCGCCGATGCCCGCCGGCGACGCGGTGCCCTTTGCTGCGCCGGCCGCGCTGGCGGCCGAGCTGGACCTGCCCAACGCGGGGCGC
>JAABUH010002946.1_pt1 | contig 15492 bp, 16 predicted proteins | sample 5559121 | NCBI WGS metagenome assembly JAABUH01 (sample SAMN10711871, study PRJNA513364) | rock metagenome | isolation source: Antarctica rocks | place: Antarctica: Victoria Land, Battleship Promontory nord | collected 2015-12-28
CACGGACGGCCACAACGAAGCCGCGGCGCGGACGCACGCGCGATCAGGGCCGCCTCCTCCCCTTCCCGGCGCGCCCCGCGCCGCCCACGGGGAGGGCCGCATGACCACACTTCCCTGTGGTGGTACCAGATGATAGTGCAGAGGCTGATAAAATGCTTTCGTGAAACATGTCTCCGCCCTCACCGTCATAGCAATCGTCGTCCTGCTCTTGAGTGGCGTGGTCGGCCCGCGCGTCTTCGCACAGGGGCCGGTCACGCCGCCGTCGCCCGCGCCCATGGGGCAGCTGCAAATAGAGGTGACCGGGGTCGAGCGCGCCCCGGCCCTGCCGGCGGCGACGCTGCCGGGGACGCCGGCGCCAGCCCCGGCCGATAGCCCCGTGGACCTGTTCGTGTACGTGAAGGTACGCTACAGCGGCGCGGACCCGCTGCACTTCTACGCGGGCGATATAGGGTTGCGCGACGCCTCCGGCGTCGTGCAGTCCCCGCAGGCGTGCGACCTGTCCGGCAAGCTATCCTCGAAGCTCCTGATGTCTCCCCCACCCCCCGCTGGCCCCGCGACCGTGCGGGCCTGCCTGCACTACACCGTTTCGACGAGCGGCCTGGCGAGCCTGGCCCTGGAATACCTGTACACGGAGCAGGCGTCGCAGAGCGCCCCCGGCGTCCTCTACAGGGTACCGGCCGGCGTGCCCGCGGCGAAGATACCCGGCGCGCCCACCCCCCGCCGCGCCTACGCCACCGCGACGCGGCCGGCGCTGCGCCGGTACTTGCTCGACGAGGCGCTTGCAGGCGGATACATCGCGCTGAACCTGGACCCGCTGTACGCCGGCGGCGCGGACGCCACGGTCCCGGGGACGATCCGCGGGTACATCGCGGGCCAAGCCGCCAGGCTGGCGGCCGACCACCGGGCGTTCCTCGCCGTCGACGCGTCCTCGCCGGGCGTGACGTCCGATCCCCAAACGAAGAAGGAGCGGGCGGACGTCGACGGGGTCCTGACAGCGATCGACGCTAGCCTGGTGGCGCTGCCCGCGCTGCGCGCCAACGCTCAGTGGGCGCAGTGGCACGCCACCTTCGCGCTGGAGAACGATGTGTTGGCCGGCCTCTACGAAACGTGGCCGGCCACAGTACCCCCGCAATAACCCTCGACTCTCGCGCCCGTTGTGCGCATCTTTAGGGCCCGTGCTATAATAGGCCACCGTTGAACGGGCGTATTTATGAGGAGTTATTTTGTGAAGCGTGTTACCCGTGGCGTGGCCCTCTCCAGCCTGGCCCTCTCGATCGCCCTCGTCGCCCTGCCCGCGCGCGCCTCGGCGACCGCACCGGCGACCGCCGCCGCAGCCTCGATCCCCGGCCTGAAGACGCCGGGCACGCTGACCTTCGGCACGAACTTCGGCTACCCACCCATGGAGATGTTTACCGGCCCCGCCGCCGACCAGCAGACCGGTGCCGATGTCGACCTCGGCAAGGCCATCGCTACCAAGTTGCATCTCACCCCCTTTTTCTTCAACGTGACCGACTTCGGTGTCATCCTTACCGGCTTGCAGACACACCGCTGGGACATCATCCTCTCCTCTTTGAATGTCACCCCCGCCCGCCAGAAGACTTTCAACTTCATCCCCTACGCCAACGTTGGACAGAGTATCCTCGTGCGCAAGGGCAACCCCGAACACATCATGGGCATCGCGGACCTCAGCGGCAAGAGCGTGGCCGCGCAGTCGGCCACCGTCGAGGTCGATTCGATTAAGGCGCAGAACAAGCTGCTCGCCTCCAAGCACAAGGCGCTTATCAAGCTGTCGGTTTTCCCGGAGGACACCACGGCTATACAGGGACTGGCGACAGGCCGCTTCGACGCCGTTCTCGACGACTATCCGGTCGCAGTCTACAACGCTACCAAGAAGTCCACCCTATTCCAACTCGCGGGGCAGCAGTTCGCCCCCGCCCCCTACGGCATGGCCTTCCGCAAGTCAGACAAGGCGCTGCTCTCTGCCGTTCAGGGTGCGTTCGACGCGCTGCGCAAGGACGGCACATATGCCAAGATCATGAAGAAGTACGGGCTCGGTCAGGCCATCCTGAAGTAGGGTATAACAGTGATATTTGACTGGGGCATCGTACGGGAATACCTGTTTTCCACGATCCTGCTGGATGGCGTGTGGATCACCGTCCAACTCTCCGTCCTGTCCCAGGTCATCGGCGTAGCGTTGGGCGGTTTGGCCGCGCTGGGCCGCCAGTCGCGCAACCCCCTGTTCACTATCCCCGCGAACATCTACGTGTGGTTTTTCCGCGGCACACCGGTCTACGTACAGCTACTTTTCTGGTTCGCCGCGCTGCCAAAGGTGCAGCCATTCAACGTTGGCCTGCTCGCGTTGAGCCTCAACGAGGGCGCCTACATGGCAGAGATCGTGCGCGCGGGCATTCAATCGGTCGACAAGGGGCAGACGGAGGCCGCGCAGTCGCTGGGCATGACCTATGGCCTCACTATGCGTCGCATCGTGCTGCCGCAGGCGTTGCGCGTCATCATCCCGCCGACGGGTAACGAATTCATCAGCATGCTCAAAACCTCGTCGCTGGCCTCCGCTGTGTCGCTCAACGAGTTGCTGCTGCACGCGCAGAACATCTATAACAGCACCGATTCGCCTGGCGCGACCCATGTATTGGAGCTCTTGACGGTGGCTTCGGTCTATTATCTTATCCTCACGACGGTCTTTAGCATCGGGCAGGCCTGGCTGGAGAGCCGGCTGGGCGATCGCCGCGCCCAGAGTTTCCAGCAAGGCGCCATATTTACGCGCCTGACCAGCGCGCTCAGCATCGGCGGGTCGGTCCGCCGCTAGCCGGCCACTAGTTCGCCTGATGTAGTAGGGCAGACGATGAACACGCAGACGACGAGAGAGATGATCCGGGCCGAGGACGTGCACAAGCGCTTCGGGCGCCTGGAGGTGCTCAAGGGCATCGACCTGTCCGTGCGGCCGGGGCAGACCGTGGTGGTCATCGGCCCCAGCGGCTCGGGCAAGAGCACCTTGCTGCGTTGCCTGAACCACCTGGAGACGATCGAGCGGGGCCGTATCTACATCGATGGCGAGTTGATGGGCTACCGCGAGGTCAACGGGGGGCTCAAGGCCGCCCCCACGCGCACTGTCGCCCGTATGCGCGCCGAGTGCGGCATGGTCTTCCAGCGATTCAACCTGTTCCCGCACATGACCGCGCTCGGCAACGTGGTCGAGGCGCCGATCCGCGTGCGCGGCCTCCCCAAGCGCGAGGCGACCGAGCGGGCACGGGCGTTGCTGGACAAGGTGGGCCTGGCCGACAAGGCGGACAACTACCCGAGCCAGCTCTCCGGCGGCCAGCAACAGCGCGTCGCCATCGCCCGCGCGCTGGCCATGGGGCCCAAGGTGATGCTCTTCGACGAGGCCACCTCGGCGCTCGACCCCGAGCTGGTGGGCGAGGTGCTCAGTGTCATGCGGGACCTGGCGCGCGAGGGCATGACGATGGTCGTGGTGACGCATGAGATGGGCTTCGCCCGCGACGTGGGGGACCGCGTGCTGTTCATGGACGGCGGTGTGGTGGTCGAGGAAGGCGCGCCCGACCAGATCTTTAGCGCTCCCAGCCACGAGCGCACGCAGTTGTTTCTGCGCTCGGTCCTGGCGCGGGCATAATGGTATAGCTGAGAGCTAGAGCTGAGAGCTGGGATGGATATGCCGACGGACCGCAGGAGAGACGACGCGCGGCTCCGCGAGAGCGAGCAGCGCCTGCACGCCGTCATGTCCAGCGCCCCGGTCATCCTGTTCGCGCTCGACGCCTCCGGCATTTTTACCCTCTCCGAGGGCAAGGGGTTAGAGGCGCTGGGGATGACGCCCGGCGCCGTGGTGGGACGCTCGGTCTTCGACGTGTACCGCAATGAGCCGGGGCTACTGGAGCACGCGCGCCGGGCGCTGGCCGGGGATGTGCTGACGGTGGTCGACGAGTTGCGCGGGGTCACGTTCGAGACGCGGTGGATGCCGCTGAGCGACGAGCAGGGCATCGTAACGGGCGTGACTGGGGTGGCCACGGACATCACGGAGCGGCGGCGGTCCGAAGATGAGCGCGCCGCGATCCTGGCCCGCGAGCAGGTGGCGCTGACCGAGGCTACGGCCCGCGCCGGCCAGATCGAGGCGACGTTCGAGGCCCTGGCCGACGGGATGATCGTGTACGACGGTGACGGGCGCGTCGTGCGCATGAACGGGGCGGCGCGCCGCCTGCTCGACCTCGACGAAGGGCCCATCGACTACGCGGCGCGCTCGCTGGAGGAGCGGGCGGTCGCGTACGATCTGCGCGACGAACACGGCCACCCCTTCGGCGCCGACGAGTGGCCGCTCACGCGTATCCTGCGCGGAGAGGTGTTGCAGGGCGCGGACGCGACCGATATACTCCTGCGCACGCGAGCAGGGCGCGAGGTCCAGGTCAGTATCGGCGGCGCCCCGGTGCGCGACGGCGACGGCCAGGTCGTCGGCGCGGTCACGATCCTCTACGACGTCACGGAGCGCCGGCGGCTGGAGCGCCGTACCCACGAGGCGCTCGACGCGCTGTTGGCTATGGCCAGGGCGCTCGTGCAGTCCTCCGCGGGCGCGGACGGCGCCGCCGGCGAGCAAGGCGCGGGGCAAAAAGAGCGAGTGGGAGAAACGGCGAGCGGCGTGGCCCGCGAGTTGGCGGAGTTGACTCGCAGCGTCCTGGGGTGCGCGCGTGTCGCCATTATCGCGGTCGACCCCGAGACGCGCGCGCAGCGGCGGGTGGCGGCGGTGGGGCTCTCGGCGGCGCAGGAGCAGGAGTGGTGGGCCACCGCGGGCGCCGCCCGCGGGGCCGACCCCGCAGAGGCGACCCTCACGGCGCGTCTGCTGGCCGGCGAGGTCCTCGTGCTCGACATGGAGGAGCCGCCTTTCCGCGACCGCCCCAATCCGTTCGGCATCCGCACGGCGCTCATCGCCCCGCTGCACAGCGGTGACCGCTTCAGTGGCCTGCTGGCGCTGGACCACGGCGACGTTCCGCACGAGTACACGCGCGACGAGGTTGCGTTGGCCGGGGCGGTAGCGGCGCTCACCGCGCTGGTGATCGAGCGCGAGCGGCTGCTGCGCGACGCGGCGGAAGCGCGGGCGCAGCGCCTGGCGCTGCGCGAGGCGAACCGGCGCATGGACGAGTTCCTGTCGATTGCCAGCCACGAGTTGAAAACGCCGCTCACGAGCATCAAGGGCAATATCCAGGTGGCGCGGCGCCGTCTGAGGCGGTTGGCGGGCGACGCGGACGACGTGGGCGATCGGCGTGAGGACCTCGCCGGCGCGATCGAGGAGATCGATAGCCTGCTCGGACGCTCCAACAGCCAGATCGGCCGCATGGACGGCCTCGTGAACGACCTCCTGGACGTTTCGCGCATGGAGCAGGGGAGCCTCGAGGTGCGTCCGATTCTCCACGATCTGGTCCCCATCGTGCGGGACATCGTGGAGGAGCAACGTGGGCTGTGGCCGGCGCGCGAGATCACCGTGGAGAGCCGGGTAGAGAGCGGGGTAGAAAGCCAGGAGGACGATGATCTGGCCGTGTCCGTGCGCGTGGACCCCGACCGCATCGCGCAGGTCCTGACAAATTTCTTGACCAACGCGCTCAAGTACTCGGCGGACGACCGGCCTGTGCGCGTCGCGATCGCGCGCCAAGGGCCGGAGGTGTACGTGCGGGTGCGGGACGAGGGACCCGGGCTCACGGCCGAAGAGCAAGGGCGTCTGTGGGGCCGCTTCCACCGCGTGCATGGCGTCGTCGTCCGTAGCGGCGCCCACGGCGCGACGGGCGGGATCGGGTTAGGGCTGTACATCAGCAGGATGATCGTGGAGAGGCACCACGGGCGCGTCGGCGTCGATAGCGCGCGGGGGGTTGGGTCCACGTTCTACTTCTGCCTCCCGCTGGTCGATAGTCGATAGCCGATAGCCGCCATCTGTTAGGTTGTGGGCAAAGGGTAGATCGCTGCCCCCTGGCGACTGACAATCGGAGGCGCTATGACTGAAGGCGACGCGGTCTTCGCGCGGGATAGCGCGCACATCGGGCGGCTCGAGGGGCTCGACGACGAGGGGCTGACGGTCAAGGACGGCGTACATATCTTCCGCTTCCCGCGCGACAAGGTCGCCTACGAGGTCGAGAGCCGCGTCTTCCTGGCCGTGCCGAACCGCTACGCCGCGCGGCTGTGGCGCGTCGACATACGTCCGACCTGCGGGCTGCGCGGCTGGTGGGAGCGTCGCATCCTGGGTCCCTCGCCCAAACCCCTCGGCGGTCCCCTGCACGACTAGCGCCAGCGATCCAGACGCTCGCCCCGCACAACCGGATAGAACTACTATAGTGTGACTGGCCACTGTCCACTGTTGTGCGCCGTGCACGTGCAGTACAGCGATAATTCCCACGAGACCCTGGTGGACCGGGTAAGGCGCGATGTAAGGCGCGCCGCCCACGATCGATGCGCGCGTCCCCTCGAGGCGGCCGGTGCGACCAATCGCGGGATGGATGGATAGAGAGGCGCTCCGTAGCTTTGAGGAATAGACCGATTCCTGGTCGAATGGGTAGTTTCCACGCCTTATTTCCCTGGTAAGGTGAACGTAGACATCGACTATCCGCGACCGTGAGGCGTGAGGCGTGAGGCGTGAGGCGTGAGGCGTGAGGCGTGAGGCGTGAGGGGGGTGGGTTGGAAAAGGACGGGGCGGGCGCGGCGAGGCCGCTTGCGCCGGACCGCGGGGTGGCGTTGCGGCTGCTGGCACTGGCGCGGCCGCACGCGGGGCGTCTGGCGCTGGCCGGGCTATGCCTGCTGCTCTCCAGCGCGTCGTTCCTGGTCATCCCCCAGGTCATCAAGCCGCTGATCGACAGCGTCTTCGTGCATCGCGACGCGGCGGCGCTCGACCGGGTCACGCTCGCGCTGGTCCTGGTCGTGGTCGTCACCGCCGTCTTCGGCTACGGGCGCGGCTACCTGCTCTCCTACACGGGCACGCGCATCGTGTCCGACCTGCGCGTGCGCCTCTATAACCACCTGCAGGCGCTCTCGCTCTCCTTCTACGACGAGCGACGCACGGGCGAGATCATGTCGCGCGTCACCGCCGACACCACACTGGTGCAGACCGTCATCACCAACAACCTGCTCTCGTTGGTCCAGCAACTCTTCACGCTCGTCGCCGTGGTGGTCGTCGTGCTCATCACCGACTGGCACCTGGCCCTGGTAGCCTTTGCCGTGGCGCCACTGCTCGTCGTGACGGGCCTGCTGGTGGGACGGCGCACCCGCGAGCTCTCGAGGCAGGCGCAGGAGCAATTGGCCGAGGCCAGCACTGTGTTGGAGGAAACGCTCTCCGCCGTCCGCGTGGTCAAGGCCTTCGGGCGCGAGGGCTACGAGATGGAGCGCTACGCCGGGGCGGTCGGGCGCTCGTTCGGCATCACCATCGCCGCGGCGCGGCTGCGCTCCCTGTTCGAGGCGGTGATGATCACTGCCGGCTTCGCGGCCGTCGCCGTTGTCTTGTGGTTCGGTGGGCGCGAGGTGCTGGCGCACCGCCTTACGCCCGGGGGCCTGATTTCGTTCCTGTTCTACCTGATGCTGCTGATCGGCCATCTCCAGAGCCTGGCCTCGCTCTACAACGAGTTCCAGCAGGCGCTCGGCGGGGCCACGCGCATCTTCGAACTGCTCGACACGGCGCCCGAGGTCGTCGACGCCCCCGACGCCCACGCGCTCCCGCCCGTGCGCGGCCACGTCGCCGTGCGCGACCTCTCCTTCGCGTACAGTGCCGATGGCCCCACGGTGCTCGACGGGGTCACTCTGACGGCCCTACCGGGGCAGACCGTGGCCCTGGTAGGCCCCAGCGGCGCCGGCAAGACCACCCTCGTGTCCTTGTTGCCGCGCTTCTACGAGCCGACGTCCGGCTGCATCGAGATCGATGGGCGCGACATCGCCGGTGTGACCGTGGAGTCGCTGCGCGCGGTCATGGCGATCGTGCCCCAAGAGCCGGCGCTGTTCGGCGGCACCGTGCGCGAGAACATCGCCTACGGGCGCGGCGGCCTGGAGGGCGCGAGCGACGCCGAGGTGGAGCGGGCGGCGCGCGCGGCCAACGCCCATGAGTTCATCGCGGCTCTCCCCGACGGCTACGACGCGGTGGTGGGCGAGCGCGGTGTGAAGCTGTCCGGTGGCCAGCGCCAGCGCATCGCCATCGCGCGGGCCATCCTCAAAGACCCGCGCCTGCTCATCCTCGACGAGGCGACCTCCGCGCTCGACAACCGCTCGGAGGGGTTGGTGCAAGAGGCGCTGGAGCGCCTGATGGTGGGGCGCACGACCATCATGATCGCGCACCGCCTCACCACGGTGGAGCGGGCCGACAAGATCGTCGTGCTCGACGGGGGGCGCGTCGTGGAGGAGGGCGCGCACGCCGAGTTGCTGGCGCGCGGCGGTCTCTATCAGAGGCTCTACACGCGTGACCTCGGGGGCGACGAAGCGGTCGCCTGACTATCGGCTATCGCGCGTGGTACACTGCGGCTTGTGGTTTGAGAACATGGGACCGGATCGCGCGAGGCGGCGCGATGTGGCCCCCGGACAGCGAAGGAGTTGAGGATCATGACGCTCGACCTATTTGTGTTGGCGGCCAACGCGTTGCTCGGCACGAAGCATCTCATCGCCTATGCGCTCGTCATCATCGTTGTGATTGCCGCCGTCGCTCTGATGACGCGCCGGAGCTCGCCTGGCCGCTAACGGGCCGCTAATTTTTCCACAGACACGAACGCCGCAGTACGCTACACTCGACGTATGACCACCCGTTCCACGACTTTTTACGGCGACCCCTTCGCGGAGCTCGGTGTGCCGGAGACGGCCACGGCGGACGAGGTGCGCCGCGCTTTCCGCCGTCGCGCCCGCGAGACCCATCCCGATACGCGACCCGACGATCCCCAGGCGGCGCGCCGCTTTGCCCGCCTGCGCGCGGCGTACGAAGAGGCGTTGGACCGCGCCAAGGGTGGCGAGCAGCCCGCGCGCCCGCGCGGCGCGCGGCGCGCGGACGATGCGCCGCACGCATCGCACGCGCCGCACGCGTCCAAACGCGGCAAGGGCCTGACCGAGTACGAGTTATCTTTGCGCGTAGAGGCCCTGCGCGACCCCGCCGCGCTCGAGCGCGTCCTGGCGCGCCACGGCCACCGGCCCCTCATCGGCGCTGTGCTGGCGCGCAATCCCGCCTTCCCGAGCGACGCGCTGGCGACGTTGCGCGCGCTGACCGAGAATCACTGGACGGTCGAGGCGGCGATAGCGGGGCGCGCCGACGTGCCGGGCGAGATGCTGCTCGACATCGCGGGGGCGGGCCGCGAGACGGTCATCGGTCAGGCCGTCATCGGCAACCCCGGGAGTACTACGGAGACGCTCGACGCCCTCATCGCGGGTCCAATCCGCCTGGAGCCAGCCCTGGAGAACAGGCTTGCCGCGCACCCCGCGCTCTCGACAGCGGCGGCGACGCGTCTGGCCGCGCGGCACGCCACGACCGTCTCCGCCGTGGTGCGCCTGATCGACCGGGGCGACCTGCCCGAGGACTTGCTGTCCCGTCTGGCCGGCCAGAGCACGCGCCCGCTCGTTTCAGCGGCGGCGCGGCGCGACCTCGCGCGGCGCGGCTTCCCCGTCCCGCCCTTGCGCGGCCCGCAACGCCCCCCCAAGACGCTCACCGGGTACTGGCGCTGAACGAGTAGCCGGTAGCCGGTAGCCAGTACGTTACCGGCTCTGCGCCGCTACTCGCGGGTATCCATCTATTGACGCTGGCCCAAGGACCACCCCTCTCTATGCTGACTACCGGCTACTGACTACTCTATTTACTGACTACTGGCTACTCTATTTACTGACTACCGGTTACTGGCTACTCCATCATGCAAGAGATCGAGGTCGAGGAGCGCCACCCGCACGGGGGCGACTGGCTGCGCGAGATCGTGTTCGGGCTCAACGACGGCCTGGTCACAACGCTCGTATTCATCCTGGCCGTGGCCACCGTGGCCCACGGCCGTGTGGTGCAGATCGCGCTGGGCGAGCTATTGGCGGGCGGGGTCTCGATGGGGCTCGGCGGCTATCTCTCGTCGCGTACCGCCAACGAGATCCTGGAGCGGCGCATAGCGACCGAGCGCGACGAGATCGCGCACGAGCCCGAGGAGGAGCGCGCCGAGTTGCGGGCGATCTACCAGAGCAAGGGCCTGCGCGGCCCGCTGCTGGAGAGCGTGATCCACCACCTCACGGCCGACGATGAGCGGTGGCTGCGCTCGATGGTGCGCGACGAGCTGGGCGTGGTGGGGGACGAGCGCGAACGACCCTGGCTGCAGGGGCTGCTAGTCGGGGTGTCGTTCATGGGCGGCGCGCTCGTCCCCATCGTGCCGTTTTCCCTGGGTCTCCCGTCGCCACAGATCTGGGCGTATGGGCTCACGGCGCTCACCGCCCTGCTGCTCGGCGCGCTCAAGGCGCGCTACACGCTCAAAGGCGTGGTCCGCAACGGCCTCGAGCTGCTGGCCGTCGTCACCATCGGCACGCTCGCCGGGGTGACCATCGGCGCGCTGCTCTAATAGGTCCCGGGCGCGAGCAAGATGAGCATGTGGATGAAGGTCGCCATGATGACGGAGATCATGATGCCCGCTATGAGCAGGTGCGTAGAGCGCATGTTGTCGAAGAACGGGAACTCGCGCCAGTGCGGGTCGCTCTCCGGGGGCTCCGGCGGATCGTCGTCGCGGTAGAAGGCCGGCGGCACGGTCGTGCGCGGCGGATCGTCGCAAAAGGCCGGGGGCTTCTCCTCGAGTTCTTGCTTGTACTCGACAGCCATTGCTTTTCTCCCTTGTCTGGAGCCTCGCTTATCTGGGGCTTCGCTTGTCGGGGCTTCGCTTATCTGGGGCTTCGCTTGTCGGGGCCTGGCTAGGTGACGGTGATCTGGCCGACCATGCTCGGCAGGTGCAGCACGCACCGATAGTGGAACACGCCTGTGCGCGCCAGCTTGACCGTATAGTCCTTGGCGTTGTAGTCCGCCCGGTCGATCGGCATGGCCGGGTCTTTGAAGGTTGGATCCGGCACGATGTTGTGCACGACCCCGCCGATATCCCGGAAGGTGATCGTGGCGCCCACTTTGACGCTCAGAGTCGAGGGATTGAAGACGTACGCGCCGTTGGTGCCCGCCTCCATTTTGATAATGCAGATCGACGAGGCGCACCCGGGCTGCCGGGCGCCCCCTGGACGGCGCCCCGCCCGGGGGGCATGCGCCGGGGCGCCGGGCGCGGCGTTGTTCCCTCCTCTTTGCCCGAACATCGTCGCCGGGTTGTGATCGAGGATACCCGGCATGGCGTTTGTCGCAACTCCCCTCGATGGCCGCGAGGTGGCGACGTCGAACACAACCCAGGTGGTGACCGGGATCATGACGATGAGCGCGACGACACTACCGAGAGTATGTGTGAGGGACGAGTGTCCCCTGTTGGGTAGGTTGCGCGCCACGATCCTCGCCTGTCCTCTCGCCGGCCATCTCCGGTACGGGCGCCGTTTCCGGTACATCTATGATCTCTACCCTTCTAGGGTCTCACAAATCGCGTTCATAGACAAATTAGGGGTTCGCGCGCCCCCCGTTCGCGCGCGGGTTTTCCTCCTCGCCCCCCCCGCCCCCTCCGGGGGAGCCCGGGGAGATGCCTCCCCCCGGACCCCCGCCAACAGGGCGCGCGGGTAGACCGGGTAGACAAGGGTGGTCCCCCCGACACGTCACAGCCCCTGGGGGCCGAGAGGTAATGGGGGAATATCGTATACTGGAGCAATAAAAGCAGTCCCGCGGGGAACCGCGACCGCGGGCGCGCCGCTTTCGATCCCGCGGGCCAGGGCAGGCGGTGCCCCGTTGCCGCCGACGAGGTCTATCGATTGCAGTGCGACTACACCACCACCGCCGGGCACGCGCGCGAACAGGTCCGCGCGGGCGGGCGTGAGCGCCGCGCGGACCTGTAAGTGCGCATCCTCGCCGTTTCCGATACGCCCGAACGCCTGCTCTACGACAGCTTCTCGCCCGAGCGATGGAAGGGTCAAATCGATGTCGTGCTCTCGTGCGGCGACCTCGACCACGAGTACCTAGAGTTCCTCGTTTCGGTGCTCGACGTACCTGTCTACTACGTCGCGGGCAACCACGACACAGCCTATCGCACGCAGCCTCCGGAGGGGTGCGAGAGCCTCGACGGGCGCGTCATCTCGATCGGCGGCCTGCGCATCGCCGGCGTGTCCGGCTCGATGGCCTACAACGCCGGGCCGGAGGAATACCAGTTCGGCGAGCGGCAGATGTCCTGGAAGATGCGCAAGCTCGGCTACAAGGTGTGGCGCGCCGGCGGCGTAGACCTCGTCATCTCGCACGCCGCGCCGGTGCACTGCCCCTCCTTCGGGAGCTGTCCCGCCCCGGTGGGGATCGGGCGCGCCTGCGCGCACCCCGAGCGCGCCGCGCACCTGGACACGTGCCTCGACGCGGGCGACCTGTGCCATCGCGGCTTCGAGACGTTCCGCGACTTCATCCTGCGCTATCGGCCGGCCTACTGGCTGCACGGCCACAACCACCTGACCTACTCGTGGGCGCCGCGCCTCTCCTGCATCGGCGAAACGACCGTGATCAACGCCTACGGCCACTACGTGCTCGACACCGAGGCGCGCCCGCGCACCCTGCCCATCGTGGCCTCGTCCAGCAGCGCCCTGCGGCCATCGTAGAGCGGCGCCGTGCGGGCGGACCCACGGGTAGGGGCTGTTCGCGCCGTACGATATGTTACGCAGTTTCTCGCTTCGGGGCGCGGCCCTGCATCAGGAGCACCCCCGCCACGATCAGGGCCGCGCCGAGCCACTGCGGGAGGCTCAAGGCGCGGCCCAGCAGCAGGAGGGCGAGCACGGCGGTGACCGGCGGCTCCAGGGTGGTGAGCAGGCTGGCCGCCGTCGAGGAGAGGTAGGCCAGGCTGGCCGTGAAGAGATAGTATCCGGCAAGGGTGGGGCCGTAGGAGAGGCCGACGAGCAGGAGCCAGCCCCACCCGTCGAGGCGCAGGGCCAGTAAGGCGGGCCCTTCGGTCAGCAGGCCCCACGCCAGCAGGCCAAGCGCGGCGACGCCGAAGGTGTAGAGCAGGACCGTCGTCGTGTCGCGCTGGCCCAGGCGCGCGGCGCCCGTGCCGAGGAGCGTGTAGGCGGCGAAGGTCACCCCGCTGGTCAGGCCCAGCAGGAGCCCCGCCGGGCTGCGCGGCAGGGCGGCGGGGTCGTAGACGCCCGCCACGAGCACGCAGCCGCACAGGTTGACGAGGATAGCCGCGCCCTGGATCGGGCGGACGCGCTCGCTGAAGAACAGCCGCGCGCCCAGCGCGACAAAGGCCGGCGCGCTATAGAGCATCGCCGTGGCCACGGCCGCCTTATTGAGGGCGACCGAGGCGCTCCACACCACATTGAACAAGGCCAGCCCGCCGAGCCCATAGGCGACGTAGTAGACGGCCTCCCGCCCCGACAGTCGCCAGCCGGCAGTCGCCAACCGCCAGAAATCGGCCCTCGCTGACAGCCGATGGCCGACGATCGACACCTTGACGAGCGCGAGCGCCGGCGTGACCAAGAGGGCGCGCCAGAAGCTGATCTGCACGGGCGTGGCGTGGTAGCGGCTGGCCAATGGGTCGATGAACAGAGCGGTCGTCGACCACAGCAGCGTCGCCCCCAGCGCCAGTATGACCCCGCGGCGCAGCCGGGCAGCCTGTTCCGTCGCAGCGGCGACGCGCGCTGTTATCGTGGGCGACAGGTTGGCGGGACTCGGCATAATACACCCGTTCTCTAAACACCCGTTCTCTATGTCGGATAGGTCCGTATGGCCCGACGCCCTGTGATGGCGGCGAGCCCGCCCGCAGTGTGGCGCCCCCGGCCGTCCCGTCGACTGGGCCGTCCCCATCGACGTGCTACCATATCAGGAGGATATAATATGAACGCATCACCACCCTGGGAGACCACGCGATGATCGATCCGACCACACCGCCGGGTCCGGCCCTGCGCGACCCGCGCTACCAGGACCTGTGCGGCTTCTTCAAAACGATGCCCGGCGGCCAGGATTGGGACCCTCACGTGGGGGATTGGGTGGCGCGCGGCGCCGGCGCCGGCGAGGGCCTGGGCGTCGTCGTCGGCGTCGACGGGGCAGCCCTGCGCGTGGCTCCGCTCGAGGGCGGCGAGCCCTACGGGGGCGACCGGGACGCGCTTATCTGGCTGCCCACGCTCGACCAGCTGCGCTCGCTGATGCTGACCGCCTTCGGCACGTGCGGCCCCTTCACTAGCTCGTTCAACGGGCGCGCCTGGTGGTTCAAGGGTAACATCATGGGCATGACCATCACCAACCTCGTGCCGTTGGCCGAGGGCGGCAGCGCCGAGGAGGCCGCCATCAACGCGCTGCTGATGAACTACCAACGATAAACGATGAGGGAGGGTCCGTGGACGCGCCACCGATACCGGTGATTCTGGATGTCGACCCGGGGCACGACGACGCCGTGGCCATCCTGATGGCCGCGGCCAGCCCTGCGATCGACCTACTGGCCGTGACCTGCGTGGCCGGCAACGCGCCGCTCGCGCACACACAGGTGAACGCGCGCACGGTGCTCTCCGTCGCCGGCGTCGCGGACACGCCGGTGGCGGCCGGCCTCGACCGTCCCCTGGAGCGCCCACTCGTCACCGCCGCGCACGTGCACGGCTCGACGGGGCTCGACGGCCCGGAGTTGCCCCCGCCCACGGTGGAGCTCGACCCGCGCCACGCCGTCGACCTCATCATCGAGTTGGCCGCCGCCGCGCCGCGCCCGCTCACGCTGGTACCGACCGGCCCCCTGTCCAACATCGCCATGGCCTTGCGGCTCGCGCCACGATTGAAGGAACAGGTCGAGCGCATCGTGCTGATGGGCGGCGCCGTCGCCGAGGGCAACATCACACCCTCGGCCGAGTTCAACATCTACGTCGACCCCGAGGCCGCGCACATCGTTTTCTCGTCGGGCATCCCCATCACCATGGTCGGGCTCGATGTGACGCACCAGGCGCTCGTCGGCCCCCCGGACGTCGCGGCGATCCGCGCCATGGGGACGCCGGTGGCCACGATGGTGGCCGGCCTGATCGACTACTACGCCCGCTTTCACCAGGACCTATATGGCTGGGACGGTGTGCCGCTGCACGACCCCTGCTGCGTGGCCGCGCTCATCCGGCCCGGCCTGATCACCACGAAGCCCATGGACGTGCAGATCGAGACGACGAGTCCGCTCACGCGCGGCCGCACCGTCTGCGACGTGTGGGGCGTCACGGGGCGCGCCCCCAACGCCGACGTCGGCGTCGCCATCGACCGGCAGGGCTTCATCGACGCGCTGATGGATTGCCTGCAAAGCTATTACTCTAGTTTTCGCTGAGTCAGGCAGCCTGGTCCAGCGGGATGGGGGCTTCGGGGGCCGTGCGCCGCTTGCGTTGCCCCCAGAAGCCCGTGGGCAGATGGTCGGTGCGGGATCGTTTTGCGCGAAT
>JAABUH010002949.1_pt1 | contig 15477 bp, 15 predicted proteins | sample 5559121 | NCBI WGS metagenome assembly JAABUH01 (sample SAMN10711871, study PRJNA513364) | rock metagenome | isolation source: Antarctica rocks | place: Antarctica: Victoria Land, Battleship Promontory nord | collected 2015-12-28
AGTGGGTCTTATTTTGCAGTTTTTGGAGATTCGCCACTCATTTTGGTGCGGCTCTCGGCAATTCCACGCAATCAACGATAAAGAGAGGCTGTTGAGCCTCTTCACCAAGGGTTCTCTGCAGATGTTCTGGTAGGGGTTCCGATACAGTGTCTGGTTAAAGTTGGAATGGATGTGGTTTTGGACCAGCGAATGATGATTTGCGCGAGGGATTATATGATGTATGAGCTCGATGCAGTCCTATCTTCAAAGCAGATTGTTAGTTCCAACTCTCCATGCCGTTTTGGGGCTAATCATGGCCACCACTATGCAACGCCAACGCCAGCCATCGCCTGGAATGCACGACCGAAATTTTTCTTTTATGCGTATGACAATATGAAACTTACAGAAGAGGAGACTAAGGAGGCTTTACAGATAAAAAGGGACTGTTGTTTGTGAGCATCGCGACGCGACGCTCGGTCTGTGCTCTAGGCTCTGTTGGAAATAGGGGAGATGGTAATCTTCGCGCTGATAGGGCTGGGGCCCGCTAGTAGAGTCTACCTGGTCGCTCCTAGATAAACTCCTATCCAGCTCAACCTACATACCAACATGCCCCATATGACCTCGTCCTTCAACAGTTTCAAGTCGTAGAGGTAGAAGGCGAAGAGGCGGTTTCAGAGCAGAAATCAAGAAGGATAGATTCGAAAATACAGAAAACAGGGACAGAAACGAAATGCATGCCAAGTAAGACTTGCCCTAAGTGAGTTCCTAACCTCCCTCTTCACCACCCCCCTTGAACCCCGCATCTCTTCTTAGTCCTGCTTATTCCCAGCCTCTCCTCCAAACCCCCGGCATCCTTTACCGTGGTCGACGTCGGGTGAGGGAAAGCTCGCCAGGGAGTGCGTGACAGGTCCGCCTTACACATTGCCGCAGCGACTTGAGCTTCAGAGGTTGCAGAAATATGTAGCATGTTAAGCTATTTCTTTATACCTACAACGCTCGATTGGCTGAGAAATTTATTTTCAAGGCTGAGGGTATAGTTGAAACGCTGACTCTGTTTCTGTTACACTGTTTAAGGTTACATCTTCAAAACCGAATGAAAAGCACTTAGTTCAAATTTATGATATCAGCTTTATTATTTCCTTTGCTCGAAGCCGAAAAGAACAAAATTCAAACCCATTTACAATGCTTCCCATCAATTGCATTTACGAATTTTTATGAATCCCATTTTGAACCATTGAAGAGCTATCTATAAAGCAAAGTTGATCAAACTGACATGTCGTCTGTTCGAAATCATCTTCTCGTCTTGGAATCCTTAGTCATTGCTTCCTTCTTCTTCTTCTTCTTCTTCTCTCTCCTCGCCTGCTTCGCCGTCTGCTTCGCCTTCGCCACCTCTCGATCCTTTTTCCTTAATTCTAATTCTTCCCTTATCTTTTTCAATATAAAAGTTAAAACATCCATGTGAAGTCCCACAACGTCATATTTTTCACTAAGATCATTTATATAATCTTTTATCATCTCAGTATGATCCTCTATGTTGTCGAAAGCTAGTAAATCATCTTGCAAAGCTCTAAACATCATTCGTTCACCAGATTCCGTCGAATCAATACTACTATTACTGTCGCTATCATGATGGTTATGCATCATTAGTTCAAGGTTTGTTTCTTAAAGTTGCATTCAGATATATCATTCTTTATATATAAAATATATGCATCGATTACGCTTACATGAAAAGTAATTTATTGATAACCTGAAGAAGATATCAACATTGCAGCTGACCCCAAAGAGTAATAAATTAATAAGCACATCGCATATCTTGGTTGTTTCTTTCAATAACAACGAAGTACATGAGACAACCTGTAACCAGCTAAATGTTACCCGGTCGATGGATGAGCATAGAGACCAAAACCATCCTCTACCTTATAGATTCTTTAGCCGTGCGAGCTCAAAAAGCTCAAAAAGCTAAATTAGCAACATTTTTAACTTCAAGCATCATTTGTTCGATGATTTCTCAAATCAATGAATTAGATATTGAATAGATCATTAGATAAACAATTAATTGATTATCTAACTAGTTATTTAACCGTCTATCTAAACGGATGCTTAGTAGAGAGTCATGAGGGGAGGCTTGAAGACCACTCGATTTTGGCCGTACGAAATTGGTGATGGGCCGGTTCTGTCTTCTTCAGATGAACGGGAAAACTGGCGATGGCTTCAACACAAGTGGCTGCACAGGTGAATCCTTGATGCCCGGGATTTTCCTGGTATTGCTTTGAGTCGTTCGTCAACTCTCGCTCCCCGTGTTCGCTGGCCCAGGTTAAGGAGGCGACGCGAAAGTTTTCGAGGTGATGGACGAAGTGTGATGTACGATGCCTGATAGCAAACCGGAGAAATGGACTTAGGTTGGATAGAGCTTATCAACTGGTCTTAATTTTAGTCCTTCGGTGAGAAGGATGTTACCTATGCAAGGAAGCCGCAGCTCCTGCGGATACCGATGAGGGACGTGGGTTGCCCCGCGGCTTCCTCCTCGGTCGGTGACTGAGGAAATGCCCGGACGAGGCGTTACTGCGGGAGCAACGAGGCGGGGGTCTTGCAAAAACCATGCAGTTGGGTGACGACTTGCCTAGCTCCTATGCCCACGACCAAAGGTCTCTGGCCATGGATCCCCGAATACAGAACCCCATCCGATGCGTCCTTCGCCAGACGGCCCTCCGCTTCTGCGGTGCAAATACCATGGCACACCGTCAAGGCGTCGCCAGCCGGGCGAAAAGGAGGAGGAAGCGGAGGAGGAAGCAGAGGGCAGTGACGAAAGATACCATTAGCTCCTGCACCGCTTAAGCTTTGACACACCGTTTTGAAGCAATACCTTAGGAGCTGTTGATGCACGTGATGCTCAGGGCCTATCCTGTCAAGGGTATTTGTTGGTTTAATTACACACTTACACCTACAGTAGGAGCAATAGTAGGAGCAGGAGTCGTCTGGCGAAAGTTACAGTGCCACTAACCTGATTAGGACTAGCGCTAATCGGCTTGGACATGTCATGTCTCAGGACTGACCATGACTTGGTAGACACCTCAGTCTCCCCCAACATCATGGACGCGATCATCCATCAACAACCATCTCTTCCCTGCACAGACAGCACTGGGGAGACGAGGAAATTCGGTGTCGGAGGTTGTAAGCTGATGTAGGCGAGCAAACTGAGCCGTAATCCGTGTTGCACATGAGCTTCGTCCTCATCCACAGCGCCCTCTTCGTCTCAATGTTGACGGCGATAGCGGACCTACTCAGAGGCAGTCTGATTGATACTTGCAAACCTTTTCTCGGGCCTAAGCTTCTTGATAATGCGGCTGTGAAGACATTGGGAGGTATCGCTGGAAAAGTCGCGACTGGGCTTGATGACGATTGTTTGACTGCATCGCGCCCGGTAGAGATGTTCCACGGATTCGATCTTCGAAGGCAAGGCGGAGGATCCTGGAATGATCACATGTAAGACAGGTCGAACTGCGGCACTCTTTGCTCACAGGCTATTAATACCTCACTCTGACCCACTTGTATCATCCACCCTTCACTAGATTAGCATCGGGCCCTCGGTATCAATCCCCGCGGAATCAGCGATTACAAATTCGGGCAGACATGAGAGCTCGGTGCTGTCCGTGCCCGTCACCCACACCTCGTTGATAACTGCCCTCGCCCGGTGGTGCCCCCCACCGTCACGACTTCGGACGTCTGCATATTTGTGGACTTGAGGGCAACGCAGGTGTTGAATGAAGGAATCGACACGCCCTCGAGCTCCCGCAGGCGAGGGCGGGCAACAGTCCAATGCTACGGGACGAAGATGCTGCTGTAGATATATACTTGCCGTTTCAGCTTCACCAGAATTGACGCATGCCAGAGGCTGTATTCAGACAGCTGACGGTCAGAACTACCGTCGGACGGTTGAGCTCTTGATGCCATAGCGCGATTGTCCCGGCGGCAGCGTAGCTATCGGCATCTTCATGCCCTGGCTGCAGTCGCTCGAGATGTCTGAGGTTGCAGTCCGACGTGACCGCTCGATGCTCATACCTCTGATCGCCATCGTTTCAATAAGAGGGCATCAACGAAGTATTTTCCCGCAAATGTGATAGCAGTCATGATGACGAGAGAAGGAAACCACAGTTCATGCGATAGAAGCATCACCAACGAGCGACTCGAAGAACGATTATGAATGATTGATTATCAGACCTGTGCCTTCGCTGAGTTTCAAGTTCTTACACTCGAAATAATGCTTTTCTTAGTGCGCAGATATATACGGTTTTAATGAAAGCTTTCAAGAAGTCTCACTCGTTGAGTTAGATGTGAACCAAGCGTCCTTCACCATACGGATCCCTGATGATAAATTCTATGAATTGTTTCTTTTCTCCTCCTTAATCACTTCCGCTCCTTAAACGTTCGTGTTACTCCCTTTCCCCATTATCCTCCCCACTCTTCACCCCCGTTCCTCATTGACTATTTCCCTTTCTAGATCCTTCGTATTTGATTGCCTGTGCCAACGACGCATTGAACTTGTGGAAGATGGCTCGTCCTTCACGGTAGGTCCGATATTCCTTGAGCCGAGAGCTTACACTCTTAAAGGCACGGTATAACGGTGACAAGGTCGCCAATTTTGCCATGCAGAACCCACCGTGCCCCCCATAAGCATTGTCGAAGCGGCGCTCTCGCGCGTTGAAACTATAGTCCTTGTGGAGAGGTGGAGGCCAAGGCTTGGCGCAAGTCCTCATGTGGGATGTATGATGCTTAAAAGTCAGCATTACGATAGTTGGTCATCTTAGACTTGTCTAGGGAAAAGAGGAAATACTATAAGAATCCTCTCTGGGAACACAAGCCTCGACCTAAGCAATCGTTACAAGATTGCTACATGCCATCAAGATGGGTCATCGCTCTGCCCATGATAGGTACTATCACCTCCCTCATCTGTCTGATCGTCGTTGGTCTTGGTGGCACGAACCACGCCTCCCTGAACAACCTTTACTTTTTTCGAGCGAACACCTCCCAGATCCACATCAAATCCACCATCCCCTACGTACCGGGTCTGCCTGCTAATCCTATAGGAGCCACCATTCCCGGAATCGACCTCACTCATGACAGTTCCACCCTTGTCGCGCGAGCTCTAGGAATTAAAGATTTTTACCACGTCAGCCTCTGGAACTACTGTTCCGGTGACTTTAGAGACGGCACCGGCGGTATCAAAGATCATGTCACATTTTGCTCCCCACGCCAAAACAACTTCTGGTTCAACCCCGTCGATATCTGGAAATTGAATAACACTGTCACGGACAAGCTCTTTAGCAAAGAGCTTAAAGCGGGCCTGGACAAATACAAGATTGTTACGAATTGGATGTTCGTCTGCTACATTGCTGCTGTTCTCTCTACTATTATCGAGATCTTGATCGGCCTCACCGCTCTTATGTATCGCTTGGGAAGTGTCGCCACAACTATCGTCAGCATCATCAGCTCACTCTTTCTCTTCGCCTTCGCTCTCACTTCCACGATCCTTTACAGCACTCTCGTCGGGACTTTCAGTTTCGGGATGAAACAGAATCAGATTCACACCAGTCTAGGCAAAACGATTTACATCTACACCTGGCTCGCCGTGGGATTCTCCATGTTGTCGGGCTTTTTCTGGCTGGTCAGTTCGTGCTGCTGAACAACGTTGGTGGAAGGTTACGAATGCACAATCATAAGAGGATCAAGAGCCTGCGGTAATGTAGTGCTGTTACATGGACCGCGATCAAAGAATTAAAGTCTAAGCTTACAAGCCTTTTGGGCGGAGCGTAGGAAGTAAATCGACTTCAGCGGCATACAAAGAGTTCTAAGCTTTGCCGTTTTCACGGGTATTCAGTTTGTAAGTCGATTCAACGTATTTCCACCATGGTAGAGTCATTCGAGGAGCAGCTAGTTCTCTATTTCGATTGTTTGTTCCGAACGGGAAAAAGGGATCGTGAAGTGCCCCGTAATTTCGAAAGCAAGTGATCTCATGGCAAATAGAATGTCATTGCCACTCTTTATTTTCCGTTCCCCCTTCCGGCATTTCTTCGCGACTGAATCAATTCAAGGTTAAAGACCGTACATACTGAAGATTGACTTTAGCCACCGGTATGCATGAATGAACAGAATGACTAACGGTTTGCTGCCGGTAGCCATCTGTCCTGCTCCTTTACATCAGCCTCGTGACGTCTCTGTCCATATGCTCATTCAGATGAAGAAGCTCTAAATGAATACGAAGCGAGTTTAGCTGTAGAGCCAATGGAAGTGCAATTAAATAGAAACCGTTCAAATCCAGCGCTCGTATCTCCCGCATTTGGAAATCTCAAACATCTCACACATCCTGATTAGGAAATCCTTACCACTCTCACCCACCCTCACCCATCCTGATTAAGAAACCCACCCACTCCCACCCACACTCATCAACGATATTTAACTCTCACTCCCAAAACCACCGCATCAAAGCTTCGATGCCCTATATTCTCATCATATTCATGCTCGAGCGTATCAAATTGCAGGTTTGTTGTCCAAAGAACAATGCAGCCTCTTGCGGCAAGGCATCCCTCTTTTCTCGTCCCTAAGTCAGACTACTTATACCATCTTTTTAAAAAGGCTATGATGGTCTTAAAGTGAACGATGTGTACCTTTCTAGTTTTCATAACGATTGCAGAAGCAGAAGTAGATGCAAAGAAATAGAATAACGAGATATCTACAAATGATCAATCAGGGCGAGGCATGTTGGAAACAGGGGACAGTACTGTTACCCCTGTGGTTAGTAAATCTCCGCTCCGCATGAATTTATCTGATTCCCACTTCTTCCTTCCTCCGTAGTTCCTACCTACTAGATAGTTCAGTCAATATATCTACATGCCTCTCTACCCTTTTGATCTCGTATATCAACAAGGCATGTGTATCAGATGTTCTGGCCGATAGGCCGTAGAATCCCGATACATAATCAAGAAACCACAATGATCCGAATTATCTGCTGGAACATTCCATCTATCCGAGCCCTAGCAAACCGGCTACTTCGCCCCTTTGTTCGCCCTACTATAGATACAGCTCGGAACCCTTTGCTTCCTTCTGTATTCTTAGTTTCCTAGTTAGAGCTACCTCTATTGAACAAACATTCTATCCAGCTACGCACTACCTCGCTGCAGTGTGGTTAGATTCTAGGCACGGTCCCAACACTTCGCCCCTTTGTTCGCCGTACTATAGATACAGCTCGGAACCCTCTTCTTTCTTCTGTATTCTTAGTATTCGTATTCCAGTTATAGCTACCTCTATTGATCAAAAATTCTACTCACACGTCCTACTGGTTAGTTTCTAGGCACGGTCCCACCTAATAATGTAGATTTTTAGCCCTGTAGGGCTGGCCCACTGCTAGGTTTAGCCCAGTGCTGGGTGAAACCTTCTATCACGCAGGTTGTGGAGCGTTTAGCTTCTCCCCTTCATATAAACGCCTTGGTACCCAAGCCCTTGTACTCAATATAGACATTGCTCACCCACACCCCACAACCGATCTCACTCCTTACTTTTCCCTCCCCCCCCCTCCCACAACCTCAACACCCCCACCTCTACAACTCAAAAACCCGCCTCTCTTCCCTCCTCACGCTCTCTCTCCCCTCAAAATTCGTCCTCATCTTCTTCTCCGTCAACCGATCCGTCCCATTTCAGGTCGCACTGCTCGTCCTTTGCCGGAACCGGTGATGTCTTTCCTGGAACATACCCTCTATATCCCGTCGCCGGGGGTTCAAAGACGTCATCCGCGTTCTGCATCTCCTCCTGGTGCCGTAGTGTTTCTTCAAGAATGGGTGATTGCACTCAGCCGGGGAGCATGGCTTTCTGGTACTGTTTATCTGCTTTGGGGGACGAGGTGGCGATTTCGGCAAGGTCGATGTTTTCGCCGTCGAGGAAGTGAGAGGAGAATTTGACGTGGTATGGGGGATGATGAAGTTTGAAGTACGTGAAGGTTTTAAGAGATGGTTGGGTCACGTCGTTATGTTGCTGGTATGCCTGGTTGACGATGGTGATCTTGCGAAGGGGGTAAGAAATTGCCGTACCTAGAGCTTTGAAGCGTCGGCGAGGTCGAGGTTGAGAGAATTCCTGGATTCCTAGTGAAAGTGGGAGGTAGTGGTTATGATGGTCTAACAGGTGACGAAGCAGAATCAAATCTGGTCTCGGCTTTGAAAGAATGTACCAAGCTCAACTTGCACTCTCGTTTCCGCCGAAGGGAGCAACTTTGACTCAACAGGGACACATCGTACCTTCAGGCGTCTGTAGTGTCCTAGAATCAATAAGCAACCTTTTATTCGATGATAGCCCTGCATGGGACGCTCTTGAATCCTGAAATACCTTTCCTTTGGCCCATCACAGACATTGATACTCTTGAGATCAATTTTAGGCGCATCTATGAAACCTTGAAGCGCGCTTTGATCGCACTATTGGCTAGAAAATTTGCAGTTGGTGAAAGAGGTAGTGGTACTGGTGAATCGTTTAGAGGAGAATTTACTGATAGATAAGTGCCCAGAGCTAGGAGCTACTGTATCGACGAAGTAGCGTTTGCCAAAGGAGGGGAATCTGATGGCTGCGCATTTGAAAGGAGACTTCCTGATCTGAAAGTCACGAATGGAAATCTGGTCGCTTAATTACTATTGACGACGAACCGCTGGTGAAAACGATGGAGTTCATTGCCTACGTTCCTCGGGGGTTACCACGCTCAAACACGATGATATCCGTCTCTTTTCGAAGCCAATAAGTTCCTTCAGGAGGCGATGTACTCGCGGTGCTGTTTCGGAAGGGAGTACGGGCCATGAGCTCTGGGAAGCTGCGTTCTGCTCTTCCTGCGTACATTCAAAGCCATAAGCTACCGTCTACCAATTCCCACACAAGTGAGAGGGAGCAGCCGTCGTACCATTCCAAAGGAGCAGAGACCTGAGCATAGCCGGGGCACCTCCGCCAACGAGACTGTCTACGACAAGTTTACCAGATCCCAAGAACAAACCCAAGTTTCGGGTCCACTTTGGATGACCGTCTCAACAATCCTTATAAACCGGAACGTTCCGCTTCGCAAGCGGAGCACGCTGAAAAAGACATCCTCTTCTCCAAAGGGCTTGAAGAAATGGCGGAAATCAATGGCCTTCGCATGGATCAACTTGGCTGTCCCATTTCACTCCATTTATTTTCGTGGGCAAAAGGCAGGCATCTGCAGCAGACGAAACGAAGGAGATCAGGAGCCTGGTGAAGTAGCTACCACAACACCGACCAAAAAGGCGAAAAATCCACAAACCCCTGAAAAAGCCGAGCTCTCGGGCAAAGATGCCAGATGTTGGTAATGGCAATACTGTTGGAAACGGGGTACGTATGCACATACGTATGAGCATACGTACCCCGGCGGTTAGTTATTTCCGCTCCGGCCGAAGCGGCTTGGCGCTAGGGGTATTTATCCGTCCTCCCACTTCTTCCTTCATCTATATACTCTACCATATATGCTCTACCTACTAGATAGTTCAACCAATATATTCACATGCACATATTCGCTCTGACCCTCATATACCAATAAATACAGGAGTACAGGTTCAGTCTAAGTGTGGTCCATGGTACAACGGGACATCCAAGGAGGCTCTAATCCACCACGGTCGAAGGGTCATCGGAAACCCGTTCCAAAAGCACTAAAACCCTTCCAGCGTTTCCGAAGAGCCGAGCTATGGGGAGATACTAAACACGTCAGCGGAAAATTGGAGCATGTGCCCTAAAAGATTTTATAACCATCCTTATTCCGAACCGCTTTACCCCTGACGCCACCGTCAATGTTCGCCACCTTGGCACGCTGCTCGGCTTTGGAGGGGCTAAAACACCGCTGCTGGAGCCAGTGAGGGTACTGTAGGTCGGGTGGATGGGGCGCTGAATTGGACGGCGGGAAAGGAGTAGAGGGAGTGGCGGCGGGACTGGAGGGGGAGAGGGGAAGAGTCGGTGGGTGTTGTGGATAGGAGGGGTCGGTACGGCATTCTGGGACGATGGAGGGCACAGGATGGGGGCATTGAGGGCGTGAAAAGGGAGAAGGGGGGAGGGAAGTCCAAGTAACCAGGCCATGCGTAGAGGCTTCGAAGACAAGAGCATAGATGGGCGTCAAAAGCACGCAAACATCCAAAAGCGAGCGGGACCCTCATCGAAGTCTCGCCCATAGCCCCGCGCGCGACTCTCATTGGGAGCGAGCTGTCAGCCCCATGCGACAGGCACCTCACGTCCCCCTCCACCCCTCGTGGAGCACCTCCCGTCGGGGTCCATGAAGAGGGACAAGCCCTTGTCGAGGACCGTGTACGGCATTTAGACCGTGTCCATGGGTCCGTTCGAGGGCGAGGCCACGAAACTGCGAATCGTCAAACACTCTTCCAGATAATCATAGCTCTCATGTTGTTCGTTGATACAATGCTGCCACCTTATAGCATTACGCCAGTGTATCTCAAGATAGAGCAAGAGTCTCTATCACAGAGGCTTTAGGACATTGCCGAAAAGAGCGAGGTATGATTTAAGCGTCCCTTTCAGAGCCGACGAGAGCTGAGTAGGCTCAATACTGCGCTGCGACGATTATCAACATTAGCACTAGCACTTTATACAATGAAAGATCCTAAGACGGGAAAAGGCGGTTTACCTGACTGATGAAGGTAGCTTTGCCGATTGGGTACCACCTTCTGCTGAATCTGCTGCAATCATTATGTCAGGAAGACATTATCTTTACACAGCACGTGTTGGTGGGCCCAGCCAGTCTGCTATTATCTGGAAATAGGGGATGGTAATCTCCGCCTTCATAGGGCTGATAGGGCTGGGGCTCCCTCCTTCCCGCTTCTTATCAACCCGGACTCGAAGTTGCTGTCCATTACCATCGAGTGAAGGAGTTCGTAAAGAAGCTACAGGTATTGAAGGTTAATCTAAAGCTGAGCAAGCAGAAATTTCTTGGTGCTCTCACGGCAAGGTAATTACTCACCCCTGCTGCGAGACTTCCCAAATCTTCAGTTCGCTCACTTCAAGCTGTCTCAAGCGATTTGGCCACGCATAAAGTTGTTGTGAGTTAAGTTCGCCTACTCTCTTTATCGCAAATTAATTTACTGGTAAGATATTTGAATACCCCAATGTGTTACACCAGAAAGACGTGGCACCGTTGCGGCGTGCACTACAGGCAGGAACCGCAGTATTGCGCCCGAGCAGTCAGAAATCCTACGACAGGAAATCTAAATTCTTGCGGTAATCCTGGGGGAACTGCTGACGGAGGGTTCACCAGGACCTTTTGCAACAACGCAAATTGTCCTTTCACGAAGCTGGGGGGAATGTATACATGCTGCCAATGTCGCAAAACGAGAGTTATGATCGGAAAATGCGATGGCTGTCAACACACATGTTGCAATAATTGTACGCTATGAGGAGTGAAATCCTAGCCCCTGTGGAGCTTTGAAAGAATGTCTGAAGGTCAAACCTCTGTGTTCCACTCTTTACTCTTTAGAAACATGTAAGAACTCCATGATTCGTTGCAGTCCTTGCAAATCACCTTTTACGCTGTTTGCTAAATGTGCATCAACCCATTTATCCGTGCAGCCTCCTCCAAAGTCAATGAGCCATGGATGGCTTTCCTTATCAAGAATGATATTTTCTGCTTTCGCATCGCCCCAGCATACGTCAATACTATGGAGCTGCTTCAAGTCGCTGTCGATCTGCTCAATCCAATATTCTCTCTGTGTTTGCGTAATAGAATCGACATCCAGCGACGAGAGATCTGATTTGAAATTTTCTCGTTCAATGAATTCCATAAGAAATCCTAAGATTAGTTGTTCGTCATCTTCCGACACAACGAGGCCTAACAGAGTTGGAGTGTGAGGTCGGGGATTCAAATGTGCCTCTGATATCCGCTGTAATGATGATATTTCTCGTTCTACTGAGTGAGAAGAGCATCGATGGCCTATAACTTTGACACACATGATCGATCCTAGAACGAGAGCCTTGAAAACCGTGTCTCTTTTCAATGTTTCCATTATATTTATTTCGGATGGTTTGAAAGTAGATATATTGACACCGACCGCTTCCATGCAAAGACTATTGGGTATAGATTTGTGAAGACCCTTGGAAGCGTCGTGTTCACGGACCTCCGCTTTGCCATCAACAGTGCATAATCGAAGCTTAAGCACCTTGAGGTATAATGAGTCATGAAGAGTTGAGGATAGATGCACACTCTCTCGTGCCGCGGCTGTGAATCGTTTGAACCAAGGCTGGCAAAGTCCAGCAAGAAGATCGGTGAGTTCACTATATGTCTGCTCCATTTCTTCGTCGTTTTTCAAACCATGCAATCGCTCAAGATATTTGCACTCTATGGAACCGCGCGGAGCTTCTTTCGACAGTGTTACTTCGAAAAATTTGCTATCGCACTCGAAGGTAATTTGGCAATCGTCTTGGGTACCGCCGTCGATTGCCACCACCTGATTCGGTCTGGGAGGCTGCGCTAGCACAGCTTCAGAGCCTTCAGCTTGTATCATGGCTTTCAACGAAGTCGTGTCTGAACAGCTTCGAGAGTAAGCTCGTTCACTACGAGGTCAGAAAAGAAAGTATTCGGAAGCACTACTCGTACCGTACACCCTCGGCTGTTGAAATGAGATGCTTAGGCCTATTTGGGACTAGTTTGAGACTAGTGGTCCCTCTGTACTTACTGGGCGAATCTTTCGCTCCATAAAACGAGCCCGGAAGGGTTGGCTGTACATGATGCTTAGCAGTGTGTTTGTGTCCGTCTGGCGGCTACGATAAGTCGAGTCCATAAAGCCCCTACGCAGTAGGGCCACAGATGGCACTCGGAGTCTCGGACGGGTCGAGGGGGCCGCCGCATGCGGGAGCCGGGCTGGCGCTAGTCGTATAAACATGACGATACTCGTAGATTAGTTTCTACTACAGATGTTTAGCAAAACATTTTAGTTTACAAACTTTATTGTTCTTTGATAAATCATCCTCGAACCATCGAGATGAGCGAAATATTTTGATGTCCGCCATGGCTCGATTACTCCTTAAAAGTGGCGTGCGTCTGTTGTCTACAGTCATTGTGCTGCTAGAAAATGTAGAGATTCTGTTCGAGCATTATCGCCTTCGCTGCCAGTTTCTTTGACGAAGAAGTCGTCGGCGACATCATACTCCCTCATTGTCACAGGTACCTGCAAGACTACAATTATCTATAATTGTGATGTTCTATGATGAGAAGAAGAAGGAAACTGACGATGTTGTAGTGAGGGTTGCGGACTGGCAGAGGATGAGAGAAAGATGAGAGAAGGTTTGAGAGGTCTGGAGATGGTGGAAGATAAATGAGTGAGGTTTTCCTCTACCCCTCTTTTTCTCTCGTGTCATATTGTTGTGAAAGCCTTTGTGTGATTGACTCTATAGAGGCGTAAAAAGTGCACGAATCATGTCTTTCATCTCATGCAAAACTCATGGAGGGTGTAATTCTCTAGCTAGCTAAATCATATCACCCTTCTCTCCCTTCCCCCGACAGAAAACCTACACTCATCACTCTCCGTCACCATGAACTTGGTCTCGAGGCCCGTATGTACCCTTTCATCAGACACTTTTGGTCGGGGCCGCGTGCCAAATGCTGGGATTTGCATAGCCTGGCCGTCTCGCCTGAATATCGGAATCGCGGACATGGGCGCACGCTGGGGGGATGGGGGCTCAATGCTTAGCGCTAAGGGGTATGGGGAAGTGGTGGGCGACGGATGGGGAGAAAAATCCGTTGGCCGGGATCGTAAGTTCAAAGATCCTTGGCATTTATATGTCGGCTCTGTCGGTACTGAAAATATCTTACCACGGTCAGTCCCAGCGTTGTTTCCTCGCCATTAGCAGCTTGCCTGACGAGACCTCGAGAACATCAGCAGGTGATGCATGGCTTGGGACCTGAAGACCAGGAATCATCCATCATGTCGATCAAAGTTGCGAAGCCTTTTCGTGAAGATTCCAGAGCGTTGTCTGATGAGGGTGTATTTGAAGCAGGTGCGATGTTACAATAGTAACACAATGCCTCATTAGACCTTCAGTCCCCTGGGAATTGCGCCACCAATTCCATGCGGCGAGAAGCCAAAACCAAAATCGGTATGATGGTCTCATATGCAGGTCTTCTGGGAGTCACATCTTGTTACCAGAGTTTCCTTGGAACGGTCTGGACCAGAAGAAGAGCCTACAACTTTTGTCGCTTTCGACGCGATCATACCTTATCTTAACCTTTTCCAAGATGAGAGAGTCTCTACAGCCTCGAGCAGTATTCCAAGACCAGGGTTATCATCGCGAGCGATGCTTCAAATAGCGAGGAACAGCGTGGGTAGGTTTTCCTATGTTTGGCCCTATCAGTGGGTTTGCTTGGGATTCTGCAGGTCGAAAGATGGAGCTTTCAGTCCAGCCCCGACTTCAGAATAATGGCTGGGCGTTGAAAGTGTCTATCTGTTCAGACATGATTTCTCCCTCCATCCCTTGATGCCTCCATACGCCGAGAGTCCGCTCAACGAAACATCCACATCCAGTATGCCACAAGCTTCCATTGCTCTTTTATATTTGTAGAAATGATCGTCAAATGTAGTCACATTCTGACTGTTCTTTCTAACGTATGCCAAAGGCTTTTGTTTTCGCCGATAATACTGTGGATTCCGCTTCAAAAATCTTCCAACCCACAGTGGTGCTACGACGCGGGAGCGAATCAACCAATTTGCAGCCCCCACGATCATGCATGGGCGAGCTGACATGTTGATCTGATCCAGATGTATGATATAATCAAATATAGCTTGTTCTTGCGCGTCAGTAAGTGCTTTGTTGGTGGAAGGTCGCGTCGATTTAGAAGGGGCTCCATTGAATCGTCTTTGAAGCGTACGAAGTGGAACCTCAAAAGCTTCAGCCGCTTCGGTACAATTGGAGTACCAATCGCCGTGTATGGCATTGATAGCATCTAAAATGCGTTGCTCCACCGGTTTATACGGTTCGGCCAAGCTGTGGTTGGGTTGTAAATTGATGAAGGTAGATGGTTTAATTTAGTATTTCCATGACTGGTGTAGTAGTAGAGCCCCCCTACCGGCGGCGGCGAGATTTATTGGTGGATGTTTCCAGGCGAGCTTAGTGCGGGGTACGGATATTGATAATAATTAGTGTTTCGCACACACCACCTTCGCACACACGAAACACCATCTGCACCTCACTATCCCTTTAACCGCTGTCGGAGGGCCACTTTTAGCGTATTCGCTTAATTGACCAATAGAAACCATAGAATATCACCCTGAACTGATTTTATTGATGCTATTCAGATGCTATTGTGATATGCAGCCCAACAAGGACCGTCTCTACATAGGGGAATATCACAGATATCACAGCCAAAGATAGAACGCTTTCCCCGCCCGCTATCACCTAAATTTGGTGTAATTTCACCGAGAACTTGTCGATTTCTAGGCCTGGCTGTCCTGCCTATCTCCTTGCACCCAC
>JAABUH010002950.1_pt1 | contig 15470 bp, 13 predicted proteins | sample 5559121 | NCBI WGS metagenome assembly JAABUH01 (sample SAMN10711871, study PRJNA513364) | rock metagenome | isolation source: Antarctica rocks | place: Antarctica: Victoria Land, Battleship Promontory nord | collected 2015-12-28
GATTGAGTTGAAGAGCTTCGATGGTTCAAAGATTGTTGCAGCGCCACCGTCTTGTTTCTTTGCTTCAAAACAGACAGCGAGCGCAGGTCAAAGCGTGTGAATATTCAATTAGGGTTTTTTCTGCATCATCGTCAATTTTTTCAGGGACCCCGGGTGGATTGACTAAGGGAAGCTTTCCAGAACCTTGAGGTTGAAAAGAAGGCCCCGCTCCAAAAGCAATGAAGGAATACGTGAACAGTGTATCAGTGCATCAGTGCATTTCGTCTGCCAGTAACCCAATCTATAAAAGCCTTTCGGGCCAGACTATTGTGTAAATATACCACCTATATATGAAGACTACGCTTACACGATACGCTAACACTAACATTAAAGTCAAACAACCAGGGCAACATGTATGGAGCCCTATGCTACTCGAATGCGAATTTGACGTCTTGCCAGAGCTGGGACCAAAGACTCCTGACAGCACACTACATGAAGCCCAGACAACCAAGTCACAAGTGTATGGAGCAAAGTGCTTTTTAGACCGGAAGGGAAGATTAGCCGAGAAGGAGTCCAATGAGTCCAACACTGAACATTTACAAACTCCAACTTGCTTGTGTTCTCGAAGTAGAATATGTAGTGTGATAGAATATCTACCAATTAGCCAAGCGCAGCAAGTTAGGCCGACAATCTTCTTTAACAGGGTGAACATGTGCTGCCTGAAATCCTGGCCGCAGGATAATCCTTGGGTAATCCAGTGAGCGGTCCCGTCATCAACGACAGGCGCATTTGGTGCATCGACGGCTTCAGAGAATGGCGTGTGATGAGTGATGTGAATGGTCATAGAAAAGCAGACGCCCTCGATGCAGAAAATGGAATGGGTAGAGGTTCCATTGGCCGAGAAAACCGTCGATACCTCGTTAAGATTGGGCGTCATTCGCATTCGCAATCCACCAGATCCGTCAATCCAACAGGGCTAAATGCTTCTCGCTTCAGGAAAACCTTCGGCTGGTTCGCGTTGGAAAAGTGCAGGTTGCGAGTGGTTACACGAGGAAGAAGAGTCCCCGTTCTGCAGTCATGCAACTACGAGATTAGCTCAAGGCATTCTGGCGGTGGTGTGGTCACGCCCACAGTTCAGAACTCGAAGCGGCACTTTACTCGAGAGTTTGAACAGCCCTTGTCAGAGACAGACTCAGAGTTCCCTTGTAAGTTGTGCTTGTACAGTAGGCTGTCGCAGGGCAAGTAACCGACCGCCCCGTTAGAGACCAATGGCAGCAATGCCGGGCGCTGTCGCCTCACTTTTCGAAAAGACTTCCCGCAAACCCGAACCTGTCGATTATACACAGTAGTAATCGATTGTACTGTATGCCAAAACCCTTACACAGTAAACTCAAGCCCGCTTGCTTCTCGCTCTAGCGTGCTTGAGGCATTTGCATACACCGGTTGGTAGACTGGTACGGAGTACTCCGTAGTTGCGTCAGCAAGCCTCTTGTTTGTAGTCCTCAAATATGCAAACCGAGCCCACATGGCCTTCCGTCTACAATTCTTTTTCGTGCCTCTCTGCCTTCTTGCCCACCCTCTCGATTGCTAACCTCCCCCCATTCTTAGTTCATCTGTAAGTCAAGGCTTTGAGGATCTTCCAGCTATCAATCCTGGTTGCGTGCGGCAAATACAATCATGGATACCTCGTCGAGTTTTTCGACTGTCCTCAACGTTATGCATGTGGAGAAGGAGATTTTCTGGCTTGAGAACAAAGACCTCACACCTGACGAACTCCAACGGCAATGGGCACACAAAACTGCCGAGTTCAACGCTGTCCTCGGTCCAGCGGCGCCCACCCATCGACTCGACCTCGACTTGAAGACTTCGGGTCCGCAAGAGATGCAACAGTGTTCCACCGTACCTCGAGCGATACCACAACTGGCGTGGCCTTGCTCTGTATGGTTTCCAATCCCACTGCTTTGCCGTTCAGGGCTGACTTTGGCTTTAGGACAGCCCTCCCACTTACGGGCTTAATCGCGATGATAACCTCTCTCAAGATTCAACCCCAATGTCTCGAAAGCGCTCGAATAGTTCCAGAAACGGACCGTCTCCGTATACCAGCACTGATGGCATTATTCCCCCGCCCAGAATCAACAGCTATGAGCTCGACGACGACGAACCATTCAGCAATTACACTATAAATAAGCCACACAAAATGCGACGTACTGGTTCTGGGCGACATCCGTTACATGTATCCGACCTCACTATCTACGAAGATCCCAAAGATTTCTTCGGCAAGTCTGAGAATGCGCTCTCGCCTGCGGTACCTATCCATCAACATCCTCGACGCAACTCGCGTCGTCTATCATCCTCGCCGGGGCAAGCGGCGATCTTCAGTCAATACTCGCCTCTATCCCAATCGCCCGCTACACCAACGAGCGACGGCCTAACGCACGCAACAACCTATACAAGCGGTAATATGTCTCGTCAGAGCAGTCATGCTGGCAGTTCGTTTGTTGGTGGCTTCGATATGCTGAAGCTCAATTCTCACATTTCCGATGTCAATTCGAATCTTAGCACAAGTCTGCAAGAATCTCCTCTCGATCTCAGTCAGTCGTTGGCTACAACCAAAGACTACAGTCCCAGTCAATTCGAAGCTGAATTTTCCTTTCTTGTTGGTCATGCGGGGGGAATGCACGGTGATACACTACATACCCAATCTTCATCTGTTCCTGAGATTTCTTCTTCGTTACAATCTGCTATTGACGCAGAGGCGGCTGTCATGAAACGATCGAGTTCTACTGAAACTAATGGCTCGTCCCAATCTCGAGTAACTCGACGCAGCCAAGAGCAACTTGCACAAAGTTCTCGTCCCATCGCACCTAAGCTTGGCAACGCAACGCTAATGTCGAGAGAACCGTCGGCGTCGTCGACCGCATCGTCCGACCATCAAATGGTTCGGATCAGGTCAGCAGATGGGTCGATGAAAGACGTCGTACCGATCGCCAAGGCGCCTTACGTACGCCCAACTCACGAGAAGGTCAAATGTACCCAATGCGACGAGCATCCTGACGGGTTTCGAGGGGAGCATGAATTACGCCGACATACCGACCGTGCTCACAGCGTTGTCCGTAAAGCCTACGTATGCATCGACATCTCCCCCGACCAGAAGTTCTTGGCCTCGTGCAAGGCGTGTCGGAACAACAAGAAGTATAATGCCTACTACAATGCTGCAGCACACCTTCGCCGAACCCACTTCAATCCCAAGGAGAAAGGTCGCAAGGGCAAGGGTAGCATTAAGCCGGAAGAAAAAAGAGGCGGGAAAGGCGGCGGACACGACCCTTCTATGGAGAAATTGAAGGAGTGGATGAAAGAGATTGAGGATAGGGTCCCTCAAACCATGCCCCCTTATGAGGACGGCGAGGACGAGGAGGACAACACCGTTGAGTACGCCTACCCGCAACCAATTCACGGCGACCCGTTTGGCCAGCACAGCTTTGCACCCTCGACCCCAAGCCTAAACATACCAGATGCCAATGCCAATGCATACACTCCGCCAATGTTCGCCATGTCAGCTCCCGCCCGGCAATCACCCTACAGCGTACCATTGCATCTTGCCCGCCCTCAGCACGCCGTCGCCGCCAACGACCCCGATATGGTTGACTTTTCTCAGAACACAATTTCTAGTGATTTGAGCAGTTCTGTGCCTGCTGACTTTGAAGATGTTTTCAACATGTCTCCTTTGTTTGAAGATCCGCAATACTATGATGGGTTAGATGGTTCTGGTTTTCCAGGCCTATCTTGAGTTTCTATCTTACCTCTGGTGTGTACAGTTTTCCATTCCTATTCCCATTCTTCTTTCGTCTAGTATGATCTTCCTTTCTGTTTTGTACTTTCGATGGGAAGGCTGTATGCTTTGTTTGTACACGTCATACATTGGTTGGTAGGAAAGTCAGTGGCTTTGGTGGAGGGATTACGGGAGTTTGCTCTGGTTTTCTGACGTTTCTTCGTCAATGTCTCTACAAGTCTTAGCAGGTTATAGTGGTGCGGTTCTTGTATTATCTCCCCTTGCGTGTTCTTACACGGAAGCGCTATTCTTTCAACGGCAGTACGATGTTACGGTATTGGTGGGATGATTGTATGGCTTGGTCGTCTTGCTGCGGGCATGTGTACTTTATGAAACTACAGAGTTTGAGCAATATATATCTCTGACTCTCATTCTTGATTTTCCGTCCGTCCGACTATCATTGTTGTGGAGACTTGTTCATCTCTACGTCCTTGGATTCTTAGAGGCTTTGGCTCCAGGTTTGTTGCCCGTGATTTAACAAGCATCTCCTCTCCTTCCAGCACAACTCTAGCCTTTTCTCGATTCCAAGATACTATCGGTGACGCAGACAAACATCGACCGAGACTCGACAAATTTTTACTCGAAAACAAGAGTATCAAACAACCGATGTGGATGCCGAGGTGTCGCATGGCTTAAACGATGGCAAATCCTTCGTGCCATCTGTCGGATTAGAAGTTCCACCTACCTTCCACGCCGCTCAGCTTCGTAAACCCACAGCCACTTCCAGCTCTCTCCGAAATTAGCAGCGCCAACCCAAACGTTTATCCCTGGTCCTACAAAGCGGCGGAAATAACATTGTACACAAGTTTTCGCTGTGGCCTGTGCCTGTACTATGGCAATAAGTAATAGAAATCCACTTAACCTCTTTTCATCTGTTTGCGCTCCATCTACGTGGAGTGTGTAGCTGTTGACACACGCGTAAATTGTAAGTACTCTATACTCATGTAGGTAAAGCTTACTTACATGCAGCTTCGATTATGACACCATAGGGGTCTGGACTCATCCTGGTGCAATCAGCCACTGTTGGCGGAAAGCCAACTAATTTCCTTCAAGTCTGCGAGATATCGTCGTGTGACAGAACCGCTTGTGCGTTCAGTGTACCTCTCAGTTCTGCGATCTTAAAGTATTGTACATGGAATATAAGGATGTTCAATAACTCATTGAGCTGGAGATTCAATGAGCTGTGGGTGCCTGACACGATGAGATAAATAGAATAACTGAGTAAACCTCGCCGCTCGGTGTCTCGATAACCTGGGAAGATCGACGTTCGATTTGCTCGTCGCTGGTCCAGGATCTCGTCCCACCAAGTTCGACATTCGAGACATCAACGCTCGGAAGACATTGGAGTCCTTCCATGATCACAGCATCTTCTTGTTGCAATTTCTTGTAAGTCTGTGGGAAAGAGCGGTCGCCTTCTGGTCTTTCTCTGGGGAAATTTGAATATTCGTGATCTTCGCTATTCAGACTCTGTATTCTAAGCTGTGTCGGGTTGGTCTGGAGTAGATCTAGTTTTGCCTCCTTCCCTTCTTGCTTTCTGTGTACATACGTTCCGGATAACGACTGTCATGACCACATATCACTCACTGCTGCTACATGTTTGACTGCTTGGTGTGCTAAAAATTTACCTCATGTCGCCTAATTAGTCGTTCACGACGTTAAGTCAAGACGTCTTTCGTATTTTTGCTCCCTCCTCTAGGAGCTAATTACTCGTGGAAGATCCTTCCACGGCAGCAAGACCGCCTCAGACGGACATTAGTCGAAGCTGCATTTTCCGAAGCACCTAATTTTGAGAACAAAGTAGGTGGCGTTACGGAATGCGAGACTGGTGTGACTAGCACGAGGAACAGGTTGGGTGAGTTTGACAACAGAGACAAGCAAAAAGCCATCTTCGAAGCAAGACTACAGTATCTGAAGCAGAATAGCAAAAACAAAACACCACTGGAAGACATATTTACAGTAATCCGTAAATCCCTCCAGCTACAGTAGAACCTCTCTAGCCCTCACACCGGCAATCCCCTAGCGCGTCCCCCTTAAGGCAAGAGCCAACACAAGCCTTTTCTGCGTACGATCCCGCGCTATGCTTCCATCCAATCACAACGCATGTGGCCTAGTCCTATGCCTTGCTTCGCCTTCTTCCATCCATTTCAGCTTGTGACGTTCTCCGTTTCATCCACGACGTTTGACATACCTGTTCCTAAATCCCATACGCATACAACCGCCACTCCTCCAGAGAGGTATTCTAGCTTTGACAGATACATATACTTCTGTGTACTTCTTGTTGTTGTTGTTGTTGTAAGGAAGAGCGAGATTGTCGGAAGAACTTGTGCGTTTGTTCGTTGTCGGTCGCGGGTCCGCTCTGGCCACGCACGACACCACACCACGCATCGCTCTTTACTAACTTCTCCCAGACATCATCTCCTATACCTTCTACAAAACCCCGCACAGCGAAACCAAAAAGCGATTCGCAATGTCGAACCAAGGCTATTACGCCCAGCAACCTCAGTACCCGCCTCAGAGGTGTGTTTTTTTCTCCTCCTGGTTGCGACGTGTTTTCGTCTCATATGTTGGTTTTTTTTCACAAGAGGGGATAGAGAGAGCTGATACTTGCTTTGATGGATATAGTTATGGCGGCGGGTATCCACCGCAGGGGTATCCTCCTCAGGGGTATCCTCCACAGCAGGGGTATGGGGGAGCTCCACCGGTATGTTTTTGATGGTGATGTGGTCTTTTGGGGGGTTGTTTTTGGTGGGGCGGTGGTTGAGGGGGCAGTTGGCCAAAGACGGAGATGGAAATAAGAAGAACGAGGCACTGACTAAGAGTTGTAGATGCAATACAGCGCCGCGCCTCCCCCCCAGAAATCAAACAACGGCCAGAAAGGATGTCTAGCTGCAATGTGAGTTCTCACTACTCTTCGGATCTTTCCCCTTCCATCCCTTCAAGATGTTTTATTACAAGACTCGGGAAACGTTTGGCATGAACGCCACTTTCGTCTTGTCTTGCTTTCGCGCAATATTATAGAAGCTCGAACATTTTCTAACCTGCATCCCACAACCAGTCTCGCTACCGTCTGCTGTTGCTGCGCCATCGATGACTGCCTCGAGTGTTGCGAGTGCTGCGCCGACTGCTGTTAATCCTATATCCAGCCGAGGGAGAAAAAAGCAGTTGCCAAAATGTGAATATCGCTGTTGGCGAGCTTGATGGTGGGCTGAATTTAGTGTCTGTACCTCTTTATTAGGGAAACGGGGTTACATCACCTACCCTGGCTCTTGCTTTGCGGTAACGGCCGTTGCGTGTATATCTTGCGCTGTTTCGGGTTTGCGATCGCGGGGCGTGTCGTTCTTTATAGCATCGCTTGGGCTTTTAGCACTCAAATTGTTCCAACTAATAGCTGAGCGTCCAATTGTTTCGATGCTTCAAATACCTTGCGTTAGTGAAATGTTCCCAAGCAATGACCTTGAAGACTCTTGCCACTGGACAGGTAGAGAGCGGACGACACTGGAAGTTGTCCCTGCAATATCGAACTTGCGGACTTTTGGTTTTTTTTCTTCTTCTCCGAAAGGTCATACTTTCGTTTCTCGCCTTTTTCCCGAATGCCCATTCTATGCTCCAACTCGTCGCAACGCCCCCCACGTCCCCTTGTACTGGATCGTGGGAAATTTCCTGTCTGTTGCCCTTGACATTTTCCTCGCTCAAGTTCAAAATCAAGATTTTTGCCGTTTGATTCACTCTTTTACGGCTCGCTTCTCGCACATTCACATGCTCATGTTCCGGGTTGTTTGAATACTCGAGAAAGATTTTGGTAGGGGTATGGGTTTTGGGTTGGCCTCTTTTGGAGTTGGGGGCTTCTTGGGCGGATTTGTGGTGGTGGGATACGGCGGTTTTTGTAGATGGGATTTTTCGGTCTGGGAGGCGGGGTTGGTGGGGTTGGTATATGGGGTTTGGATATGTCCTGCAACGCATCTACACCATAACTCCAGGCCATCGATCTCATCGCCCTCCTTTCTCTCTCTCCCGTTCCCTCGACGTCTCGGTCCGATCGAGCAAACCGCCATAGCCCTTCTCAACCCCTCAATTTCCTCCCTTCAACACCGTCGTTTGAAACGCTTTTCATCTCCATCACACTCCCTCGGCGTTTTCTCAACGTTCGATTCGAATCGTCGTGGTTCTGGCGGGGGTGGATGTTTGCACGGTTTGGGATTGCGAGAAGGAGGGCGATGGAGATCATGGATGGGATTAACCGGGGGGGTGGGGGATATCATGGGCTTAAGGGGGTTTTGTTTTGTAGGGACTGCTTGCTCGTGATGTGTTGTTTTGTGCTGAAGGTTTCTCGATGGAAATACGGTTACTGTGCTTTGAGCATATTTTTTTTGGAATTTCGTCATCAGCATTTCATTATCTGTTTCTCATTTCTCATTTCTCATTAAAATCACACACATAAATCACAGAAAGAAACATCTATTTTCTTTTCAGACCTCACTGTTGCTTTCATAACTTCGTGCTGTGATATTCTTCGACGCATTTCGCATATCTTATTTCACGAACTTCATAAAGACATCTTTCTCCGTTTCTCATCACCTTGTGTTTAAATCTTCCCTTTAATATCTTTATAGCTTAAGACATAAAATTACACATGTCTACTCAATAAAATGGCCTAGTAAAGAGATGGAGGGGGGTTGTGGTACGAGGCTTGTGGGGAGAGGAGATGGAGATGGAGATGAAGATCAACAGAGAATTAGAGGGTGGTGCGAGGGGGAGAAGAAGAGGGAATAAGGGAATGAGAGAGGCGAAGATGAAAATGAAGAGAACGACAGAGCTGATAGAGCGGAAGAAGACGATGTGTTAACAGTTACTTTGAATGCCTCTCAACTTCCCTAAACGCCTTCCCCAACCCACTTACTTCACAACCTACCCCAGAATAAACGATCCTGTTCCTGAACTCTTTCTTCAGCATTTACATCAAGCATCGTTTCAAATCCAAATTCAAATAATCGTTTATTTACATAACCAACACTATCAACACAACCTTACATACGCAACAACATCAATGGTGGGATTGGGCTTGACGCTTCGGAAGGAGCGGAGGAGGAGGGTGTACTCGATCCCATCCACCCATCCTTCTCCTTCTCCTTCTTCTTCTTCTTCTTCCATTCACCACACATTCACCACACCTTCAACCCCCTCAACCCCCTCAACAACAACTACCCCCTCACTCTCATCCTCCACACACCCACAACACCTCCCCACCCCACTATCCCCCAATCCCACAAGCCCTAGCAAAAAAAATCCCACAACGCGCAGTCCAAGTATTGGCGAAAACGTTATAGGATTCTCGGGAGGGGAGAGGAGGTATGGAAGCGGTGTGGGGTGTGGTGGGGTTGAGGGGGATGAGAGGGGGGGTAGGGGGGATGGGAGAGGGAGGAGAGAGGAAGGGAGAAGGGATGGGTGGTGGTGAGTGGGTAGTGGGGGATTTGGGATGGGGAATCGGAGGGCTTGGGGAGTGGATCTGCGGAGTGGATCTGAGACGGAGGGGGTGGGTGTAGAAGGGTAAGAGGATGGTGGTTGCGCGATGGGAAAGGGAGGGGTGGGCAAGGGGCGAGGTATTGAACGAGGTGAAATTTTTCTGTGGGATGAGGGGCGCGATGGGGTGTAACAAAGGAGTAGGAAGAAGAGGTCAGATATGGTTTACTGAGAGATTGAGACAGCTTTGGTACATTGAAGACCATCGCCGAGCCAAATCCAAATTGGAAATCGAGGGAAAGAATGAACGTCAGTATCCAGTTGTACTTGACGCTGTTCTAATTCCCGCTTGACATTCTGATTAACCGTTTCTACTAGGATAATCCTGAAATGTCTTGAGAGCCTTTGTGGAGGACCTATGTTGATTTTTAGAAGGGTTTGAATCTCTTATCAAATATTGCATGTATATTGAAGGTCCTTGGACGCCAGTCTACTTTCCTGGACATTTTGAGCGGGTTTGAGGTAAGCATTGCCGGCATAATGAAGCACGCTCTTGCCGGTGTGTAGAATGAGAAGACTAAGTAGATAAAAATAAGAAAGTGAGGGTAAGAGATCAAATGGTTAGAAGGACGGCCAATTGCGATGATATGCTGCCGAGCATGCTTCTATATGTTGTAGATATCTTTATTATTCTCTATGTAATTTAAGTTTGTAATTTTGGGCTATTGGCTTGAAGTCATCGTCGGCTCGACAAGATTTCATCAGTTTGTGAAGTGCTTCTTGTGTCGAATTGTTTAGTTCACTATTCTAAATCACCATGTGATAAATACAATGGCAGCGGTGAGTTTCGAGTCCATCACCGATGCTATTGTGTCGGTCGTGGCCATGCGTGATCTTCATATAGGCCTTATATCAAGGGTTATCGCTGCAGTGAATAGAAAAGCTTGTGCCGCGATGGTGTTATCGTATCTGTGGAAAGGAAAGACAGGGGACATAAGCGTTTTTGCCTTTGATCGATCGCCGACGAACTTCGTGTGGGAGTTCGTTAAAGGATCCCCAAGAGCAGTACTTCGACGGCGCAACGGGCAACTTCTGAACTCCTCTCTCACAGTGTATCATCCACCAGGGCCTTTTTATATCCTTTCACACTTCAAATTACATGGGCGCTCCTTGATTGCTCCTTGAGCCATCTTAGGTCTCGACCTGACCTTCTGTCTTCGAGCTGCCAGTCCGACATCCTCAAATGCAAAGCATGCTTTCTCCTGATCGAAGCGGCGGCAATATCCGGCACTCGGTCTTCGTCACTGTAGATATTTGGAGAACGTAGATAGGAATGCTGATATTTCTGGTCTTGTTTGTCAACGGATAGCATATTCTTCAAGTTTGTCGTCGATGCCATCCATGCTTCGGTGCATTTGGCCATGGACATAGCACTCTCCGATAAGACGATGATGCTCCTTCCCAACCCGCCTAAGAACGTATGGTGTTTTGCCTCCCAACAAAACACAGACCAGGTCGCCAGGTCGGGTGGATGGAGGCGCTAGCCCCATATATCCATTGTCCGAAGTAAAGAACAATCTTCCATACGCCACATCTTCTACAGCATCTCGATACCAGACCCAATGAGTACAGATATCATCTGACATCTCCTTGTTGCAGTATATAGGTCCTGTATCACGGAGACAACCCCAACTCTTCAGATAAGCTTCATAGAGGAATTTTAAATCATGAGTTGACAGCTTTCCGCGCATATCGAGGCCGCCAGCCAATGTGTGGAGGAATGCTTCGAATGGGACTTCCCCATTGGGGTAGGTGTCGAGTTTGAGAGCCAGACGTTCCCACTGTTTCCTTCGCGCTTGTTCAAGATACATGTGAGTATTGTAGTTAAAGTCAGATAGGTTCATCCGTCTAAGCGAGTTGCCGACAATGTTGTCTCTAGGCTCATACCTCAAAAGGGGATCGCTACATTCCTTGACCTTGTCGATCTGAAATCCCATGAGATATATGGTGCCAGAATCTGCCATTGTTCTGATCCTTGCCCGCGAATCACCGGTAGCTCGGTAGGAACGATAGACAGAGGTTCCCCGTAGTGGATGTGAGCGAGGGTGTACAGACCAATCGGCTACCCAAGATGGAAGTCCTTTAATTCCCGTGAACCAAGGATCTTCCTTGTGACTGAGACAATCCAGCGACTCTTGGTCCACTATCATTCTTATCGCCAAGGTGGAATAGACTTCAACACTTGACTTCGAATAGTCCGGGTTAGAAAGCAGAGCGTCCGCATCGGAAGCAAGGCCCAAGACACCAAATATTTTGTCTCGAGGATCCATCGAGAAGTGGGAACGAGTCGCGCTCAGTATATCTAGTAGACCAGGAGGAGTGTCATTTTCAAATTGTGTATGACAAGTATCCATGCAACTAAAACGATCGAAATCGAACCGCAATCTGACATCCCAGTAATGTATACTAGCCGCTGTCTGGAGGCAAACAGCTGCAGGCGCAAAGTAGGCCCATGGAACACGGCGACCTCCACAAAGTACCGTAGCGGGCTTCGCAACGGCAAGCTCTTGGACAACCCAGATACGCGTAAACCAACTCCGACGGTACAATTCGGCAAGAGATGTCCACACGATAGAGTCGAATCCTGGAAGTCCTGCCTGGTCGAGCCTCATGGACAGACTATCTGGACCCTGCAATAGCTTGCCGTTCAATGCAGCAGCGTGTATTCGTGGTAATAGACTTACCCCATCAGCGCTATTTTGTTTGTCTTCTCCGAGCCATACTACCACTTCCACCGCCCTTTGATAGATTTCTTTCATCAAGCGTACTTGCGAGTTTCTCTCATGGATATTCTTTTGATTGATGCAAATGGCATCTATCCAGAAAGTACGTGTACCGGTAGCTTGCCGAAGGCTTCGTAGCGCTTTCCAAAGATTGAGAGTAACGCCGAGGCGTAGACCATCACAATCGATGAAGCGTTCCTGAACAGGGCTTCCCCAAGTGTAGGACAAGGCCGAATATTGGGGTGGATCATCAAGTAAATGTACATTTATATGACAATTCAAGGCCGCTGAGCGTTCTCCAGGCTGAATGTGGACGAGTCGTACATGGCGGGTCGAAGGCAGCGGTTGATACTCATAAGAGGTTTGACTAGTCGCTCAGGATCAGAAAATCATAGAAACCATTATTCCTAACTTTCACTTACCTTGGATGGAAGAAACTCAGGATCTTTGCTTGGAGAGCTTTTCTCAGCCTATATGACGGCATGCGATATCTCCTCTGGAGGAAGTAGCCTTTCCTATCGGGATGGAACGCTATAGGCCTGTATGGCCAATGCCGTCTAGATCGGAAGGGGCTATGAGCGAGAAAATACAGCGTAAAGCCAAACAGTGCATACTCACGTTGCCGGCTCAATCAGTCGGATCAGGGGGATCTGATATGTGTAGACCCATGGTACAGGATAGAAATCCGAACCATTCTCGGCTTTGTTCTCCTTCACATGACGGTTCACCGCCATACGTCTTAGCAGCTTAACCCCGGGCCAACAAATGCTATGTCATGTAGCAGTCTCTTTTGATGCCACATGTACCTTAAACCAGGCAGCGATCCCACGACCCAAGACTAGGAACCTCACATAGACCATGAGCATGTTGAACAATAGCAATATTTCTAATGGGTAGACACGAAACTCGAGATTGAAACATGAGCTTCGTATCCCGGCGGGAGCAGCCAACCTCTTCTAGAGGAATAGCCGACTGCGATCGCTTGCACCGCAGGGAAAGTGTCCTGGAGCACCATCACAGACCAACCGTAGGGCCGGGCAGCCCAAGGCCAAGGCTGTTCTTGGCGGCTGGATCGTTGCACCCAGTAAACAAGGTATATCTATCTAAGGGGACGCTACGCCCTCTGTATATGGGCAGATCCATCATTATCATCTTCCCGGCGCGAACTCCAGGGGAGTGATGCGTCACGCGTGTTCCCTGAATTCGAAAACGTGTTGAAACATCCCCGGCGCTTGGGGAACAGCAGCGACTGGGCCGAGAGAACAGCTCACACGCAAATACGATAATGTAAGGACTCTTATTTGTCGGAAGTCATGCATGAACTCGCAGTCTCGCACGTGGTTATCAAGATTCTGCTGTGATTGCATCTTAAGATGCAAACTTGAAACGATAGCTGGACGGACCCAACGGGGTGCCACTAGTCACAGAAGCACATAAAAGGGGTGTGATACAGGCATTCCTGCTGGCCTACATGATTCGCGAAATAGGCGAGGAGGGTCCGGGCAGGTGTATTCCATTCCGAGGACTTTCCGCCCCGGCGTCAGTGGGACAGTGGACAGCCCTATCTGAATCAAGAACTTGAACAACAGGAACCACGTTGAGCTGTTACACAGTATGCTTGCGATAATGCTAGAAAGTGGTCTTTTTGGCAATGAACTCGTCTTTTCCCGTTGGATTCCGTTGTTCGCGTATACCTTCCACTAATCCTTGATATGCAGCACGTCGATCTGGAACATGTTGATACCGACTTAGATTTGGTTGTCCCAGTATTGCAATATCAACAGCTTGTCGACTGCCATAATTGAGCAAATCCAAAGCGATTCTTTGGACTGGCAATCAATCTACAACTTTTCGTTCCACAGCTTACCTTTGAGGGACTATCATGATAGTAGTCAGGAGTCTGGAGATCCAAGAGACTTGAGCGCAGACAGCCTTGAAACCGATCAAGTTACCAACTCTGGTTATTGAGCACGACTATGGTAGCATGTCTGAATACGCATCGACATCCGTTTTTTATGCGGGGCCTTTTGTTATTCGGTATGCTGATCTTGACAATGGCGACGTATAAATGGCCTACTCATTTATATCGCCGAGAAAAGTTCGGATTGACCAAGGGGCTTTCCCCGTGTTTCGAAAGATTTTCCTATGACCAAATATGGAAATTATTATGAGGGTTGGCCCTTGATGCCGAGAGATATCAATCAATGTTCTAAAACTGGGCTACCACTTTGACAAACGGTCCCAAGAGAGTAGCAAAGTATGAGAAGCATGAAATTGCTGCTGGTGACGTTAGCAGACACGAACATAGCATAAATATGCCAATTGGAGTAATTCGGGATCCTGCATAAGAAATGGAAGCTGGGGTGCGGCATTTGCCCTCCACAGAGAGGTATATTTGCCTTGACGTATTAAAAAAAGGCAGACTATTAGCGCTGACAATATCAGAACACGGACAGAGGATGTGAATGGTTCGACTGATGATGGCCGAGAGGACATCGGATAATACACAAGTAATGCGTTGTGACGTGTGCAAGCTCTGGTGAACTATATCAGAGCTATGGCTTCGAGCTGCGGGCTGACAATGTATGAGGCATTTCCGAACGGATTTTCGGACGACTGCAAGACAGACTGCCCTGCAACTAGAAGCGATGACAAATGTCCTGCCGTTGTAGATACCTAACGATTTATATGAGATGTTGACAGACACGAGATACGGTAGGTACGGGTAGTGGAGGTATTACGAGCACAAGCCACCACTTGTTTTTTGTGGCAGTGCTGCTTGCCAAGACATTGAAGCTAGACAAACAAACAGCCGGAGAGTGGCTTTGGTTGTGGGGCTTGTTGAAACTTGGAAGACTGAGAGCGGAATGCGGGGTTCTTTAGGTACACTGTCCTACGGTACCTACGGTACCTTTACGGACGTACGGTACAGGTGCAGTCAAGATGTGGAAGGTACCTACCTTATGCGCCGTTGCGGTGGTTGAAGCAAACATGTTCCGGCCGGACCGTACGGTAGTCCGTACGGAAGTAGTACGTCGAGTACCACAGTCACCCCGTCATCTGACTCGGTACCAAGCATCGGTAGATGCTACGCCACCAAAACGCCCGGTTTTATAGCAGAGTAGACGCTAGTACACAGAGCTTGCTGGCTTTGAGCCTAGTGTCGCCGAAACCGAGAAATGCAATAATACGCCTCACCAGGCCCCGCCAACCTTTTGGAGATCAGATGCACGAGATGCACGAGATGCACGAGATGATGCTCGAGCCATCATCACCACATACATACATACATACACACATACATACACGACACACTTACAACGTCCATCTGTACCTTGCCTGACCTTTGCACTGCCTCATGATGCAATCTACCTTGCTATTGCGCACCATTGACAGCGTCTCGTCTTCACCGGTTGATGCAC
>JAABUH010002951.1_pt1 | contig 15445 bp, 22 predicted proteins | sample 5559121 | NCBI WGS metagenome assembly JAABUH01 (sample SAMN10711871, study PRJNA513364) | rock metagenome | isolation source: Antarctica rocks | place: Antarctica: Victoria Land, Battleship Promontory nord | collected 2015-12-28
CGCCCTGTGACCTCGCATGGGGCGGCGTAGTGGCACAGGGACGTGCGTCGAACGCGCAGCGCCACGCTCGCGAGCGAGGCGCAGTGGCGCGTCACACAAGCCTGGACCAGGCGCGCCGCTGGCGCCCCGCTGGCGCCGAGGGCGCGGGCAGCGGCAGCGACAGCGGCGCGGGCGGCGCGGCCGCCCCAGCAGACGAGCAGCCATGGCCGCATGCGGGCCTCCAGCCCAATGCCGCGCCGCCGGCGCGCCCAGGATACTACGACCCGCCGCCGAGCGGCCGGCGCGGGAGCCAGCCGGCGCGGCCGGCTCATGTGCACCGGAGGAAAAGCGAGCCCGCTGCACGCTGCGAGGCCGGCGACCACCGCTACCATGGCGACTGTGACGCGGAGGGCTATGCGGGCCCTGGCCGCGAGCGGCGCCCGGCCAGCGGTGCAGGCCCCAGAGGCTTTCACAGCCCTGAGCGCTGGCCGCGTCTGCGCGGCCGCGCCGCCGCGGGCGCATCCGCTGACAGCTCTGCTGCAGACTGCGCGAGCCACCCTGCGCACGACCCCGCGCGCAACCGCGCGGTGCTGGCTGCCGCCGCGCGGCGGCCGCCGCGGGTCGACCGCGTGGCGCGATACCAGTGCGTGCTTGCAGCTCGCCTGCGCTGCCTAATCCTGGCACAGTTGCACTGTAACACAGACAGCGTTGAGTCATGCCATCCTGTGTGCAATTTCGTGCAATCCCTATGCGCGTGTATGCTACAGGCTGAGGAGTGGTGGGGTTTTTTGCTCTCAGCACATCTGCAGCACAAAGCTTTGCGCCTAGCCAGCGCGGACGTGCATGCTGCTGCCATGGCTGCCGCATTCACTGAAGCCTTGACCTTTGCAGGGCATGCTGGAAGGCGTGTGCGGTAGATCGTGTCCGCACAAGCGGACTTTGGAACAGGGCGCGGCCTGTAGCGATGCGCCGCGTCGTGGCCTGCCGCGCGTGTGCAGCGCCCCCAGGCTCACAACACGAACGCTGTGCGCGCCAGGGAGATCAAGCGCATCTGGGACAGCGACCCCTTCCTGCGCGCGGGCGGCGGCGGCGCCATCCCGACCGCGCACCGGCCGCCGGCGGGCTTCCGCGAGGCGTTCGAGGCCGCGCACGCGGCCGAGGCGGAGGAGCGCGCGTACTGGGCGCGCGTGTATGCTGCCGGCGGCGTCGACTGCTCCGGCGGGCACTGGAGCAAGTGAGGCGCCCGGGGCTCGCATGAGGAGCATGGTGCGGTAGGGAGGGCGCGCCGCGTCAGCCAGCAAGCTTATACGAGACGCCGTGCGCTTGTGCATGCAAGCAAGGCGGGAGAGTGCGCCTGGTCCTGGCTTGTGCGTGGTGGCGCCTGGGGTGGCAAGGCTGGCATGGCTGTGGACAGTCATCGGGGGTCGGACGCATCATGCATTTGCCGCAAACGCACGCAGGCATGTCGGTACATGCAAGTCTGCTCTCACCAGGTCGCCATGCGTCTTTACATATGGCGCCTGAGCATGCCTGCAGCGCGCGGCCATGTTCACGGCGTGCCAGCATCACAAGCCACAAGCTGGTGAGCTTTGCCAGCACCAGCACTTCTGTGACCGTCCGCAGCGGCCCCCACACAGCAAACACTTACTGTTGCGAAAGCTCAGTAACTGACATTTGTCACCGCTCTGTAAGTACACCCTCGCACCCTCAACTCACTCAAACCGCACAAGGCCGGCACGCAGCCTCAGTTCTCGAAGGGCGCAAACACCACCACCGAGTTGTGGCCGCCAAAGCCGAACGAGTTGGAGATGCCGGCGGTGATCTTGTGCGCCTGCTTCACGTTGGGCACGGTGTCGATGTCCGCCACCTCGTCCACCAGGTTGTCCTGCGCGCGCGGGGCATGCTGATCAGATCAAACCAAAATCGCTGGTGCTGCGCTGTGGTGGCAGCCATGGTCCACCAGGCTGTCCTGCGCGCACGGGGCATGCTGGAAAATCAGACCTTTATTCCTGGTGCTGCGTTGGGGTGGCAGTCATGTTTGCTGCTCGACCACCAGCCTTTTTGCGTACAGAATGGCATGCATGTCAGTGCGGGTGATGATGGATCCTCGGCGCGGGCCTGCACGAGGTACGGCTGAGCGCGCCTGGTTGAGCGTGGGGTGCACGTAGCCGGTGCGGATGGCCTGGATGGTCGCGATGGCCTCCATGCCGCCGGCCGCACCCAGGCAGTGCCCGATCAGCGACTTGGTGCCGTTGATCTTGATGTGGCTCACGTCGCTGAACACGGCCTTGATCGCCTTGACCTCGGCCACGTCGCCCACCAGCGTGCTGGTCGCGTGTGCGTTGATGTAGTTGACCTGCTGCCACAGGGTAGGGTTAGGGCGCATTGATGTAGTTGACCTGCCGCCCGCGCCTCGTACCCTAAAATACTGCTCAAGCCCTCCGCATGCAGGCCAGGGCTTCCAGTACTCGCTCTACATACACGCTTACAACCGCGCCAGCCCGTGAGAGAACCTTGCGCCCTCCCCTTACCCTAGACCCTCAGCGTGGCGCGCCTGGTCGCGCTCGATGCCCGAGTTCTTGAGCGCGAGGTTGATGCAGGTGGACACGCCCAGGCCGTCCGCGCGCGGGTCGGTCATGTGGTACGCGTCGCACGTCACCGCGCCGCCCAGGTACTCTGCCAGGATCGGCGCGCCGCGCGCCTGCGTGCGCAGCGCCCGAGGTGTTGCCCTAGCTCGCATGTGCCTCGCGCAAATGCTGCACTTGCGCACAGATACGCTTCAGGCATAAAACCTTGACACGCATGCGCAGAAGTGTTTTGCACCTGTGCAGACAACTTGCAAGATCGGCAGTGTGCCCATCGTGTCTTGTACGACACATGAGATCAGAGGCCCACCCTCATGCGCTTTTCAAGGGCCAGCAGCAAAACTGTACTAGGCATGGAGCGCGCACATGCAGAATCACACAGGACTGCACATGCAAGTGCAGGCAGCAGAGAGGCGCGGTAGAAAGGCGCAGGTGCGCGGCCGCACCTGCGCGTGTGCGAGCGACTCGAACACGAGCACGCCGGCGCCCTCGCCCATGACAAAGCCGTCGCGGCCGGTGTCCCAGGGCCGCGACGCCTTCTCCGGCTCGCTGCTGCGCGACGACAGCGCCCTGCGCGCCAGGGTTTGCTCTCCTGGATCAGCGTCGCGTGGCGGCGCGCACCGGCAGGCCATGGAGCGGCTTTGCACGTAGCGCATGAGCGTTGCAACGGTGTGCGCACGCATTCATGCATGCACTGTGAGAAGTGCAGGTGCGACGAATGGGCTGATGCATGCCCTGCTTCAGCGCGCCCCTGCTGACACACTGCCAATGCTGGTGTGCGTATGAGAGGGCGCACCGGCACGCAACAAAGCCGCCCAGGCCGACGGGGATGATGGGCGCCTCGGAGCCGCCCACGATCATGACGTCGGCCTCGTTCTGGCGGATGTGGTTGGCGGCGGCCACAAACGCGTAGTTCGCCGTCGCGCACGCGGTGGAGATGGAGTAGTTGGGGCCCATGAAGCCCGTCTCGATGCCCACCAGTGCGCCCCCCCTGCCGAGCAGCGCATACCTTCGAAACGCTCACTTGGCAGCATGCACCGGTGCAGCCTCAGCGTGACCGGCTCCGGCATGAACGCGCGTGTCTGCATGCCTGCAGAGCGCCGGGACTCTGGCAGCGCCTCCATGTCCTGAACTGCCAGCGCACCCGCCAGCCGAAAAATCCGTTCTTGCGGGCCACGGCCGCGCGTGGCGCGGGGCGCGGGCGCACATGTTGGTGATGGCGTAGGGGATGAAGAAGGGCGTGATCTTCTTGTAGCCCTTCTCCACCAGGTTCTTGACGCCGTCCTGGAAGATGGTGAGCCCGCCCATGCCCGACCCGATCAGCACGCCTGCGCGCGGCGCGCAGCGCGCCTCGCCCACCTGCATGTCCAGGCCGCATGCAGGAGCCTGGGCTGCACACAGCGTTGTGACAGCGCCCGGCGTCAGAACGGCGCCTCCGCCACAGCATCACTTGGATGTGCATATCCTGAACGTGCCCACTGTGCGTGTGCACCACTCCAAAGCTGACACGCTCGGCGCTGGAGGGACAACGCCTGAGCACAGCACACCACGCGTGACTCCTACAGGTCATGTCAAGTGCGCGCGACCACGCCCCGCGCACACCCGCGCGCGTCTTGTCCAGCTTTGCGACCGCATCAGGGTTGTCGTCCTGGCAAAGCCCCGCCGATTTGAGCGCCTTCTTGGCGCTGACCAGCGAGTAGGAGATGCAGTCGTCGTACCGCCGCGCATTCTTCTTGTCTATCAACCTGGGTGCGAAACACCCATGGACTTGCTCACCAGCTGTTGAGAAGCGTTGCCGCCAAGGGGGGCAGTTCGCTGGTCGGATCGCACGTAAAGCAAGGGAGGTGCATGCTGTGACCATCAGGGCAGACCGTAAGAGGCCAGCAGCGGCTGCACAACGTCTGCGCACAGCAGCGCCGGCCAAGCAGGCCGGGTGGGCGGCGCACCCCTCATTGTCAAAGTCCTTGATCTGCGCCGCAAACGTGGTGGGGAACTCAGACGCGTCAAAGCGCGTGATTTGGGACACGCCGGTCTTGCCCTCCAGCAAGCTGCGCGCACAGAGAACACACCCATCAAACACACCAGCTTGTCAGCCCTGCACAAAGCAAGTTCCCCCAACAATCATAAATCTTGTACGACAGAAAGGGGGGTGGAGCAGCTCGGAACCCTCAAATGCATGGGCTCACACGCATGCGATGCGCATGCATGACCATCCAGCACTGGGCACTAAACACGCCCCCAGGCAGCATGAAACACAACAATATTGGGCTGTGACTGCCATGATTTGTGGTAAGGAAAAGGAACATGCAAAATGTACACATTCTTCAGGGATAGATTATGATGCAAAAGTTCTGACGGACTTTCAGCAGATACCTGTCATCCATGCAGCAGGTGCACGCCTCCCATACAGAAAGCAATGACCATGTCGAGCAATGCAGCGTTGCAGCACTTGGCAACAGCCTTCCTTGGCCCCCCAACACAACCAGCGGCGCGCCTGTTGTAAAACTGCTCGACATCGTTCCCGAACACCGATGCTACGCCCATCCCAGTGATGACCACACGCTTGTGAGGGTCAGTTTCCTTTACGGCCGCCCGCACGACCACCGCTCCTGCCGCAGCCACTCAAGTCGTCTGCAAGGTCAGGTGACCTCGTCTAGCACAACAAGGCACGCATACATACTGGCATCTGCTGTCTCACAAGCGGAAGAGAAGCTGTGCAGTGTGCACTTGACACTCTGGTCAATCTGACCTGGTGTGCTCACCCGTGAGCCCTGAGCTCAGCCTTCAGCTGGACTTGAAACTGAGGTCCTGCACAGCCTACAGCGAGTTCCCACTCCCACCAATGCGCATAGTGTAGATGACAAGCAAGCGTGCTCTCACTCTGAACTACCAATATGAATTCGCCAAGATACGGCACTTGCAATTGCATAGCAGTTGCTATTAGCAAGTAGACTCCTCTCTAGGACTCCTGTAAGCATGCACTCCTTGCCAAAGCTCGCTTTGCTACGCTCGGCAATACTAAGGGCGTGCCTCTGCGTGATGCGCCGCACTGAGCGCTGCCAGCCGCAGGTGCGGACCGCCAGCATTGCCTATCCAACCTGCACAAGCCTGTGTAGGCGGCCATGCCGCTGTGCAGCGTGTGTGCAGGCATGCTATTGACAAACGCCCTGTGCCAGATGTGATGGCCTTGCCCAGGACAATCCAGGGAAGTACCTACAACTTAGCTCAAGCGCTATAGTACACGCTTTCTTTGAGTGAACACAATGCGCTTGTCAGTGGACAGGTGTGCGGTGTGCGCCACAGCCATTGGGCCTCGAGCGGCCCAGAGCAATTGGCAGGCCCTGGGAATAGCACTGGGTGGTCCCTCCTCAATGGCCTGTCAACCCACATCCTATCATGTTGTACTAGAAACGACACTCCACGAACAGACACACAGAAACTTAACGAAAAGCAGAATACAGCTGCATTGTACACTCTCACAGTCTACTCACTCAGAACTTCATCCACTTCTTGTGGCGCTCGCGCGAGTGTACGGCCTGCTCTGCGCTCGCGCCGGCCGTCTCCGCATCTGCCAAACTACGCTCTGCTTCCACCAGCTTGCGTGCAATCTGCAGGCCGCGCAAATCCCGTCACGTCGGCACTGCTCATCACTTGCAACTGGCGTTGTTGTTTTTTATGAAACACGGTTTTTATGAAACACATTACAGCCCGCCTGTGGCACACAAACACAGAGTAAGCAATTAATGCGACAAGCGTGCAGCAACTAAATCCTGCACCGCAATTGGTACATAAAAGCCAACATAACCAAGTTGCATGCTCTCGGTAAGAAGTCAGCACGCACCTGAGCAGACATGGCCTTGTCTTTCACGTTCCGCACGGCCATGGCCTTCAGGCGAGCGACCTGCTGCCGCAGCGCAAGCATGACGTCCTGCACCCCACCCCCGCACCAGGCACCACAAATTAGAGCTACTCATGCATTCCAGATGATCACATGCCACATGTTTGCATACCGCCCTGCCTTATTTCCTAGGTTCAGGCCTGAAACATGCAGAGTGGAAGAATGCATGTAGTTCTGCACTCGACAGCGCATGCATGGTCAGCAACATGGCCTATTTGATCTACTGGCCGCAGGATGCAAACCTTGGCATTAACCATTGCCGCAGCACTGTAGGACCCTGTTTTACACACCAGAGCATGGCATGCCTGCTAGAAACCTGACATACAGCACCGAACACTGGCCCGCAGTCTCGCGTCCGCGCCTGCTGCGCGGCCAGCGCCTGCCGGCTCGGCGGCGCAGCCTTCGCTGCGCCGCCGCTCGTGGCGCCAAAGTACCTGCCGGCCGCGGCAGCGCCGCCACCGCCATTGCCACTGCCGCCAAGCGCGCGCCGGTGCACGGCGGCGGCGGCAGAGCCGTCGCCCAGGCTGGCGTTAATGAAGGCAAACAGTCCCGGCGCGTCAGGGTTTGCGCAGTCGACTGCATTCTGCGCATCGCGCGCGGCCTCGCGCGCCCCGCGCGCGGCCTCCGCGCCCCGCCTGGCGCGGGCCGCCGTGTGAGCGCCAGCACTGCTGAACTGGTCTGCAAAGTTTCATGCACAACTTGACACGTTACCCTGTCTTGAGCAAGCTCACAAACGCTGCACCATGATGACAGTCCTACAAAGCTTTGCCTGCAACGTGCATCTTTGCATGAGCTGCGCATTGGAGGACTGCATGCCGCTTACCTGTCCAGCGCTCATGCTCCCACATGGCGAGAAAGAAGGGCCACTCTGCAGGGTGCGCCCGTGCAGGTGTGGCGGAGCCAGCGGCGGCACCGCCGACCCTGCCCTGGCGCAGGTCCAAGGCATTCAGGTGACAGTATGCGGCGCGAGCGCACCGCCTGCGGCTCCGCTCCCCGCCGCGCCTCTTCCGCTTCTTGCCCTCAAGTGGGCCGCCGCCATCGCCGACGCCCAGGCCTGCGCCCCTGTGGAGCCTGCCGACCTGCGACGCAGCAGGCCGTTCCATGGCAGCACCACACAACCTTGTGCAATTTAAAGAGTTGCTTTGACTTTTACTGGTTTCTCCTCTGCACTACCAGCTGGCTGTGTGTGGGTGCAGGAACTGCCACACGCGATAAAGTGTTCCAGTGGTGGCACAACACTTTGGCGCACAAGCAGGCCATGGGGCATGCACCATTTTTTTTGGTGTCACCGGAAACAGCCAATATGAGCACCACTTGCTAGTAATGTTGCATGCTTCCATACAAAAATTCTATTAGCAAAACAGGGCACCGTACATCAAGGATGCAGACAAACGCGCCCCTGCCCTGTAAACAGCAACAGACAGCAAATGCAATTGTGCGAAGTGTATGAGGGCGCGCCTCCAGAGGCGCCGACATGCCGTTGCCGCGCGGTCCGAGACCGCGCCCGCTGACAAAGCCCCAGCGTGCCAGCAGGCGCGACCCAATCCCGCGCGTGTGAGCCTCAAAGTCTGCAAAATGGGCGGTGTCGCTCTGCGGCCCGGCCTCTGCTGCCTGCCCGCCGCACGCGCCGCAGTCACCGTCCCAGAACACACAGGGCAGAGCTGGGGCAGGCGTAACAAGCCCGCTGCACCTGCCAGCCGCTGAGAGCCTAGAAACAACCCGCTCATCCCGCACTGTGCTGTGCAGGGCTCCACTGCTGGTCTCTGCCATTCTGTGCTGCCTCGGGGGGCTCGCGCCTGCATGATGGCTGCCGCAGACGCGGCGAGCGCCATGGAGGTCCGCCCGTACGCGTCCACCTCCTCATCCTCCTCGCTGCACCCGCTCCCGCTCTCCTCGCCTGCGCTCGCCGCCGCTTCGGTTCTGCTGCCAACAAGCACGCCGTCATCGTCGCTGCCGTCGCTGCCATCGGGACTGCCGCCCTCCGCCATGCCCTCCGCGTAGCCGCTGGCCGCCACGGCCGCGTGCGGCACGCGCGCGCGCGCCCCGCTGGCAAGCAGCACAACGTCGCAGCCGGCGGCGCCGGCCGCGATGATCTCGGCCGCCTGCCAGAGCGCGGGCGCGGCGCAGGGCTCCGCGCCTGCGGCCCTGCGACAGAAGCGCATGCTTACCACAATGCCAAGTTCAATGCTGTTGCACGTATGGTGCGCTACACCGGCGCCAACTCTGCTGCCGGCCTAAGCCGAGCGCGCCGCCGATTGGCGTGCAACGCTTCTCTGCATGCAGCCATGCTGGCATGCATGCAGTCTTGTGCGCACTGGCAGCACTGCCTTCCGCAGTGAATAAAAGACACATTCCTTGCTGAGCCTGGCATGTCAAGCCTGCCATGCGAGCAAGCCTTAAACGGGAAGGTATGACTGCCAGTAAGATGCTCAGGATAATAAGGAGCGATGAACGAGTGCCAGCACGCCTGCATGCGGGCCTGCACATGGCATGGCAGCCTGCAGCAGCGTGCCCTTGTGGGCGCTGCTTGCACTGCATGACAGCGCAGAACTGGCGTGCTTCCCGGCCACACCAAGCCACAGCCTTGACATGCACCGCTTCTTGTATGTCATGATTAGTTGAGTGCGCTCGTGGGCAGCACCCACTGTGCAGGACGATGACCCGGTCTCCAGCCACTGGGAGCGGCGCCGCAGCAGGAGCAGGCAGCGCAGGCAGCAGCGCGGCGGCCGGCACGGGCACGGCCCCGAGCTGGTACGCCTTGGTGGGCCGAGCAAAGCGCAGCAACGCATGGCCGCCCTCCACGCCCACGGCCACGCCGTCGTACCAGGCGCCATCCGTGCCGCGGAACCTGTGCAAGCTTTGATGACGGGTGTCAGGCGACACGGCAATGGTGAGCTGTGAATGAAAAGGCGTGTCCGTCCTCAGCCGAGTGACACATATGGGCTCAGGCGCAACACCCTCTCTCAGCTTTGGTGTGACTACGGCTTTGCTGTGGGCAGCAAGAACGCTGCGAGGACCAGGCAGAGTGAACACCGGTGCAACAGGTGCACGTTGGAACAGACAGGGTCACGCGCCTGTATGCCTGCCCAACAACAACGCCGCCCTCCCGGCCTGCCCCGGCGTCAGCGGCGCTGCCGCTCCCCGACACGCGCGCCGCAGCGTTGCCGCCAGGCGGCTCCCCGCCTGGTTCAGCCAGCACGCGGTCGCGCTCGAGCTGCGAGAGCACGCATTCCAACTCCGCCACGCCCTCTCGCAGCGCCTCGCACACCTGCCAGAGTGCCACCGTGCATATTACGCGCAGCTGCCAGCGGGCACAACCTGCCCTTCACCAGGCACTGATGTGCAACCGCCGGCGGCACAGAGCCTGGGCCTCCGAAGGCTGGGACATGCCACGAGGAGCTCCGCGGACTCGGCAGAGTGCGCGCTGCCCGCAGCCTCCAGTGCGCTCCTGACGTCTTCCAGTGCCTGCCGCTGCTCAGCGAGCTGCTGCTGCACCTCGGCCTCGAGGCTCTGGGCATCTCCGGCCATGGGAAGGACGGCGCGCTGGTCTGACACCGCGCAGATCCCTCTTGTCCTATGTAGCAGGCCGGCCTGCCTGGAAGCTCCAGGACACAAACAACTTGTTGCCAAATTGTTCTTTCGTATTTTTCACCTCCATACAGGCCCTATGTTTTAGTACTACCCTATGTTTTCTTAGCTTCAGCGCAAGCGCGGACTTCAACGTACGACTTGTTGATCGTGATTTCAGCACTCTTTACACTACTTGCTTTGGTCTGGTGTGCGTGCAGGAGTATCGAGGTGTGTTTGTCAACACACACGCTTTTTACACCTAGCACGCTTGTTGCACCTAGCACAGCGGGGTGGGAGCAGCTATGTAGGCGCACTCCCAAGGTGCTTCGCAACCCCCTTGCATCAGCGCCCCGCAAGCTTGCGTGCTTGGCTTTGCATATGTTTGTCTGCTGCTGTTCAGTGACCGTGCGCTGTCACGCGGGGATGGTGGTGCTTCTGCTACTTATAGAAGTCTGCCTGGAGGCTGCTTCAGCTCCTGCGCGGCACATCACAGCTGACTTCTGTGTGGACTGCAGCATTCCTCTTCCTTGGGTGGTGCAGCTGCGGCACGCGTGGGCGTGCACACCATGCAAGCCTTCCTCTTCGCCAGCGCTGTGGCGCTGTTCGGCTCAGCACTTTTCATTGCCGCTGCTGAAGGTATGCTGCGCGTCCGGCATGCAAGGCATGGATGCGCTTGCGGACGTGGCTGCAGACAAGAAGGACTGGTGTGGTGCAGGCCAGTGCGTCGACGCCGGCCAGGCCATCATCGCCGAGTCCTCACCCTGCAAACCCTTTGTTGATGCCGCCGGCCAGGACGCGGCCAGTATCAACGCCACGCCAGACACACAGCTCGCCCAAGACGTGGCTTCACGACCCCAGCCCAGCCCAGCGTGCGCCCCCTAACATTGGCCCTGTGCAGAACCTGACTTGCGACCAAGGGCCGCACCCCTCGGTTGCGTGACCGCTTTGCTGTCGAGGTGAGACTTCCTGAACGTTTGCACGTGCGGCCCTCGGTTGTACACGCGCACGTCACCACCCGCCCGCAGTCAGCGTGGTTGACTCTTTGTCGCGGTGCTGCAGGTGCTGCCAGATCGCCCGTCCGTTCCTGGTGGGGGTGCGCTCCCCGACTGCTCCTGTGGCGCGCCAGGCAGGCCTGCACGCGTTGCCGCACGCACCTGCCTCCGCAGCGCGCCGGCTCGATGCGGCGGTCGCCCGCGAGCGCGCGCTGAGGGCGGCGGCCTCTGCCCCGGCAGGGGTGCGCGTGTGACAGCAGGTTCCTGAACCTCGCAAACGCCTTCGGGGGCACGCCGCCCGCTGAGGTCGTCGCTGGTGCGCCCGCCTGCCTGTGTGCAGCTGTTGTGGGCGGGCGCGGGCTCGGACGCGGGGGCTGCAGCATGCGGGCGCTCCGCGCGCAGGCTACCGCGTGCTCCGCCTGAGCGCGTGCGTGAACAGCACCAACGGCGGGCTCATCCCGGAAGCGTGCCCCAACCTGAGCGTCGGCCCCCCCGCGGCACCCGTGTTCCCCGCCCCCGCGCCGGCCTCCGCGGCTGGCGCCGCGACGCCCGCGCCGACCGTCCTGATGGCGGGCAGCGGCCCGGCGGGCGCCTACATGTCTGCGCCGGCCGTGCCGGGCGCGGCGGTGCAGCCACCCCGGAACGCGAGCGGCGCTCTGTCTGACATGGCAGGGAGGTAGTGCAGGGCGTCCCTGGGGTGCGTGACCTGCTTGGGCCACCAGCCGTTGTTGTTGCCCACTCTGTCTGCCGGGAACAGCTATGTTTCAGTCGGTGTGTTTGCGAGCTGTTTGGGCGTCCTGTCCTTTAGCATTATGAGTATGAATGAGAACGGCAGGTGAGCAGGAACTGTTTCAAAGAGATGCTGCAGCTTGTGGACGAGCTGACCATGGAGACGCGCCACCATGAGTATGGAAGTAACTGGCAGTTGGGCACCCTGAGGGTTTTGCAGTCTCGCGTAACACAGTTGTACTCCCGCTACCAGATCAACCAGTTCTACAGCGGAAATTCGCCATCAGTTTCAACACACGGCAAGTATCAACCCGACTCGCGCCCGAAGTCCTGCGCTCGAGATACTGGTGTGCGGCCTGTGTGAAATCAGCTTTGCCACCCTCGCCTGATCGTCTTGCGACGCCGGCCTTCCTCCTGACAAGCTGGTCAAGGCTCTGAGTGCTAGACACTGTGCTTTGTGTGCGTGTGTTGCCGAGTATTTCGCGACACATTGCGGGTTGTTGTGCCACATAGCCGTTGTGAGCCTGCTGCTGTCATCCGCCGTCGCGGCTTCCAGCTGCAAGTGTGCAGTCGTTCCTTGTTTACTTCTGCGAGCACAGTGGCTGCCTGTGCTGCTCGCGCCTCTGGAACACCTGATTGTTGTTGACCCCCGGGCGGTGACGACATTCTGCCCATCAGCTGCCAGCCCGCGGTCTACAGCGCACCGGCTGCTTCCGCAACCTCCTCGCCCGCTCGAGCAACAACTACTGCCTGTGACAGGCTTTCGCTCACCTGAATGACCGTCCTGCGCGTACAGGGCTGATCCGGGCTGCTGGCTGCTACACCCGGCACAGGAATGGCACGGGCTGGCAGCATGGCGCGCGCACTCGTGCTGGCCTGCCTGCTGGTCCTTGGCGCCTGCGCGGTGCCTGCGCCTGCGCCCGCGCCCTCCGCGCCGGAGAAGGCTGCAACCGCGACAGCTTTCGCAGCGCCCGGCCCCCGCCGCAGTGCGCCCTTTCTGTCCCTGCCTGCTCTGGCTGGCCCACCAGCCACAGGCCTGCGGCACAGCAGCCAGCAGCAGTTTGTCACCCACACCAGCAAGAGCCGGCTGAGAGGTTGCTTTCAACGCGCAGCGCGGGCTCCCGTGTCACCAAGGCGCGGCTTGCGGCGGCCTCTGCTCACACGCTGCAGAGCGCGGCCGCCTCTGCGGCGCCGCACACGCTGACCGCCGGCCCGCCTGCGCGCAGGCTGCGTGCGCCAGGGCGCGGGCATGGCGACCAGCAGCGGCACCTGCCGGCCGCTCGTGGACGCGCTGCAGCCGCAGGCCGGCGAGCTCGTCTCGGCCGGCGACGACCGCATCCGCCAGGCCGCGCGCTCGGCGCCCACGCCCACCGACGCGTGCGCCAGCGCCCTGCCTCCTGCCTGACAGCTGCAGCAGAGTGCACAACCCCTACGTCTGACACGCTCTTTCCACTATCGTCATGGCCGCATGCGTGCAGAAGTGCACAGACGTATAAAGCCTGTTTGCAGCGCTCCGGCTTAGCAAGCGCGTTGCTCACCTCCCACCCTGCATCAGCCTCAGGAAAATGTATGAGCAAGTGGACGCAGACTGGAAGACGTGCAGCTCTGTTGCAGCACGCGGTCGCTGACCAGTGTCCGGTGGGGGTCCTGCGCAGGTGCTGCAGCGACATCCGCACCTTCATCGAGCAGGTGCTTGCCCATTGGATGTGTGCTTAATCTGATGAAGTTCATCACCACATATTCCCTTCCAATTGTGTGAGCACTTTGAGCATAATTATGCCCCTCCCCTCAAGACACTGTGTGCTCAACGTCAGTTTGAAGTGCTGTGCACGGAGTTCCATGTATAGGGCGGCTGCACACGGCCTAACCTGCACGTCGGACAGGGCTGCGCATGCGACAACGCGCTGCTGGACGTCCTCCCGATGGTCAACGCCTCCCCCGACGACATCACCGTCTGTGCGCCTCGCGCTGTGGCAGCGCAAGCATTGTCGTTGCAGCCTGGCCGTAACTCTGTGGCTTCTGCCTTTCATCATGTGGGCTCCACACACGATGATCAGACACTCTCCATATACTTGGCATGACCATTGTCCTGTCTGCGATGACATGTAGCGAGCACGTTGGACAGTGCTTGTGTCGAAGCGCTTGCCGCTCTGCCCACTACCTCCCAATCTCTTTGTAGCCTGAATGTTGGAGTGCGCGCAGCGGTGCGTGTGGCGCAAGTCACGACCTGCGCCGACTGGAGCCACGGTGGCAACATGTACGACCCCTGCACCGGCAGCAGCGGCCCGGGGTACTACAACCGCCGCCTGCGCCAGTAGGGGGCAGTGGGGCAGCGCCTGTATACGCCCGCCGCCACCATGGGCCCAGGCAGCATGGCAGGCATGGGCAGGGGGGCGTTACAGGGACAGCTGGACTGCGCTGGGTTTTCCTATGGGCGCTGGCTTGGACCGGGCGTGCCCGCTCTCAAGAACTTTCCTCCATGGAACCACCGCGGGAGGGGAGTACCAACAGCATGTGGCCTCTTGCTTTGGTTGTCCGGCCTTCAGTCACTGCAGTCAGACAAAACTTGACGGGCAGTGTGCATGTGCGATTTTCAATTTTGTGGTTTGCCTCCAGTGTGCTTGTTATCTGCTTTGCTGTAGCAAGCACCCCGGGGTGTGTGATCTGGCTCGGCCAGGCCTGTGCGTCCTGTATGCCGCTTGTAGGGAGGACATAGCCAGACAAACTGCCCTTATGTAAATGATGCAGTGATGAGCATCATGTGTACTCTCTCTGCCCCCCGCCCGCCTCCCAACCATGTGCTCGACTGAATTGAGAGCGCTGGTGATTAAACAGTGCAGATTTAACTTGAGGCAACTTGAATGTAATAGTACCAGCAAAATGTGTGGCAGCTGAAGCAGCTGAAAGAGGCACAGGCACACCAACAAGCACACCACCGCTTGCCAGGCTGGCTCTGCAAGTAAAAGTTGCGGCGCTGTGTTGTATGCAGAAAAGCACGGGCGATGTAGCTGTTGCAGGGCCTGAAGGGCGCCTGCGCAGAAGCTGCTCCTGTGCCTTGCTGCGCGGCCGGCGAGGCGCAGCAGCGCCATAGGCACACTGGCGGCCAGGGAGCTGCGCCGGATGCATGGAGGAGCTGCCGCCTCCCGCACATCAACAGAGGCCGCGTATGTTTACAGGCGCGCTGCGGGTGCAGCGAGCATGCACGCTTGCAGTCCTTGAGTTCTTGGGGAAGACCAGCCGAGGCCAGCATGGTCACCTCTGCGTTGCAGACCGATCTGGGGACATGAGTAGTGTGTTCACACCCTCCTGGGACCGACACGTTCACACTGGGCCGCAGGAGACAGCAACCTGCCGGCGGGGCGCGAGGCCGCAAGCGCGCAAGCCTTCGTCTTTGGCCAGGCTGCGCCGCAGCCCGGCGCGCATGATGCCTCGCACAGCGGCGCCGCCGCAGGGGCTTCCTGCAGCGCTGCGCGGTGGCTCGCCGGCGCGGCGCAGCCGCCGCGCCGCGCGCCGCGTCGGGGCCGCGTGCGCAGCGGCAGCGCTGCCGCCGCCGCCGGCGTCGCGGCAGCGTCGCCGGCCGCGGCATCCCCAGGTTTGCGCTGCGGGCACACTGCACAGCAGGCCTGTTCTACCAGACAGTGAGTGAGCCTGCATGGAGACAGTGCGAATGCCGGCCGTTTCAGGTTCCTCCC
>JAABUH010002952.1_pt1 | contig 15438 bp, 10 predicted proteins | sample 5559121 | NCBI WGS metagenome assembly JAABUH01 (sample SAMN10711871, study PRJNA513364) | rock metagenome | isolation source: Antarctica rocks | place: Antarctica: Victoria Land, Battleship Promontory nord | collected 2015-12-28
CAGATCTTTAAGATTTGTAAATCAAAGATTCTCTTGCGAAAAAATATCAACTGTGTCGACAATGATGAGAAACATCTTGCTCATCACTTTATTTTCAATCAATGCGTCTTCATTGATTTGCTGAAAGGTTTCAAATACGATCTCAATGAATTGAGAAAAGAAAAAAGATGATCTTGACTGTGCAAGCCTCTTATTAATTTGTGCTCAATTGCTTGATCTTTGCGCACAATTGTTCTTGTATATGTCATAATCATTGAGATGTTGCTCAAAGACTGAGTCGTAAGCAGACGTTCTTCTGATGAAGAAGAATGAACTCGACTCTCTTTCAGTCTTGACTCGTTTTCTGAAGTCTAATTAACTTGAGTTCATTGTTGAATTAAAGAGAGTCGATACTTCGAAATTCAAGTACTAGATTCTCGTCAGAAGACTACTTGATAAGACATAATATTATACTTACGTCTCGAATGTCATCGAGACTTGATTCGTCTTGTCTTGCAAAGCGTTTAAGCTTCTCAATGTCGATGTTTTCTTTGTCGATTCGATGAGACGATACTGAGACAGCAGATCAGACTGTTCTTTGATCGAATTCTCGCAGAGTGCGACGAGTGAATCACTGACGTGAGAGATTGTTTCAAAAGAAACTGAGTGTTCAATGTCGTTGATGTTTTTTGAGCTTTTGTCATTTGACAGTGAGCTGCGATGAAATATCAGTCACGAGCTTCGCTACACTTAATTGTCGCTTTCGATTCTGAGATACTGAAGCTTTGTCTGAAGACATTGAGTCTCGATCTTTGATGAAAGACACAAATTAAATAGTGATGAGAAAACAATCAAGATGCAAAAGTGAAGATAGCGCGCGATCTACGAAACCACGCTAGTGAGTCACTCGGGATTGCGGGGTCGATAGTCAATCGATGAGCTGCCTGAAACGTGCATCTAAATATATTTAGTGCGTGAGATGTCATTCTCGACTTTGTCTCATCGATGTAAAAGATGATGTGAGCACTCTTCATAACTACGATTTCAATGCATCTCTACCTGATTCACATATGATCATCAATGAAGAACTTGATACGAAAATTGACTTTCTAGTCTGGTTCAGCTTTCTGAGACAAGCGTTATTCGTCATGTTCTAACAGCTTCTGAGAATCTACGCGTAGTTGATAAATATCAGCTTCAAAGAAGAATTGATGAGAAAGACTTCAACGATGTGTACATAGATAGTTCACATTCAAAGTGATTAAAACAAGTTTATAAAACTTATCGCGCTTCAGAAACCAATCTCAATACTGACGAAGAGATTGTCATTAAACTCGAGCGCGTCTGTGAAAATTCATTTCTTCTCGAATTCGAAGTCAATGTCTATCAATCGCTTGCTGACGATGTCGATATTTCATTCGTTCATGAGTATTTGTTCGAATGCGAATATAATGTTATGATGTTCGATCTTCTGAGATCGAGTTTGAAGAATCTTTTCAATTTTTGCGATCGACGATTCTCTCTTAAAACAATGTTGATGCTGATCGATCAGCTTCTTCATCGTCTCGAATATATTCACTTCAAAAATGTTATTCATCGCGACATCAAATCGGAAAATTTCTTGATGAATATTGAAAGACGTGATAATCAGATGTATGTCACAGATTTGAGCCTTGTCACGAAACGTCGTAACGTTCAAATAAAGACTCATTCTGCTTATGTCGCGAAACGGCATTTAATCGACACGACACGTTTTTTCAGCATTAACGATCATTTAGATATTCATAGATGTTCATTCTCAGTTCTTTCGACTCATACGTTAAATACTGTTCTAGTGCAAGATCGTCGCGATGATTTGAAGTCTTTCGAGTACATGTTTCTCTATCTTCTTCGAGACTTTCTCTCATGACAAGAGCTTACGACTGAAGATCAGACACAGAAGAATGAGCTGATCTTGATCAAGAAGAGAACAATCAGTACAGAGAATCTTTGCAGAGATCTTTCTGAGAAATTTCGAGCCTATTTCAATCACATTCGCTCTCTTGACTTTGACGAGACATCGACGTATGTCTATCTGCGCAAGATCTTTCGTAATCTCTTCGTGCAAGACGACTTTGACTACGATCGTATTTTTGATTGAATCATTCTGAAATATTTGAGACTTTGTCGAGCAAATTTGACCTAGCTTGGTTTCAGTTCTAGAAAAACTAACAGGTCTGATGATCAGATGAAGATGAGATGTGAGAATTCTATCGTAGTTGATCGAATACTACGTCTGTGTTTGAACAGCGATTCTCGAACTTTCTTCGCTGATCTGTTCTGATCTTTATATGAAATCATAGAAAGAAAAAAAGAAGAGCGTGTCAATAATTGTGACTATGTGTTATCAGTCTTCTTGCATAAAGTCTAGATCTAACGAGAATACTCTTTCAAACATGCTCATATTGACAGTGTTCATGTAAGCAGTACGTCTTCAGTACTGAGATGTTCATGTGAAGATGAATCATTCTTTCTATCTATGAATCTTCACTCAATATCGTAGCATTCTAGACAAGTCGTGTTTGAAGTCAGAATGATAAGATTGCACTTTACAGCTATCAAAATATGTTCTTATCACAGCTTTACTAAAAACGTCGTTGTCTCTTGAGATTGATCGCTTTTCAGTCTAAAGAAAATTATTATAATTTCTACTTGAAATCTAATATCAAATTTTACGTCATTGTCACTAGAATCGAACTTCACGAAAGAACGCAAGACTTTATTTGAATGTTTCACAAATATAGATTGAAGATCAAGCTTAACATCATTCTTTATTGATCGCAACAAATGCATCATTGTGTTCTCTTTCGTTATTCATACATCGTCACAGTCGCTGTTCTCATCAGACTCATTCTCATTCATTTCATCATCATCATCATCATCTTTGTTCTTGTCTTCTTTCATGTGTTCATCGTCATTACTATCTTCATTGTAATCGTCATTCTCGTCTTCGCTCTTCGCTGCAAATTCACTGCTAGCTTCATTCTCATCTTGATCATCACTATCATATACATAGACATCATCTTTCTCGTTATTATCACTCACAAATCTCACTGTATCATCACTTTCGCTCTCGAGAGAATTGCATGATCAGAGCTTCGTGCTTTCTTGTATTCATTCAGCGCTCGTTGATACATCTTCTCTGTCTCAGCATGCTTGCCTTGATTCTTGTAAAGAAGATCTAAGACGTAGACAATGTCAAGAATTGAAGTATAATCAGAATCTCATGCTTTCTTGTATTCATTCAGCGCTCGTTGATAAATCTTCTCTGTCTCAGCATGCTTGTCTTGATTCTGGTAAAGAAGATCTAAGACGTAGACAGTGTCAAGAATGAAAGTATGATCAGAGTTTCATGCTTTCTTCTTTTCATTTAACGCTCTTTGATACATCTTCTTCGCTTCGACATGCTTGTCTTGATTCATATAAAGAATACTCAAATTGTTGACAGTGTCGAGAGTGAAAGTATGATCAGAGTCTCATGCTTTCTTCTTTTCATTTAGCGCTCTTTGATACATTTTCTTCGTCTCGATATGCTTGTCTTGATTCTTGTAAAGAATACTCAAGTTGTTGACAGTGTTGAGAATGAAAATATGATCAGAATCTCATGCTTTCTTCTTTTCATTTAGCGCTCTTTGATACATCTTCTTCGCTTCAACATGCTTGTCTTGATTCATATAAAGAAGATTCAAGTTGTTGATAATGTCAAGAGTCGAGATATAATTCGAGTCTCATGCTTTCTTCTTTTCATTCAACGCTCGCTGAAACATCTTCTTCGCTTTGACATGCTTGTCTTGATATCTGTAAAGAATGTTCAAATAATGAACAATGTCGAGAGTAAAGATATAATCAAAGCTTCACGCTTTCTTCTTTTCATTCAGCGCTCGCTAATACATCTTCTTTGCTTCGACATGCTTGTCTTGATCAGCATAGAGACGATCAAGACTATGAAAAGCATCACAAATCTCAGTGAATGCATTGTCATTGAGCACATCGATGTCATGAAGTTCTCATGCACATCAATCTGCATGCGAAAGCAATCGTTGTTGAGAAATTCAATACTTCGCTTCTGATCAATCTGACGCTGCATTATCTACAATTATCAGAGTTACTATCATCAAGTCATACTTGTTGAAGCTGATCATTTCTGCGCATCAATCATGCACGACTGAATGCATAAAGTAGCTTTCGCTGTGTTGACGCGATTCAATGAGCGAGTAGTTCAATAAAGTCTTTATTATTCTCTTGAAGTCAATTTCGCTCTGTGCTAGCTTCTGAAGCCAGTCATATTCTCGATAGTCTTCACTCTCACGCAAGATCAGCTCATATCACATATCTTGATGATTCAAATATGCTCACAACTGCAAGAATCATGTCGTCGTTAAACTGCTCTGTCGAATGCGCTCGTAAGAGATCATTCACGTTGTCTGAATGCTTCTGTTCTCGTAGTCACGCAGATAAGATGTCTTCATCATCAGTCGAGATCATGAAATCTTGTATAGATCGAGATACTTCAAGCAGCTCGTCTTAGTTTCACGTATATACGTGCTCGCTTGAATCAGAGCAAGTGAGAGATAGTCTAATTGTTGAACAAGCTTGTTAATGTCTGCAGATCATTCAATCAGCTTATATCTTGATCTTCTGATAAGATGTCTATCGTATCACTGCTGAATTGATGCAGACTCGAGCGATTGCTGATGAGCTTTAATGCTTGATCACTTCTGAGTCTTGTAACTTCGATTGACTTTTCTATCTCTCTCAGCGAAGAAAGACGAGTGATGATCAGAATGAAGTCATGATCGACTGATGACAGAAACGACGTAATATTGTAGATCTGAGCATCTACTTTCATAGATTGCATGTCTCGATCGACGTTGTCGAAGATCATCAGTCATCGTTGATTTCTTTTCAAAGCGAGTCATCTTAGAACAGCGTTTGTCTTCGCTCTCATGTTCAAAGTCTGCTGAATCTTCTTGATCATCGAAATCGAGACTTCGCTGACATTCGCACGCTCAGCAAACTCGCTCAGACTCTGCAGCATCGTGTCAATACTGTTATCATTCACTCATACTATCACGCTGTACGTGTGCTGATACTTTCGAGCATATGCAATCGTCAGCTGCATCTTCTCAATCTTTCTCAGATCATGAAGAATATGTATCTTTCGCTCACTCTGCGTCTTTGTTGACAGTAGACTTCTCTTCATCTTCTTCATCTTAACGTCTCAATTGACGAAATTGTCAGCAATCAAAAGATTCGTGAATTGAAATTGAACATGAAAGTTGTCATCTTCTAGAAGATAGATGATCAGAGTTTGTTCAATTCTCTTGCACTTAAAACGATCTCATTTCTGTATTCTTCATTTCATGATGAAGCTGTCTCTATCGTTCTTCATCATCTGTTGCGTTGTTCAGATGCACTCATCTGTACTCGATACAACATCGATCGCTCGTTAACTTCTCATCACTTGAACTCTGAGTATGATCTGTAGAAGCTCTTTCGCATACGATGTCGTTGTTGCTGTCACGTAGCCTTGTCACTCATTGTTCTTATGCGAGTTTGAGTAATCGCAGATCTCTTGAATGACGACGCACAAAAAATCATTTGACAACTCTGTCATCTTCATCTCAAAGCACATAACATCATGTTGCTGACTGATCTTGTCGCGAATAACGACATCTTTCATCAGTTAATCTGCAAACACAATGATTTCGTAATGCACAATCGAATTCTTTGAATCATGAGATTGCGACTGTCGTTGAATCACGAGTGAAACAGCATGATTGCAGTCGATGTCACACTTTGCTGTGTTGTTGACGTGAATATAGATTGATTCGTATCATCGATCTTTTTTCGCACTCGAATATCGATGCTTCTCTCGCACTCGTGAATTTTTGATCATCATCGTTCAAATGATTTCGACAATGTGATGTTCTTTTCTCTCGTGAATCGCATCGAGTTGATTCAGCGTCGTTAGTAAAAGTGTGAAGAGAGAGTTCAAGCTTTCAGTGATCTTGAACTCTTTGTCTTGCATCTCTTTATCATACTTGTACGAAAGAACGTCTTTCGTTCTTCTCAACAAGCATTCAATCATCACATCACTCAGTCGAATGTCGTGTTTCTGACTTGACGTTTCTTCTTTGATCTCATCATCAGTTCAATGCGAATCGATTCGAAGAATCGAAGCATGTTCTTCGTCATCATGACGACAGAGACGATTTCATACCTGCCTTTCGAAAGACATGCGACGACAACATGATGATCAACAATGCGATTCACAGTGTAAGCATTACTGTCATGCAACGAGACGCTCGAGAGAGAAGGGTACTCTTCGTTCAGAAGTTCGCACGCAGTCACATACTTTCATCTCACGATGTAAGCTTGATGATTCATGAATTCTCATTCGTGAAAGATGATCGCTCACTCTGTTCATAATTCTGACATTGAAAGTCTTCATTCTACAAGGCTGACGCATGACGAGAGAGTAAAGTGAGCGTGTTCGCTTGATGCGTCTATCGCTACCTCATCAAAAGCTAGCAGAATCTTCTATTAACAGAACGCTATAGTGCGAAACATATTGTGATATATATAACAGAAAAGAACTCGAGTAGACACTTTTTAGCGTATCGAGACTGAAATCGACTGTTTATGTTACGAAAATTTCTTAAGTCATCGAATTGCGAATTTCAAGATCTGAAAACAGTTTATACAAATTACATAGTAAATTATCAGATAAGACAATCTTAGCAAGCAAATTTCTCAATCTCTTAGAGATTTCACGCACGTCGCAAAATTCAACTATTCGATTAACTTCTTAAAGTATCTTGAAACTGCGTTCGAATGTTATCTGAGCAGTTGACGTTGTCGCACAGTCGTCGCTGAAGAAAGTCAATTTTTTGTGATGTCAATCTTTTTCAAAGATCTAGAAAAATCGACTGTCAAGGCGAATTTTCTGATAATCTACTACGTAAATTGAATAGAGTATTTTCAGATTCTGAAATTCGCAATTCAATGACTTGAGAAACTTTCGCAACATAAACAGTCGATTTCAGTCTTGATACGCTAAAAAGTGTCTACTCGAGTTCTTTTCCCTAATTGAATGTAGAGAAACTGTTCGCCTCATTCTTCGCACGCTATCGAATGCTGATTTTTGCCCCTCATTGCGATACTTTTATCACGTCTTTCTGATTAGTAGCACTTCAAAGGTATGATTCTTCAAAGTACTATCGATAGACATGACTGATATGCTCTAAAGCAGTCGCTTTATCTTCATAGAATTCACGGCTCACTAATGTCTTCTCATTCAGAAGTCATTCATGTATACGATAGCATTAATATTGCGATCGTGATCTAATAAGACTTCGCATCTCGACAAGATATCTTAAGAAGTTTCTAACTCTGACTCTAAATTATTGTGATTATGATTTTCGAAGTCTCTAAAGCAGAGTAGTCTTAAAGATGAAAAATTGATAAAATATCTAGTCAGATCAGCTTATTGTATTGACGAATAAAAATCTCTGACATTACGTGATGATAAATCGCTTAAACATTGAAGTCGCGATACGCTAAAAACAGTTCATTCGAGTTCTTTGCTGTTGGAAGATATACAAGTCTTCGAAATATATATTCGAAACAGAAACGTTCAAAGTATTTCGTAGAGAAACAAGAGACATGAAAAAAATGTACTTGAAGAGCGTACGAATGTCGTGCAAAGTTGAATAGAAATTCAGCAAGCTATAGAAATCACGAAAGAATCTGATAGCTGAAAGTGTCAGTCAAACGATAACATCTATCGTTAATTGCTTGCTATTGTCTTCTTTGTCGTGATTTCTTTTCTGAATTATTAATTATTCGAATCTTATCAATTATTCTCTTTCTCAAGCATTGAAGAATAGTGTCGTGAGCATACTATCGTTTTCAAATAGTTCTCTTCGAGTGTTCTTCTATCTGAGATTGTTCTGATGTTCGAGACTTGTTGACTATTTGACTACGTAGTGATATATCAATTCTGCACACTGTATGAATATCTTGCTCAAGTTTGATAATACACGTCACGTCAGATGAGAAATATAGTTTGATCGAAGATCACGAGATTCAAATGGTTCGAAAAGTGTATTCAAATCTCGCTATCAGCCTCAATATTAGCTCAGAAGAATAAAGCTCAAAATGATTTCTTCACGAGAATGCTCAGCTCAAGACGACTGAGTAGGCATGACGATATTTAAAGCATCAATTCTCTCAGCTGAGTCATCTCTCATCAAAGCATATCACAATCATCAAGAGTAATGAATATCTATGATAGTCAACCTTCGACGCCTACTTCTCTAGATGTTCTTATCAATCACAGTCTCGATTCAATCGTTGCATTCAAAGCAACTTCAGAACGACTTCAAGCATTGAAGATGTCAAAATCAACTCTGTCGCAAGAAATCGAACAGTTGATCAAAGAGAATGACTTTTTGAGATAAGAGCTTGCATATCATCAGAAAATGCACGAAGCTAGCTTACGTCTTGCAAGAGAGACGTAGAATATTATGAAAAGACTTCAATGAGCGGTTTTCGATTATAGAAATACGCAGAGAAAGATCGACATCGACTTTTGCAAGTCGATTCAAGCATGATCTGTTGAAAACGAAGAGTACGTGAAAGCATTATCAATAGAGAAGAATGATGACAACTTCTGTCAAATTGTATTTCAAACATGAAAGAAATTTATTAACACATGAAGTGCATCTGATTGATCATCAACAGTCGTAGTATCTGAAAGCATATTCGCGTCATAATCATGTCTGCAACGCTGTCGATTTTTAGCGAATGACGAGATCTGTGATCTCTAAACAAAATGCTTGTGACTCTCAATCAATCTTTCATTCGTGCAATGCAACAGTCGTGTGATACAACATCTGTCGAAATCGTTATTCTTCAAGAAACATTCAAATACATCAGAATTGCAGAATGACAGAAACTTTCTCTGCAACACAAAGAACGAAGAGCTTGATCGTCAACACTACACAGTTTTTCCTTGAGATGATCGAGATTTCGTGAGACTTGTCACTTCAGTTAGATCTGACAAATTAAAATCTCGTTTCTTTCTTTCTTCAGATGCCTGATCATCTCGTTTTCGCTTGTTGTCTATCACTTGATCTTGACTTGACTCTTTGACTCTTTTTATGAATCTTTGAATCTCATCGTAGGCCAGTTCTAGTTGCGTTCTCAACGCTCAATGTGCAACTTCAGAGTTTGATTGAACTGTCTTCTTCAATGATATCGACATCGACAATCTTGAAGACTCGCTTGTGTCTTCGCTGAAATCATTCGAGTCACTGTATTCTTCGAGACTGTGTGCATTTCTGCCTCATTCTTCGTAATCTTGAATCTTGTAGAAGCGAATAAGATACACTAGTCGATCTACTGTTTTTCTTGTCAATCGAAGTATCTCAGCGACATTTAATACGTAAGACTTACTCTGCGTAGAATCTTTGAGTCTTCAGAAATGTCTGACGTTGCGAGAGAAATAATTCGAAATCTCGATTTTATCATGAGAATCAAGTAATTTCACAGAATAGATCTCTTCTCATTCTCTTGTGTAGCTAGAATATCGTTTGAATAGTTCTCGTCTTTTTCGATATTGAGCTCTTGTTCTTCGAGTTGAAATTGAAGATTTTTTCTAAGATATTTTCTAGAAATCTCTATAGCGAGATGTCAATATTCGCTAGAATTTATAGAAACTTCTAGACCCGTCTGAGTTTCCCGTCGAAAAAACCTTCGGAATTGCTTGAAAGTATATTTTCGAGCGGTTTTTAACCCTCAAGAATTCGATTTTGCTAGAATTTTTTTAACTGAGTTTTCGAAGAGATATTCTGAAAACGACGTTCGAAAAACCTTTAGACCTATAGTCTTCTGAAAAGAAGCTATCAGCCAGAGATAATAGACTAAAAGAGAGTCTATTTCTCGAGATAAATAGCGATGAATAATTTTCGTAGATTTCGAGATCGAATACTCTTTGTGATAGAAAGTAATAAAGAAAAGAAGATCGTTTTCAACGTAGAGATTTCGAAGTCCGATTTCTATACTATTAGAGCTTCTAATAGATAGTAATTTCGAAGCTCTCGCTGACTGTTCATCTTTTAGATGAATAAGTACTAGAAGTTTTTCTAGAAAAATCGAGAGAGAAGTAAGTCATTTCTCTAGTTTTCGAGAATTTCAAGTAAAAGTCTTCTTCTTCGAGACTCGAAAACGGCTAGCTAGATTCGAACGACTAGCTATTTTTCGAATAAGTCAATTTTTCGAATTCTTGACTTCTAAATTCGTTCAACTATTCTGAAGAAAATTGAAAAAAGAAGTAGAATCTAGAGAGTTATCAAAAATTCTAGACCAGAGGATTTCAGAAATCGATATAGTACTTTCAATAGTACTATTTTTCGACTGAAAAAGAACGTCTTCGAAAAGAATAGCTTGAGTAGAAGAAAGAAGATCGTGAATAAAAGCTCGAAAGTTGAAAATTGAGAAAGAAATTCGACCGTAGAGTATAGTCTCGTTCGACCACTCTATTAGGCTCTTTTTAGTCGTATTCTGAGCTATATTTAACCCGTAGCTTCGAAGATCGAGTGCTCAGTTAATAGAAGAACGAGAACTTCTAACTAGAAAATGATCAACGAGAAAAGAAATTCGTTCAAGAACCTCTCGATTCTCTAGTTCTAAAGAATAGATACTAGTATTCAAGTCTGAATTCGAGTTCGAATCTGTGTTCAAAGTGCTTGATTTTTCTAAAGAAAATCAAAGAACGAGAAAACAAGAAATCTTAATAAAAGACGAGAGAAGAGAGAGATAGAAATCGACTTCTTTTCAGTCTTTTTCTTCGAGTTCTAGAACGACTAGAGTCTCTACTAAAAGAAGCTCATATTCGTCTTCTTTTGCCTGCTGATCGAGAAGAGATATTGAAAAATCTAGACAAGCTCTCTCGATTCAAGTAAGACTAGAGAGCTTAGGCCTAGCTCTCGTACTAGAAATAATAGATGTATTTCTAGTACTAGTCTTCTCGTTCTTCGAGTCTTCCCTAGTAGTTGAGGCTTCGTTCTCGTTCGAAGTAGAATTCTGGCTCGATTTCTGACTTTTCGAGTTTTCGTCCGTCTCTTTGACAATTCGAATAAGTCTTTCAAGAAGGTTTTTCTGCGTTTTCGAAAGACTATATCGAGGGTTTTCTTGACTCGAGTCTCAATCGATTTGAGTTTGAATAAAAAAGAAGAAAATTCGTTTTCAAGATAAAGAATACGTTGAAATCCGCTCAGTATTCTGATAAACCCGAAAGAGTTTAGCTCGGAATTGGTTTTTCTTCGTTCGAACTATTTCGAAACGTTCGAAAGAGTCGATATTCGAGACGGTTTCCTGAAATTTCCGAGCTAAATTTTCAAAATCGAACGAAATAATTCGAAGAAGAGAAGTATCGAGCTCTTCGACTAAATCGACTAGATAGAAACGATTTAAATCTTCTAAATAGTCGATTCACCTAGTTCGATCTAGTCAAGAGAAGAAGTCGTCGAGCTTTTCTTTTTGAATTTTCGAGATTTGACGTTTTTGAGACGATTCGACTTCGGAATTTAAGCGAGCAATTTCGACTTCTCAAATAGTAAGATTTAAAGAATATATTAATAGGTTTTTTAGAAAAAAATAGCTAAGAAAAATACCTTGGGTTTCGAGAGATATTTGAGACGAACGACAACTTTCAGCGCTAGAAGCTCTTTCTTCTAGAAAACCCGTTTCTTCTCGACTAGTCTTGACTATTCATGACTTTTTAGAATTAACTAGAAAGTATTGAGAATCGAATTTCTTAGGAAAATATTGCTGACAAGGAATCTCGATTTTTCAAGAAACGTTTTCCTTAGTAGATTTCGAAGATCGTTTCTTTTTCCTAGGATTTTCCCAGCTATGAACTTTGAAATAGTGATCTCAAATACTATGAGTATTTCTAGTAATATATTCGCAGTCTTGACACTTAATCTCGTCTCGATAGAGGGCTAATTCTAAGTAGAAAAAGAAAAAAGAAGAAGAAATTTCAAGATTTTTAATTTCGGCCTTATTCCGAATAAGGCTAGCGTCTTTTTCGACTTCTATAAGAAGACTAGTACGCTTGAAAGATGAGAGAGAATGAGGTTTTCTTTCGAAGTGATGATCTAATCTCGTTGAAAAGATACAGTACTTACAGCTTTTACAAGCTAATAAGTCGATATTCTCAACTAGAATTATAGAAGTAGATTGAATAAACATTTTTAGTAGATTTAAAAGATTCAATTGTTTAGAAAATAGAATTGAATGATATTTAAACGTTTTTCTAAGAAATATTAAGAAAAGAAGAAAGAAATTCGAACGAGACGTTGTTCAAGTAACGTCATGTGACAAATTATCAATATCTAGTTAAATAAAACTAGCGTGACAAGTCGAGTCAAGTCGAGTCGAGTTGACTATATAGATCAATGATAAATGCAATGCATATGCAATTCATAGATGATCTAGATTTCTAGCAATGCATGTGTAATCTATGAATAATCTAGATTTCTAGCATGATCTAGATTTCTAGCAATGATCATAATTTCTAGCAATGATCATGACTTTTAGCAATGACTATAATTTCTAGCAATAATCATGATTTCTAGCATAATCATAATTTCTAGCAATGTATATGCAATCTATAGATGATCTAAATTCTATGCAATTTAAATATATATATAATAATAAGTTATTATAATTATATTCTCAAGAGTTTCGTAGTTTAATAGTAAAATTCTCTAATATTTAATATTAAAGAGCTTCAAATTCGAATTTCGACAAAGTTCTAGTATTTCTAGAGTATATATAAACTCTATATATACTTTTGAAAGATCTTTCTTTATATTATAATTTTTATAGTCTACAACAGATTCACTGAAGAAATTTGCAGAACACTGAGCAAAGCACACGACGTCTGCACGAAATGAACTCGCACTCATAACGCAACGTTCGCATCAGAAAAGTATGAGTTCATGCACTTCACTAGAAAATCGAGAAGATTCGACATGATGACTAGCATATAAATAGAAAACTCAATTATCAAATCAAAATCAGACGTACGAGTTCTAGAGATGCAACTGAACATGAAACTGCAATGAGACGCGCATCTTCGACAAATAGAGATGAATCACGTCACAAGAATGCTGACACTTAGTCATCTTGAAGTCTTCACATGAGAAGCTATCTTCACAAAAGCGAGACAAGTATACTCAACAGTAGTGAGATCAGAAATCGCATTTGAAGCGTCAGTCTGACATCAGCGCGACAAGAAATATGAACTGTCAAGCAAAGAATGCAGACTAGAAACACTTCAGAATCAGACTCTGCATCACGTAGCAGAAGCATTCAAAAGAGTAAGCATCGAAACTTTAAAGACAGAAACATATACAAGCTCACTATATGTTCATTTGAACATGTTACAGAACAAGATCACGCTACACAGTTGAGTCAATGATCAAACGCAAGAGATCAAACAAGCATGCGAGCTAATACGCGCTTGTTTGACGAGAGTTAATCGCATCATTTCTCGCTTACTCGTCATCAAGAAAATAGTACTTCTGAATGTCTTCATTCAACAGAATGCAAAGATACAGTTGAGATGCAGACGACGCTTTTTCTTCTTCACGATTTTAACAAGCGATAGCATCGCAATAGCGCAGTATCACAAAGATCAATGAAATCAACGATGAAAAAAGTACAAAGAATGTGTCGCAGATGTCAATGTAACTTCAGCACAAAGATTGCATCTGAGCAATAAGACGATAAAGATGCGTGATGATCTTCAGAAAGCAGAAAGCACTCTCGCAATGTACATCAGAATTGAATGCATAGATCTGAACACTTATCTGCACTCTAGAAATGTTTCAAACATGAATAGCTTGCGATGTGACTGCGAATGAAGTCATCAGATGACGAAGCATATATTCATGCACTGTTCGAACTGATTGCATCTGCGATCAAGAATGCTACAAGATGCTGACTTTTTAAACTATTGAATAATCATCATCATCATGAAGAGTCTCAGAGCAATAGCGAAAATGATGATGAAAACGAAGCTCTTGAAGCAATTTACAGTGACTAAAACACTCATTCTCTAATGTGCAATCAACGCGAACAAATTTGATACATAGTCTTAAAACTCATTGTTTCGACTGCGTGAAGCAGTCATATAGACTGCGAGTGATTTTCTATCTCAGAGAGTTTTGTTCACTCAATACAAGTAGCATAAAGTCTCTCATGAGTCGATCTAATCAATGTCACAAGAATGTATGAATTTATTATTATTATTATAATTTTTATAGAATTTTAATATATATTTATAAGTTTTAAAATATTTATTATTAAGCTCTTATCTTAAAAATCTTTCTAAGAAATATAGTAATATATTCTTTTTTATAATAATAATAAATTCATACATTTTTATGACATCAATTAAATCAACTCATGAGAAACTTTATGCTATTTGTATCGAGTGAACAAAACTCTCTGAGATAGAAAATCACTTGCAGTCTATATGACTGCTTCACGCAGTTGAAACAGTGAGTTTTGAAACTATGTATCAAATTTGTTCACGTTGATTGCATGTTAAAGAATGAGTGTTTTAGTCACTCTAAATTGCTTCAAGAGCTTCGTTTTCATCATCATCTTCGTTACTGCTCTAAGACTTTTCGTGATGATGATGATTATTCAATAGTTTAAAAAGTCAGCATCTTGTAACATTCTTGATCGCAGATGCAATCAGTTTGAACAATGCATAAATACATGCTTCGTAATTTGATGATTTCATTCGCAGTTACATTGCAAGCTATTCATGTCTGAAACATTTTTAAAGTGCAGATAAGCATTCAAATCTATGCGTTTAATTTTGATGTGCATTGCAAGAATGCTTTCTGCTTTCTGAAGATCATCACGCATCTTTATCATTTTATTGCTCAGATGCAATCTTTGTGCTGAAATTGCATTGACATCTACAACACATTCTTTGTACTTTTCTCATCATTGATTTCATTGATCTTTGTGATATTGCGTTATTGCAATGCTATCATTTGTTGAAATCATTGTGAAGAAGAAGATGTGTTGTCTGCATCTCAACTGTATCTTCACATCTTCTTGAATGAAGACATTCAGAAGTATTATTTTCTTGATGATGAGTAAGTAAGAAATGACGTAATTAACTTTCGTCAAACAAGCGCATATTAGTTTGCATGCTTGTCTGATCTTTTGCGTTTGATCATTGACTTGACTGTGTAACATGATCTTGTTCTGTAGCATGTTCAAATGAACATGTAGCGAATCTATTGAAAATATGTTGTATACGTTGCATGCAACATACATAGAGCACGATCTCTATGCTGATTTTTCCCTTAGACTCAAGAGATT
>JAABUH010002953.1_pt1 | contig 15429 bp, 14 predicted proteins | sample 5559121 | NCBI WGS metagenome assembly JAABUH01 (sample SAMN10711871, study PRJNA513364) | rock metagenome | isolation source: Antarctica rocks | place: Antarctica: Victoria Land, Battleship Promontory nord | collected 2015-12-28
TCTGGGTCTGCAGTTCACCGCGATCTACGCCATGCGGCTGCGCAAGCGGATCGACGCCGGGCTGCTGTCGGAGCAGGACCTGCTCGACGTGACGGTCAAGAATCATTACAACGGCTCTCTGAACCCAAACGCCCAGCACCGCAAGCAGTTCAGTGCTGAGGAGGTACGTGATTCGCGGCCGATCGCCGATCCTCTCACGCTGCTGATGTGCAGCTCGGTGTGTGATGGCGCGGCGGCGGTCGTGCTGCGTCGCGCGGACGATAGCGTGGACAGCACTCGGCCACGCGTCCGGGTGCGCGCCTCTGCCGCGGCGTCGGGGTACACGGCTGGGCCCGAGGACGACCATCTGCCCTCGACGGCCACTGCTTGCGCGCAGACGGCCTACGAGCAGGCCGGTCTGGGGCCCGACGAGGTGAGTGTCGTCGAGGTCCACGACGCGATGGCCCCGGGTGAGCTTCTCTATTACGAGCAGCTCGGGCTGTGTCAACCGGGCGAGGCCGGCGTGTTGCTCTCATCGGGGGCGACGGCAATCAGCGGTCGGCTACCGGTAAATCCCAGCGGTGGTCTCTCGGCACGCGGCCATCCGGTCGGTGCGACCGGGCTGGCACAGATCGCTGAGCTCGTCTGGCAGTTGCGCGGTGAGGCAGGGCCGAGGCAGACCAACCAGCCACGGATCGGGCTCGCGCAAAACAGCGGGGGGTGGCTAGGCGGCGAACCGGCGGCCTGCAACGTACAAATTCTGGAGCGGGTGGACCCATGGACCTGAAACGTGCGCTGGACGTCACGCCGTCGCAGCAGCGCCCGCGCATCGATTACCAGGCCGGGCGTCTGCTCGGGACACGCTGCGACCAGTGTGGTCACGTCTCCTGGCCGGGGCGCCCGGTCTGCCCGCGGTGCGGTGCCGCAGCCGCGACCGAGCTGCTGCTCTCGGACGAGGGCGTGTTGGTCACCTTCACGACCGTCTGGGTGCCCCGACCGGGGTTGGCGACACCGTACATATTAGGACAGGTGGACCTCCCCGATGGTGTGCGCATCTTCGCTCACTGCCGCGGCCTCACCCAGCGGCACCGCGTCCCCCTCCCCGTCCGTCTCGTCGTTCAATCCGATCCGGAATCGGTGCCGCCGTTCACGTTCGAGCCGAAGGAAAATGCATGAACCCGGACCCGGCCATGGCGGTTGGAACTACCGAGGCGGTCAGCTCAGATGCCGAGCGGGTAGCACTATTGGCCACGGTTCGTGACTTCGCTCGCCGCGAGATAGCGCCGCACGTCGCCGCATACGATCGTGAGGAGCGGTTCCCGATCGACATTGTGCGGGCTGCCGCCCAACTCGGTTGGATCGGGGCGGTGGTGGCACCCGAGTACGGAGGGCTGGGTCTTGACTGGCTGTCGTTTGCGCAGCTGATCGAAGAGGTCTCGCGTACCTGCCACATCGTTGGGCTTGCCATCTCGATGCCCAGCGGCCTGGTCGGCGGGGGAATCTTGCGGTACGGCAGCGAGGAGCAGAAGCAGCGCTGGATCGCACCGATGGTGCGAGGCGAGTCGTTCGCCGGCGCTGGGGTGACCGAACCGGGGGGCGGCACCGATGTGGCCAACATGAAGACTCGCTGCCGCCGCGAGGGCGACGACTACGTGATCACCGGCGTGAAGGCGTGGATCAGCATGTTGGACTGTGCCGATTGGTTCCTGACCTTCGCCAGCGTTGATCCGTCTCTGGGGCGTAAAGGCATCTGTGCATTCGTCGTCGAGCGGGGCGCCGTAGGTCTGTCGGTCGCACCGTACAAGAACAAACTCGGCTTCCGGCCGATCACCACGGGCGACCTGGTTCTGGATGAGGTCCGGGTGCCGGTCGAGAACCGCATCGGCGATGAGGGCGACGGCTACAAGGTGGCGATGGCCGCAGTCGAGACCGGCCGACTCTCGGTCGCCGCCCGAGCCCTCGGATTGGCCCAGGCCAGCCTGGATGCATCGGCTACCTATGCAAGAAGCAGGGAGGTGTTCGGCAAGGAGATCGGACGCTTCCAGCTCGTCCAGTCGATGATCACCGACATGGTGGTGGGAGTCGAGGGCGCCCGAAGGATGCTCTACGACCTCGCGCGGGACAAGGATGCAGGAGCCGAACGACCGCGCCGCACCGCCAGCCTCGCCAAAATGCACGCCAGCGATGTAGCGATGATGGCGGCTACGCATGCGGTGCAGATCCACGGCGCGTACGGTATCTCGGAGGAATACCCCGTGGCGCGGTACTTTCGCGACGCCAAAGTCTTCCAGATCGTCGAGGGCAACAACCAGCTGCACCGGAGCATGCTCGCCGAATACGCCCTCGGCTACCGCCAGCCGGATCGCTGAGCACAGTCCATGGCTCACACCGACATCCGGCGCGCGCAACGGTTGGTCACAGGAACCCACGCGCTCGGGCAACTCCCAACGGAACTGCATGCCTGCGGTGCCCGCCGAGCGTTGGTGGTGTGCGGACCGCATATCGCGGCCAGCCCCGTGCTCGAAGACGTGCTGGTCGCCGCCGGTGAAGTCGTAGTCGGCATCTTTACCAACTGTGCAGGCAACGCACCACTGGAAGTTGTCGAGCAGATCGTGCAGCGTGCCCGTGATGAGCAGGCCGACAGTTTGATCAGCGTCGGAGGCGGAAGCGTGCACGACGCGGCCAAGGGTGCATCCATTCTGTTCGGCGAAGGCGGCCGGTTGACCGATCACGCCAGCTGGTTCACTCCGCCAGACCAGTTAGTGGTTCCTCTACTGAGCGGTCAACGGCTGCCAATCGTCGCCGTCGCCACCACCCTGTCGGCGTCGGAGGCGACGGCATCGGCCGGTTTTCATGACTCGAAAACGGGAACAAAGTTGGTGGTCGTCGACCGCGCGGCGCCCATCCGTTCGGTAATCCACGACCCCCGACTGGCGGCCACTACCCCCCGTCCGGTGCTGGCCGCGTCGGCGGGCAACGCACTCAACCACTGCGTCGAAGCGATCTACTCGCGCGGTCACGGTCCGTTCACCGACGCGCTGGCAACCTCGGCGCTGCGGATGCTCACCGGATCTATAGCGGCGGCGCTCGACGGTGACCTCACTGCTCTGGAGACCTGTCAGGTCGGCGCGTACGTGTCGGGGCTCGCGATGCCCTCGAACGGCCTTGGTGTCAATCACGCGGTCTGCCACGTCCTCGGGGTCTTCGGCGCCTCACACGGCGCGGCCAACTCGGCGATGCTGGCGCACGGAATGCGTTTCAACTTGCCGTACTCCGCCGCCCGCCAGGCAATCATCGCGCAGGCCAGTGGCAGCAGTAACGGTACGGCGGCAGCTGATGGCATTGAGGCGACACTGAGGGCGATCGGCGCACCAACCTCCCTCAGGGAGTTGGGTCTCGACCGTGCGCAGCTTCCGGCCGTCGCCGCACGTGCATTGCACGATCGCCACATGTTCGCCAACCCGCGCCCGGTTGTCGACGTCGCCGAACTCGAACAATTGTTGCAGGAGGCCTGGTGAGCGATCTGGCTGCCCGCTTCAGCGCCCGCGAGGTGCGAGCCCTAGCGCGAACAATCAGCCTCGTAGAGCGCGACGATCCCCTTGCGGGTGTCATGCTGGCCGAACTACGTGCCGCCGCAGGGCCGCAGCCGCGGCGGGTAGGGCTGACCGGATCGCCAGGAGCTGGCAAGTCGACACTGGTCGATGCCATGATCGGATCGGTTCGCCGCCGCAAGCAGAGTGTGGCTGTGCTGGCGGTCGACCCAAGCTCCCCCTTCTCTGGCGGCGCACTGCTCGGCGATCGGTTGCGAATGGATGGACACCTGCTCGACCCTGGCGTCTACGTCCGCAGCATGGGCGCGCGTGGTCAGCTCGGAGGGCTGTCGCCCAGCGCCGCGGAAGTGGCGTGGTTGCTCGGCGCCTTTGGATTCGACGAAATTATGGTGGAGACCGTTGGCACCGGCCAATCCGAGTTGGAGGTGTCAACGCTGGTCGACACGACCGTGGTGGTGTTGACTCCGGCCGCCGGCGACTCGGTCCAGCTGGAGAAGGCGGGGATCACGGAGATCGCCGATATATACGTTGTGAACAAGGCCGACATGCCCGGCGCGGACCAGCTCATCCGCGACGTGCGGGCGATGGTGCGACTGGGAACCCGCACCTCCTGGCGTCCACCAATTCTCGCCACCGTAGCCAATCGACCGAGCGCAGCGATCGACGAGTTGTGGGCGGCGATCGGTACCCACCGTGCCTACCTCGACGAGCACCCGGACGGGAGGGCGGCCGACGCGCGGCGAGTGCGGGAGTCCGCCGCCGCATTGGTCGCCGCGCGGGCGCGGGCGTGGGCGCTGCAGCAGTGCAGCCAGGGCAGTCTGGGCTCGGAGCTTGACGAGCACCGACTGTCCCCACACACAATTGCTGACCGGCTGCTGGCCCTCGCGGCCGAGGGATGGAGCGGATGAATGCTAAGTCAGCACGCCCACGCAATGGTCCAGAGAACTAACTTATAGGAGGGAACAGCTTCCCGTGAACTGGTCAAGCGGTATTACCCGATCTGTGTCAGACCGCGAGCGACATGAAGCGTCAGCTAGCCACGCCGACTGCGCGCACTGCGCGACAGGAGAACAAAAATGACCTCTGTAGGACATTCGGAGCAACTAGCCGCCACCTACGAAAGATGGTTGACTGATCACCAAGCCGAACTGGCCTCCCAACCACGAGGAGGCTTTCACACCTCCAGCGGCATCCCAATCAAGCCGGTCTACACACCACTCGACCTCGCCGAAACAGGCTGGAGCTACGAGCGTGAACTAGGGCTGCCAGGAGAAGAGCCCTACACCCGCGGTTTCGTGCCCAGTGGGTACCGATCGCAGCTGTGGAAGATGGAGATGTACGCCGGCTTCGGCTCCGCCGACGACGCGAACAAGCGTTACCGCTACCTCATCGAGCAAGGCAGCACCGGCGGCGTCTCGATGGCGCTTGACCTACCCACACAAATCGGTCTCGATGCCGACAACGAGCTTGCCCGGATCGAGGCCGGCCAGATGGGCGTGGCGCTGTCCTCATTCGCCGACGTGGAACGTGTCTTCGACGGGATCCCCCTGGACAAGGTCGGCCACATCTTCACCACCGCCAACTGCATCGGACCGATCGCCGCGGCCTGGTTCCTGGCGTTGGCCGCCAAGCAGGGCGTGCCCACCTCAGCCTTCGACGTGCAAATCCAAAACGACCCGATCAAGGAATACATCGCCCGCGGCACACAGTTCCTGCCGATCGAAGCGTCGGTGCGGCTGGCCACCGACATGATTGCCCACGTCAACCAGGCGGCGCCGAACTGGCTGCCGATCAGCATCTCCGGGTCACACATGAAGCAGGCTGGCTCGACCTGTGTGCAGGAAGCAGCGTTCACGATTTGCAACGGGATTGCCTACGTCGAATCGTGCCTCGCGAAAGGCATGCGCATCGACGATTTCGGCGCCAATCTGGAGCTGCACTTCTGCACCGAGATGGACTTCTTCGAAGAGGTCGCGAAATACAGAGCCGTGCGCGCCGTGTGGGCGCAACTCGTTCGCGAACGCTTCGGCGGCACCACCGTCCGGGCGCAGCACTTCCGGCTGCACGCGGCCACCTCCGGACGCCCACTCACCGCCCAGCAACCACTGAACAACATTTCGCGAATCACCTTACAGATCTTGGCTCAGATTTTCGGCGGATGTGAGCAGACCAGGACCGCATCCTTCGACGAGGCGCTCGGAATACCGACCACCGAGGCGGCACGCACCTCGATTCGCGCCAACCAGGTGATCGCCTACGAAAGCGGTGTGCCATACACGGCGGATCCACTTGCCGGCTCCTACTACGTCGAATCACTGACCCACGAGTTCCGTCGGCAAATCTGGGACGAGATCGCAAAAGTAGACGCAATGGGAGGCGCCGTCGAGGCGACTCGGCTCGGCTACTTTCAGCAGGAACTGGCAGACGGCGCCTACCGCGACCAGGTGGAAATTGACTCCGGCGAGAAGGTCATCGTCGGCGTCAACCGGTTCCAACTCGACGAAGAACCCCCAATGCCCGTCTTCGAGGTCGACCCAGCTGGCATCGAACGGCAGATCAACCGGCTAGAACACACCCGGCGCACACGTGACAGCGTGACCGTTGACTGCTCGCTGCGCCGACTTGCCGAAGTGTGCGCCACCGAGCAGAACGTCATGCCGGCCGTTATCGACTGCGTCGAGAGTTACGCCACCACCGGAGAAATCGCCGACGTTTGGCGGACCGCCTTCGGCGACTACCGATCGGAGATGAACCGCCTATGAGTAGCCCCACCGCATCGGAAACCACGGGCCCCCCGATTCGGGTAGTGGTGAGCAAAATTGGGCTTGACGGACACGACCGAGGCGCCAAGGTGATTGCCCGCGGCCTTCGGGACGCCGGGATGGAGGTCATCTACACCGGACTTCGCCGCCGTCCCGAGGAGCTAGTCGAGATCGTGCTTCAGGAGGATGCCGATGTCATCGGGCTGAGCATCCTCTCCGGTGCCGTGGTGCTGCTCAGCTCCGCGATGGTCGACGCGCTCCGGGCCCGCGGTCTGGACGACGTGCTTGTGTTGGTCGGCGGCATAGTTTCGCCGCCGGTCCGCGAGCAGCTACGGCAAATCGGCATCGAAGGAGCATTCGGACCGGGAACGTCCATCGATGAGATCGTCACCTTCACCCGAACCGAGCTGGCTCGTCGCCGCTCCTAATTTAAGAAACGATGGCGGTACGGCAATGCGTGAACCACAAGTCCCAGGCAATGTCCATGGTCCGAGGCTTGCCACAGAAATCTCGCTTCCCTCGATGCGGATCGCGACGGGCCCATTCGAGCCATTACTCGAAGCATTAGCAATCGAACGTCAGTGGAGCCGTATAGCGGTCATATGCGGCCCGGGCCTCGCCCGCTCGGCAGGGGTAAAGGCCCGACTCCCCGTCGTCGAGGGGCGAAAGTTCCAGCTATGGACAGCGGTCGAGCCGCACGCGCCGGTACCGGCGGTTGAGGCACTTGCCCGCCAGATTGAAACATTCAGCCCCGACGTCGTAGTCAGTGCTGGAGGCGGATCGAGCCACGACTTAGCCAAAGGTGTCGTGACACTCCTCGCCCTAGGCGGATCTCTGCTTGATCATTGTCTGACCTACGAACCTCCTGACGACCTATACCACACCGCGCTGCCAGGTTCAAAACTTCCCATTGTCACCGTGCCCTCCACATTGGCCGGTTCGGAGGCGAACGGCGCTGCCGGATTCACGGATTTAGAGACTGGCCGCAAGCGGGTGCTAGCTGATCCGACGCTATTTCCGACCGCTGTTCTAATCGATGAAACAATCCTGTCGACCACACCGCGCGAGATCTTCCTAGGGTCGATGATGAACGCGCTAAACCATTGCGTGGAAGGACTCAGCTCTCGACGATCAAATGTGGTATCCGAGGCCCTGCTGACCAAGGCGTTCGTCGAGCTCGTCGCCTCGACCCCCACTCGTCCGCCTGCCCACCATGACCGCGTACGGGCATCCATGGCCTCGGTGATGGCTGGAATCGGGCTTAGCGGATCGTGGCTAGGACTGGCGCATGCGATCGGACACGCGCTCGGTGCGCGCTACCGGGTACCGCACGGATGGTGTCATGCTGTGATGGCCGGCGAGGTGATTCGATTTAACTCGAGCGTCTCGCGATCGAAGCATGAGCGCATCGCTGCCATGATTGGCATTGAGCCCAGTTCAGAGGCGCTGGCATCGTGGATGGACGCTCGCTCCGAGGCGTGGGGCTTGCCACGTACACTCGGGCAGCTTGGCGTTGAGCGAACCGATCTCGACGCCTTAGCCGACGTCGCGTGGCACGATCACGACTCATACTACAACCCTCGTCGAGTGTCGAAGGCGGAGATTTTACAACTGCTGGATGCGGCGTACTAGCTCACTCAGGGCACCACTTCCATGATCGGTTCATAGAATCCGCGTACACGCACACTCGAGCTGCCCCACTCGCGTGCGTATTCTTCGCCCATGCGCTTGAGCTCCGGCGATGCGATGAACGCTTCGAGCGCTACTTGAGAGCTAAACCGATAGATCGCTAGATAGCCGTGCTCAGCATCGCCAAGAGTCTTGCGGTAACGCGTTGCAGAGATTATCTGATTACTGAGGCTCATCACTTCCGGAACGTGCACCTCGTTGTACCACCTGTTCCAACGGTCTTCGTCGCTAGCCTCAATGTTCAGTTGCACCATGAAGATTGGTTCCACGATTCTCCTATCGTTACGTCGCTGCCTCATTAAAGGAACTTGCTTGACTTACGACGTCATGCGTGGACGAGGTTAGGAAGCCACGTCGTTAGAGGCGGAATGAACATGACCAACGCAATGTCAACTACCAGGGCCAGAATAAACGGGACCGCCCATCGCGCAGCGGACTCGGTTGGGACCTTCGCGATCGACGACACGAGGAACAAACACAAGCCCAGCGGTGGTAAAATGAGCGCCGTAGCCGCTACCAACTGTAGCAAGACACCAAAATGAATCAAATCGATGCCGGCAATGCTCAAAATCGGAAGCAGCACTGGGACGACCACCAATGGTGTCGTGCTAGGCTCCAATATGGTGCCGACTACGACGAGACCCAATAATAGAACGGCCAAAAGAACGTATTGGTTGCCTGACACTACACTAAGGAGGCGGACTAACTCCTGGGGACCATTGTTCGCCGTTAGTGCCTGCCCATACGCCAACGCAGCGGCAATAATGAACCCGACGCGTCCTGTGTTCTTAATAGCATCATCGATCGCGGGCAATAGGAACGCGGTGCCGCGCCGACGATAGCCTGCTGCCGCTACTACAACGATATAAATCGATGCGACCGCACCAGCCTCACTCGTTGTAAACTTCCCCGAAAAGATCCCACCGAGAACGATCCCAACGGTGAGTAGAGCAGGTAGCGCGCCGAATCCCGAAGAAATAACGGTGGTCGGCCGAAAGTTCGTGCGCGAGCCCCAATGATGTCTAGCGCAAATCACAGCCGCAACGATCATGAAAGAAAACATAACTACCAGACCCGGCACGAGCAGCGCAGCAAACACCTTACTGACCGATACATTTGCGACAGAAGCATATATCAAAATGCTGATACTGGGTGGGAACATTACTCCTAGGGTCCCCGCCGCGGCCTGCAGCCCAGCAGCAAATGCCGTCGGATATCCATCGTCCTCCATCTCCGGAATCATCGATGAACCCAGTGCTACGGTGTCCGCTACCGGCGACCCCGAGATATCGGCAAACACAGCACTGGCCCCGATATCGGCAACAGCAAGCCCACCAGGAGCCCAGCCGAGCATCGAACGCGCGAACGCCGTGAGTCGACTTGCCGCGCCCGTGTGTGCGATGAGCGAACCGGTCAACAGAAAGAGCGGAATGGCTACGAACGTGAAGTTATTGAGGCCGTCTGACAATTGCTGGGTATAAAAACCGTTGGACGAGAACGGGGACGTGAGGCCAACCGATATAATCGCCGCCACAATCATCGACTCGGCGATTGGCAACCCTAGAGCGAGCAGCACAGCTAGGCCGCCTAGCGACAAAGAGTAGAAGGCGTTGGTGCCCAAATCGAACCGATGTGATATAGCAAGATAACCAATTAAGCCGACGACAATTAGGACAGGAACAGCAGAGAGTCCGTGCTGGATGTACCGGCGCAACGTAAAGTAAGCCATGAAAGACGCGCCCACAGGGACGGCGGCGGCGAGATAGCCCAACGACAGTGAAGTTGTCGATCCGGTACCGGCACTGGCGCGCTGTACATCATCAATGCCATACCAGATAAGGAACAAGAAGGTGCACAACGCGATTGCATCCGTAGTAAAATGCGCTAGTTCCACTACCTTGGGCGGTAGCCGCGACACGACGAAGCGCAGGAATGGTTCGTCGTTGTCTCGAATCGCGAGGCTACCGCCAATAAAAACGACCCACACGAGGAGCCACCCTGCGATCTCACCGGTCCATGGTGGTGCGCCATGGCTAAACCACAGCCGCCCTACGACCCCATAAAGGACATCGACTAGGAGGGCAAGTATGAGTATACCGGCAAGTAGGGCGCAACCGGATGAGATGCCTGCGTCCAACCACCTGACTGCCTTGTGGTGACGCCTTACTCGATGCGTAGTCGTTTCAGTGGCATGTTCGACAATTGCCGGTTCGAGCATATGAACTCCCGGGAATCAGCTATCTCAGTAGCTTTGCTCGATCATGTTCGCCTGGGCGATTACGTCTGCACCGATCCCGTCGGCAAACTGCGAGTACAGCGGCTTCACCAAATCGCGGAACGGAGCCTTATCTGGAGTGCTGAATTGCACACCGCCTTGCTTCAACAGTGTGAGCTGTTCCTGGGTCGCCTTATCGACGGTCTGCTTGTTATAATCCAATGTGGCTTTTCCTGCCTTTGTAATCGCGTCTTGATAGTCCTTAGGTAGTCTATTTGCCGTCGTGCTCGACATTACCATCGCTTGAGCATCCCATTGTGGCTCAATTTGGGTGAGCTGCTTTGCGACCTCGAACCATTTTAAGCTTACGAATCCGGCGGGCGCTGAGATGGCTCCAGAGACGACATCTTGTTGGAGTGCGCTGTAAACCTGAAGCGAAGGGAGCGGCACAGCAGTGGCGTTAAGCGCCTTCAACATCGCTGTCGATATTGGATCGGTGTTCACGCGCAGCTTCAAGCCGGCCAGATCTGCTGGCGTACTGATCATCTTCTTGGTGAGCAACTCGAAGGGGCCGTTGCTCGCGACATAGAGACCCTTTACTCCCTTCTGACTCAGCGAGTCTAAAATGGTAGCGGTAGTCGGGCTGTTAAACAATGCTTGCGCACCGGCCTCGTTTCGAATCAGGAACGGAAGGCTGAACAATCCAAGTTTTGGTAGCTGCCCTGTCACTGATCCACTGTACAGATCGGCAAAATCGATACTGCCAGTTTGTATGCCTGCCAGGACTGTAGCTTCAGAGCCTAACTGGGAAAGCGGGAAGACTTGGATCTTAACTTTCCCCTTTGTAAGTTCGTCGACCTGTTTTGCAAAGTAGGCAGCGGCTAAACCGGCGGCCGACGTGGCGGGGACATCACTGGATAGCCGCAAGGAGAAGGATTGACCGGCCCCGCTGCTTCCTGGTGAGCCGCTCGAGTTTGAGGAGCCGCATCCAGTCGCCGCTACAACTAACGTCATGCACGCCAGCGCTACTACAGCGGTACGCCTGAGACGTGATCCCCATGTGGCTGGCGTGCCCGTGTGTGATTTCACAACCCAAGCTCCTTACTTGTAGTAAGCATTTTGGTAGGCAGTGATAGTGCAGGAGTGTGGGGCAGCCGTATCCTCGCGTGACGTTCTCCCGTCCGGGGGGCCGTCACTGTTATGACATGCGTGCGGTGCGGGCAACACGGATGCTTGCTGATCGACGGACACGAGCGGAGGCTAGCACTGATGGCACACAGAACGGAACAGATGTTCCGGTCGTGGCCGCGAGGGCTTGTTGCCGGCCGCCTGTTATTTACTGGTCAGAATGTCTGGCGGTGTGTGCGGACAGGATCGCTGAATCGCCTGGGGCCCTGAAAGTTTGGGCCGGAGCGGACCTATGAGGAAGTTTGCGATCCATTGGTAGCATCTGCGCTCATGTTGGGGCGAAGAAAAGCGCAGGCGCTGAGCTGGACCGCGGTTGTAGCGGTGAATCGCAGGACTTCTAAGCTGCCGCCCTCGGACCCCTCGGACTGAACCGTCTGTAAGTGTCGTTGCGGCTGGCCTGGGGCTGGTCACGGCAGGGTTGGCGTTGTCTGCCGCGGGGTGTGTGACTCGTGAAGCGCTTGGCCCCGCGAGGGTGCCTTTCCCGGGATCTGTCCGCGCTGCGTGGTGGGCAACGTCGACCCGGTCGTTCACCGTGATGGCTTGATCAGAAGCCTGCCGGACCCGTGGCCCAGTACAGATGCTTCTATATCTGTCAAGGGGTCTGTCAAGTGGCGGGGACCGGGTGCGCTGCGGCGAAAAGTACGGAACAGCTGCCGGGTGATGTAGCGCTTGAGCGATCGCATGAGCTCCTTCGTGGTGCGGCCTTCGGCTCGTCGGCGCGCGACGTAAGCGCGGGTGGCCGGATCGATGCGCATGCGGACGATAGTGATCGTCGTGAGCGCTCGGTTCAGGCGTCGGTCGCCGCCGCGGTAGAGTCGATGCCGCACGGTGGTGCCCGACGAGGCTGGGATCGGACAGGTCCCGGCCAGCGAGGCCATCGCGGCCTCGGAACGCACTCGCCCGGGGTGCGACCAAGCAATGAGCACGCTGCCGCAACGACAGCACCAACGCCGGACAGCTCGAGCAGCTGCGGGGTGTCCTGGGATCAGCTCGGTGATATCTGCCCGGCTGCGTGCGAGGTCTTCATCGAGCGTGCGGACGCGTCGGGCCAGGCGGACGGCCTCACGACGGCAGGTAGCAGTGGTGGCCTCCTCGTCGCGGTCGCGCCAGGCGGCGATCATGGTGATCTGACGCGCGGTCAGCGTGTTGATGGTGCGGGTCCGTTCCCCGGTCATCTGCTCACGAGCCACGACGAGCACACGCATTGCGACCCGCGCCCGTTCGCTCGACAGTTCGCGCGGGGTTCGCAGGCTGGTGAGGTGCAGCCCATGCACCGCGCGCGGGCGATCCGCGTGGCGTCGAGTTCGTCGTTCTTGCCGATGCCACGACGATCACCAGCCGGCATCCGGGCGGCTTCGACGACGGACAGCCCGGCACGCTGCAACCGCTCGGTCACGATCGCGCCGAAGGACCCGGTGTCCTCTACGACGATGAGCGTGGCCCGCTCGCTGACGCGCTGCTGCAGCCAGCTCTGCGCTCGTGACAGCCCGGTCTGGCTGGTCGGGAACTCCGCATGCGCCATGAGCGCTCCAGTCGCGGCGGGTGCGGTGACCATGCCGGTAGCAACCTCGAATACCGCCTACAGAATCGTATGCCATACGTAGTCATGGTGGCCTTCTCCGGTTGGAAAAAGAGCCGACAACTTCGCGGACATGGATCTTCGCATCCAACTTCTGGTCGGTGAACGTGACCATCTCCCGCCCGGCACGGCAGCAGCTTCAAGGACTATGAAGCATCACGCGGCGGGGTCGGGTCTGCTCTCGTCTGGCACGGGAACGGAGGCGCCGATGCGCACACTCGCTTGCGCCGCCGCGGCAAGGAGCGCGCGCCTAAGCTCGATGAGCCGTGTCCGCGTCAATCTCGCTTCTGGGCCGAGAACGCTAAGTGCTGCAGCGACCTCGCCATGATCGTCGAAGATCGGCGCCGAGACTGCGAACGCACCTCGAACACGTTCGCCGTGACTCTCGGCCCAGCCCTGCGAGCGCACCGTGCGCAGTTCCTCAAACAGAACATCCCAATCGACGATCGTTGCGTCGGTCAGTGCGTCCAACTTTGCCGGCAGGAGCTGGCAGAGACGCTCTTCATCGCTCCAGGCGGCCAATACCTTGCCCGCAGATCCCACGTACAGCGGCGCCGACGTGCCGACACCGGCGGCGTAGCGGAGATTTTGCGGGCTTTCGAATTCCTCGATGCAGACCCGTCGGCCACCGACCCGCACGTGCATGATGACCGTCTCCCCGGTCTGAGTGCGCAACTCATCCATGACCGACCGGATCAGCGGTGCGATACCGCCGTTGCTCGCGCCCAGCGTGCGGGCCATGCGATAACTACCCGCGCCGAGCATGTACTCGCCCCGCGCCGGATTCTGAACGACGAAGTCACAGTAGGACAACCCGGTGAGGATTCGATGCACTGTCGTCTTAGACAACCCAACGCTACCGCACACGGCGGTGAAGCTTTTCGGGCCATCCGAGAGCGCAAGCAGGACTTCGATCGCGCGTTCGATCAAACGCGGCCCAGTACTCTGAGTCATTTTCCTTCCCTCTGTTCGAGACTTGAGAACCTTGGGCAGGTCGCAATCACCGTGCAAATAACCTGTCTGGAGCAGTCCTAGGGCGATCTGGCATGCAGCACATCCATAAGGCCGTAGAGCGCACCGCGAGGTCACCTAGTGACGGCAAGTCCCTTCGATGCGGGGCGAGGACACCCTCCCGAGCATCGCAGCGAAGTTAGCACGCCCATAGCAACATTCGGAATTCATCTTCCGAAGACAGATAGCTCGGCGATGGGTCGGTCACACCGGCGGTGCTCGACTGTAGTTGGGTCAGGCGCTGTCTGGCCTACCGCAAAGGGGACCTGAATCGTCCTCGACCGCCGTCATAGGGCCTACGCCGTGTCGTCGTCGGACTTCGGCGGTCGGGTAGCCCTCCAGCAGTTCGTGTCCGATGGTGCGGGCGGGTTGGTGGCGGCCGGGGCTGCATTGCCAGAAGGGGCCGCCGGGGGCGGTGAGGGCGGTGATGTGGGGGTCGTAGGGGGAGATGTACCAGCTGGACATGCCGGCGCCGGGGGTGACGACGTGCTCATCCCAGGCTCGACGCAGGGCCTCGAGGCGGGCGATGGCTTCGTTGTGTTCGTACCAGCGGGTGCACCAGCGGACCCCGACACCGGATTCGGAGCCGCTGCTTTTGCTGATTTTGCGTTCGGTGATGGTGGCGATGTGGATGTGGACCCAGGTGTAGAGGGTCGCGAAGTCGAACGGTGCAGACTCCGCTGCCGGACCTTCCATTGGCGCCGGCCCTGGCTGTGCGGCCGCGGCCGCTGCGGGGAGGTCGCGGAGCACGGTTTCGATCTCGTCGACCGCTCCGGCCACCATCTCCAGCTGCCGGGCAAGCGGGCGGACCTGGAGGTGCAGTGCGGCGAGCGGGTCGTGCTCGTCGGGAACCTTGGTGGCACTGCTCATAGTGACGGTGCTTCGATCGGTTCAGTACGTCGCAGGGCCTGGGCGAGGGCGTTGTGGGGGCCGAGGTAGGCCACGGCGGCGGTGGTGACTTCCCCGGTCGCGGTCTGGTTGTCGTCGGTGATCTGATCGGCGTCGCGTTCGGCGTACCAGGGCTTCAGCGTCAGGGTGACCGGCGAGGCGCCGGAGGAGAACAGCAACGCCTTGGTCTTCGGCAGGGCGGCGACTTCCTCCGGGCGCATGATCGGCTCCCAGTGGGTGCTGGTGGACTGCGAGCTGCCAGTGTTGGACGAGGAGTGCGACCGCTTGTCGACTTCGTGCTGCCCAACCAAATCGGACAGCGTTTTGCAGAACTCGATGTCCTTGAGCCCGGCGCCGGCGATCGCCACGGTCGCCGCGGACCACAGCGCATCCATGCCGTCCTTGCCCCACACCCGCACCCCTTGCTTGTAGGACTGCAAGATCGTGGTCACCGAAATGCCCTGGGAACCGAAGAACGAGTACAGGTCGGGCAGGGCGTCGATGCGACACACGTTCGCGGCCTCGTCGAGCATGACCGTGATGGGCGGGTCGACCCGGCCCCGCGGG
>JAABUH010002954.1_pt1 | contig 15425 bp, 31 predicted proteins | sample 5559121 | NCBI WGS metagenome assembly JAABUH01 (sample SAMN10711871, study PRJNA513364) | rock metagenome | isolation source: Antarctica rocks | place: Antarctica: Victoria Land, Battleship Promontory nord | collected 2015-12-28
CTGACGGGTCCCTGCGCTGGTACATCCGTCATGTCACGCGGAGGTGGGCGGGCGCCGCGCCTGTGCACGGGTGTGCGGTAGCACAGTGAGCCTTGCTACGCCCAGGACCGGTGCCAGGACCTGTGCCGCCGCGTTGGATGTTACTCGGGCTCTGCTGCGCCCCATGCGGGGCGTAGCTGCAGAATCTGTAGTCAAAGGTTGAGAGGCCGCTCACTGAGCCCAGGAGCCAGTGCCGTGGGCAGGAGGTGGGGCTCTGCAGGTTCACGGCCACTGCAGTGAGAGTCTGCTTGTGAGTCTGCTCCACAAAGGTCGTGGCTCCTATGAGCGCAGCTGTGTGCTGTTTGCTGGCCCTGCACCCTCTGAGGCATGTGCTTGTATTGGTGTATCGGTGCTGCAAGCGATGCAATGTGTTTCTTGCTGCAAGGCGCCTAGGCTCGAGCGGTGCTCTGGCTGGTGGCGCGGCTGTGAGCGTAGCTGGCGGGGCACAGGTGCCTGGCGCTTGTTTTGTACCACGGCTGCTCGGTGTGCTTGCATCTGCTGACGGCGCAGCTGCTGCGGCAAAGCAACGCGGCCGTCTACAAGCACGAGCGCATCAAGTGCCTCACCCTGGTCGCAGCCTTTGCCATCATGATGGTGCGCGCCACCCTGCTGCAGGTCTTTGAGGTCTACATGCTGCGCCAAGAGTCTCAGAGTCGCAGCCTCAGACTCGCAGTGAGAGCTTGTTGCTGCCCGGCATGGTTTTGCGTGTCCGGGAGGGCAGGGCTCCAAATCGACAGGCAAGAGTGAGGTCATGGAGTGGTCGTATCCAGGCTGGCTAGTTGCAGTTGAGTTGAGCACTAGGTGAGGACGTCTTCGCGGCCTGCAGGTCGGCTTCACGATTTTGTTCGCGAGGGAGCAAACCGACCTGCGCGGCGCGCCCAGCATGCCCGTGCCCGTCACCGCCATCTACTGCGCGCTCCTGGTGTGCGGCCCTCGGGCGCTGCTCCTGTGGCACCCCTGCAGCTGGGGGCGCAGCGGATGGCAGAAAGTGTGCGCAGCGTGTAGCTCTATGCGGACTGTCTCCGCGCCTTCCAGCCAGGCTTGGGGATGAAGGAGGCTGGCTGTGGTCTCGACCTGCACTCAAGACCACAGCCACACAGTAAACTCAGCATGCATGCGCTCGTGCACGCATGCCTGCCACCACCTCAAAGAGCTTGAGCCCTGCGTGGAGCGCCTCGCCGCAAATCTGGCGCGCGCAAGGGGGTGGTGCAGCAGCGATGCTGCGTCGCCACCCAGCAGAGCGGAGGTCAGTTAAAGATGGAGCGGGAACGCCTGACACGCCGCGGGCCACTGCGACAGGTTGTGGATCGGGTCCGGCTCGCCTCGCTGCTGCAAGTGTTGAGCCTCTTCGCGCTGTGCCTCGGGTTCATGGAGGCGCGCACGCATCCCCGCCCCGACAGCAGCCCAGCCTGCATGCTGCACCTGCGCCTGGCCCGTAGAGCAGCAGCTGGTGTCACAGAAAGAGAAGGGCCATGAATGGTAGGTGGCCAAGAAGTAGCAGCAGGAGCTGGCCCCGTGGCGCTGTGCTTGCCGTCACCCTGGTCTCTAGGTATGCGGCGTGCATGCAGCTGTCCTGCTTTGCAAGCGTGCAGCCGCCCGGCCGGCGCCCGGGCCTGCTCGAGGACGGCGTATGATGCGCCAGATCAGGCTTGTGAGAGCCGCTGCACCGGCACCCAGGCGCGGCTCAGCAGGCTGCCGCGGGCCCCAGGCTGACCTGTTCATCGAGACGAACGGGGCCTGGCCGGTCGCGCGCGACGTGGCTGCCTGCACAGGCCTGGCAGGTGCGGCGGCGCCCGCGCACGACCAGGCGCTGCGCTGCTGTGCGCGCTGGCACTACGCGCAAGGGCGCCGACCGGCTGGCGAGCGGGGCGGCGCCTGCCACCTGCATGCGTGTTGCATCTGCCATGTCTGCGCCTGCACTGAAACTGAGGGAGCCCGCGTGCCTGCTCACCGCCCCAGATCACACCCCTCCCGTGAGCGGCACCGCGGCGCAGGCCTGGCGGTCGCGGCTACGACGGTGCTCGAGCTGCGCGCACGCGCCGCGTTTGCCAGGCGCTGCGGCCTGCCGAAGGCCGCGCTGGGCGGGTACTGGCAGCTTTGCGGGCGTGTCGGGTTGCGGGCGAGCTGCTGAGGCGCAGCGGCGCACACCCAAGCAACTAGGGACGTGGGCTGGCGGGTTTGGGTTATGCGAGTAGAGGCACGCTTTGCTGGGGCAAGCGCAGCCGTAATTACCTTTTGCAGGGTGTCTCCTGGGAGCATAGATGGTGTCAGGACCTTGATCCAGGTGTCTATTTCAGTGATGAAGTGCGAGTTTGGCGCCATGGCTCGCATGACCGGGGAGCCTTGCTGCCATCGTGCGGGGCTGCCACAAGATTTGAGTAGCCCAGCGGTTACCCTGCAGCCCCCTGCCTGTTGTGGTGGCAGTTAGCCGCAGGCTCTTCAGAGCGCTTCTGCCATATGGCATAATTCTGTGCAAGGCTGTCCTTGTATGGGTAGCAGGCGCTGTCGTGTGGTGCGCGCTGCCTCAGATCCGGATCACAGGTCCTGACCGTTCGGCATACTCGTGTGAACAGCATAGCGGGAGGTGCAAAGTGACAGGCCTGCTTGTTTTTGGCACTTGGCGAGCATGCAGCAAACTCTTTTTGCGGAGGTTCAAGCCATGGGTCAGCAGTTTTGGCAGCCCATGGGGTTTGCTTGCACTTGAGCTTTTAGTTCTGTTTTTCACTGTTCTGCCTGCTGCCTGCATGTCTTGCTCCGGTCCTTGCGCGCCTGCGTCAGCGCGCCGTATTTTGCTGGGGACGCAATGCATCGGGCCCGAGACTGCTGACACCTTTGGGGCATTCCCGCTGCACCCTGGGTTGCTGCAGCCTCACACAGCTCTGTTTGAGACATGGCCTAGGTGGACGCGACAGAGTCGCATGCCCAAGCACTTGCAAACCGTTGTACGGGGCCACTCGGTCTGTACATGAGGGCTGCTGCGCATGACATTGTTTGTGGACTCTGCATTGTGGCTGGCCCTCTGGCTGAGGGCTGGTCATCCTGTGCGCTGCTCACATGACTGCTTCTGCTGCATGAGCCATGTCTCCTTCAGAGGTCCTTTCCTCAGGGACAGTGGACCTGTCACACTTTCTTTTTTACTGCTGACCCGGCCCGGTGCCTTCGTCCCAGCTGTCTGTGCTACCTTCAAGCGGCCCGCTCACGAATGCCACCTTGCGATGCATGCAAGCCTGAATGCCTGACGCAGGAGCCTTGCAGGCCTGGGAGACATTGCCTGTTGAGGTACATGGGCATGTGCGCGAACTGTTACATTATGTGCATGTACAAGAGCATGCATGATTGTCTCTGGCTTCAGATTGCACATCTAAACACAGCAGTGGTTTCATGAAGCCCGATCACTGTCAAAGCTATGTCTTAACAGGCACGCCCAACACCCAAACTCCCCAGATAATAAGGGAAATGGCCTCCAAACCCATGCCACAGGTCGTTGCCGACCACATACACAGCCTTGCCTGTCATTATGAAACGCGACATCATTTCCGCTACAAGCTTCAGGCGCGGCCTCCCAATCCGCTAGCATGCTTTAGTCCACGCCTGCATGCGCAGCTCGTCGCGCGGTTCCCGCGCCTCCGCAACAACACTACCTTAGCGTGCGCTGTTGACACGCATGCGCACACCCCAAGCGCCCAAAGCATACTCAGGCTGGGCCCGTCACGCGCCAACCATCGGCGCGGTCAGGTCCTTCAGCACGTCTTTGATGGCGTCGGCCGGCAGCAAGCCCTCCAGGCGCAGCGCGGGCTTTGCCTTGTCCATGCCGATGAACACAAGCGTGGGCAGGCCTTGGATCTGCGCGACGCGAGCAAGCGCTCTGCTCAGGGCCGGCCAGCCAGCGCCCGAACCAAAGTTCCCTGCACACGGCAGGCAAAGGCAGCACGTCTCGCAGGTCGTTTGGGCGAAAAATGGCACAGCTGGCACGCCTGCAAATCACACCGGCTCTTGCTCTCAGCTACCGTGCACAGCGTGTTTGCAGCATATATGCGCTCCGAACCAGCTCGCGTACAACACAGCCTGTCCTGCAGTCTGCGCCTGTATATGACTGTCCACGTGACACGAGAACACTGAAGATGTGACAGGCAGGCGTGCCTGCAGGTGCGACGCCAGTGCCTGCTCCTGGTCAACGTCCACCTTCACAATGCGAACTGCGTCCCCCAGCTCCGCAGCTACCTGCGGCCCGTCGCGGTGTCGCTCAATACTGCCTCACCTGCATCAGCCACTCACCTCTAGCACCAGAAGCTCAGCACGAACGCTGAAATACTCTTCACACGCACGGAGCATCAGACCAGCCGCAGCACCTGAGCCGTGTGCGCCACACGCACAAACAGTAAACGCAAGCCTGCAAAGACCTCCGCAAGCCTTAACAGACCTGCCAGGCACGCAGTCCCTCACCGTATGCTGAGCGCACACAAGCGCGCAGGGGCGCGCCTGCTCTAGCTCCTTCGCCAGCAAGACGCACGGGCCGCACCAGTTGGCGTAAAAGTCCACTATGAGGGGCCGGTCGCGCTCCTGGATAGCTACCTCGAGTTGCTCTGTGTTCAAGGAGTCCACCTGCGCAGCGCTAGCGTTCTGGTCAGTGACTGCCACACACCAAGGTCCAAGCTCGGCAGCAAGCCACGGCAGCAGGGCTGGACAGACTGCCGAAGCTCCACACCTTGTTTACTGCGTGCAGGCGCGCGGCGCGCTGCTGCGCCGGCCGCCGCCTCTGCGGCTGCAGCGCCAGCGTACAGCCTCGCCGAGCAAAACGTGTGCTCTGCACCGAGACACGCGGCGCCGGCAGGCGCAAGCGTGCTGCATGCTCGCACGTGCAGGCCTGGGCCTTGCTGAGGCGGCCTGCGAGCGCGCGCTGCATGGCGACACGCTGGTGGATGCTCCTAGAAGAGCTAGCCGAACGCCTGGCCACCTCGCGAGCCTCGGAGACCTTGGCTGACTAAACCCTGCAAAGGCCACCCCTATCGCTGCTGGGGCGGCACGCAACCAGTAGAGTTTGACAAAGCGTGAGAAGGATGCAGGGAAGGGTGATGACCGGTCCCTTGAGCGCACGCATGGCCGCGCGGCGAGCCGCGGCTGGCCAGGCCGGTGCGCAGGCCGGCCTCGCGGCGCTGGCGCCGTGCGCGCACCGCCGGCCGGCGGTCGCGCAGCTGAGCACCTACACAGGCATGCGCCGGGCCAACGCGGTGGACACCGCGGGGGCGAGGCAAGCGGCTAGCGGCCGCTGCCTCTCTGCGGCGGTCGCGCGGCCAGCGGGCAGGGGCCGGCGGGCGCCGACGCGCATGATGTTTGAGCGCTTCACAGAGAAGGCCATCAAGGTGGTCATGCTGGCCCAGGAGGAGGCCCGCCGGCTGGGGCACAACTTTGTCGGCACGGAGCAGATTCTGCTGGGGCTCATCGGCGAGTCCACCGGCATCGCGGCTAAGGTGCTAAAGAGCATGGGCGTCAACCTGAAGGACGCACGGATAGAGGTGGAGAAGATCATTGGTCGCGGCAGCGGCTTCGTCGCCGTGGAGATTCCGTTCACGCCCCGGGCCAAGCGGGTGCTGGAGCTGTCCCTGGAGGAGGCGCGCCACCTGGGTGCGCCCCCGCCGCAAGCCGGAAGCTTCATGCCTTGCGCGCTCGCTGCGCTGCGCACGTCCCGCGCCCAGGCCGCAGAGCAGCGCCCGCCCGCAGCAGGAGCACCCTGGTCGCACAGCACTCCAGGGGTGTCCACGTGGTGCAGCGCCTGCCTGCGTCTGGGTGGCGTGTGTGGCGTGCTTCCTAGCTGGGCCCGGGGCGCGCTGTCCTGGCAGTTGGCAGGTGTCCGGTGCGGTATGTGGCACAGCGGCCGTGCCTGCGGCACGCGGCACGCAGCTGCGGGCGGTACAGGTGTAGATGTATGTGCTTGTTGCCTACTCGTCACAAGCGGTGACGTGCGGCTTGGCCGCTGGCGTGCTACCTCGTCCTTGGGCACCTTGATACACACCGCAGTGCTCGTCAAGCAAGCACCGGGTGATGGGTCGTTAAGAGGCTGTACTAAGAAAGCATATGTCGGTGCTGAGCGGCAGCCGCGTGTGTTGCGGAAGCAGTGGTATGGACCGCCGAGCGCGGTTGCTCTGCTGCTGGGTCAGTAGGCCCTATCAGACGCCAGGTTCCAGGCAGGCTGGCTGCGACTGGTTGTGTGACTGGAGCGCCGAGTGCGTACTGCGGCAGTGCTGCAAACGCGCTCCAACCAAAACGCGCGCCCGGGCGGCAGGCCACAACTACATCGGCACAGAGCACATCCTGATGGGCCTGCTGCGCGAGGGCGAGGGCGTGGCAGCGCGCGTGCTGGAGACGCTGGGCGCGGACCAGGCCAAGATCAGAACCCAGGCGCGCAGCGTGCTTTGCAGCCCGCCTTGCTGCAGCAGCTGTTGCCTGCCCCCACATACAGCGGCGGTAGACCTTGCATTATAGGCGCGCAGCCTATCGCGCAGCACTGTCGCCCCGCTGCCCCAACGGTGCCTTTTGCACCTCTGCAGCAGAAGTCGAGGCTGGAGCATAGCCTTGTGTCTGTGTCGTGCTTGACCGTATCACTCGAGCTCAAGCTTGTGTGCTGCACTGGGGCAACGATGCAAAGCAGCTGTTTGAGGTGTGCTTGCGGGATGAGACTCGGCGGCTGCGCGCGGCGCAGGTCATCCGGATGGTGGGCGAGAGCCAGGAGGCGGTGGGCGTGGGCGGCGGCTCTGGGCCCAGCAGCAACAAGATGCCCACGCTGGAGGAGTATGGCACCAATCTGACCACGCAGGCGACCGAGGCGCGGCCCCGCCCGCGCGGCCTGGCGCCCGCCGCAGCGGCGGGCGCGCCTTTGCCAGCGTAAGAACCGGCGACGATGGGGCGCGCGTGGGAGCGGTGCATGCGTGTGCAGTTGCCTTTCAGGCTGGCGACAGGGCGCGCCTGGAAGCGGCGCATGCATGTAGGGACGCTTCCAGGCTGCATAACGTGGGGGCGCTGGGTGTCAGGGAAGCGCTGACCCGGGCTCTGCGCGGCGGCGCAGGGCAAGCTGGACCCGGTGGTGGGCCGGAAGAAGGAGATCGAGCGCGTGACGCAGATCCTGGGCCGGCGCACGAAGAACAACCCGTGCCTCATCGGCGAGCCCGGCGTGGGCAAGACCGCGGTCGCGGAGGGCCTCGCGCAGAAGATCGCGGCCGGCGACGTGCCGGAGACGATTGAGGGCAAGCAGGTGCAGCGCACGGCTCCCTGCCCAGCGTGTTACCCACAGCCTGCTAGCCGGCGCAACCCGGGCGCGCCTGCCAGCTCGCTGGTGCAGCCGGGCGCGTTCCTGGGCGTGTGCCGCTGTCCGCGTGCACGGTCCCGGTGCTTTTGCAAACCTGGGCGGTCTGCAAGCCAAGCGAGCAGGGCTAGGTTGTTTCCTGTCGCCCTTGGCACGCGTCTCTCTGGCGCTCATCATCACATGCTCAGACACGCTTGCAGTCCATGCGTCAGAAGCTCACGAGGGGCACGGCGGCGGACCAGGTGGTGACGCTCGACATGGGCCTGCTGGTGGCGGGCACCAAGTACCGCGGCGAGTTCGAGGAGCGCCTGAAGAAGCTGATGGAGGAGATCAAGCAGAACTCGGACATCATCCTGGTGCGCGCCCGCGGGCGGCGCCGCCGGGATGCGTATCTGCTGCGCCGTGTCTGGTTGCGCCGCGCGAGCAGGCGAGGGCTTACCAGAGATCCTGTGGCCTGCATTCATCAGGTTGGTGTCTGTCGAGATTGGCGGCGACCCTCGCGGCTGGGTGCTTGCAGACACGGGTTAGCCAGAGACCCTGTGGCGTGTTATCAATAGGTTCATCAGGTAAGTTGGGCAACGTAAGACTGGCAACGAGCCAAGGTTGGCGGCGAGCCTCGCGGCTGGGGTGCGCAGATGATTGACGAGGTGCACACGCTGATCGGCGCGGGCGCGGCCGAGGGCGCGATCGACGCGGCCAACATCCTGAAGCCGGCGCTGGCGCGCGGCGAGCTGCAGTGCATCGGCGCGACCACGCTGGACGAGTACCGCAAGCACATTGAGAAGGACCCCGCGCTGGAGCGCCGCTTCCAGCCCGTCAAGATGCGTGCCCTGCTGCGCAGCTGTTTTGGTGTCCCGCGGCTGTGTCAGACACATATTCATTCAGAACGAATCGAGTCGAATGTGCAGAAGAGGGGGCGGCAGTGAGCAGAAGCTGCATAGCAGGGCCTGCGTATACCCTGTCTGTCCCGCACAGCCGAGGTGCACATCAGCGCCAGCTTGTGCTGGAGATGTACTGCGCATGCGTATGTCCGCACGCGTAGCACGGGCATTGTGACACTGGGTGTGCATGTGCATAGCAGGATGATCGTTTGTCTCACACACAGTGACACGTGTCGCTCGCTGAGTGAAACGTGCGTTGCCCCACGTTGCCTGGAAGCTGACGCCGGCCGCGCGCGCGCACGTGCCGGAGCCGAGCGTGGACGAGACGTACGAGATCCTGCTCGGCCTGCGCGAGCGCTACGAGGCGCACCACAAGCTGCGCTACACCGACGAGGCGCTGTCGGCCGCGGCCAAGTTCTCCAGCCAGTACATCTCCGACCGCTTCCTGCCGGACAAGGCGCGCGGCGCCCCGCATGCGCTGCGCCCGCGCGCGCGGCCCCTGACCGCCGGAAGGGCGCTCGTGCCGTGCAGATGCGGTGACTTCTGTCCAGCCATGTGCCTGGCTGTTGGCGCACCCGTGCCCCGGAGCTTCGAGGCGGCGGCGAGGCAGGTGTTGTAGTTTTGCTCACAAGGCGTATCTGGTAAGTGAGCATATGTGTGAGCATACATGGCGGGTTTTATAGTCAGCAGTCACTCAAGTGTTCTTTCGACATGCTGTGCTGAAGCTGCGTGCGCTGCGCAGGCGATTGACCTCATCGACGAGGCCGGCTCGCGCGTCCGGCTGCGCCACGCGCAGCTGCCGGAGGAGGCGCGCGAGCTGGACAAGGAGCTGCGCGCGCTGCTGAAGGAGAAGGACGCGGCCGTGCGCGGGCAGGCGCGCCGCGCGCTCGCAACGTGCATGCAGCACATGCTGAGCGTGTCGGGAGGCGCACAGCGCAACGTCAGGACTCGTAGGTGTCAAGGAGTCTTGATTTGCATATGAGGCTGAGCTATGCGTGTGCTCATGCAGCAAATTGGGGTATTGCATGCATAAGAGATGCTAGGTGCGGACAGCCAGGTAGGGTTGCTTGGCGACGGTGACATGTTGGGGCGAGTGCTGCTTGCGTGCTAACGCGGGCTGTGCCGGCGCGGCGCAGGACTTTGAGAAGGCGGGCTCGCTGCGCGACCGCGAGATGGAGCTCAAGTCGCAGATCAGCGCGATCACGGCCGGCGCCAAGGAGGGCGAGGCCGCCGAGCAGGAGGCCGGCGAGGGCACCGGGCCGCTCGTGACCGACCAGGACATTGCCAACATCGTGGCGCAGTGGACCGGCATCCCGATTGAGAAGGCGCGCCCGTGCCTCGGGTCGCGCGGCCGCAGCGCTCGCGCCCGTGCAGTCGCAGCGCTCGCGTACGAGGGGCCCAAGCATGCCATCAGCAGGGCTGCTGGAATGAGCTGGTGCCTGTGGGCAGGTTCTGCGCGTGCGGCAAGGGTTAGGGTTAGTGTTAGACAAAGGCGGGTGGGCGCCTGCAGCGCGACCCTTATACAGAGGGCCGGCCGGCGCGCGCGCAGGTGTCCAGCGACGAGAGCGAGCGCCTGATCAAGATGGAGGGCACGCTGCACCAGCGCGTGATCGGGCAGGAGGAGGCGGTGGTGGCGATCAGCCGCGCGATCCGCCGCGCGCGCGTCGGCCTCAAGAACCCCAATCGGCCCATCGCGTCGTTCATCTTCTCCGGGCCCACCGGCGTCGGCAAGTCGGAGCTGGCCAAGACGCTGGCCAGCTACTACTTTGGCAGCGAGGACGCCATGGTGCGCCTGGACATGAGCGAGTTCATGGAGCGCCACACCGTGTCCAAGCTCATCGGCTCGCCGCCCGGTGCGCGCCCGCGCGCGGCCGGGGCCCCAGCGCGCTGCATGCTCCTTGTTTGCACCCCTTCAGCCATGCTTGGGGCGGGGTCGGCGGGGCAGCAACAGGATGAAGAGCGTCAGCATGGCAGATAGAGTGGCCGTGCTGGTGTTTAACAATGTCTTGCATAAGTTGGGGGGCTTGCCACCACATCTTTGTACTTCGAGGTCGAAAGTTCGCTTCTCTGAGCTGTTTGCTGTTACTCAATATGCTGTGCCTGGTCGCCCATCCGCTGTTCCGCTCTTCTCTTTTTGTTGCACATTCATCTTGCTGACATGCTATGCATGTTGCTGCCGTCAGGGTACGTGGGCTACAACGAGGGCGGCCAGCTGACGGAGGCGGTGCGGCGGCGGCCGTACACCGTGGTGCTGTTTGATGAGATCGAGAAGGCGCACCCGGACGTGTTCAACATGGTGCGCGCCCGCAGGCTGCCTGTCAGCTGTGGTCCGCGTCCACCTGGGGGGTGCTTGCTGTCTAGTAATTCATTGGGGGGTGCTTGCTGCTAGCCTGTGGCATGTGCTCGCGGTGTAATCAGTTCAGGACAAGATTGGTAAGTTGTGCACTTCTGTGCATGCACTTGAATTACTGTGACACCAGATACGGTCTGAGCTTGCGTCGGAGGTGTAGTGGGAGACAGACTTGGCGGTGGTGCGAGGGCGGCGCGCCGCGCGCGCAGATGCTGCAAATCCTGGAGGACGGCCGCCTGACCGACTCGAAGGGCCGCACTGTGGACTTCAAGAACACGCTCATCATCATGACGTCCAACGTGGGCAGCTCGGTCATCGAGAAGGGCGGCGGCGGCCTGGGCTTCCAGCTGGACACGCTCGAGGAGGACTCCTCGTACAACCGCATCAAGACGCTGGTGCGCCGCGCGGCCGCTCAGCGCTGCTGTACATGTGGCTGTGGCTGCTGTGCCCCAGCAGGGGCGCTTGCAGCAGAATCGCAGTCTACAGAAGTTGCGTATGGCTGCGTGAGCACATGGCCTGACACCGGCTGCGCATGCTCTGCGCTGCGACCGGGGTGGGCGTCGCATGCCCCTCGTGGGTACTGGCAAGCGCGCGCAGCGACTGCGGAACGATTTGCACGCCTGCGTAGTCAGCAGACGCGCGGACAAGATAAGCGCTGTCTGGTTCCGTTGGCAGGGCGCAGGGTTAGGGCGTGGATAGGGTTATGTAGGGCTGCGCCCCTGCCGACGCCGGCGCGCGCCGCGCGCGGCCAGGTGAACGAGGAGCTGAAGCAGTACTTCCGGCCCGAGTTCCTGAACCGGCTGGACGAGATCATCGTCTTCCGCCAGCTGACCAAGGCGGAGGTGAAGCAGATCGCGGACATCATGCTCAAGGAGGTCTTCGTGCGCGCCGAGGGCAAGGGCATCAAGATCGACGTCACCGAGCGCTTCAAGGCGCGGCCGTGGCGCAGCAGCCCTGCCTGCCGGCCGCCGAACACTCATGGCGGCAAGTCATACCTGCAAGGTGATACTCTTCCAAGCTGTCTGGGCAAGCTCATGCTGCCCAGGTTGCGACGGCCTGCGGCTGACCGACGTGGGACCAGTCTCGCCAGAGGGCACTGGGCGCTGGCTGGACAACCAAAGCCGCAGTGCATGTCTGTGCTGCTGGCTGATGCGGCATGCCGCTCCGCGTCACGCCCGCCCGCCGCCGCGCGCAGGACCGCCTGGTGGACGAGGGCTACAACCCGGCGTACGGCGCGCGGCCGCTGCGGCGCGCCATCATGCGCCTGCTGGAGGACAGCATGGCCGAGCGCATGTTGGCCGGCGACATCAAGGCGCGCCGCTGCGCCCGCGCACCTGAGACCGTGTCTGATCTGGCCCTTGTCTGGCTGTGTGGCTGCTGCTCTGAGGTTGTGTTATGTTCTGTGGACGCTAAGGCGCGCCCTGTGCATGTGCGTGTGACTATGCTACTCTCAGGCTTGAGGCTTTGTACATCACTGCAGCAGCCACCACAGTGCGGCGGAGGGACGTGAGGCTGAGCGCGCCTCACCTCACAGAATGGTCCGCTGTGCGATCGCTGCTGAGTCTGACGCAGCTTCAGCCTACCGCCGAGTCCACAGCCAGGGATTGCTGGTGCCGCTGAGGTGGCGCGCATAGCGGCCGCGCCGCAGGCGGTCGACAGGAGCGGGCCTCCAGCTGACGGGCGGCGAGCGCGCGCGCGCAGGAGGGCGACAGCGTGATCATCGACGTGGACGCTGATGGCCAGGTCAGCGTGCTCAACGGCGACAAGAAGATGACCTCTGCCATGGACACCGCGCCGGCCGGCATCGCCTAGGGTTATGCCTAGGGTTAGGTGAGCCCAATGGCGTCCTGCGGCGCGTACCTGCGCGCCCTGCGCGCGCTGCAGCCGGAGCGCTGCGCTGCGTGCGCATGCTGACAGTGCCGCGGCGGGCGCTGCGGCGGCGCTGGTATGCGAGGGGCGCCGCCCGAGCGTGAGCCGCCCGAGCGTGAGCGTGGTTTGCAAGGCGGGAAGACCGTGCAGCGCAGGCAGGAGCCTGCCGGGCCGCGGCGCCGGGGTGCAGCAGGTGCGGCGCGGCGCTGCATGGCGCGATGCTGCTGCGAACAGCGCTGCGCCGAGAGGCGCAGTAGTGGCCGCGGCAGCGCCGGATGTCTTGTTGGGAGCTGAGCATGTGACGCATGCTCACCATGTGCGTGCTTGCCCTCTTCGTGTGGGGCGGATCTCGGGGGCAGCCTAGGAGCGGCAGGGGCATGCACCGAGCAGGCGTGTCGCCCGGGTGGGCAGTCTGCGCGGGCTCGTGCACTTGTGCACAACTCCAGGAATCAGGGGTTGCTGGGACTGCGAACGCATTGTCTGGGGGGTGCTGGTTGTGCCGGGCAGCACAGTGCAGCAGCATCTGTATAACGGTCGTGGCAGTGAGGCCCGCTATTGGTGGAGGGGGGATATGCAGCGGGCCGCCTCGCCCCGTCATAGGCCTAGCAGGCGCCTCTGTTGAGGTGCTGTGCACACTGTCTATAGATGTTTTCAGCGTGTACGGACGTGTTGTGTGCGTAGCTGCTCTGTTGCGCCTGACAAGGGCTCGGGGTCCTGAGGCATCTCTGTCAGGTCAGTGCTGCAGCCATTCTTTGTAATAGTAGGTATTTGTCGACGACAGCGCTTTGCACTGCGCCCTGAAGGACAAGCTCTGTAGCTGCAAAACAGCGCTGGTGTGCACACACAGGCAGAAGCACAAACGGCACACTCTCTCAAAACAGGAGCAAACCCGACTGACATGCGCTCCTTTCTCACTGTCTCTGGACTAAAGCTGTCGCCGCTCCTCTCACACTGTGTCTGCACTACTGCTGCTGCCGCTCCTTTCTCACTGTGTATGGACTACTGCTGTCCCTTCTCGCTGTGTCTGGGCTACTGCTGCCGCTGCTCCACCGCGTCCTTCTCCACCAGCTTGGCGTCCACGCACACCATCTTCACCTTGCCCGCCACCACCTCCGGCGTGTAGCTGGCGCCGCTGTGCGCGCTCGGCACGGTCCGGAAGGAGGTGTCCGACATTATGAACGTCCACACCTGCCCCACCTTTCTTTTTTGTAAAAAATTTTAAAAGTAGCATTCACCTAGTTACAACCGTGTATCAGCCACAATCGCCAACAGCTCAGTGAGGCAGCGTGCAGCGCTTGTACGAGCGGCCGGTCAGAGCGCGGAGGGGCCCTCCGGGAGGGCGCGGCCGCACGTTGTCGCAGAAGCGGTACGTGTGCAGGTGGCCCTTGAAGGTGGTCCGCGCCCGCACTTTGGACTGGAGCGTCGTCAGGAAGGACACGTCATACTGCAAGCGCAAGCCAGCGCAGTGTCATGCCGGACAAGGCCAGGCGGGTACAAGCCTTGCCTGACAGCAAGCTTGTCGCGAGTGCTACTGCCTAAGTGTGCCTTGGCTGATGGCAAGAGCAGCCTGGAAGTGCAAAGGAGTCTCTAGCTTCAGCAGCGCGGCGCACCTCAGCCAGCACCTTCATCGCCAGCTCCGGGCTGATCTTCTCCGCCTCGACCAGGACGTCCAGTGCCTCAACCAGGCTATCGCCGAGCCTGGCAGGCCGGAAAGCTTGAGCAAGTTGTTGATTGAACAGTGCGTCAAAGAGACCCGAGTGCTGTTCCGCGCCTCTATGCTCACCTAGTTTGCCGGTACAGCTGCGTTGCAGCCATATCGGCGTGCGCGCCCGTCCGCGGTCCGGACCCGCCGCACTCCTTCTGCCAGTACAGCGCCCCTTCAAAGTGCCTGCCTCAGCGCCCTGGCCAAGGAACACAACTCGAAGAGGAAGCACAGGACTCGGGAACTTTGTAGTCAGGTTGTCCTCGGTCTGGAGCTTGCCAATCCCCATTCGGCTAGGTGTGTAGCTTGATTTGCTAGGGAGCAGCTAGCGTGTGTTTAAAGCTTCTTACAAAAAGCGCGTAGTCCAGGCGGCAGTGTGGCAGTGTGGGCGGCAGTGTGTGTCACCGTGCAAGTTACCATGCGGGGGCTATCCACCGCCCAGCCACTGACCCAGCACAAGGCGCCACTCGCACTCAGTGGCCACGCACCAAGCAGCCCGGCACCGCTCTGCAGGCGATGCAGCGTGCTCGTGCGTGCCCAGGAGGCGCACGGCGAGGTCACGCTGCTGGACTATGGCGCCGGCAACGTGCGCAGCGTGCGCAATGCCATACGTAAGCTTGGTTACACGCTTAAGGAGGTGCGCCTTGGCTGGCGGCTGTAACGATGGACGGAGGCAACTTGCGGTTGTAACGATGCAGCAACAGCTGTGCGTGGGCGCACGTTGCATCAGCACTCCCGGCCGCGCACCTGCCATCTATTCGAGCGGCCCGGCATCACTTCTGACGGTGCAAGCGTGGCTTGCAAGGGTAGCCAGCGCAACGGCGCACTGGGCAGAGCGCACCCGTGTTCATGCCAACAGGCCAAGGCAGAGCTTAGGTGCAGCTGCGGAGGGGGCCTGGTGGGGAGGCCGCACGCAGACCGCCCGCCGAGCCCGCGCGCTCGCCCCAGGTGGAGAGGCCCGAGGACATCCTCGCGGCCGACAGGATAGTGTTCCCGGGCGTGGGCGCCTACGAGCAGGCCATGGGCGTGCTCGCGCGGCGCGGTTACATCGACCCGCTGAAGGAGTACATCCAGGCGCGGCCCGTGCCCGCCCGCCCGCGGTCGGGCCTTGCAGCCCCCGGGCGCTGCTGCGAGGCCCTGCGCGTCGCGAGCGCCTGCACACGTGGCACGCGCTGACAGGACGCTCCCGAGGCGTGCGCTCACTCTCGCCCTGCCCAGGGCCGCCAGGGCTGCCGAGGCACGCCCGCGACTGTGCCGACCAGGCCGCCAGCTCGCCCGGCTGCGGGA
>JAABUH010002955.1_pt1 | contig 15422 bp, 27 predicted proteins | sample 5559121 | NCBI WGS metagenome assembly JAABUH01 (sample SAMN10711871, study PRJNA513364) | rock metagenome | isolation source: Antarctica rocks | place: Antarctica: Victoria Land, Battleship Promontory nord | collected 2015-12-28
CTCAGGTCCCACTGCAACCTAAAAGTGACCCTACGTGGCGAAGCGTGCGGTGTCATGACTGGAAAGGAGATGCAATAGATGAAGGCAATGAAGTTGCTGAATGGCTGAGCAAGTTTCTGCAGCAGCCCGTGCGTCTTGTCAAATATGGAGGTCAGCAACCAACTCAGCATTGCTGTGCTGCACCCTTTGCAGCTTCACGCCTCACCGGCCTTCCCACTGTCCCCAGCAGGCCAGATTGCCTGACAAGGCTCGCAGAACAGACTTGAATGCACTTTCTGCGCAGCATGCTGAAGTTGCTTGCCCTCAAAGGCTGTGCAATCTTACAGCAAAGAATGTACTCAGAAGACTGTTTAACTTGGAAGCATACAGTAGCGCTGGTGGAAGCGTGCAGGCAACTGTCAACAGTTATCAAAATGTTGCAGGGGTGCCAGGGTCGGCAGGGCTAGATGAGGACTCTCACAGGCGGTCATCAGCCAAGGGCTGGTACACTGGGGGGCAGTCTGAAACCGCCTTCTCAGACGCTTTCCCTTTTCTAGTCACATGCCAGGTTAGTCATTGCAACCCTCTCTGATCAGCAGATACTTGTCAACAAATGAAATGTTGCACCTTTGATTGCATGTCATTGCAGCATATGGTCCTTGTGTTACTTTGTTTTGTTTTTGTCTTCAGGGACCAATTGTCTCTTGATGTGTGCTTCTTACAGCTAATGCAATTCTCAATGCTGAGCTTGCTTGTCCATCTAGTTTATGACCACTGTCACTTGGATGTCTGACTTCAACTTGCCGCCTGTGCGTTGCATTGTTGCCGCGATGTGCCTGTGCACTCATGCAGTTCTCCTTGCATGCTCTGCAAAATGACATGATCTCTGCAATCAATAGTCCCGGCACAGTCGTGGACATCGGTCATCGCATCTTTCATGTTCACCATTCATCATCTTATCTCATATATGCATTTCATCGTCCCCTTCACAGCACCCTCCTGATGCGCAGGCATCTCTGCATGACCTAAACACACATCTGGATATCCCAATCTCCATGAATAGGTTCAGGCCCAATATTGTGTTGGATGGAGAACAGCCAGCCTGGGCAGAAGATCAATGGGGCAATCGCAACATTTGTATTACAACTCAGGAGGGGACTGCTGTAGACTTAGAGATGTGCAAGCCATGTAGCCGCTGCACTGTAAGCCTGCATGCTCTCCTGAATAACTGCCTCTGCACAGCATGCTGGGTCGCCAGATTGTGCAACAGAGCTTATCTGTCAGAAAGCATCTGCACACTGTGCATCAGACAGGCACAAATGATTGAAGGCACGGCACTTGTGACCTGCTGTGAAACAATATTCATGCACGATGCAGCATATGAAAACCATGTGAGTTTGCAGCGTATTAGAGGCGCCATCAATGTCAGCTGATGCTGTCACTAGCAAGGCATTTAGCTGCTGTTCTGTTCTGTTCTGTGAATTGGCGCTGTTCCTGATATGTCATGCTCCAAGCAAAAAGACACACTGTGAGTGGCTCACAAAGATTGCTTTGTGTTTGTGGTTGTCAGCTTCATGATGCTGCATTGTTATGATCAGCCATGTCCAGGTGTCTGGTCTGTTCTGCATGTTATGCTTGCCTGCATGTCTCAACTAGCAGCTTTATTTTGGATCCTGATGTGATTGCGCAGGTTCCATTGGTGGAACAGGAGACTGCAGAGAAGGGCTCACAGCCAATTCTTGCAATGAAAGATTTCAGGCTTGGCAAGCACTTGGGCTTTGACAAATTTGGGAAATACGCCGACACACCTGTCTACCGTGGAGGCGCTGTGAACAGCACCACCTTTTTTGGCTGGGATGCTGTACCTGTCCAGTTAGGCTCTGTCATTGCTTTGGGGGATGCTGTCACTGTCAAGGCTGGCAATGCAGCTCTGGCATATGATGCTGTCACAGGCAGGACATCCGTCGTGCAGCAATGGTTCTTGCTACTAAGCCTGCGGGACGCTGCAGCTCTTTGCACGTTGCTTTTAGTCATGGCTTCTTGGCTAGCTTACAGCCTGACACATGGGTTGTCATACAAACACTCTACATGACCAATTCTCTGTTGTTATGGTGTACATAAGTTGTCAGGCAGTGTCTGCGGGTGTAGTACAGCTTAAAGCTGCAGTTGCACTTTGGAGAATACTTTTTGGTTATCTGATGACAACCTTACTGAGCTGTTTTAGGAAACGTCCTGTAGAGCGTAAACTTTGGCATTTTGTGTCTGATACGTTCCGCAAAGTGATAGTTTGACACCATTCACCCTCTGACAAAGTACAACTTGCAGCCTTGTTCAACCACGTCACTGACATGATATTTGCTCATGCGGCCTAAGGCTTGTATCAACATGACTACAGCAGATATTGATGTCAGTATGTGTGACCAATGAAGCTTTCGATCAGCCAATTGATGAAAGGTGGCTGCAACTACACACGACTAATGTTATGCGTGTGATGAATCAAACCTGCATGCGCTCAGCAGTGACATGTTACATAGCGAACCTGCATCATTGAACAGATATTGAGACGTGTAACTTTGGCTGCATGCAGCTGACCTGAAGTCTCAAAAACTGCAGCTGGAGCACATGACCTGAAACTGGACATGTTCCAACAATCGTGTGAACAACCCAATAGCTCTTGATTGACACCTGAGCAGTTCGAAACTTTTCACATACCGTTTCTATACTGTTGTCTCATGCCTTCATTAGCAGCCAGCATGTATACTGCAACAATAAAAGTCTGTGCATGCAGCAAATTCGCATGTTTTGATGCATTACGTCTGAACCATGAAATATGCACATTTACCACCTGCTGACATACTTCTTGATAGAGTGCTTGATGGCGGGTTGAGTGTGGCCTGTATGGTGCAAACGACTTACGACTTTGCCCTGCTTGAGATCCTGAGGCCTTTCGGCAACATTAGCTTTCACACTTGGCCCATCCATGATCTTGAGACCTTGCCATGTGGCAAAATTCCAGCTGTCAAAGCTGTACTTATGACACATGGCTGTGGTATTCAGCAAGTCACACATCCCCAGCAGAGATTGATACGCCTCTGACTGTCTCCTGACCCTTGTAAGACTCTCAAAGTCCACATGCACTAAAGTGTCAAGAAAGAGGATTGGCTGATTTGACAAGCTTTTCAGCCCTGGAAGGTCATCAGCACCATTGATCTCAACCACATGCTGTGCTAAATTGAACCCTGCCTCTGCCACCCCAGCGTCCACCGCCTGCTCAGCGTGCAAAGCACGCAAGGTGATATCAGTGGCGTTTGATGTTGCATCATCTCTCGAGCTGTTGCCCAGGTGTTGTTGCTGAAAATGTTGCCACTCCCAGGGCAACAGACCTGTGTTCTGACTCAGGCAGTTTCCTCTGGCAGCTTCCCAAGATGTGCACATCAGCTGCCCGTCAGCTGCTGTCCATGGAAGCCACATGAAGCCCAAATTAAGGGGTGGCTTTGCAATCTGACGACCCCTGCAGAAGTCACTGGCATATAATTCAGCTGCCTCTGCGTGATTGGGATGCTTTGTATGCTGGTCTGAAGTCTACAACTGCTGAATGTCCTGCAATACTGAACAGCATTTTTGTACCTGCAACACCTTGTAGGGCACATTTGAGCCATTTCAGCAGCTGGGGCATTGGTTATGTACATGCCAACATGCACTGACATGTTTCATCCTTGCATTGCTGCTACAAAAGAATGCTGGATGGACAGGCCAATCCTTGAGATGAATGACATTGCAAAAGCTTGGCAGCTTGCCTAGCATCAGCTGCAAATCTCGGCCATGTTGATCAAGCCAGGGCTCACGACACACCACAACAGACAGTGCATTCTCCAGCAGCAACAGCAGCAGCAGCACCCACAGAGAGCCTAACAGCAGAGACGCATTGCACTCACATGTTAACCCAAGGAGTATCACAGGGCAGGCTGGGCCAGGCAACTGCCCTTCCCAGCAGGCTTGCCAGTTGAGCCAGGCCTCTGAGCAGAAAGGCAAACTCCTGCCAGCTGGCGCTGCTGCCCAACAGCCTTTCCATTGCAGGGGTGAAAGCCAGAACCTTCAGCTCTGAGCAGCTGTCTGAGGCACAAGCAGTGTACAGGGCATTCCCTTTAGCTTTCTTGGCCAAGTCCCAGTCATAGAGGTCCAGAGACATGGGTATTACGTACTTGTGAATATCAGTATCGCCTATTGGATTGTAGTGGGTGTGACCAATGACCTGCACAGGCCAGAAGGGTCGTCAACAAGCAGATGAAATTTTTGCAAACAACCATGTCTGATGCTAAATCTGGGGATTGGCAACACCATTGAGAACTGGGCTACGTCTGATGCCGTGAAGAAGATTCCAGACTCATGCAATGCCAGACAGATGTTCATGCCCACCTGCTGTGCAAAACCTTGTGTGAGTTGGGAATCCCAGTATCCCTCTCTTCCACGGAGCCAGTAGCTAGTTCCAAGCCAATGAGGCATCAAGGCAAACTTCTCAGTTGGGACCTTGTCTGCTGCTGCTGCATTGGATGCATCTTCAGCATCTGGCCACATGGGGCAGTCAGGGCAGTCATCCTGAAGCTGTTGGAGAAGCTCCTTGGAGAATCTGCCACGTTCAGCAGGGTACCACTGACCCCCCAGCTCTTCAGGCCAACCCCTGTATATGTTTGCATATCTTGCTACTTGCGCGGTATACACTTGTTGCTGCTTGGGCTATGTATTGGAACTGATGTACGTATTGCACACAAACATCCTAGTACCAATGCACTTTTTGTTGCTGCTGCATTGTTGCCGCCCAACATGTGCTTTTCAGCAAAGAAGCTCTCAGAATTTTTGGCGACATTGTCACACCATCACCTGCTCCTGAGGATGACTTCTGGACGAGTTCTTTGTGAGACTGAAGGAAATGACATCGTTGGGTATGCTAAAGAAACTATGCATCTTCTGCATCTTAGTAAGGACGGTTGTGTTGGAACATGCATTGTGTGGCCAGGCCAGGCAGACCATGACTCAGCTGCGGAAGAGATGTGCAATCAGCTATGAAGCATCCGTGATTACGAGAGTGTTGTCAAGCAAGACTAACAATTGAGTGAGCATGACAAGTTGCATGCTGCAATTACAAAGATAACTGCAGAACACAACCTAGCTCAGTTTGTCAGGTGGATGAGATGCTCAAAAACAAGAGCACTTCACATAGACTGCCATTAGGGCTGCTTATATGACCAGGAAAAACTTGCAGATATTTGTGACTGTCAAATGAGTGCAAGCATGTCTGTACCTGCAGTTTGGCATTCTCAGGTCAACAGTCATCAGGCCCACCGTGGGCCCAGCAGTCAGATTCTGCCAGTTGTCGGGCGCTTCATGCTCCATGCCTTTGAAAGCTTCAAAAAACCTATCACACAAGCAGTAAGTTGGCATTCCAAAAGCAGTTTTGTTTCAACTAGGAAATAACCCTCAAATGTTGACATTTTGGGTCAACAACAATTTTTGACATGTGCATTACGTCACTGGCGACTTTGTGAAACTTTGATCACAGGCAGCAGCTATGCATGGAACATGTCTTGACTTACGAGATGCTACATATTGTCAACAGGCTTCAGCACCGTTGTGAATGCAAGCGATGCACTTTCTCGGCGTTTCTATGACACAGACCAGCACCTTCCACACCTAACGGACTGGACAAATGAACAAAGTCCTGCATGGAAGTCCAGAAGGCATGCAGACATACCTGATGTGTTGTTCCATCTCCTCAGATGCCTTGAGCCATTTAGGGTCCTGTCTGACCACCTATGCAGACAAACGACTTGGTGCCTTCCATGCAATGTGATGGCCTTCAGCAATGAGCTCGTCTCTTGCCACATCGACACTGTGTCTGACATCATGATAATGGGCCATGTGACAGATGTATGGTCCCACACAGGTGCTGCAAAAGCAGATGGCACAGCAACAGCTGTCATCACATCAGCAGCTAGCGCAAAGCATCCCGTATTCCACGCTGCATGAGGTCAACACAAGCAGTGTGGGCCCCTCCAAAAGAAGGATAGGGGACGCTCAGAAACATAGATGCAACTATGGCAAACTAGTGAGGTGCAACAAAGCAGGGGTGAAGTTGTGTTGCAGGCAAGCACACATTGCAACACAGGTATCACACTGTTGCTGTGGGCATCCCAGTTTTGCACCAAAGCAGGAAGAACGTGAGCAACAAGCTTGATGGCAACAAGATATGTACACCCAAGGAACATGAGGTAATGGTGGAGGTTGTGGTCGTGATCAAGACAGTTTAGTGATGATGGTATAAGAGGGCTACAGTGGCAAGAACTCAAGCTGACATTTGCCGAGGCAGGGGCTCACTTGGTAGCACGCAAAGTTGATGGGTAACAATGACACAAGCAAACACTCATCAGTGCACGGGGCGCATTCATCACGCAGCATGATGTCTTGACATGGCACTGACCAATCAGAAGTGGCTTAGTGAAAGAAGTAGCAGAAGAAGCAGTCAGCCTGTGCAGTATAGAGAGAAGAATGGTAGGTGACTTTGTTTGTCGTTTCAGTCCATTGGTCAAATGGTCATGGTTGGCCCCAACGACCCATAAAATCTAATGAAAGAATGAATACACGAATGCACATTGCTGGCGTGTTGACATTGCTGCACAGACAATTTGTACAAAGTCATATGTTACCGCATCAAGCAAGCAGTGCATCACAGGAGGGAAGAAGGACAGACCTCGTCAAGGCAGTACCAGGATTTGGGGAAGAGCATGTAGCCAGAGACCATGGCAGCAAGCACATCGTAGTATGCGTCTTGATCAGCATACATGCAGGTCTTGCGAAGCGATAGCCTGTTTGCATGAGCCCAATTATCATCTGCCCAGCGCAATGGCCTGAACACAATCTCTGCAAACATGAAAGCTGCTGGCCCGTCTGAAGCTGCATTCTGCATCGACAATCATTGCAGTTATCATGTGCAATTCATGCTGTCCAGATATGTGTTCCAGATCATTGCATGTCCAGTGATGTGGAAAAGGGGCAGATGGCCCAAGTAGTGCTCCTGGCTGTTGGGATTGATGTACTGCGTTTGAGATGGCAAGGCTGTGAGTTTTTAGGACTGCAGAAAATAAATGACACTTGGTAAGAAATGGCAAGGTATAATCAGGTCTATCTTTGTCCAATGTCAATAAGCAATGTAGCGTCGACAGCAGCACTTAAGCAGCAGTCTGCAGCTGTCGCTAACAAGCAGGCAGGGTCTTGTTTGGTTTACCTGAACATAAAGCACGCCGCCATTGGGTGCTAGCAGCCCCTCCTCCTGATTGATGACCACGATATCCTTAAAGGGTGGATGCTTCAGGTACTTGTATGGGTTATCAAAGACAATAACATCGGAGTCAAGTAGCAACACATTGTAGCCAAGCCTGATTGACCTGGAGGGCATCAGTGGTGCAGTTAGGCATGATTGCAGGTTTGACAGCTTCAGCTAGCCTTGCTGACTCAATGTTAGCAAACATCATATTTGAGCAGAGAAGTTGGCCTGGTAGACACACAAAGGGCTAAACTAGTCAGCGTTCAAGGTACCTTGACGGCTGCACCGTGCATACATCTGCACTTGTGAAGGAAACTAACCTAGCCACAATGCGATATCGCATGTTCCACAAATTATAAACACCTTCCAGGTCTGTAGGACTTTTGAAAGTTGTCCAGCCACAGCCGACTTCTGGAACTGCATCTCTTATTATTTTGCATTCGCGTTGAGTTAGACTCAATAGTAGAATGTGGTCCAGGCCAAGAAGTTGCAGCGAACGTGCGCCTTGCAGGAAGCCATCGATTCGCTTATGATCAGATACCATCAGAATGACTTCCTGGCGGAAGCTTCGTGCCTGCAAAGCCGTCCTCAGACCTTCACCTGTGCATCAAGACAAGCATGCTGCTTGCCTCGCCTGTGCAGGCTTCTATGTTCCGAAGTAAGAACCTTACCAGAGAAGACATCTCCAAAATATGGCTTCACGGAGCCAGTGCTGCAGTATCCGCTTTCTTGGCATGCTTGAGCTGCTGAGCAAGCAGCCAATAGTGCGAGACGCAACAGCAATGCAGGAGTCGTGAGGCCGCACATACTGCTGAAGAGGAAACTGTTTGCCTGCTAGCTCTTTGGAGTGTCTTGCATCATTTCTGCCTAAATTTCTGTCTTTTGCAATGCAAATTTTGCATCATTGTTTCCTTGATACATTGGATCTCAGATGCACGTTCCCAAGGATACACTAATTCGCATCATTGTTTCGCGGGCAAACGCAGCGGGAGACAGCGCGTTGGGGCGGAAGATGTTCTGTTCGACCTAGGCCATAGCAGCCTGCAACTATACAGAAAGCTGAGCTTTCATTTCATCAGTCAATCCTATGCACACAGGAGAATGATCATGATCAGTAGTGTTCACATATGTGGTTGCCATGGCCAACGTGTTGACACGGGCTGCTTTGGCAAGGGTTATGAACATTGCAGCAGGGAGGACAGAGCCTAGAGTAGTCAGTTAGGCAAATATATGTATATATATATATTTGTCTACTGCCCTTAAATTATGCCCTGTGATTTGTCAGAGAATGTAAAGCATAGGGTTTGTGTGTGTGACTAAAGGCCTTACAAAACAGGCCCATGGCTAACCACTATTTTGAGCCATGCCGACAGCACATGTGCGCGTCTGTCAAAGTATTACACAGGCATGTATTTATTACATAAGGCTCTGCAAAGCGATGAGTCTTTTGCAGCTTGCGCGATGTGAAGCAATCTGTTTACGCGGCGTGGCACTTCGTATCGAACACTGCTTGATTGCTGCCCATTGCTTGACATTGAGACGGCTCGCGCGAGGTTCGAACCAGTATGACAGGTGGAGACTCTGCTGCACTCAGCGCTGTCAACCACAAAGTGGTCGCTCAAGGTGAGACCTTGCCGGTAGTTCAGCTCAAAGACGGAACTAGAGTCCAAACGGGCACCATGGCTGCTGTCATGCACAACATACAGCTATACAACCAGGGCGAAAGAGGGCAGGTCGAGAGGGACCTCGAAGTAGCCGTGCCTACGCTCTGGAAAGTAGGATTGTTCAATCTGTTCACTCCAGACGAGTTCCTGGCTAGAGATAATGCTGAACGTGCTTTGGTTGGCAAGTTTGCTAAAGAGTATGAGAAGTAGGTTTCAAACTCAAGTTGCACAGCAGAGCCACAGGAAACGTAACATCTGGCCCCTGGAATGAGGCTCAACCCAGAGCTGCAGACGTGAAGCTTTGAGATCAAGACATTGACATGTGCTCAAGAGAGATACCGGCCAGTCTTCCTTGTGTGCATCAAGAATGTGGATCTGTCTGCGCAAATGCATGACTTGATCATAAGACATATGCCTCCCTGGCTGGCTTCCAATGTGAAGCATTCCTTCAGAGGCTTGAAAATGAAGTATTACTTTCAAACAAGATGCATACTTGTGAGAAGGGAAAGGCAAACCGAGCATCATCAGCTGTCTGATGATAGTTTTTTGGACATCTGGTGAAGCACATCCTTGGCCATGGCGCTCTTCAATTTAACAATGTTACTTGAATACAGTCTTTGTGCTTGCATCAGCAATTTTGCAGCTTGACAATTGTCACGATTGATGAACCTTGATATCCGCATTGTTCCCTAGGCCTTAACTTCTTGTTGGGCTCAGCCAAGTGGTGTGATAGATATCTATGCACACGGTGTGCATCTGTCTGGCTCAGTTGAAGACGAGCATGGCTTCTGTTTGACGGCCCTGCAAAAATCACATGTTTGTGCAGTACAGCTGCTGCGCCCACCTTAGCATCTTTTCTTGCTACTGACTAAATCAACCTGTTGAGCAGTCAATTCAAGGTTGCTGCCAATCAACCCAACCTGTTGAATAGTCGGCTTAAGGTCTGTTTTGTGCAAGGACAGTTTGTACTGACTAGCTGACTTTTGGCTAGGCTTCTGAATGTTGTAGCTTCTGAATTTTGTAGAGCTAACTTAGAGTAGAGCGTGTGGCATTGCAACCCTTGCATCCACAGCATCACTTCTACACTTTATCTGGTGCTCTACTGTGGAGTGCTTGTAAACATATAATGCTTAGTGTATATTGCCTCCCTGTTGCTGTAGACCCCCCTGAAGAGTCCCAACAGACAGGAAGATGCAAACTTGATTGAATCTTGTAAATGACAATCAGCTACGCATTGCGAGAGTCAGGTCTTATCTGTCGTCAGAAGACTCAGACACGCTTTCAGAGCAATGTGCATGCAGCTCCACTCTGAGCAGCAATGTTTTGCTAAGCTGGTGCACTAATATCTAGACATCCACTACCTGGTATGACCAGAAGAATGTGAGACGACCACTCTCCTGCGCAAAGCATTTGCATGTGCAGCGCAATTGAAGCGTGCTACCGAGCTATTGACATCTGCAAACATATGTAGTACCATGCCATTCCGGGCAAAACATGTGCATTGTATGCTGCTGTGATTACTGTGCCATGCTTTTCCGCCAGAGCATCACAGGAAATGACACGGCAAGAAGAGCAAGCATCATGCACTCAAATCCAGCCAATCCCAAGCCAGGCTTTGCTGTGTTGCATGGGCGATGTGTGCCAAAAGCCTGTCCAGGCTTGTGCATCAGGGCAGCATGGGTCAGGTTCTGCTGAAACTGCAACATCAGCACTTGAAGTGTCTCTGGCTGAATGGACTAGTCCACCACACAGGAGGCAAGCTTGCTTGGCTCAGCTTTCAAAGGGCAACAGGGCTGACCTGTGAGCGTATTGGAGCTTCTGGAACAGCAAGCACACATTGAATGTCCTGCCTGCAGTGAATGTACAACATGTATGGCACCGTCCACACCATGCGCATAAATTGGCACTGACCAGCTGCACAGCTGTGAGAATTGTATTGACTGCCCTTACATCCCCACAAAAAACAAGTGCAAAACATAAGCTTTTGTTTATTGTATGTTTAGCCATTGAGCCAAGATGCAGTAGTATGTTGGAGACATCTGTAAGTACAAGAGTCACAACAGCCCAAGAGGTTCTGTGACCAGTTTCAAAGCCGAAAGAGAGTGTAACTTACCGCTGCCTCAAGCTTGATCCTGATATTTGCCCTGCAGTGCGTCCTATGACACAGGGTCCTACAGGGAAGCAGATGTTTAGTGTGCTCCATAGGATCGCAACTTAAGTCGCACACACTCACCAGTGACATTGCAATGCATGACTAGCCCTTCATCTGGCCTGGCGATCTGATTGCGCTGAAAGTCCCTGGCCCCGCCAGTCACGGTGCCGCTGCTGCTGGAGACTTGATCATACGGTCTGCTGTGTGCACCGCCGGTCAACAGCAATAACGCACCAATGCAGCTTGTATAACTTAGCTTGTATAACTGCAGCATGCCACCTGCCAGTAAGCTTCCATGAATAGCCTCGTATAGCTCGGCTGCAGCGGATGCAGGACTAAAAGAATGAAGCTTCGCACTCCAGCCCAGACCCGTATTGACGCAGGACGAACAGGCGAACATACGTGGGGGCGTCGCCGACTCAGTCGCCCTTTCATACTGTGTTCATAGCCCCTTTCAATCATCCATTCCCGTTCAGGATAGCATCTTAGACTTCTATCGCAGACAGCAACAACGAGCTGGAGTCAGCGTGTGCGTGATCTCCGCTCAAAATGAACGCCGCTATGCAGTGCTGTAGCTCTGCCCGCCCGACCCTGGCCAGAAAGCCCGTGGCAGGCGTGGCAGCCGTTCGGTGCCCGACCCATCGTTTGGCTCCTGCTGCTAGACTGTCTACAGCACATGTTGCGTTTCTGTCACACAGTTCTCTTCCAAGCCTGCGCGCGAGTGCTGCCAAGGTATATGTGTCCCCCAAGGACGCTCAGCTGCTCAGCTTAGGCCACAAAGTTAATCTGCTTTCAAACGGTTTGCAGCGGGCGATTCGACCCGCTTCCCGGGTTGTCAAGGTTCAGGCGGCCGAGGGAGCTGGAGCCTCTATCAATGACACCCCCAAAGTCACGCAAGCGAGGCTTGTTCTGTACATCGTTGCCTGGTAAATCGCCGTGTTAGCCAGTTGGTTGACGAGTGTTGTTTTGGTGATCTTGACTAAACATCAAATTTTGTCTGCAGGTATGGTGCCAACATCATCTTCAACATTGCCAACAAGAAGTCTTTGACAGCCTTTCCTTGTCCATGGTTTATCTCCACCTTGCAACTAGGTATGCCAGGGCTGCAGGCAGGCATGCCTGCTATGTATCTCAGACAACTGTCACCGCATGGCCCTCAGCTTACCACAAAACAAAAGTGTCAAACGTGAGCGTTCTTTTTCCATCTACAGGAGTCAGTGGTCTGTTCATGTGCTTCCTGTGGATAACCAAGCTTCACCCTGTCCCCAAGGTTGACAACAAGTTCTTCAAAGCCCTTCTGGTTGTGGCAGCATTTCACACAATAGGACATGTTGCAGCTTGTACCAGCTTTGGGCAAATGGCTGTGTCCTTTGCTCACATTGTCAAGTCGGCTGAGCCAGTTTTCTCAGTCGCTTTGGCTGGACCAATCCTAAAGGAAACCTACCCCTACTATGTGTGGCTTTCTCTTGTCCCCATTGTTGCTGGATGTGGACTGTCAGCCATGAAGGAGGTCAGCTTTGCATGGAATGGCTTCAACAACGCCATGCTTTCCAATGTCGGTATGGTGTTGAGAAACATTTACTCCAAGAAGGCTTTGGGTGACTATAAGGTAACGCCCAGCAGACATGCTGTGTGCACTTGCTGCCTCATTTGTTGATTGCTGCACTATAGTTCCTTGACAGTGCTTTTACGTTGTACAGCCTTGCTACACTATGAAGTAGTGTCAGCCATATTGCTATGATGTGTTCGTGCATGTGTTCAACTGTTTTGCCAGCAGGAGGCTCAGCATCAAACACTGATGTTGCACATGATTCCTGAGCATGGCCTGCCATCAGTTGCACCATTTTGCCTGTGCGAGAAGTGTCAGCTAAGGACCATGGCAGCAGTGCTTGTTTCACTCTTGTTTGTGTCCAGAACAGTTGGCACAACCAGACCCATTGATGACATCTGTACTGCCTGCAGCACATTGATGGCATCAACCTGTTTGGTCTGATTTCCATTGCATCCCTGCTGTACTGTGCACCTCTGGCTATCCTGATGGAGGGAAGTGTGTGGTCCTCTGCCTACAACACAGCCTTGACAAATGTCGGCAAGAACGAGCTGTTCAAGCAGATGGCTGTTGCTGGCATCTTTTACCATTTGTACAACCAGGTCAGCCCCACACATCTGAAGAGAGAGAGAGAGATGTTGCTTGGCCAATAGTATTTCATACTGTAGCCAGGTTGCGCTACCTGGTCATGCAACACTGGAGCACTACGTTGTGCATGGCTCACCATCGACTTGTGAAGAAGTATAGTCAGTGGTTGAGCCTTCTTAGTGTCTTCAGCATGAAACCACGGTGACTCCACTGCTGTATCTGACATTGGTGTTGTATGCAGTTCTCTTACATGGTGTTGAACCAGGGAGTATCGCCTGTCACCTTCAGCGTGGGTAACACCATGAAGCGTGTGGCTGTGGTGGTTTCCAGTGTACTGTTCTTCCGGAACCCAGTTGCCTTGCTTAACTGGATTGGATCAGGAGTTGCCATATTTGGCACCTTCCTGTACTCTTTGGCAAAAGACAAGGCTGCCAATGAGGCCAAGGCTGCAAGTGCATCAACAGCTTGATGATCTACTAAGCAGTGTTATCAGACAGCAAGAAGTCATGTAACAGTTGAGAAGAGCATGCCACATGAAAGGCTCGTCGCGCTGACTAGGACAGAGTTTTGGTTGTCATCTTTTCTGTTCTAGTCACACAATAAAAGGTGATGTCAGTGCACTTTGACAGGGTTCTGCAAAACGTCTTGTGCTCTCAAGTAGGGGCATGCATGCTTATCACAAAGCCTGTACAGTATCCTCCTGGTTATATCGGTTCTGTTACATTATTCCAAAGCATTGATGTTGAGCAAAAGTTGCCTACAAGATCCCAACACAGTTGTTTGCTGATTTGTAAGGTATTAGCTGACTAGGTGTGCGTTTGAAAAAGAGCAATGTATGCACCATAGTGACATGTTACATTGGAGTAGTTGCGACCATGGCATGTTTGCGCAGACAGGCACACTGCAGATCACAGTTGCCTACATCATTGTCCAAGAACTGCAGCAGCATTCCAGGAACACCGATCTTTCAAACCACAAAACTGGTGGACAAACTCAGCAGGCACGCTTTTCACATGTGAGCCACAATGAATGAGAGGCTTGGATACCTCCAGCTGTATATCTACGACTCAGTGCATGAGGTCTAGAACCGTAGCATCAGCCATCCTCAGCTGGCACTGAGATAAAAACAGCCAGGCATTTAACTTTATAACTTCACACTGCACTGTCTGCAGAGGTAATATGCCACAATGATTAGCTATGTGTGTCAGATCTGAGGGCCACTGAACACTGTCAGTGGTCCAGCCATGTTGACAGGTCATCGCTTTTTTTTGCCTGCACGCTTTCCTTGGCCCTTCTTAGGAGGACCTTTGCCCCGCCGTTTCAACGCAGCAAGTTGAACACCTCGCCTGCATACAACAAAGAACCGTTCTGCAATGTTACACCGAACGAGCACTGCAAATATTGTGGGCACAGCAGGACCTTGCACTCACCTTTCTGCATCCAGATTGACAATCATGGGATCCTTCATAGGCTCGCCATGATCGTAGTAGGCAGCAACCTTGTCTCCTATGAGCTTCTTGCGCAACAGTTTTCTGCCTGATGGCAGCCCATTTCCTATATGAGTCCCAAATACTCGCTGCCGTATTTCTGCAATTTGCTCTTCTGTATACAACAATGCTGATGTGGGGCGATCGCAGGAGACAGCTGAAGTGGTGAAATTATCTGCTGTGGTGCAACAGTGGAGCTGGACAGCAATTGTGGGAGTGCGACTGCTCTGCTGAACCAGTCTCGGAATACACTGGCCGTGCAGTGCTGCAGTTGCCCTTCGGACCGCTTGTAACATTCAGCACAGGTGCTGATTGCGGCGTAGGTCTGCCAAGAGACTGGTGAACAGAGGTCAATAACACGCAGCTCTCGGGGCAGTTGAAGATCTGACCCAGAACCGGACACGATACAAAACCACTGCTGAAGACAAAACAATCCAAAACTTGATTGTACACCAAAACGTCAAGATTGCACGCTTTCACCGGCAGACTTTCAGTTCAAAGAAAGATGACTGCTCAGGGCGCTATTGATCCGGAACGCCCTTGAGGTCAACCAACACAAAGTCGTCAACCTATCTGCCAACCGCAGGCCCGTCATAACAGCCCGCACCTGCCGACCGCAGGCCCGTCATAACAGCGGCTTCTCTTTTGCACTGCGCCAGATCTCTGAGCCGTGCTGATTTTGCTT
>JAABUH010002956.1_pt1 | contig 15419 bp, 18 predicted proteins | sample 5559121 | NCBI WGS metagenome assembly JAABUH01 (sample SAMN10711871, study PRJNA513364) | rock metagenome | isolation source: Antarctica rocks | place: Antarctica: Victoria Land, Battleship Promontory nord | collected 2015-12-28
CATGCAAGAGTTTGCTATGCACTACATTATTAAATGCACTCTTCTCATTTAAACTCAGCAGTGAGATTACTTTTCTTCTTATATCACTTCATACAATGTGTATCTTTTCTGTAATCAGTTGCAAAGTCGTATCTGTTAATTTTTGTTTGTAAATTCTCATCTGAATGATGTTTTGCAGACGTTCAAATATGATGAACTTTAGTATTTTGCTCAATGTATCAAGTAATACAATTGATTTATATATCTTTGCATTAAAGTAGTTCTTCTTATCTGACTTTCACATCACTATTATGATCACGCTCTTGAACTGAGTTAACTGTATTCTCTTCTGCAAACATCTTTTAAAAAGAAAGCATATTTATTTTGATGTATCATCAACGAGTCTGCGCATTATTCTATTTATATATTCTGTGTGTTTTGAAGTCTTGTTAAGCATTGTCTTGTAGATGATTCTCTTAATCTCATGATGTGTTAGCAAAATGTCATTCTCAATCAAGAGCGAGTACTTAAAGTCTTCTGTGTTCAGTATAAAAATCTTTGAAGATAATGAAAAGTGAGTTTAAAACATCATCTTCATTTTATTCTGTGTTATTGTAGTGATGTTGAAGCACTCTGACTTGATCAGAGAGAAAATTGTCGTTTGAGTCAGTGTGTCTGTGACTGCATTTCTTGCTTATTTTGCAGTTTTAAACAGTTCTCTCAAGAATTGTTTAATGTTCTGCATAATTTCTTAATATTCACTGCATTTCTGTTTTCTGATGATCTTGCTCTTCTTGTCACATGCTTGAATGTACTTTGTTCAATCATTGATGATTCAACAGCTTCTTTTCATTCATTGCATGCTTTTGATGATCTTTGTACACTTTTTCGTTCATTCTGCTTTGATCATTTCATGTGATCTCGCTCAGAGAATAAAAATCTCGATGATCTTCTTCAATGCATGCAGCAGTTGCTTAGTGTACTCATTTATGCATTGATGCTTCATTTCATGATTCAACAATGATTTCAACATTTGTTCTTTCGGAATATTGATAAACTTTTCTTCATTCATTGTCTTTCAGTTGCAACGCGATTTTCGTGCTGACTTTTTGCAGACTCTGAAATCTATAATTGTTTATATTGATAAATAATCTGAGAAGTTTTTCATTTCTTCATTGATTTCACATCATATTAATTGATTCATAATGTCATCTGTCGTGAAGATCAAATTTATTGTTATTTGAAATTTTTGATAATCTCTCATAATTGTGTCTTGAGATAGCATCAGCAATGCATCAACATTTGTGATCATTTCAATTAAATTATTTGATAATAGATGTTGTTTTAAGTAGAATGATTTCTCTCATGTGAAATGATGCAGATTGAAGTCTTTTACAAGAATGCATTCTTTCAACATGTGTAACATCTTTTTAATGTCTGAAAGACTTTCTTTTTCATGAATGACTTCATGATCTCTGAGTGACAAATTGTATGCTTCGTGAATGTGTATAGCTTTCTGAGTCATCTGTGTATTGTCTATTAATGTTTATAATGTAATCATGTTTACATCTTTAAAGTGTCATGTTGAGTGTCAGATGTTACTGTTAATTCTCTTGTTTATGTAAAAATAAATTTTAATCTCATTATTTTTCAGCGTGAAATTGACAGTTGCTGAGCAGTACGCTCTGAAATTCTCATCAAATCATCAGAATTCTTGAAGAATCAAAATGTTATAATTCTTTATCTTTTTCTCATGTAGTAATACTATCATCATCTTTTCTCTGAACTTGTGAATGTTGTACTGTAGTATTCAAAGCTTTTTTTGCTGAAACATTAAAGTTTACATTCAAAGCTGTTTGATGTTCTTTTAAATGTCTGCAATGTGCTTGCTTTTCTTGTAAAATCTTCAAAAGAAGATGATGCTGAAATTGACATGATTGATGTTGACTTCAACTCATTTATTTTTGACTTCTTGACTAGATGATTCAATATAATGTTTTCGAATGTGATGATTATGCTGAGCAGATGACTTTCATTTGTTGAGCATTTCTGTTTTCTCTTCAAGTCATTGTTTATCAGCGATCTCAGATTGATAGATGTTTCTGTGAATATTTTCAATGTCATCGCTTTGAGTTCTTTCTGCTCTTGTACGATGTGATATAGAGATCTGTGTTTCATGATTCTCTTTATTCTCTCTTTTTCAATCTGTCGTTTATGACATTGAGAGTCAAAGACTCTGTGTGTACTTCAACATGTTTTACATTTTCACATGTTTCAAGTCTGTTTATGAAAACAGTACTTTGAGCGATGATTTAGCATGCAGTAAACGCATCTTTGCTTGTTTTTGCATTCATATGTTTTATGATCATAGTTTTGACACTTTAGACACTAATGTGTTTTACAACTTGAATCATAGAACTGCATGATTTTTATGTTGATTTCATGACATATTCTTTCATCAATTAGCTTGTTCATCATCTCAGCGCTGACTACGCATATCATTAGCGAGATGTATCTCTTCTGTTCACTATTCTTTGTGAGTCACTCAACTTTCTCAATCATAATCTTCAAATATATGTCTTTGTTGATCTTAATGAGCGCTTTTGCTCTCTTCTTCTTTATGTCTTTAGACATTTCTTCAACTTTAATTTCATGTATCACTACTTTGAAACTAACTTCATGCAGACTTGCATTCAATGAAATCTCTTTGATTCAAAAATCGTTTTTCTTCAGTATTTTCTTGCTGTCTTTTATCTTGACTTGAAATATCAGTAAATCTGATCATCTCTTCATAGTCTCTATGTTCTTGCGCATTTATCGAAAATATGTTGTATACATTGCATGTAACATACATAGACATCTGCAATTTGTAAAGAGTGACAGAGACAGAATTTAGTGCTTTTAGTGATCAATATCTCAAATATTCATTTAATTTTATGTTTCAGATTTGCGTCACTTTTAACTGATGCATATTCATAAAAGCATCAACATCTCTAGAACTTCTAAGAGCGCAGTATGTCTATTTATCATTTGATTCAATAAATATGATCTTGACATTTGTAGCAATTAAAGTCACAATGTCAAATAATATCATTAAAGCTTGTAATTCACTGTTATCTCTGCATGATCTTTCTTTGTTAGAATCATCATCAACGATCAAGCAGTCAACTGCACAATTATCATACATTGCAAACAGTGTATCTTTTGTTCTTTAGTAATTAATGTCATCATAAACGTCTTGATCATTCTTCTCAATATTGTCACTCTTTTCTTATTGTGCATTCACATCACTTCTAACACTATATTCTCTCATGACAGCATCTGCAACATAAGCGCTTGCGCATTCTTGAGCAAGATGTTTGAAGTGTTCAATCAGTGCGCTTGCATCACTATCAATATCATGTTTTCTCATGTAAGCACATGTAACAGAAGTGCTTTCGCAGTATGAAGCAAAATATTTGCTTTGTTTGAATCATTTGATTATAATGATTACTGTGCTTGAATTCTATTCTTCTTTAATTTCTTTATTTTTGCAAGTTATGTTCATGAAGCTTTTCTTTCTCATCTTGCACATGAAGCTTTCATATTTCTTCTCGTCGCTTAGAATCTTGTCTATCTTATCTGCTTTATATCACAAACGTTTATTCTTCTTCATGTTTAAAGCATTTTACAAGTTATTAAACTTTCATTCTCAGCTGATCTTAATCATTGTTGACTTGACATCATTCTGTTGTGTTATCACAAGCTCATATTTATCGCTTTGTAATATGATATGTGATTGATCTTTAGTTTGTGATGTAGAGTGAAATCTCTTACTAAGAATTTGCTTCTTGCTGACTTGAACATCATCAGTCAATGATTCATTCTCTGTGTTCGATTTGATCAATCTTTTCTACACAGCATCAGTGATTGAAGATTTAGTTACAAGTTGTGATATTTACAGCTTCATTCAATAATACTACGTCAAAGACAAGTGATGTTAGTTTTAAAAATTGAAAGATGAAAATGCTTTCTGAACTCAAGAATGTTTTCTTATGACTTGCGTTTGAATTGAATTGCACGTCGTTTTCTAACTCATATAATGAAAGATCATCAAGATAATCAACGTATATATTGAGTACAGCTTGAATGTTCATAGTCACTTTGATATCATCATTATCGATTTATTGCTTGATATGACATAGCAGAATCTTCAATATTAATTGTTGATGCTCGCAAGCTTATTGATTTCACGTCGCATTGACGCGCATTCATGTCGCTGCGTGTTATCAAGTTCAGCTTCGCTTCAATCACTTTAGTCACTGATATATGCAAATGTTCACTTACTCTTCACATTCAATTTCTTAAACTTGTTTAATCTGTGCTCTTCTGATTCATATTTTCATATACAATGAGTGATCATTGTCATTGCAATGAGAACGACATTAGTAGAAAGTGAATCAAAGAATATCTTCAAGTATTCTTAATATGCTATCTCATCTCTGACTTTGCAGTAAATCTTCTGAATCAATACATTTGTTATGATTCTTGCGCAGAATCTGTCTTGAAAAGTTTTTTCACATTAAACGATGTTGCAATCTTTGATTAATACATATCTTTTCACACGCAAAGTCATCATTATTTAACAGACTTTTTATCAAATTCTTTCACTCTTTTCTTGTGAATTGCTTCTGTCAATCATATTCACTTTCAACTATGATTCATACTCGACTCAGTACATTAGATCATCACGTTTCAAAGATGTCATACATTTATTTATTATGAGTCTTATTTGCAACGAAAGATCTGAGCATATTATCTTTTGAATCTTTCTTGTCGTTGAAATGTTCTTTACTTCAGAACATTTGTGACCTGACTTTTTATCTAAATGATTTGCAATATTCTTTCATACTTCTCTTATTTTCTCATTAAGTCATTTCTTTTTGAAGTCTGATCATGAATTGCTATTGCTATCAACATGATCACTCAATATTCACATAAGTAAATAATGAGTGCAAACTTCAACAATCAACTCATGATTGACAATGAAGTTGCATTTAGTTCAACGTGATATCTTTTCTCATAAATATGATGTTATTGATTCTCAGTTTGCATCGTTGACATCATCATCATCAAAATCAATTTTAGTATGTCTGTTATTGATTAATTGAAAAGAATTGAGCTGTTCAATGTTGCATACATTGAGTTTTTAAAATGTCATGATGACTTTGCAAGAATACTTTCATTGAATGCTTTGACAATGTTTAATTCTGTCTTTTTTCAAATTAATCATTTATTCTTTTGAATTCTTAAGTGAGTTATTACTTCAAGAGTGACACGTCTATCTTCATTGAAGACTTCTCTCACAGAATCACTGTCGCTTGAGTCTGTTGCAATCTCGTTGTCATTGTGAGTCTTTGTATGTTCAACTGCGCTGCGCTTTGATGATGATAATGTCTTGAAGTTGCTCATGTGATGATGTTTTTTCTGTAATGTCACTTAGTATCTTGATAAACTCATCATCATAAAGATCAATGTATCTTCATGTTGCATTCAAGATGAGAATCATTTGATATGACTCAACAATGTATGATCGTTGAGAAAATCTATGCAACAAACGATTGAGAAGAAGAATAAAAGAGAATGTCAGATTGCAAACGATTTTTTCTTATGATAAGAGAAGAATTTATCTTATTTCAAGCACTAAGAATAGTTCATTTAATCTTGACAAAAGTTCATTGAATCTTTATTGATGTTGAATGAACTATAAGTCTTGTCATTGATTCTTGAAATTTCTCAATTATGACATAATCTCATTATGTCATCTTATACTGAGAGTCTTGAACATGAACATGTTTTCTACAAGCATTCTACATAATTTCTTCAGTAATCAGCTGCTTGAATTGAGTATCACAAGAAATTTGAAATTTACAATCATTGTTTGCAACAGACTGAATTGTAAAAAGAAAGTGAATAAATTCTTCTGCATGCATTTCTTTCAGTGCTGTTTTTCATTCACGCTCATTACTGATATATATTCTTGCAAATTCAGCTCAATCTCAATCAGCTTTATAAATCTGTCGTATTTCATGTCATCAATGCAAATCAAATTCTTCACTGATTCATGTTTAAGAATATCTTGTGATTTGCAACATATGTTATAATTGAGATCACAACTGATCTGTATTATGAGAATTTTGACTGATCTGACTGATACTGATTGAGATTTCTTGAAATCTCATTCATTGCAAACAACATAACTCAAGAGATGTGAATGTATCTTCAATTGAAAAAATGATGAAAAATTATGCTTGAGATTATCTTGTTGTGTCTCTCTGACTCTGAATCATCTTCTTACATTGTAATTTGATCATTGTGTCATGAACATTAACATAAAATCACTTCTTGATCTTGCAACATCGTTGAATATAATATGAAACTCATGATATATGACTTCAAATGTCGATTTGAGAATCTCTTTCAACTTGTTTATATTTAACTTTCATTTTATAAATTGTAGAAATCTCATCTGATTTTGTATTTGCATCTTCAATTGCATGTATTCAGACTCATCAATGTTGAGTTCTTCTTTCACTCTGTTTATTGATCATTTGTAGTATACATACTCTTTACATGACATCTTTGACAATGCATTCATTATACTTAACAGAAGACTTGATGTTTGTTGAATCTTTTCACGTCTGTGATTAATGATTGCGCTTATCACAAAAAACTTTAGCATCAGCAATTCATAACATCAGAATTTGATTAATGTCACACTTGCTACATCTTGTTCATGTAATAACTGACATCAGCTTTCAGTGATCTACTTATTGCTTAAGCTTTTAACTAGATTTATGAAATACATATTGATTATCTAGAGTCTACTACTGAGTCACTCACACTTCTTTATAATACAATCGCTTGCAATCATCAAGTCAATTCAATTTTTCAGATCAATTCATTGATACAATTGACTTCAATTGATTGACATCATGATATCAAATTTGTAGCTGATGATACTCTTGCAACAAGCAAAGCTTTGTTTGCTACATATATTTCATAAGAATACAGCTTTTGTGAGATTAAACTCTGATTTTAGTTCTCATCAGTTCGTAACTGAGATTTCTGTTCATCAAGAAAAATTTGATTAAACAAAGTCAAGAGATGATTATAGTTCTTAGTTGATTAATCATGTAACATCGTTGACTTTGATGATTCTGTATATGCTCTGAAGCATAAACATAATACATATACATTGTTTGATTTTTGTCTGCGATGAGATTGAATCAGTTTCAAATATCTTCAGCTTTCATGTTTGAAGTAATATTCTGCTACTCTCATCTCTTTATGCAAGAAATTCTTCTCATAGATTGAATTGTATGAATTTCAGTCGTTGAAGTTGTTAATGTAGAAGAACTTGTTTTTGTTTGATTCGCTACGACTATCATTTGCTGATACAACATGCACACTTTTCAGAATTGTATGCAAATGAAAAAATTGACTAACTTCAAGTGAATGAGAATTTTTGATGTTATCTTTAGATCAATGCTTTATCTCAATCATTTCATGCACAGCATGTTGAGTTTTCTCATTGTGAAGTTTGAGTAGTTCGACAAGAACATCATTGTGTCGTAACTCATTACTCTTGTTGTCTTGATGTAATGAATCTATAATGAAAAGAATAAGTCGTAGCTGATCAGACAGTCGATCGTTTAGCAAAGTTAATGCTTCAATCATTTCTTTCAATCTCTTCTGAATCAGAACATAATCACGTCTTCAAACTTTCTTCTTTTTCTGTCAGTTCAATGAGCAGTATACTCTATCACTGACAAGATTCTCTAAGTCATTGACGTTTTTTTCATCTTGTTTTCAGCATTGAAGTGACTCATGAACGCTTACATAGTATGATTCAACTCAGATCAAGTCTTTTTTCTTTTTATTCAACTCTTTATCTGATACAACTTTCTCATCGACTATGTTGTGACACTTACACATGAAGATTGTCAACGCATCAAGAAGCTTCTTTATGTTCAGAATTCTAACTAAAATCAATGCATGACATCATAACTTTAAATTGAGTTCTGTCTCTTGTATTTGATTACATTGTTCGCGAATGAGTGCATCTTGAATTTTACGAAGACTAAAGACATGATTGAATCATGTTATCATAGCAATTAATGCATTCTTGTTAATCTTGCTCTGTCTTGTATCTCTGTAAAGAAAAATATTTTTCATTGCAAGAAGATTCAGATGTCGAGTATTATGATGCAATAACTATGTTTGAAATGTGTCTCATTTATTGATACAATCGAAAAAGATTTTTATTAAATACTTGTGTGTGATCTCACTGTGCTTTGTATTGAAATTATCAGCACTATTGTATCTTCGAATCTGACTTGCATAATGTGTCATCACATGTAGTTTTGAAATGTTGAAATGATTGATATCTGTATCTGAATGCTCAGATTGCAAATAATGAAAAACATTCTTTAACTTGTTTAATCAAAAAAGTGCATGTTCAAGATATCAAAGAATTTCTTCATCATGCAAATGATACTGAGCAAGTATCATGAAGTTTATCACTGCTTAAACAAAGTGAACTGCTGCAAATGCTTTCGTGATCAGAAGCGATGCAATGACTGATATAAGCTGACATACAATCGACTTTTGATTTGCATCAGTTCATTGCTTAATTGTATTGTACTTGACAAATCTCTTCATGTTTTTAAATAATGAAATGATGCGAAATCTTTAATTCAGCTGAGCTGTTTCTGATGCATCGTTTAAAGCTAATCTGATTTCTTTTCTTCTTTGACTTGTACAAACATTCTCATTGATGATCTGACTGAGTCATAACATTAAATACAAGACAATTTTCTTAAGTAGTTGATGTAACACATTTATCATTATTGTCTTGTGAATATTGATAAACATATGTGATCATGCAAAGTTTTTCATTGAATGTATTCAAGCAAAATTATTCTTGATCATATTGTTCTTTCTTTGTTGTCTTTGTTGATTTCTAGTGAATGCATGCATTCAAATTGATCATGTCTTGTCTAAATTTTCGCGCTCATGAGATGATACTTAATAAATAGAGCATTGTTGATTCATCTTGATGTTTATGATTAATACTTGTTTCTCGTAGTTCATCATGAACTTGATGATTATCGAATAACATTGTCTTATTTTATTGTCTGCGCAAAAAACAGAAATGTCGTTTCTGATTGTAGCTTCAACGACTGTTACGTGTGAAATCATGTATTAATGCATGATGATACATGTTTAACGTACGCTTGAGTATGATTGATAATATCATGTGTCAAATCTTTGACTTGATATCATCATCATCATTGTCAACTATGAGAAGAAATTTCAGAAGAATCAATTTCAATCGTTTTTGAGCATATCTTGTGCATCGATTTAGATTCTCTATCGTTAAATATATAGATCATGCAGATAGATTGCTTCAATGCTCAGTCAAGACTGTCTTCTCGATGAAAATTAACAGTGATATCATGATAGCATCATCAGAAAGCTTCTTCTGCGTTTCTCATTATCAATCAGCAGTATGCATCTTGTTGTAGATTCAAAAGTTGTTGACATTATAATGTTAAATGAATGTGTAGATCAGCTCGTCTTGAAATGATGAATGACTCAACAAGAATCGAAGTGTCTTGATGATGTTGCAATACAAAATGCAGTGCTGCTCTTCTTGAACTTCTTTGTAACTGAATTTAACTGTGAACATTCAAGAATGTCATTCATCGTTTTCAACATCATATGAAATCTGATGTAGAAGTATCAATTATTTGTTCACGTCATGAAAGCTGACATGTTGATGTAAGACTCGCAAGCGCGAATCTTGAAAAAATTGATTAACACTGTCTTTGATAATCTTTGTTTGATGAAGTCAATGAATGAACATGTAATTTGCTTCACATTGAAATGAATAATATTGATTGTTGTTTATGTTCTTGATCATTTGAGAATTCAAGCTCAACGACTTTGATACTTTCTTTAACACGTCGACTGTTGTTTCGACATCATGATCAGTTGTCTCAACGAAGATTTCAACTTGCAGCGCTGATGATGTGAAGAGAAGTTCAGTCTGAAGTTGTATTGTTTCGATTCTTGATGATATATGTTTCATATTTTGATTCAAATCAGCGCTATTCATCTCAATGTTCATGTGCTCTTTTGCAAAATCATCTATTAACATATATTCTTGATTCTCGTTTTCGATGTTCATCTGAACACTTTCATCGTGAGAATCATTCAAGTTTGAACCTCATTCTGCAGTTTCATGATCGCGTCAGATGAGCTGCATCGAATCGCATGACAACGATTCTGATGATGATGATAACTTTCGTCAGAGAATCTTTCGTGATCAATCATGCAAGTGAACATGACAGTGATGCATTGACAAATTCTCAAGTGCTAATTAGTCAATCACACGCAGCTAATTATCACGTTGACATCATTGACATCATTGACAGATAATCAAATCAGAGATTCAATCAAACATCATTAAATTACGTCATTAATCTTGTACTTAGATTTAATAGCTGATAAATTGAATCATTTATCTTTGCGCATAGATAATTAAATGATTAACAGCATCATTAAACAGTTTGACAACATCTTCATTCTTCGCATTCTACATGCTCATCATTCTACTCGTCATTCTACATACTCATCATTCTACTCGTCATTTTACATACTCATCATTCTACTCGTCATTCTACATACTCATCATTTTACTCGTCACTTTACATGCTCATCATTCTACTCGTCATTCTACATACTCATCATTCTACTCATCATTCTACATACTCATCATTCTACTCGTCACTCTACATACTCATCATTCTACTCATCACTTTACATGCTCATCGCTCTACTCACTCATCTACTCGCTCATTTACTCGCTCATTCACTCACTCATCTACTCGCTCATTTACTCATTTTATCAATCTCTCTATCAAATGCTCTATCAAACTCTCTATCAAACGCTCTATCAAACGCGTTGATTGAACGCATAAAACACATTAAACAGTGCTTCAAACAATGCTTTCTACATGACTTGAAAACAGTACTGTTATTTCTGTGATTAGTAATTTTCGCTCTCAGTCAAAGATCGACGCTAGAAAATTCAGAATATTCAGAATATTTACTTCTTCTCACTTCTTTCTTTCTTCATAGTTCTACTTTTCAGAACAACAACAATCATATTTCAATAATGCTAACTAGCTTAATAAAACACATTCTTTATGACTCGATATTGAACTTTCTATCAAATTCTTTACTGAGCTTTCTACTGAGCTTTTTACTGATCTTTCGATTGAGCTTTCTACTGATTTTTCTACTGAGCTTTCTACTGATTTTTCTATCGAGATTTTTACTGATCTTTCTACTGATCTTTCTATCAAGCTTTCTACTGATCTTTCTACTGATCTCTTGATCGAGCTTTCTACTGATCTTTCTACTGAGCTTTCTACTGATCTTTCAATCGAGCTTTCTACTGATCTTTCTACTGATCTCTTGATTGAGCTTTCTATTGATCTTTCTACTGAGCTTTCTACTGATCTTTCTAGTGAGCTTTCTACTGAGCTTTCAATCGAGCTTTCAATCGAGCTTTTGATCGAGCTTTTTATCAAACGCTTTATCAAACTTTCTACATGCTTCAAATTACTCATTGATTGAGCGCATAACATGAGTTGAACAGTGCTTTCTACATGACTTCTTTCATGATTCTTTATCAAACAGTCTTCATGATTCTCTATCAAGCATTCTTCATGTTTCTTTACTAAGCACTCTTCATGTTTTTCTATCAAGCACTCTTCATGTTTCTCTATCAAGCATTCTTCATGACTCTCTATTAAGCACTCTTCATGATTTTCTATCAAGCATTCTTCATGTTTCTCTATCAAGCACTCTTCATGTTTCTCTATCAAGCACTCTTCATGACTCTCTTCATAATTCTCTATTGAATACTTTACATAGTCAACAATTTGTTTAAATAGATGATTAGATAACTAGTTAAATAATAAATTCATTGATTTAATATCTTGCTTTTGCATGTGCTTGAGCATATAGAATTGAGCATATAAAATCAGAATAATCAGTGTCAGCAGTGTTATTTTGATGATTCATGTCATTTTGATGATTCATGTCATTTTGATGATTCGTGTCATTTTAATGATTTATGTCATTTTGATAATTAATGTCATTTAAGCTATTAAGCATGCGTCTGTAGCTAATCACGTCAAAGTGATTTTATAAGAAGAGAGATAGATCAAAATGATAAATCATTTAATTTATCGTCTAATTACGTGATTAGACACTCGATGAGATTTGTCAATGATGAAGATGATGTTCAAGCTCGCTGATGTTCAAGCTCGCTGATGTTGTTTATCTTCATCTCACATGAAGAGCATACGCGTTGCATTATCTGTAAGTCTTCGATTAGTGTTTTTATATAACTTGTACAAAGCAATGATGAATTGTAACAATTCTTTACGCTCGACTGTTTATCTGTGCATGAAATGTCAGTAACGAGATGAATCAAAAAATGTCAATCGCAAAGTCAATGAATCACGTTTGTTCAAAAGTTATCGACTTCAATTTGAGCTCAATAGTTAAGATATGTAAATCATATAAACTATATTTAGCTAAATCATAAAGAAAACGAAATCAATCACTTGAACAAATATCATCGCTATTCTCATGATCTAACTATTGTCGCTCACGATGCGATCATTTAAACCTCTTATGAGATGAGAGTAATGATTGCTAAAGTGCTATATATCTCAAGTTGAAGCAATCTTCAGAGTTTACAAACTTTATCTTATCATCATCATCTATCTTGCTCTTGTCATGACTTAATGAGCAATTCAAGAAATATATGACTATGCATTTATCTTCTTCATCTTTATTTGAAACTTTATGATAGCATGTCAATTATGCTTAAACTCATCATCACTTCTTCTGAGCTTATCATAAGTGTGAAACTGCTTAGATTTTATAGTCATCGTTATCTGATGTACAATGAAGACTGAGAAAATTCAAGTATCAAAGAGTAAAGATTTAAACTTAGATGAAGAAATTAGTTGATTGACAAATGTAAAGATGAACTCATCAATCAAATAAGTGACAGTAACGAATGAATATAATTGTTGATGATGAGATGACATTGAAGATGATGTAGTTTTGTTTTGAAGAATTTCTCATCTGATGATTCTTCATATGATGTCAATTGCTTGTTTGAGTGATGACAAGAATTTTGACGCATCTGATGATACATCTCGATTGAACTCATCTATTGCTACTGTCAATAGTTAGATCATGAGTTTGATTACAATGCATATATTAATGAATCAGATGTTACTGCATACATTGACTTCAATGAGAATGTACTTGATGATGTCACACTATAAACAGTGTCTGCAATGAACTGACTGCTTGATGAAGACTTTGATTTCATCAATGAATCTTTATTTTTTAAGAATGAATAAAGTCATTCAATGACTAAACTGAATGAAGAATTGTTGCAGTCAATTTCTTCATTATCTTTCGCGATTGCTATTGTTTAATATCGTATCGTCTTCAATTTTATTACTTCATGAGAATAATTTATATCTTGATGATAACAAATACAAGTGAAATTTTTACACTGCTTCTAACAACATCATCAATGAGTAAGAAGATTGAGTATGTATGACTTGTCTCTCTGCAAATGCTTCTTATGTTTATTCTTTAAATGCTTTATGTAAGTGATGTCATTGATCTGAATGAAAGCAATCAGTTAGCTGATACACAGAAGAAGCAACTCAAAATGATAATTAAGATTTCATCTTTTAACACTTGTATCTTTCTGTCTTTTCTTAATACTTTGAGCTTGAGAAAAGTTTCATCATTTGTGATATAATCACTGAAGTCTTTGCAAATTCATGAATTAATCAATTCAATGATGAATCTTCTCTTGTTGCTATTTTGCAAATAAAACAGTATATTCTTCAGATTTCTTTAGTCGTTACGTCTCTTCAACGTCTTTGTCATCTTAATTGATTGATCAAAGCAATGAACAATAGTCTGATTGCAAAGTGAAAAATGCATGTAGTTTCAGTTGATACATCAGTTGAAGATCAAATGAGATTGATCATTACATCAAAGCTTAAAGTCAAACTCACTTGCATGATTGAATACTTTTGTATTTGAGTCGTGTGAAATCTCTCTATCATCAAGTACAATTGTTCAGTTCACAATGTAAGACAGATCATATACATCTGAATCATCATCATGAAAGTCTACAGACTTCTCGATCATGTTCTCATTTGTCTCTTCATCATATATTTCAGAATCAACTTTGTTCTTTCAACTGTTATTGTTGACACTCAAGATCTGCTTGAATCAATGCTGTGTATCATGTTTGAGTCGTGAGTTCATATCAGTAAATAAGACAGTATCTTTAAGAAGATACTTGATGTTTTTCAAATTAAACTGTTTGTTTCACGACTTTGTTTTATTTGTTTGCTTCAAAACATTTAATATTCTCTCTATAACTGCTTTTTTGACAGATTCAAAATATGAATAAAGTTCAAAAGTAATACTTCTTTATCTCTTAACATGTTGAGTAGTGAGAGCTTGTTTAGCACTAGTCGTGATGTTTCATATGCATTCAGTTGACACTATCTTCATGATAGTGTCATTTGATGTTTATTAAGTCACAAGTAATGCAAAAAGTGATTGAGAAGAAAGTGAAATTATGCAATACGTTTGAAAAATTGAAGTGCGTGAGATTCAATGAACTTGAATAATGATTCTTTGAATCTGCTTTAATTTGAAAATGTTGTTTTCTAACATTTTGACTTGAAGAAAATTTCTTGACTTTCTTTGCTGTCAAATTGACAACGACATCACATTTCAATGACTTTATGATGATTATCATCTCATCTTTCAATCATGTGAACTATGATTTGCATCATCAAATGCTTGAATGTAATCTTCACAACAAAATGTTAAAGCTGTGCTACTCATGAGAGACTTCAAACAGAGTGCTTATCTTCATGACTGTATTCAGAAAGTGATTGATAATAATGTGAAAGTTATGCAATTATCAAATGAGTAGATGCAACATGTCTTAATTGAACTACATGATTGATCTGCTCACTGACAATAAATGAATTGCTGTGATTCGCGACACTCTTATGAAAGCGCTTGCTATCATATTCTTATGAATCGCAACAGTGAGAGTGACAAATAGATTCGCTCGAAAGCATTATGACTTGCAATGCAATATTGATTTTGTTAACAGATGTCATGATGCTAGAAGATGATCAATTATGCTTTCTAAGCAAAGAAAATCTCAATTCAATATAAATGATTAACTATCTTGACAGATTCTGATCAAATTACGAAGATACATATCGTATTTTCACTATAAATTGATTTATTCA